>Ga0105248_10010217_pt1 | contig 10335 bp, 5 predicted proteins | sample KBSS34metaG_FD_81524 | JGI IMG/M metagenome (GOLD analysis project Ga0105248, IMG submission 81524) | Switchgrass rhizosphere microbial communities from Kellogg Biological Station, Michigan, USA - KBS S3-4 metaG | ecosystem: Host-associated > Plants > Roots > Rhizosphere > Soil | place... | reverse complement strand
TTCGAGTTCGAGGCGCCCTCGCGGTTCGGGCCGAATCGTCCCACCTACAAACCCGAGCACTGGGACAAGATTCAGCAGCTCGACATGTGGACGAACAAGGAAGATCCGGTCATGACCTGCCAACCGCTGGGGATTCCGCGGCAGGGTCCGCCCCGGCGTATCTACCAGACGGCCAACGACATCACGCTTCTCTACGGGGCAGGTGTCGACGGCGGCGGCGGATACGTGGATATTCGCGTGGTCCCGACCGACGGCCGCAAGCACGACCCGGCCAAGGCGTTGGAAAGCAAGTTTACCGGGTACACCGTGGGACACTGGGAGGGCGACACGCTGGTGCTCGACTCCATCTCGTTTTACGACACCACGTGGCTGGCGCGGGGCGGTTTCTTTCATTCGTCCGAGATGCGGGTCGTCGAGAAATTCACGCGCAAGGGCAATGAAATCCGCTACGAAGTCACGGTCGAGGACCCCGTGGTCCTGGTGGAGCCGTGGGTGATGACGCCGCGAACGCTGCGGCTCAACCCGAATCCCGACGCGGGATTGCTATCAGAGCGAGGGACTTGCGAAGTGTACGAACTGAGCGACATCAGCTCCCAGATTCGGCACTAGGAGTCATCCGATCCGACGCAGGGCAAACCTTGAGGTTTGCCCTGATCAAGGCGAGGAAGAAATCAGACTGACCGCCGAGGCCGCCCTGCCAGCCTCATCGTCCCCCGAGCAGGCGTGTGAGCTCCGACACGCTCTTCACGCGCTCGAAGCCGTGGACCATTCCCAGGATTTCCTCGATGCGCCGGCCCGACAGCTTCGAGTCCGGCATCAACGCGCGGTACTTGGCGTCGACATCGCTCCACTCGATGCCGCGCGGGCCCGACCCACGCGGCGCGTCCACCGTGCTCGTGAACCTGGCGCCTGACGTGGTCACGATGGTGACGGTGCCCCCCCAGCCCCACTTGTACTTGACCGCCGGCGGCGCGGGATCGGCTTCCACCAGGTCCATGAGTTTGGTGACGACCGGGTTGAAGATCTTGGCTTCGGTCGCGTGTACCCAGGTGAAATCCTTGTCGGCGACGGCCGAGGCGACGAAGTACGGCAGGCTGTGAATCGCCTCGACCAGGTCTTTGGGCCGCCGGCTCCCACCGATGGTCGTCCGGTTCGGCCCGGCCACGAGAATTTTCGCAACGCCATCGGGAGGTACGTTCGCCTGGCGTGCCGCGTTGACGGCCGCTTCCAACGTGCCGGAAAACGGGTGCGCGCCGGGCCAGAGCTTGATGGCCAGAAAGTCGACGATGTCCCACTCCTTGCCGAGATCCGCCGTCAAGCGCTGGACGGCGTCCGCACCGCCTCCGAACACCTGAACGAATCCCCCCGGCCCTCCCAACATGTCGTCGTTGACCGTGTAGCCGCGGCCCGCGGCCAGCGCGGCGTCGACCGCGCAGACGGCCGCATTGGCCCCCATGTACTCCCGGGCCCAGCTGTTGGTGCCGGTCGCGAGTCCGCCCATGGTGATCGCCGCGATGCCGAGCGCGTGCGCCATCTGCTCGTCGGTGAGCTTGAGGAGCTTCGCCGCGGTCACCGCGCCTCCGAACGCCACGATCTGCGAGGCGTGCACGCCACCCCGCCCGCCCTGCCGGGCCTCGCCGATCCGGCCTGCCGCTTCGTATCCCACGATCATGGCGCCAAGCAGATCCTGTCCGCTCGCTCCCGTTCGTTCGGCGATCGCCAGGCCGGCCGCGGTGAGCGTCGTGCCTTCGTGGGCCGTGTTGCGGATGTCGCTATCGTCCGATGCGGCCGCGTCGCTGAGCGCGGCGTTGACCCGCGCCGCTGATGGCGCGGGCAACCGGGCGCCATCGAACCAGATCGTCGCTTCCGCCTTGCCGCCATGTTCTTTCGCCAGATCGCGGATGATCCGCGCCGAGCCCATCAGCGATCCCGGCCCGGCACTGGCGAACGTGCTGGCCAGGATCATCTTCGCGTGCTCGAACGCCTTCGGGGGAAGATCGCTGTATTTGGTGTTGTTGAGAAATCGGGCGAGCGCGAGGCCGCTGTCGGTGGGAGCGCCGCCTCCGCCACCAGCACCCCGCTGACGAGCAACCGCCGGGCGCGGCGCGATCGTTTCGATCCCGAAGGCGCTCGCGGCCGTGAGCGCCCCCTGCAAGAATCTTCGTCGTCTCATAACAAACGCCTTTCAACACAGATAAGAACGGCGCGAGGAGGCTGCGCGACAGAAGTAGCGCACACCTTCAGGTGTGCCGCGATCCCGGCAGGCCAAAGAGCTTGTGAGGAAATCACGCTAACCGCCGAGGCCGCCGAGACCGGGAGAGAAATCGCGAGAGATCCTCGGCGGTCTCTGCGCGCTCTGCGGTTGAATATCGCATTTTTCCCAGGCTCTAGCGCCTTGCTCTACACCAGACGGAAGAACATTCTAGCCGCGCACTCTTGCCGGCGCCGATCAAAAGCTGATTTGCGCGCCGATCTTGGCGAACCTCGGCGTGATCAGGGACAGCGGCGCGAGCCACGTGCCGCCCGGGACAAACGCCTGGTTGTAGGTCAACACGGCAGCCGAGTTGAACACGTTGAACACATCGAATCCGACGTTGGTCCGTATCCGTCCGAACTTGAGAATCTTGCCGACCCGGATGTCGACCTCCTGCACGCGATCTCCCCACACCTCACCCGGCGCAACGAGGTTCACCACCGCGAATTGCTGATTCGCGGACAGCACGCGCCCGAGCGATGGCACGATGGCCGATAGCGGCGCCGACCAGTTCGCCTGCAGGACTCCCCCCTGATCGCTCCTGATGGTGCCGCTGACGCTGACGTCCACCCGTGGAATCGTGTAGGACAGCAGGCCGGACCAACGGGTGATGAACCCCGGCTCGTTGTGGCAGTACGGATTGAGCGGACTGATCTCGGGCAACAGCGTCCGCACGGCGCAGGTGTCGGTCACCGTCTTTCCGGTGTTGATGCCGCCCTGAAACAGCAGCCCCTGGCGCGGACGGGCGCTGACGTCGAGCGTCACGCCGTTGTAGCGCTGGTATTGAAGCGGGTTCGATGTCAGCAGATCGTTGAACGTGGACAGCGTGTTGGACTGGCCGCCAAAGGCAAGGTTCACGTCGTACAGTCCAGACACGGGATAGCCGCCGCCGTTGGGCAGACGGCTGTCGGACGGAGCCGTGACGCTGAATTGTCCGAAATCCGCGGCGGTCACGATGAGGTTGTCGGTCACGACGAAGTGCTGGAGCCACCGGCGCGTGTAGCCGACCTCCACCGACACTCTCGGGAGCACTTCCTGCTGCACCGAGGCCGTAATCCCCCAATCGCTCGGCCGCACGCCCCATCCACCCAGGGCCGCCGGAGCCACGTCGCTGGCGAAGACTTCCTTGCCGTAACTGGTGCTACCCTGCCCGCATTCCTGGTTCGGCGACATGTTGAGCAGGTCGCAGTCCGGGATGAAATTGCCGTTGACGTCGCTCCAGGTACGAACCCCGGAGGTCGTCGTCAAGCGGTTGATTGGATTGGTCGCCGAATAGAATCCCACCGCGTTGCTGGCGGCCTCGAGGTACTTCCCCATGTTGAATTTCAGGGCCGTCTTGGCGTTGCCGAACACGTCGTAGGCGACGCCGAAACGCGGCGTGAGATCCTTGTAGCCCCTGACTCCCTGCGTTTCGGGATAGCTCACCGTGAACGGCAGATAGTTCGACGCGGGCAGTGTCTGCGGCAGGAAGTAACTCCAGGCCCGATCGAAGCGGAGCGCGCCCTGCAGGGTCATGCGACGGATCGTCCACTGCTCCTGGGCGTATAGGGCGTTATAGGCGGTTCGCTGGTGAAGCTCGGTCGGCAACGCCGTTTCGGTGACACCGTTCGGCACACCGTTGTTGACCCGATACGTCAGGTTCAGGCTGTTGCCGAACGTCTTGCGATCGTCGATGAAGAAGGTGCCGATATACCCGAACTTGCGGTTGTGCGCTCCCGTGACGTGCGAGAGCGAGGTCCGCCAGTTGTGGACGCCGGCCCAGTTGCTCTGCCAGTTCGCCGAGCGATAGTTCAATCCGGCGATGCCGCCGTTGGCGGCGCATCCGGCCGCGCACTGTTCGGTCACGCGCGCCAGGCCGCGGGTCGGATTGCCGGGCATGTCGTATGGACCCCAGCGCGCGAGCATGTTGCCGAAGCGAAAGTCGGCGAGCAGTGAGCTCGTGATTGGCGACGTCCAGGTGAACTGCTGCGAGCGTCCGCCCGTGGTGTGGAGATAGCCGGCGAGCTCCGGGGATGTTGTCGCCGAGATCCCGCCGACGCCGAGCGAGCCGATCACGGCGTCGTCCGGCTGCGTGCGGCAACCCTCGGCGCCTGCGAACGCGGCGCCGTTGCACGGGATCTGCTCGTTCCAGGAGAAATTGAACTTGTTGCGGCGCGTCGCCTGCCACGTCATGCGCACGCTGCCAAGCTGCCAACTCTCCGCACCACGCGTTTCCTTCGTCCGGTCGGGCGCATACAGGTACTTCGTGGGGTCGCCGGCGTTCAGATTCGGGAAGATGCCGGGAATCACGCGGTGCTGCCCTTCGTCGCGCAGCGAGATGAAATACCACAGGACGTCGCGCTTGACCGGCCCCCCGAATCCGGTATCGAAATCCCATTGCTTGATGAGCGCTCCCGGCGTGCTCAGCCCGGCTGCCCTGAGTTTCTCGGTGTAGTTGCTGCCGACCCAACCACGCGGGACTCCAGACAGGTACGCCGATCCCTTGAAGGCGTTGCCGCCGGTGCGCGGCACCACGTTCAAGGATGGACCGTTGACTTCGCTCTCGCCCAGGCCTCCCGAGTTCGTCGTGACCACTTCCTCGGCGTTGGAGATATCGAAAATGTAGGCCGTCGAGCCGCCGCCGCCAATGGTCGAGCCGATCGAAATCCCATCGGCCATCAGGCGCCCCTCGCCGTTACGGCCGCCCGCGCCGCCGAACACGATCATCTGCGGCGTGATCTGAATATCCTGATTGTTGCCTCCAGTCGTCGTCATCGTGGGAATCTGCGCCGTCAAGGCCGCCCAGGATCGAGCGGTGGGCGCGGTCGTCAGCAGTTCGTTGCTCAGGGTGGTCTGTCGCTTCGTGCTGGTCACGTCGACCACCGGCGTCTCCCCGGACACCGTGATCGTCTCGGCGACCGTTCCCACCTGCAGGTCGGCGTTGATCGACGCGGTAAACGTGCCGGTCAGTTCGACGCCGTCGCGTCTGACGGTGCTGAACCCCTGCAGGGCAAATGTCAGCGAATAGACGCCCGGACGAAGGTCGACGATCCGGTACTGGCCGGTACCGTCGGTAATCGCGGATCTGACCTTTTCGATCAACGCGGGACTGGTCGCTTCGACCGTGACGCCTGGCAGGACCGCTCCGGACGTGTCCTTGACGGTGCCGGCGATGGCCGCCTGCGCACGGGCCATGGTTGGCAGCACCAGGGACGCAGCCACGGCGATGAGCATCGACTTCGTGACAGACATGTGCCCTCCAGCGTCAATATCTATCTCAGTTCATCGTAGATAAGCTGAACGTTGTTCTTGACCTGGTCCGCTTGAGCCGCTCGGTAGCCCTTGTATTTCTCCGGTACCTTCCAACTGCCCGCCGCGTCGTCCACCGACTTGCCGGCCTTCCTGGCCTCGCGAACGTAGCTGAGGAAGTCGCGGTTGAAATCCGAGTACTCCTTCAGGTCCGCCGGCGTCATCACGGTACTGTGACCGGTGATGATCAGGTCGACGTCCTTGACGCTTCCGGCTTTGGCGAGCGTGTCGGCGATCTCGACCCCGCTGCCGCCATTGTTGCTGTCGAGCAGCGGCACCAGCTTCCCGGAGAAGATGTCGCCCGCGTGCATCACGCGAAGCGCCGGAAAGACGGTCCAGGCGTCGCCGTTGGTGTGACCACGTCCGAAGTAATACAGGTCAATGCGGTCGGCGCCCTTGCCGATCGTCAACTTGTCCGTGAAGGTTCGCTTGGCGATGTTCTTCCCGCCGTTCGCCTTGAACACATCGGGAGGCACCCGGCTTTCGGCGCCCTTTGGTGGGAGTCCCCGTTCCATGTTGACCTTGGTGTTGGCGTGGGCCACCACGTCCACACTGGCAGGGAACTCGACGTTGCCGCTGACGTGGTCGTAGTGGGTGTGGCTGTTGATGATTCGAATCACCGGCTTGTCGGTCAATTCCTTGATCTTTGCAATGATCGGCTGCCCCCACCCCGGGATTTTCGTGTCCACCACCGTGACGCCATCGGCACCGATCAGGATCGCCGTATTGCCGCCGCCTCCCTTGAAGAGGAACAGATTGTCTTTGACTTTTTCGACCTCGATGACGGGTGGGCCGTCAGGTCCACGGCCCTGGCGTCCGCCGCCGCCAGCGCCTTGATAGGCAGCGACGACAATCGAGCCCCCGCACGCGAGCAGCAGGCCCAGCATGGCACTTCTTCGACCCGGACATCTCATGATTGCCCTCCTTGAAAACAGTGCGCCCATGCCGACTGACCCGGTTGTGATCCTGGCGGCGATCAGCGAGGCAGTAGACGGTCACGGTAGGCGCGACTCAACCGCAGCGTCGTACGGTCCCGCAGCAGCACATCGAAATCACCATTCAACGTCGGGCTGATTTCGATGATCCGATCGGCGTTGACAATTCTCGAGCGGTGAATGCGCGTGAATTGCTGGCGGTCCAGCTTCTCCTCGAGCTCGTCCATGGTCATCCTCAACAGGAACGAGCTGTCCCGGACGTGGAGCCGCACGTAGTTCGCGGCCGACTCGACCCAGTCGACGTCCTCCAGTTTCAGCAGCCGGAAACGGTCGCCGACCTTGACGGCAAGCCGGCGCAACGGGTTCGACGAGCTGACCTGATCGATGGCTCGATGCGGCGGCTCCGCGGCGTGCCCTTGATCGTCGGCCGCCTCCTCCCTCGACTCGTCCGGCCTCGCGATCTCGGATCGGACCCGCCGCAGTGCCTCCTGGAAACGGCTCTGGCTGATCGGCTTGAGCAGGTAGTCGACCGCGTGCGTGTCGAATGCCTTCGCCGCATATTGATCGTAGGCCGTGACGAATACGACGAGGGGGCGCGGCTTGGTGCGGATTCGCTCCAGGATTTCGAAGCCACCTCGCCTCGGCATGCGAACGTCGAGAAACATCAAATCCGGCGACAGCTTTTGAATCGCCCGCATCGCGCTGACACCATCGGCGGCTTCGCCGACGATTTCGACGTCGGCCTCGCCCTCGAGTCGCAGCCGGATGTTGGCGCGCGCCAACTCTTCGTCGTCGACAATCAACGTCCTGATCACATGCTCACCTCGCTGCGAGCGTAGGCGTCCGCCTCGCGGAAGGGAAAGGAGATCGTGACCGACGCCCCGCATCCGGAGACCCGGGCGTACTCGATGTGGTGGGTGTCGCCGTAGAGTTGCTCGAGCCGGGATTCCGTGTTGCGCAGGCCGATTCCTTTCACGAACACGCCATCCGGCCTGGTCTGAAACCCCGGTCCGGTATCGGTCACCGACAGCAGCACCTTCGAGTTCTCGACCGCGGTGCGGATGGCGATCGTCGAGGCGCGGGAGTCCGACCACATGCCGTGCTCGATCGCGTTTTCGACGAGCGGCTGGAGAATCATGATCGGCACGAGCGCGCCGATCGTCTCCGGCGCGATGTCCAGTCGCACGTCGAGGCGCTCAGGGAACCGGATCTTCTGCAGCTTGAGATAGTCGCGAAGGAAGGCCAGTTCGCTGGCCAGCGGGACCGTGTGGCCGTGCTTCTCGTCGAGCGTCACGCGCAGCAGATCGGCCAGCACGGCGAGCATTTCGGCGACGCCTTTCTGGTTGCCCTGGAGCGCGAGGGTCGAGATCGCGTTCAGCGAGTTGAACAGGAAATGAGGGCTGAGTTGACGCTTGAGCATTTCGAGCCTGGCCTCCGCCAGGCTCGTGGCCACCTTCGCCGTGGCGATCTGGCGCTCCTGGAACTCAGAATGATAGCGCGCCGCGTAGTAGTAGCCGGCGATGATCCAATAGGCGAGCAGATCTCTCGGGTAGTCCGCCAGCAGTCCGAGCGCTCTCGCCACCGGCCACCCGTCGATGAGCACGTGCGCCAGCACCGCGAGCAACGAGAAGTGGATGTACTGGACGAACAACACCAACCCGACCTGCCCGAGGCCGTTGCGCCGCCACCCTGGCACATCGATCGGGAACAGGCGGGCCAGGTGCGGCACCATCCAGATGAGCGTGAGAAAGGCGATCCAGTCGGTGAGAACGCGAAGGAGGGCGATGGCGCCGTTGGTCGAGTAGGCGTGGACGTAGCCGTGCAGACCATCGATGAGCCCGAGCGGAATGGCCATGACCCAGACCGCGACCTTGGGATTCCACGACCGCGACGGCGAGGCCCAGCGGGACAGCCCGCGGATCGCGCCATCGAGCCGGGTTTCGGCACCGAGCGGTTGAGCAATGGTCGCCACTTCAGCAGAGTTCCGCTGTGGAGGCTACCGTCCCACCATCGATCCGTCAAGCGACCCGCGGCCGTCAGGTCGTGGTCGTCGGTTCGAAATCGAAAAACCGAGCAAACCAGGCACACCGAGCCGGATGATCTTGCCCTCGGTGATCTCGGTGATCTCGGTGCTGATCCCCATTCGATTCGGACAACGGCGATGGTATCCGTCCCTGCAATATGCGGCCTATCCCCGCCGGCTGCGATTCATCGCCACTGCTTGTGCCCGCGGAGATGCCGGTGATACACATGTCGCCGCCACGCGTCCGCTCCGGCGACGCGCTCGAAGTTCCGGAAGGAGGAGTGTAGTGGGCAGACTGGTCCTGCGCCGATGCGTGCTCGCCATCGGCTTGATCGTCATCGGTTCGCCGATGGCGTGGGCTCAAAGCAACAGCGCCATTGCCGGCGTCGTGAAGGACGACAGCGGCGCCGTGATTCCCGGCGTGACCGTTGAAGCAGCGAGTCCCGCCCTGATCGAAAAAGTTCGCACGGCCGTCACCGACGGCGCGGGTCAATACAAGGTCGTCGACCTGCGGCCTGGCGTGTATTCAGTGACGTTCACCCTTCCGGGCTTCAGCACCGTCAAGCGGGAAGGGATCGAACTGACCTCGTCGTTCACGGCGAACGTGAGCGTCGAGATGCGCGTCGGGGCGTTGACCGAGACCATCACCGTGTCGGGACAGTCGCCGACGGTCGACGTGCAGAACGTCGTGCAGCAGAAAGTCATGACGCGGGACGTGCTCGATGCCATCCCGGCCGGCATGAAATCCACGGGACAGATCGGCGTGCTGATTCCCGGCGTCACGAGCACGACGCAGGACGTGGGCGGGTCGCAATTCTCGGGGCAGGGCCTGGCCATTCACGGCAGCCGCCTCAACGAGGTGGCGTCACTCTACGACGGCATGCAGTTCAACGTCGGCCAGGGCCGCGGCGGCCAGTTCGTGGCGATCACCACCAACGACGCGACGGTCCAGGAAATGGCGGTCGAGTCCGGCGGCCTCTCGGCGGAGGCGGAAGTGGGCGGCATGCGATTCAACCTGGTGCCAAGAGACGGCGGCAACACGTTCAAGGGCCTGGCGGTGGTTGCGTATACCGACCACCACCTGCAAAGCGACAACCTGAGTGATGGGCTGAAGTCCCGCGGGCTCACGTCCGCCACCACCGTCAAGCGTGTCTACGATTTCGACCCCGCCTTCGGTGGGCCGTTGGTCAAGGACCGGCTGTGGTTCTGGGGCTCGTATCGGAACTGGGCCACCCAACAGACACTGGCGGGGATCTACTACAACTTCACCCCGACCGGGCGCGCCTACACTCCCGATCTGACGCGTCCCGCCGACAGCCAGGAGTTCAACCAGAACGGCAGCCTTCGGCTGACGTGGCAGGCCTCGCCCCGAAACAAGTTCAGCGGCCAGTACCAGTCGGCGTATCAGCGCCGCCCCTATTACGGCTACTCGCTCGGTCAGCTGACGAGCGCGCCCGAGGCGGTGTACTTCTCCAAGTCGATCCCGATGTACCAGTCCCAGATGTCGTGGAGCTCGCCCATCAGCAATCGGCTGCTGCTCGAGGGCGGGTGGCTCTACAACCGCAAGAACTACTGGACCGTGCCGCAGCCCTCCAACGAACCGACACAGATTCCGTACTCGGACCTGGGGACCGGTTTCAACTGGGGTAACTACAACAATACCTACGGCAACAACGAAGGCCGCAACTTCAATGCCCGTTTTTCCGGATCGTACGTCACCGGATCGCATGCGTTCAAAGTCGGCCTGACGTTCATGCGACTGTGGGCGGACACCGGAGCGAACGTCGTGAACAACGGCATGACGCTGCAGCTGCTGAACGGCGTGCCGAGGCAGG
>Ga0105248_10010214_pt1 | contig 10336 bp, 9 predicted proteins | sample KBSS34metaG_FD_81524 | JGI IMG/M metagenome (GOLD analysis project Ga0105248, IMG submission 81524) | Switchgrass rhizosphere microbial communities from Kellogg Biological Station, Michigan, USA - KBS S3-4 metaG | ecosystem: Host-associated > Plants > Roots > Rhizosphere > Soil | place... | reverse complement strand
TGGCATGGCGCGGCACTGCTCGGTGGTGGCTGGCCCGTCCCGGATGGCGCCAAGACCTCCACGACGCCGTAGCGATGGCTCGACACAGCAACCCGGAAACCCTTTCGGGTGCCGTCGCCTGGCCCTACGGTTTCGCGATGCAGTATGGGGTGCTTCAGGTCGATGACTCCGCGGTGCGCGCGAGCGAGGAGGCGGTGCAGACCGCCCACAGAGCCAGCAGCGATCGCGCACTGGGCTTGGCCGCGTACACGTTGGCTGTCGGGCTGCTGAATCGGGACGCCGCGGCCGATCGTCACCGCGGGCTGGAGCTGATGATGCAGACCCGCGACCTATGGCTGCGCCAGCGTGCCCTCTTCCTCATCCCGGTCACCGACTTGTGGGCGGCCCGGGAAACGGCCAGGCGCGGCGACCGCGATACTGCCATTGAGGTGATGCGCCAAGCCGTCGACGAGCTGCGCCAGGCAGAAAACCTCTTCTATGGCGTTTGGGGCACCGGCCTTCTGGTGGAGACACTGCTGAAGCGCGGCAGCCGGCACGACGTGGCCGAAGCCCAAGAGGCGATCGACCGATTGCCGAACCTGCCGGACGATGATTCGGCGATGCTCGAGATCACGCTGCTGCGGCTGCGCGCGCTGCTAGCCCGGGCCCGCGGCGACCACGTTGCCTACCGGGACTTGGTGAGTCGCTACCGCGCGATGGCGGAATCGCTTGGCTTCGAAGGCCACATCGACTGGGCCGAGGCAATGATCGAGGGTGAGGATTAAGCGCGCTCTGCGGGGCCTTACGAAGTGATGTAACGCCAGCCTGCCCCCGCCACAGGCTGGCGCTAGACCAGGTCAAATCATCAGGAACCGTCGGCGTCTCCACCCGAAGAGTTGCTCCCAGCCGGGGACGAATCGGCTGATGACTTTGCGCGCGAAGAGGATTCGCCAGTCCCCGCCCCGTCACCGCCAGCGACGGTCCGGGCGGTCGAGTGGCCGCCGTTTCCGCGGCGCGCCAGATCGCGCAGATGCCCGCCCAACTCAAGAGAATTGCGCACCATCGGCCGAGGCGTCGCTGAACGCACCGCTGCCTTTGCAAGCTTGGATATGGAGACACCAGATGGGCGCTCGGCGCCATTGGCCGCCGTCGCTCCTTTCGACGCTACCTTCTTCGTCGACGTCCCTGTGTCCGTTGACATCTGCTGGGTTTCGGTTACGAGTGCCGTCGGCGTCGCCGATGCGGAGACATCGGCCTTCTCGCTCGCCCGTGCCGTATCAGAGGCCGCCGACAGCGTCTGGAGTCCGGATCCGCCAAGGATATCTTTGATTGCAGATGCAACGCGGCCAACGGAGGTCACGACGAGACCCACAACGCCAAGAACGGCAAAAAAGCCGATTAGTACGGCGACTCCGATCAGGGCGCGGACATTCGCCAACAGATTCTGCGGGTTCGCAAGTAGGTTCCGGATCGCCGGAGCGGCGTTGTCGAGCTGTTGAACCGTTATCGTCGGATCGGTCACCCCTTCACCAATTACGGGGGTGGTCTTGGTCGGGAAGCTGATCGGCAGCACGGCTCGTACGAATGTGAGCGGAGTGGTGATGTCGGCGCCGCCGATGACCGCGGATGCGCCGGTGTGGGCTTGGTTGCCTATGAACTTGTCCAGAAGCGCGGCAGAAGATGTCGCCGCTGGCCGAGCAAGGGCCGCTAGCTGCGCCGCTCGGACTTCAGTCGTCGCGCCGTTGAAGTCTGGCGGGACTGCGACGAGGCCCAACGCGAGGGTGCTGGCGCTGGCGATGGCGCCAAAGGCGTTGAGGTTTGAGCGAACAGATAGGTATGACGAAACTTTCTCGCCATGCCCCGATGCGACCGATGTTCTTGCCAAGCCCATCATCTTTATCTTTCCTTCCCCGATGTCCCTGCGAAGCGGCAGCCACTAGATCCGCTGTCACGCTCCGCAACGGGAATCGTCGCTCACCCGCGATGCAACGAGTGCAGTAGTGCGCTACTGCGATCTGCAGCGGCTCCGGCGCAGCACCACTTAGTCGCGATCGTGAGATCTCAATTGTTCGATCCCCATTCAGAGGTCTCGGTCGCGGCCGGCACCGCAACGACCGCCTGCTGGTCGCTGTCGACATCAGGAAGCGGAACCTCTTCACCGCATCGAAATCTAGGTAGAGCCGCGCCACGGCCAACGCCACTCGGTGTACCGCCATCTGTGCGTCGAACGACGGCGCGGAGATCGTCCTAGTCCGCCCGTCGGAGTTGCACGCCGTGCTGCGGATCACCGCCAGAATCCGGTGGCCGTCTTCCAGCGCGTAGTGCAGGCGCTTGAGCAGAACTGCAGCGCAAGTCGATTCGACGCGCGCCGCAGCCACCGCCGCACTCCTCGAGTAATTCCTGGATGCCGTCATTCAGGACCGGATGCGGACTGACTTCAAGGAAGGTCCGATAACCGTGTTCGTACGACCACCGGACAGCTTGTTCGAACAACACCGGTTGCCGAATATTGGCGAACCAGTATTCGCCGTCGAGGATCGACGTGTCCAGCCCAGCGCCCGTGACCGCGGAGATAAACGCGATATCGGCGGTTTGCGGCTGCAACCCGGAAAGTGTGTCCCGCAGTGTCTCCCGCAACGATTCAACCTCACTTGAATGCGAGGCGTAGCCGCCGGGAATCCGCGCGGCCGGCACATCATCCCGGTCGCACACAGCCATGAGATCCTCCAACGCCGCTGCGATCCCGGTGACGACGGTCGAAGACGGACCGTTCTGCGCTGCAACGGAAATTGACTTACCCCATGGTGAGATGAGGGCGTAAACCCGTTCAACGGGCCGCGCGATCGAGACCATGCCACCGGTTCCCGCGATTGCCCTGATCGCCTTGCTACGCAATGTGACGACCTTCGCAGCATCCCTTAAGGAGAGGGCGCCTGCCACGTAGGCGGCAGCGATCTCGCCTTCCGAATGGCCGAGGACGGCGTCGGGCTCGATTCCCTGCGCTCGCTGCTGAGCGGCCAGCGACACCATCACCGCGAACAATACGGGCTGTACCACGTCGACCCGGTCGAGCCTCGGAGAACCGACACCGCCCAGCACGGCTGCAAGGAGTGACCAGTCGACGAACTCAGCGAAAGCGGCATCGCACAGCCGCATCTGATCGGCGAACGCCGGTGCGGTGTCCGGCAGTTCGACCGCCATGCCCTTCGGCTGTGATCCCTGGCCGGGAAACACGAAGACGGTTGCCCCCGTGGCATCGGCCCCCATCAGTCTTCCCTGCCCTGTGGCCACCGCGCCCCGGCGCGGTGGGCATACTCATCTGAGCTGCTGACCCGTTGAATGACCCGCAGGGTCAGGTCGTAGTCCGTAGCGACCCGGCCGATACCGCGTTCGCAATCGACGCACAGCGGCGTGCCGTCCTTGGTCCATTTGTGGCCGGCTACGTGCGGGGGGATCGTCGTCGTAGCGCCGCCGTCACAGGCGAACTTCGCTCTAGTCATCGTCGCTTCTCCATCTCCCATGGTGGAAGAATCATCAATCGAGATCCGCGCGACGAGCGCAGTAGCGTGCTACTGCAATCCCTCGCGAAGTTGGTGCAGTAGTACCTAGCCTTGCGTTAGCTCCGATCCACCGACGTGGTTGTCGGTGTCGGGGTGTCGGAATGAGGAAAGTGCCCTCTGAGCTGGGATGATTGTAGTTACCACACAACAGTCCGACCAGCAACGAAAGGCACTTCCGGTGCAAGTCTTGCAAAACTTCACGACCGATTCTGCGGTGTTCGACGATGACATTCTTGTGTCGCTGGCCGGGTTGGTGCCTGTGCTGGCACTTGGCGAGCAGACCGCGTTGTCGGAGCTGCTGGCGGATAAGGTCCATATCGCTGAACCGAGGATGAAGTCCGGGTCGGCGAGCCCGGCGCCGAAGCCACGGTGATCGCGGGAATGTGCGCGGGCGCGGACAGCATCGACGATCGGAACCTGTTGCGGGAGTTCAGGCCGCCGAGAGCTTTAAGAACGGGCGCCGCCCGGCGAGCGGTCGACGCAGAACTGGCTGTAGTTGACGAACCGGCCGATTTCCCGCTTGTATTGCGCTGTAGGGGTAATGCGATTCTCTGACTGCTCGCGCTACGCGGTGAAGCGGTAGTCGGCGAGCGGGAAGTGGCGGCTGCGCCAGTACGCCTCGACAGTGCTGGCCGGCCGGAGAGGCACATCGCCATTGTTGTCGAAGTAGTAGCTGTTGGCCAGCTTACAGCTGTCCTGCCAGAAGATCTGACGGTGCCGCTTTCGCATCATCTCCGCGAAGTAGCGATCATTGGCCTCTTGGCTCACCTGGACCCGGCTGGCGTGCTTGCGGCGCGCGTGCTTTAGACACCGGACGATGTGGTGCGTTTGCGACTCGATCAGCGCGAAGTAGGACGACCCGACAAAGCCGTACGGTCCAAACACGGTGAAGAAGTTCGGGAATCCGGGGATGCTCACGCCCTCGTAAGCCTGCCTCCGGTGGTCATCCCAGAACCGGCTCAAGGATCGGTCACCGGGCCCGTTGACCGGGTACGTCAGCACGTCGCGCCATCCCTGGAACCCCGTTGCCAGGATCAGCACGTCGGCCTCGTGGGTGTCACCGTCGGCCGTCGCTACACCTGAACCAGTGATCTTGTCGATCAGCTCGGTGACCAACTCGACGTTGTCGCGGTTGAAGGTCGACAAATACGTGTTGTGAAAACCCGGCCGCTTGCAGCCGGGGGCGTAGCGCGGCGTGAGCTTGTCGCGGACCATCGGATCATCGACCTGCTTGCGCAGATACGCTTCCCCAGCCTTCGCTGAGTACTTGGCCATCGGGTTGATCGTGAAGTACTGCGCCGCGAGCGCGAACGTCAGCTCGACGTAGGCCTGACTGATCAGGCGCTGAACGGCCTTGCCGCCGGGGAATCGCATCGCCCAGCGCACAGCGCTGGGCAGCGGTACATCGAATTTGGGAAAGCACCAGATCGGCGTGCGCTGAAAGACCGTAAGGTGCTTGACGATTGGCGCAATGGCGGGAACAACCTGCACAGCGGAGGCGCCGGTTCCGATGATGGCAACGCTCTTGCCGGTCAGATCCTCGTCGTGATCCCAGCGCGCGGTGTGCATGGTCGGACCTGAGAATGAATCGACACCATCGATGTCGGGAAACTTGGGCGTGATCGTTATGCCGCAGGCGTTGACGAGGAATCGCGCCGTAACGACGCCACCGGGGTCGATCCAAATGCGCCAGAAATCCGACTCGTCGTCGAAGTCGGCGCCGAGCACCTTGGTGTTGAACCGTATGTTGGATCGTAGCTTGTACTTGTCGACGCAGTGTTCGGCGTAGGCCTTCATTTCACTGCCGGTGGCGTAGGTCCGCGACCAATTGGGGCTTTGTTCGAACGAGAACTGATACGAGAACGACGGAATATCAACGGCGATACCGGGATAGGTGTTCCAGTACCAGGTGCCACCGGGGCTATCGCCTGCCTCGATTATCAGGTAGTCGTGCAGGCCGGCCTTGTCGAGCGTGACCGCGGCGCCGATGCCGGAGAACCCGGCACCGACGATCGCGGTGTGATAGTCCGGTGGCGTCGCGTCACTCATCGGTCGCGGGTACCTGAGCGCCGGCAATCACGACGCTGAGGTAATCCACGCAGGATCGGATGCTTCGACCCTGCTGAAGCGGTACATCCGGAACGAGTACTTCCCGCGTTGCATTGCGCGGTAGAACGGCGAGCCTTGGATACCGACGAAGGCGCGGGAAATGGGGCGCAGGTATCTCGGTACGCGGTCGATCAGCTCCAGTATTCGCTGCGTATTTATCTCCATTCCGCGCAGCACCTGCGCATTGATATTCTCGTGCGAAACCATCCGCATCGGGGCGCCGGCAAGCGCCGTCTCCCACTCGGCGACGCTTTCGCAGGGCCGAAGATCGGCGTATAGGAAATCACCTCCCGGTCGCAGCACGCGGGCAACTTCGGCGAGGAAACGGGGGAAATGAGGGTAGGCACCCGAAGATTCGATATTGATCACCGCGTCGAAGGATTGATCGGGGAAAGGCAGCCTCTCTGCGTTACCGTGCACGAAGTCCACGCCGACCAGATTGTGCGTCTTTCGACAAAAGGCTATGCCTGCCCGGTTTAAGTCCAGCCCCGTGTAGGAAGCTGGGCGCACGGTGCGCATGAGGTAGGAGGCTCCGCCGCCGTGACCGCAACCGACCTCCAGTATGCGCTTGCCCTCTAGGTCGGCCTGGGCCGCGACGCGATGGTAGAGCTGGATGTGGAACCGGTTCGGCTCGTCTGATTCCGCTAGCGGCACGGCCATCGGTGGATCTTCCTCGTAGCCAACGTTGAGGAACACCACGTCATCGGCACCAACTAAGTGGGTTTGGGTGCGATAAAACAACTTCGAGACGAACCGATTCATACCCAAGAAGTAGGTAAATTCCATGAGAAACTCCAATTCACTTTGCGACAGTCATGTTCTCAGTGTCCGGATCGTCGATCCGGCGGATGAGCATTGGGAGGCCGGCAATGGGTGCAGGCGCTGCGTTCTTAGTCCATTGCAACGTATAGCCGGGACGCAGCTCGATTCGATAGTCAAGAAGCAAATAATGGACTACGACCTTGACCAGCATTGCCGCGAAATGCGTTCCGATGCATTTGTGTGCGCCCGCACCGAACGGAACGAAGGCAAGACGGTGCGACCTGTCCTCACGCCGTGCTTCGCTGAACCGCTCGGGATCGAATGCGTACGGGTTCGTCCACAGGCCAGGCCAGTAGTGATTGAGCCACATGACACCAACGACCATCGTGTCTTTGGGCACGAAGTACCCCTGAATCGATGTGTCCATCACCGTCTTTCGGATTGCCCCGGGAACCGGAGCCAGCAGCCGCAGCGATTCGTTGATGACCATCCCGAGCGACCGCATGCGATTGAGCGCATCCAGATCGAGTCGACCCCTGCCAATCTCACTGATGGACTCAGCCCGGACCCGGTCCTGCCACTCCGGATGGAGTGCCAACTGGTACAAGACCGCCGTCGAGGTGGTCGCGCAGGTATCCGTGGAGGCCATCATGAGAAAAATCAGGTGGTTGACGACGTCGTCGTCGGTGAACTGATTGCCGTCCTCGTCGCGGATGCGGCACAGAGCCGCGAAGAGATCGTCGCCGCCAGACGCCCGTTTCGCGTGCACTCGGGTGTAGAAATACTGCTCGAGCACGCGCCTGCCTCGCACGCCAGCCGACCAGCGCAGTCCAGGAACCGGAAACCGAACCACAGCCGTGGCTGCGCGCAAACAGTCGGTGAAAGCCTTCGCCATCATCTGGCTTTGTGGGCCGGGTTCGTCGCCCATGAACACGGCAGTCGCAATATCGAGAAGTGTGCGTTTCACGTAGGGGTAAACGAGCAAGTCATCGCCGGACAGCGCCGCCGCAGCGGCCCGGCCGATCACGTCCATCGAATCCAGGTAGCCGCTCAGGCGCTCGCGCGTGAATGCTTCCTGCATGATCCGGCGATGGAAATGGTGTTCCTCGGCGTCCAGGAACATCAATCCACCCTTGAAGAAGCGGCCCAAAAAGAACTCAGCACCTTTCTGGGAGAAGGCCTTTTCCCTATTGGCGAACACTTCCTGCGCCGCTTCCGGTCCAAAAGCCAGTACGATGGGCATCCCCAAGCCATGCGACCACGAGATCTCACCGTAGGTTTCTAGCCGACGCTCCATGAACTCATTTCCGAGCGCCGCCGCTGTGAGGGTGTGGCCGAGAATCGGGAGGCCTTTGTCGCCTGGAATCGATTGCAGCCCACTATTCTTCGGCCCGAGCGCGAGGCCGGTTGACACGGTATTCCGATTCAGCAGCCTACGAGCCGCTGCCGCCCCAACTCGGCTGGCAAGCCCTGTCGTCCGCCGACGTGCATCGTCGATATACTGGCTGGCAGTCATAGTTGCCATCTCCGGTCACCCGCTTTCACGATGACGCCAATTTCCGGGTAGGCCGGTACGACGAGGCAGATCTAGTTGACGCGCTGATGCCGACCGCCATCAGAACATCCATCATCCGATCCGGCACGATGCGGCGCGCCAGGGTGCTGCTCCACGAGTCGACGCCCACACGGTAGCGGGCCTTTGGGCGCTTGGCGGCCAACGCCTCGGCGACGGCGTCGGCGAAGTCCGCCGTCGTGGTCTTGCTTCCTTGTGCCCGAACCTCATTCATGTTCAAAAACTCGATAAAGCGTGCACGGTAGGCCTCAACGACCTCGGCGGGGGCCACAGCAAGGATCTCCTCTGCGGATTTGTGTATCTTGCGCCAGATCGGCGTGCCGACGGCGCCTGGCTGGATGACCGAGACGGACACCCCCAGCGGGCGCAGCTCGCGCCGCAGCGCATCGCTGATCCCCTCCTTGGCGAACTGAGATGCCGCGTACGCTCCGAGATACGGTGGCGCGACGTTACCGACGCCGGAGCTGATGTTGACGATCCTGCCCCTGGATGCGCGCAGCAACGGAAGGAAGCGCTGCGAGACGGCAAGTGCACCAACGACATTAGTTTCTAGCTGCGTGCGCACAACATCCATCGGAACGCATTCCAATGGCGCACTGATGGCGATACCGGCGTTATTCACAACGGCCCACAGTCCGGTGTCGCTACACCGGCGCTCAACGAGCTTGCCGGCTTGCGCGATGGACGCTGCGTCGGTGACGTCGAGCATCACCGGGATGAGCTCGCCCGTCGAAGACGACAGCCTGGAAAGTTCGGCGGCACTCGATTCGGTTCGCACACCGGCGAATACCCGATAGCCGAGCTTACCGAGGTGGATAGCGGCAGCTCTTCCCAGCCCGCTCGACGCGCCGGTGACAACTACCGACTTCGACCGCGCCGGCGTCACCGTGACGGAACGCATTGCGCACCCAGTTCGTTGATCTGGCTTGGTGCAAGAGAATACCCGCGCCGGTGCCTGCCGCGGTATGGAGTCATGCCGCGAGGCAGCCACCAGTTCCACCGCCCCATTAGGCGCATGGCCGCTGGGACCATGACGAGCCTGACGACTGTGGAATCGATTGCGATAGCGATGGCCGTCGCCAACCCCGTCTGCTGTACTGTCACCATCGGGACGGCCAGGAACGCCGCGAATATCGTGACCATCAGCAGCGCCGCCCCTGAAATCAGCGGCGCGGTCTCCACAAGCCCGTAGGTGACGCTCTCGGTATTATCGCCGGTCAGCTCGTAGCGTTCCCGGACGCGGCTCAGCAGGAACACCTCGTAATCGGTGCTGAGGCTGAACAGCACAGTGACAAGAAGGATGGGCACGAAGTTCTGTACCGGCCCAACCGATTCTATCCCGAGTAGACCCGCGAGGAAGCCGTGTTGGAAGATGAGCACGACAGCGCCGACGGATGCGCCGACGGAGAGCAGGTTGAGCGCGATCGCTTTGCACGGCAACAACAGCGAGCGCAGTGTCAGGACCAGCAGCAGGTAGATGATCACAAGCATGGTTGCAATGACAATCGGACTGGCATCCGAAATATGTTGGGTGGCTGACAATACGACGGCGGCCGTACCGCCGACAGATACTTGCCAGTCCGCTGCAGCGGTGCGCTTCGCGACAGCGCGAACCTCGCCCAGGAGTGTTGCGACGTTGGAGTCGCCTGCGCCCTCGTTCGAGAATATGTCGACGGCAATCGTTTTGCGGTCAGCCGACACGAACCGATTGATGAGCGTCCTGGAATCCGCCGGCAGAAGTTGGAAGTTGGTAGGTTCGATCGCGGCGAACGGGTCGGCGGGCATCACTGTGTGCAGGATCGGAACCGGCGAGGCTACTCGTACGACGTGGTCCAGCTGCCCAAAGGTGGTGGTCATCGCCGCTAGGCGTGCGAAATCCTCTGGGCCGGAGAACGGTTGGTCGGCTTCGATAACAACTAGTATCGGGTCGACGGCGTTCTTCCCATACTGCTCGTCAACCAAATCGTTGCCCTCGCGCACCGACGAACTCCTCGGCAGAGCCGAAGCGTCGGCGCTGCCTGTCTGCAGTCCAAGCGCTGGCACCGCGAGGGTAAGAAGCGCGACAGACGTGATCGCCAGCGCGGCAACCGGTCTGGCCATGATGGTTCTGGCAACTCGCCCCCAACGGCGGCGGGCCCGCTCCCGGGTGGACGGCAGCCACGGCACACGCCATGCCGCAGCGCGAGGACCGAGCAGGTACAACACCGCGGGTAGGACGATAAGACAAGTGATGACCGCCACCACGACAACGACGATCGCCGCCACTGCCATCGAGCGGATCAACGGCCAGTCGACGATGAGCATCGTCGCCAGTGCGGCGGCGACTGTGGCTCCCGACGCAGCCACGGTGCGG
>Ga0105248_10010211_pt1 | contig 10338 bp, 9 predicted proteins | sample KBSS34metaG_FD_81524 | JGI IMG/M metagenome (GOLD analysis project Ga0105248, IMG submission 81524) | Switchgrass rhizosphere microbial communities from Kellogg Biological Station, Michigan, USA - KBS S3-4 metaG | ecosystem: Host-associated > Plants > Roots > Rhizosphere > Soil | place... | reverse complement strand
CCGCAGAACCACTCGACCCAGGCGTGGGACTCGCCGGCGATCGTCTCGCCGATGGCCGCATCCGGCTTTGGATGCAGGTACCCACTGACATACCGAGCCGGGATGCCGACCGACCGCAGCGCGCCGATCGCCAGATGGGTGATGTCCTGGCAGACGCCCTTCTTCTTCTCCCACGCCTCGCGCGCCGTGGTGTACACGCTGGTCGAGCCCGGCATGTATTCGATCCGGTTCCCGATCTGCTCGCAGATCGATCGCGCGGTCTCGCACGGCGAGTCCGCCTGGGCGAGAGCCTCGCGGGCGAGTTCGACGAGCTCATCGGGCGGGAGCGTCCGACGGGTCTGAGCCAGCTGCTCGACGTATTCGGTCGCTCGCTCGATCTCATCGGCCAGGGACTCCCAGCTGAGGCGGTGCTCGGGATGCGGCTGCGGCCGCACCTCGACGAGGCTGGTAGCCGAGAGCGACAGTTCGCGGTGCTTGGTGAGGATCTCGAAGCTCGAGACCCGCGTTCCCCAGTAGTCGGTGTAGCTGTGGTGACTCGAGATGGGCAGGATCTCGAGGTTCGAATAGAGCACCAGCTGGCTGTCGGAGCTGACCGGCAGCATCCGGGCCTCGTTGTACGACGCCGTGACCTCGCCGTCGTAGTGGAATCCGGTCTCGTGCCGGATGCGCAGCCGGTTCACGTGTTCTCGCCCACCCAGCTCGGCGCCGAGTTGGTCGGGAAGTACCGCTGACGGATCGCCTCGCTCGTCGCGCTCGTGGCGGTCTGCACGCTGTCCATGTGGGTCGGCAGGTCGTCGATGATGTCGGCGATCGGCCGATACTCGAGCTCGCTGCGGATCTGGCCGAGCAGGCGCTGCGCCTGATCGGTCACGCCGACCCGGTCGCCGCGGTCCAGGTCGCGCATGCACTGCTCGGCCCGCGTCACCGAGAACAGGATGCTGCGCGGGAACAGCCGGTCGAGCAGCAGGAACTCGGCCGCGTTCCGAGCGCTGGGCACCCCGCGGTAGGTCCGGAGGTAGGCCTCGTACGCCCCGACCGAGCGCAGGATGGTCGTCCACGACGGTCCGGACGCCTCGGTCAGCGAGCGGGTCGCCAGCAGCCGCGCGGTCATGTCTGCACGTTCGATCGAGCGTCCGAGCGTGAAGAAGCTCCAGGCCTCATCCCGGCTCGTCGACGACTCGATGATCCCGACGGCGAGCGCCGCGCGTTCACGGACCCAGCCGAAGAACTCGTGCACCTTGTCGGTGGCGACCTTGCGCGGCATCCTGGCGCGAGTCGTGTTGAGCACTTCCCAGAGCTCGGTGCTGACCACCTCGCGGGCACGACGCGCGTTCTCCCGTGCTGCGGCGAGCGAGTAGGCGATGGATGCCGGCTGGTTGCGATCGACCGCGAGCAACGCGAGCACGTCGGCCCTGGTCACCTCGGTGTCGTCGTCCACCTCGGTGCCCATCACACTGAGCAGCGAGCGGCACGCCAGGTTCTCTTCGATCCACGGATCTTCGAGCAGCAGCTGCAGGTGCACGTCGAGGATGCGCGCGGTGCCGTCGCTGCGCTCGATGTAGCGGCCGATCCAGAACAGGCTCTCGGCGATCCGGCTCAGCATGCGCGGCCCTGCTGCTGCTGTTCCTGCTGGTCGCGGCGCGGCGCATCCAGAGGGTTGTGATCCTGCAGGTGCTCGCCGGTGATGATCGGGATGCTGGTCGTGATGGCCGCCTGGTCGGCCACCAGGTCCTGGATGTTGTGATCGGCCGTGTGCAGCGGCTCGTGACCCACGATCCAGGTGTCTTTCGACCCGCCGCCCTGTGAGCTGTTGACGACCAGTTGGCCCTCGGGGAGCGCCACACGAGTCAGGCCGCCCGGCAGCACCCAGACGTCGGACCCGTCGTTGACGGCGAAGGGGCGGAGGTCGGCGTGCCGCGGGCGCATCCCGTCATCGACCAGGGTGGGAATGGTCGACAGCTGCACGACCGGCTGTGCGATCCAGCCTCGCGGATCCTCTTTGAGCCGTGCCGCGAGGTCGGCGAGCTCCTGCTTGCTGGCATCCGGCCCGACCACGAGACCCTTGCCGCCGGAGCCGTCGACCGGCTTCACGACGAGTTCGTCGAGCCGGTCGAGCACCTCCTCGAGCGACCCCGGCTCCTCGAGCCGCCAGGTGTCGACATTCGCGATGATCGGCTCCTCCGAGAGGTAGTAGCGGATCAGGTCGGGCAGGTAGGTGTAGACCAGCTTGTCATCGGCCACTCCATTGCCGATGGCGTTCGCGATGGTGACATTGCCCAGCCGAGCGGCGAGCAGCAGCCCGGGTGAGCCGAGCATCGAGTCCGCCCGGAACTGCAGCGGATCGAGGAACTCGTCGTCGACCCGGCGGTAGATCACATCGACACGGGTCGGCCCGGAGGTGGTGCGCATCCATACCCGGCCACCGCTGCAGAACAGGTCTCGGCCCTCGACCAGTTCCACGCCCATCAGACGAGCCAGCAGGGTGTGCTCGAAGTATGCCGAGTTGTAGACGCCCGGCGTCAGCACGACGATGACCGGATTGTCGACACCCTCGGGAGCGGCCGCTCGCAGCGACTGCAGCAGCCGCTGCGGGTAGTCGCCGACCGGGCGCACCCGCATCGACATGAACAGCTCGGGCAGGGTCTGCGCCATCACCCGGCGATTCGAGATCACGTAGCTCACGCCGCTGGGCACGCGGACGTTGTCTTCGAGCACCCGCCAGGTGCCCTTCTCGTCGCGGATCAGGTCGATGCCCGACACCTGGATGCGCACCCCGTTGGCGCTGACGATGCCGGCCGCCTCGCGGTGGAAGTGGCTGGACGAGCTGATCAACCGAGCCGGGATGACCCCGTCGGCCACCGCCTGCTGGCCGCCGTAGACATCGGCCAAGAAGGCCTCGAGCGCGCGGACGCGCTGCTTGACCCCGGACTCGACGACCGCCCACTCGGACTGGTCGATCACGCGCGGCACCGCGTCGAGCGGGAACGGACGCTCCTCGCCGGCGAAGTCGAAGGTGACGCCCTGCGCGAGGTAGGAGCTGGCGAGGGCCTCGGTGCGTCCGCGCAGCTCGTCCTGGGTCATCCTGGCGAGAGCGGTGTGGATCTCCTTGTACGCGTCCCGCGCGCTCGCCGAGTCGGCGGCCGCCGGGTCGGCGAACATCTCATCCCAGGCAGGGGTTCCCCGTCGCTTCGTCGCGACCGAGCCGTAGCCGTCGAACAGGTCGCCCATGACGAGAGCCTACTGAGCGGATGTTGCGGACGTATTTCAGGGAGCCCGCCTCGCCGCGGCTCACCCGATCGGGCTGAAGACGACCTTGCCTCGGTGGGTGCGATCCAGGCTGACCTCGAAGGCGGCGGTGGCGTCGTTGAGAGCGAACAAGACGTGCGGGGGCAGGCGCAGCCCACCCGATTCGATGAGTTCGGTGATCTGGTCGAGTTCGTCACGGTTGGGCTCGACGATGAAGAACACCGAGGTGATGCCCGGGGTCTGCGGCGGCTCGTCGATGATGCTCACCAGCCGACCACCGGGCGCGACCAGCGCGGCGGATCGTTCCGCGGCGTCGCCGCCCGCCGCGTCGAACACGAGGTCGACCGGCGGCATCGACGTCTCGTACGGAGTCGCGCGATCGACCACCTCGTCCGCGCCGATCTCCTTCGCCGCGTCGAGGTTTCCCGCCGAAGCCGTTGCGATGACGTGGGCCCCCGCGCGCCGAGCGAACTGGACGGCGAACTGTCCGACGGCCCCGGTCGCCCCGTGCACGAGAACGCGCTGCCCGGATTCCAGCAGTCCGTGATCGAACAACGCCTGCCATGCGCTCAACGCCGGCAGCGGCACCGTCGCACTTGTCGCATCATCCACGTTCGTCGGTTTGCGGGCGAACACGCGTTGCGGGTTCGCGAAGTACTCGGACGCTGCCCCGTCTCGATCGAACAGCGCCATGCCGTAGACCGCATCGCCGACGGCGAAGTCGGAAGCCGATTTCCCGAGGGCCACCACTTCACCCGACACCTCGTATGACGGTGTCGCCGGCAGTCTGCCCTCGGGCCAGCTGAGCTCGTCGCGCGTGATCGCCGCGGCGTGCACCCGGATCAGCAGCTCGTCGTCGCCGGGCGACGGCATCGGCACCTCCTCGACCCGTACCTGACTCGGATCGCCCAATTCGTGCACGCGGAGGGATCGCATGCTTCACGGTACTGCCATCCTGGACGGGTGAACCAGAAGCTCTTCGACCGCAGCTCACTCGAGAAGATCACCATCGGAACCTCGGGCCTGGGCAAGCGTCCCGACGCCGACGAGGATCTCGCCGCCGCCTTGCTCAGCTCCCCGTTCCGCCAACTGGACACCAGCAACAACTACGCGGGCGGACGCTCCGAGACCCTGCTGGGGCAGGCGATCGCGGCGGCGGGCGGGCTGCCGTCGGGCAAGGTGGTCTTCTCAAAGGCCGACCAGGACCCGCGGACCGGCGCGTTCGACGGGGATCGCGTTCGTCGCTCCTTCGATGAGACCACCCAGCGCCTCGGGCTCGACACCCTCCCGCTGTATCAGCTGCACGACCCGTACACGATCTCCGTGGCCGAGGGCATGGCGCCGGGCGGACCCGTCGAGGCGCTGATCCGGCTCCGCGAGGAGGGACGGGTCGGCGCCATCGGGATCGCGGCCGGCGAGCGCGCCCTCGTCGAGGAGTACATCCGCACCGACGCGTTCGACATCGTCCTGACCCACAACCGCTGGACCATCGTGGACCGCACGGCCGAGACGATCCTGCGCCTCGCCACCGAGCGCGGCATGACCGTGTTCAACGCGGCCCCGTTCGGCGGCGGACTCCTGGGCGGATCGACGTTCCGCGGTGAGAGCTACGGCTATCAGCCGGCATCCGCCGAGTTCCTGGCGCACCTGGAGCGGGTGCGGGCGCTCTGCGCCGAGTGGTCGATCAGCGTGGCCGCGGCGGCTCTCGCCTTCTCGATGCGCGAGCCGCGCATCCATACCACCGTCGTCGGCATCTACTCGCCGCAGCGCCTGGACGAGCTGCCGGGACTCGTCGCGACCGAGATTCCGGACGCCTTTTGGCCGGCCCTGGAGGCGCTGGGGGAACCGCCGGCGTCGCCAACCGACTGACCGGGGAAGGTCGGTGGCACGCCCTAGTTTCGAGTCATCGGAGCCGTGCCGAACAAGGGAGCAGTCGTGGTGGACTACCGTCTCGAACTCGTCATCATCCCGGTCACCGACGTCGATCGCGCCGTCGAGTTCTATGGAACGACACTCGGCTGGCCCGTCGATTTCAACCAGGTCGTCTCCCCAGAACTGCGGTTCGTGCAGGTGACGCCTCCCGGTTCGAGTTGCTCGATCGCCTTCGGGGTGGGGCTGCTGCCCGAGGGCACGGCGCCGTATCCGGGCCTGCAGGTCGTGACCGCAGACGCCGATGCGGCCCGCGACGACCTGGCGGCGCGCGGCGTCGCGGTCGGTCCCGTGCAGGACCTGGCCTGGGGTCGCTTCGTCTGGTTCGACGACCCAGACGGCAATCACTGGGCGGTGCAGCAGCTGCCGAAGCGCTAGGGGCTCGACACCTGCCAGGCTGAGACCATGGCAACTCTCCGCACCTGGGCCGGCACCCACACGTTCACGGCTCCGCAACACCTCGACGCGACGTCGATCGATCAGGTGCAAGGGACGGTTGCACAGGCGGCCGCGGCGGGCGAACGGGTCCGTGCGCTGGGCACGCGCCACTCTTTCAATGGGCTGGCGGATACCACCGGCACGCTGATCGGGGTCACCGCGATCGACCCCGACCCGGTGCTCGACGAGGCCGCACGCACCGTCACGTTCGGAGCCGGCATCCGCTATGGAGCGCTTGCCGTCTGGCTGGATGAGCGCGGCTGGGCGCTGCACAACATGGGCTCCCTGCCGCACATCTCGGTCGCGGGTGCCACGGCCACCGCGACGCACGGCTCGGGCAACAGCCTCGGGGTGCTGTCGACGGCGGTGCGCGCCGTCGAGTACGTGGCAGCCGACGGCTCCCTGGTCACCGTGCGGCAGGGCGACCCCGACTTCGCCGGCATGGTGGTCGGGCTGGGCGCCTTCGGCATCGTGGTGCGGATCACGCTCGCCGTCGAGCCGAGTTTCCGGGTGCGGCAAGACGCCTTCCACGGCCTGCCCTGGAGCACCGTGCTCGGCGACCTGGAGGGCGTGACGGGTTCCGCGTACAGCGTGAGCCTGTTCACCGACTGGCTCGGCGACGAGGTCCAGCTCGCGGTGCTCAAGACGCGGCTGACGGCGCATGACGACGAGACACCGGTCGTCGGCGACGAGTTCTTCGGCGCCACTCGCGAAGACGGGCTGAGCATCTTCGGCCGCCCCGACGACGACAACACCACCCAGGCCGGCGGGGTTCCCGGCCCGTGGCATCAACGTCTCCCCCACTTCCGGTTCGACGGCACGCCGAGCGTCGGCGACGAGATCCAGACCGAGTACTTCGTGGATCGCAGCGTCGGTTCCGACGCCCTGCGGGCGGTCCGCGCCCTCGGCGGGCAGATCGCGCCGCACCTGCACATCACCGAGCTGCGCACCTCGGCCGCTGACGAGCTCTGGCTGAGCGGGGCGTACCAGCGACCGATGCTCGCGATCCACTTCACCTGGAAGCCCGAACCCGAGGCGGTGCACGCGCTGCTGCCCGAGATCGAAGCCGCGCTGGCACCCTTCGACGCGCGCCCGCACTGGGGCAAGGTCAACCTCGTGGACCCCGAGACCCTCGCCCGCGTCCACCCGCGTCTCGCCGACTCACGCGCGCTGTTCGAGCGCCTCGACCCGACCGGGATGTTCTCGAACGACTACCTGGAGGAGCGCGGAGTCCGCGAGCCGCGTTAGCCCGCACTCAGCGACGCACCGCGGTGGATTGCCGCACGATGAGTACCGGTTCGGGGGATCGCACCGTGTCATGGGTCGGCATGTTGCCACCATCCACGACGCGGGCGACCGCCGCGATCCCCAGCTCTCGCAAGGGCATCCGGACTGTCGTGATCGGCGGCCAGGTGGCATCCGCGTACCAGACGTCGTGAAGCGCGACGATCGACACATCGCTCGGCACGCGCAGCGCCCGGGCGTGGATGGCAGCCAGTGCACCGAGCGCCGCGTTCAGATTCGCGACGACGAGCCCGGTCGGCAGCGGCCCGCGGCTCTCTAGGACATCGATCGCCGAGCGGCCGTCGGTTCCGGCGTAGCCCTCCCAGGTGACCCAGTCATCTCGGACCGGGAGACCAGCCGCCTCCATCGCCGAGCGGAAGCCCGCATACCGCCGATGAGCCGTCGGATTGCTGGAGAGCCCGCCGACGAGCCCGATCTGCTCGTGCCCCAAGGAGCGAAGGTGTTCGACGGCGGTGCGGACGCCCGCGGCGTCATCGAGCACGATGGTGCTGAGAGGCCCGTCGTCGAGGGAGTTGATCAAAACGATCGGCGTGTCACGAGCGACCATCGCCTCGAGTTCGCTCGGCTCGGTGCCCTCGGGGAGCTGCAGGATCACCCCGTCGATCCGCGACTCGCTGAGCATCCTGCGCAGCCAGCTGTCATCGTCCCGTACCCGCTCGGCGCGGCCGAGGACCAGCGCAAGACCACGGGCTGCTGCCTCCTTGTCCACGCCGTTTGCGAGCTCGTCGAACACCGCGCTCGTCAATTCGGGAACGACGAGCGCGATCGTGCTGCTGCGGGAGGTGCGCAAGGATCGCCCTGCGTGGTTCGGCACGTAGTCCAACTCGCGCGCCGCGTGAAGCACCCGTGCACGGGTCTCCTCGGACACCCGGACCGTCGAATCACCCGAGAGCACCCGTGAGGCCGCAGACGGGGACACCCCGGCAAGCGCGGCGACGTCAGTGAGCTTGACCATTGCGGCTTGTCTACTACGGATCAGCCCGCTAGTCCGACCACTTCGTCCGATTCCATCGACCGATACAGCGCCGCGACCAGCTCGATGGTCTTCACGTTGTCGGCGACCGAGCTGCGCGGTATCGAACCCGTGGCGATCGCGTCGAGCACCGATCCCATGGTGCCGATGAACGCATCCGGGAACCACCGCTGCGTCACCGGGTACGGCACCCACCCGTCGGTCGGCACCACCGTGCTGCTCACCTCGAGCGTGTCGGGCCGACCAGCCGGGTAGTCGTACATGAGGCCGAGGGTGCCCCGGATCGCACCGGCCGTTCCCTCGACTCGGAACTCCGCGGTGTTGTCGCCCGCCGGGTTCATGTGGTTGGCATAGACGAGCGCCGAGGCGCCGCTGGCGAACCGGAAGCTGCTCTGCGTGCGGGTCTCGCCCTCGGGGTACTGACCGGGCACGCGCCCGCCGATGGCGTAGACCGACGTCGGTTCACCCATGAACCACCGCATGGTGTCGTGATAGTGGATGGAGTGCACCATGATCTCGAGGCGTTTCATGGCCTGTGCCCACCCCCACTGGGTCCAGTCGGTGAAGGCGTTCACCGACAGGGTGAAGGTGGTCGGCTCGCCGATCCAGCCCGACTCGACCATGCGGTGGGCCGCGGCGATGCCCTCGTCGAAGCGCAGCTGCTGGTTGACAGCTGCGACCACTCCGGCTTCGGCGGCGAGGGCCGCCAGCTCGCGGGCCGTCTCCGGGTTCTCGGTGAATGGCTTCTGAGCCAGGATGTTCTTGCCCGCCGCGACAGCGGACCGGAAGATCGCCGGCTGCTGCGTGACGGGCACTGCGATGTCGACGACCCCGATCCGGTCGTCGGCAAGGAGTTCGTCCAGATCGGTGTAGACCCGGGGGATGCTGTGGCGGGCCGCGACGTCCCGCGCCCGGTCGAGGTCGACGTCCGTGATCCCGACCACCTCGAGGCCCGCCTTGCGATAGGCCACCAGGTGCTGGCCGTCGACGATGCCGCCGGCGCCGACGATCGCGATCGGGCGCTTCTGCGCCTCGGGGATCACCAGTCGGCAGTAGGTCGAGATGTCTTCGAAGAGGTCGATCATGACGCTGCCTTCACCGCGGCGGGGTCCCGGTACTTCACGGTCTGCAGGTGCTCGCAGTACAGGACGATCTGCTCATCGTCGGCCCGGAACACCTCGTACGAGACGACGAACAGCCCCATGTCGTCGTACTTGGGCTCCTTGCGCCGCAAGGTGCGCATCGAGTAGATGGTGTCGCCGATGAAGACCGGCTTGATGAAGCGCAGCTTGTCGTAGCCATAGCTGAAGGTGTTGACGTTGTTGTGGGCGAAGAGCCCCATTCCGTAGCTGAACACCAGGGCTCCGGGCACGATCCGGCGACCGAAGATCCCCTCCTCGCGCGCCCAGATGTCGTCGGCGACGTAGGGGTGCAGGTCGACGAGCAGGCTGCTGAACAGCATCACCTCGCCCTCGGAGATGGTCCGCCGGATCGAACGGTCGACCTCGCCGACCTCGTAGTCCTCGTAGAGCTTCACGTCCTGGTTCCAGACCGGGACCTCGTAGCGCGCTGCCGCGTCGGCGTTGGGATTGATCATTCTGCGAGCTGCGCCTTCTCGGTGATGGCGAACTCGTTCCGGATCGCCTCGGTGTGCTCGCCGAGCCGCGGCGCGGCCCGGCCGTTCTTCAGAACGTGCCCGTCGTACCGCACGGGGGTCCGAATGGTCTGGATGTCGACTCTGGCCCCACCGTCGAAGCCGGGCCGCGAGACCTCCTGAGCCATGTCGAGAGCACGGAAGCCGTCGTGATCTACCAGTTCGGGCAGGGTGAGCACCGGCGCGCACCAGATATCCGCGGCATCCAGGATCTCGAGCCAGTGCTCGGTCGACTGGGTTGCCAGATGGTCGGCCAGCGCGCGCGTGATGGCGGTCTGCTCGCTCCACCAGCTCTCGGGATCCGTGTACTGCTCGAGCGACGGCAGCCCGATCAGGGCGCCGAGTTCGGTCACCGGTGTCATCGCGATCGCCAGGTAGCCGTCGGCGGTCGGGTAGGTGCCGTACGGCGCGGGAAGGAAGGCGTGGGCAGTGTTGCGTGTGCCCCGCTTGACCACGATGGACGGGTCGGCGAGGTGCGCGCTCAGCAACTCGAACTGCAGGTCGAGCATCGACTCCAGCAGGCTGGTGTCGACGCGGCCGCCGAGCCCGGTGCGCTCGCGGCGCAGCAGCGCCGCGGTGATCCCGCTCGCCAGGTGGATCGACGAGACGATGTCGCCGACCGCGATGCCGACCGGCACGGGCGGATCGTCGGAGCTGCCGTTCAGCCAGGGCAGTCCCGACAGCGACTGGGCGAGCAGGTCTTGTCCCGGGCGATCCTTCCAGGGGCCTTCCGTCCCGTATCCGCTGATGCTGGCGTAGACGATGCCCGGGTTGACCTCGGCCACCGCCTCGT
>Ga0105248_10010207_pt1 | contig 10342 bp, 7 predicted proteins | sample KBSS34metaG_FD_81524 | JGI IMG/M metagenome (GOLD analysis project Ga0105248, IMG submission 81524) | Switchgrass rhizosphere microbial communities from Kellogg Biological Station, Michigan, USA - KBS S3-4 metaG | ecosystem: Host-associated > Plants > Roots > Rhizosphere > Soil | place... | reverse complement strand
GCTCGACGCAAGGGTCGAGCTTGCGCGCCGCGCCGCCCACTCGCTCGACGTGCAGTATTACCTCATTGCAAACGATCGCACCGGGCGGCTGTTCATGCGCAACCTGCGCGACGCGGCGTTGCGCGGCGTGCGCGTGCGCCTACTCGTGGACGACCTCAACACGACCGGCGGCGACGAGATGTTTCGCGGTCTGGCCGCATTTGAGAATGTCGAAGTGCGCATCTTCAATCCGTTCTGCTGCGGCCGGCAAAGCGTCGCCACCAAGTACATGGCGTCGCTGGTTGATTTTCAACGCCTCAATCACAGGATGCACAACAAGCTCTTCATCGCCGACGGCGTCGTGGCGGTGATGGGCGGGCGCAACATCGCCGACGAGTATTTCACTCGCAGCCCGACGAGCAATTTTGTCGACATGGACGTGCTGGTGGTGGGCGGCGCAATGCAGCGGCTGCGAGACATCTTCGACATTTACTGGAATAGCCAGGAAACCTATCCCGTCGAAAGCATCGTCTCCGGCGGCGGCGACCGAAGCGACATGCAACGCGGCTTCGATCATCTCGTCGAGGATGGCGAGCAGATGACATCGATTCCTGTGCCCGTCACCGACATGCTGGGCTACCGTCCGATAGGTCGCGATCTCGATGCCGGACAACTGCAATTGACGTGGGGAAAAGCGGTCGCGTTCGCCGACCGGCCGGACAAGGTCAACGCGACCACCGTCGAGATGGCGCGCTCAATGAGCGCGCAGATGGACATCATGGACAGTGTAAGCGCCGCGAAGCGCAACGTGGTGATCTCGTCGCCCTATTTCGTGCCCGGCTCAACGGGCGTCGAGGCCTTCAGCGAGCTGATCAAGCGCAACGTCAAGGTGGCGATCCTGACCAATTCGCTCGCGGCGAACGATGTGCCGCTCGTCCACGCGGGCTACGCCCGCTACCGCGTCGAGCTTCTCAGAAGCGGGGTCGAGCTGTACGAGCTGAGTCCAACGCGGATGTGGCACAACGACGAGCTGCTGGTGCCTACGATGGCACTTGGCCGGCTGCATGCGAAGGCAGCGGTGATCGACGAGTCGATTGTCTACATCGGCTCGGTGAACCTCGATCCGCGATCGGACAGCACCAACACCGAGCTGGGGATGCTTGCACAATGTCCGGAGTTGGCAAGGCAGGTTATCGATGTCATCGCCATGACCCAGCGCGGGAGCTCCTATCGACTGCGCTTTGCGAGCGACGGCGTGACGCTCGAGTGGCTGACGACCACGGACGGAGGCGAGGTCGTGTTGAGGCAGGAGCCGGAGGCGACGCCGCTGATGCGTCTTCAAAATATGCTGTTCGGACCGTTCGTGCCTGAGCAACTCCTTTGACGTCATCACCGTCGTAGCAAGTCCGCGACCAAAGCTGGCTATGCTTTGCATGCCTTTCGTGCTCCGAACAGCGGAGCTTGCGCAGGCGACGTGATCGCGGGAGTAATGCCGGGCCTCGCGGCCACATTTACTAGCTTCGCGGGCCTTTCACTTGCCGTAGCGCGATCGGCGCCTACGAACTACGAACCGCCTCCTCGCTCAGGCAGCGATCGTTCGCATTCCTCGATCTCTGCGATCGCCTCGGGTGCCAATACCTCCTTCTGCAGCTCCGCGACGCGCCGAGCGTCTGTGGTTCTGACCGTCTAACTCAACTTTCACGGGAACCGCTCTTTTACCGATTGTTAAGTCGGAGTTAAGGACGCTTTGAGTTCGAGAAGCAAATGCGGTCGACGCAGTCACTAGACTGGCTATATCAATCGACATCCGAAGGGTGAAGATTGCTTGGAGCCCACACCACAAGAAAATGGCCACCGCCCAGGTAGCGCTGATGTCGCGCGCTCGGAGGGACAGGTGTCCGTGCAGGGTCTCGGAGTCCAAGTGACCGTCATTAGGAGGAGCCAAGTGGACGAGGAAATCGGAAGGCGCACGTTACGACGCGTCAGTTGGCGCATCGTGCCTTTCATCATGCTGTTGTACTTCATTGCGTACATCGATCGGGTCAACATCGGCTTCGCATCGCTGACGATGAACCAGGATCTCGGCTTCACGGCTTCGATCCTCGGTTTCGGCGCAGGCATCTTTTTCTTGGGCTACTTCCTGTTCGAAGTGCCGTCAAACCTGATCCTGCACAAGGTGGGCGCGCGACTCTGGATCGCCCGTGTAATGGTGACCTGGGGCATCATCTCGGGAGCGATGGCGTTCATTCAGGGCCCCACGAGCTTCTATGTGATGCGGTTCTTGCTCGGCGCCGCCGAGGCCGGGTTCTTCCCCGGCATCATCCTCTATCTTAGTTACTGGTTCCCGGCTCGCCATCGCGCCGGCGTGACGGCGTTTTTCATGGCGGCTGTTCCAATATCGACCGCGATTGGATCGCCCATTTCGGCCGCGCTGCTCGAAATGCACGGGGTGCTCGGTCTCGCGGGTTGGCAGTGGTTGTTCATCCTGGAGGCGGTTCCGGCGCTGGTGCTGGGCGTCGTGGTTTTCTTCTACATGACCGATCGACCGGAACAGGCAAGGTGGCTCAAGGACGACGAGCGGGCGTGGCTTGTCGCAGCAATGAACCAGGAAGCCGCGTCCAACAAGACCGCGAGCGCCAACCATAGCGTGATTCGCGGACTGGCAGATCTGCGTGTGCTGGCCTTGTCGCTGATCTACTTCGGCACCTCTGCCGGCCTTTATACGCTTGGAATCTGGGCACCACAGATCATCAAGCAAATGGGCGTCTCGACGATGACCGTCGGGCTGTTGAATGCGATTCCGCCAACGGTCTCGATTATCGCCATGGTGTTGTGGTCGCGGCATTCGGATCGCACCGGAGAGCGCACTTGGCACGTGATCATTGCGTGCCTTGCGGCGGCCACCGGGTTGGTGATCGCCGGAAGTTCGCAGAATGTCGTCGGCTTGATTGCCGCGCTTACCCTAGTCAACGTCGGTATCAGCTGCGCCAAGCCACCGTTGTGGAGCATGCCGACCATGTTCTTGTCCGGAGCGGCGGCGGCGACGGGTATTGCGACCATCAACTCCATCGGCAATCTCGGCGGGTTCGCAGGCCCTGCGATGATTGGCTGGATCAAGGACCAAACCGGCAGTTTCGCGGGAGGGCTCTACTTCGTTGCTGGTTTCCTCGTGCTTTCGGCGGCGTTGACACTGATGCTGTCGCGGTACAGGAAAGGGGCAGTGGAGCCCGCCCGCTGAGCTAACTCGCGTCTTTTCGGGCGCCCGTCTGCAAGCTGGCGGCGGGTGCCGCAGCGAACGGATGTGCGAAGCTTGGAGCATCCGAAGCCGAGCGTATTAACTCTTGCTTGCTCCTGCGCTGCGCTGCGCAAAGCTCGTCGTAAGAAAGTCGATGAACGCGCGTACGCGGGCCGTTCGCTGATGACGCTCCGGATAGACCGCATGGATGTCTGCGTCGGGCGTGTGGTACTGCGGCAGGACCTGAATGAGTCGACCGCTTTGCAAATAGCGGCGAATATCCCATTCGGCACGCATCAGGATGCCGTGACCATCCAACGCCCAGCTGACCGCGATTTCCCCGTCGTTGGTGGCGAGGCTACCGCTGACTTTCACTGCCTCGACCGCCGCCTGGCGCCCCCGTCCCGTCGAGAGCCGCCAAACGCCATAAGCTTCGTCTCCTTGCCGAATGCCGATGCAGTCGTGACGCATCAGGTCGCGCGGCACCTTCGGCGTGCCATGCGCGTCGAGATACGTTGCGGCCGCGCACAGGAGACGACGATTGTCGGCAAGATGTCGCGCGATCACGCGCGCATCCGGAGGCTCGCCGAAGCGGATGCACACGTCCCACGAATCGTCCGATACCGGCGGCGGGTTCACCGACAACTGAAGTTGCACCTGTATGTCCGGATACTTGCGGGCGAACCGGGAGATCACCGGGGCAACGTGTCTCCGCCCGAAACCAAGTGTCGCGTTCACGCGCAACAATCCCTTGGGGGTCTGAAGGGACATGCCAAGAAGCTCTTCCATGTCCTCGATCTCGCCCAGAATCCGTCGCGCATGCTCGAGGTAGATCTCTCCGTCCGGCGTCAAGCCCATGCGCCGTGTTGTTCGAATCAGAAGCGGCATACCCATGCGCGCCTCGAGCTGCGCGAGGCGCTTGCTGACTGCCGCGGTCGTGACGCCGAGCTCTCGCGCCGCGGCGCCGAGACTGGGAGCAGACGCGACCATCGAGAAGAACGCAAGGTCGGCAGGTTGTATTCGCGCGGACATGACGAAAGCCGGTATTAACTCGTAGTTAACGCTGGATTCAATTTAGACCCGTTCCCGCGCCCCGTCTACGCCCCAGCATCGTCGAGCTACGGAAGAAAAGCGCCCGCGCGCCGATGGCCGGGCGACAGAACAGGCTGAATGCGCGGCAACGTTGAGGCCGAGGTTAACAACGGCTTAACCCCGACGCCGATCTAGCGAGCAGTTCGCGTCCTACAGTGTTGACAAACACCAAGAGTCTAGGAGGAATCATCAAGACTTATCGCATTGCTGCGATACCCGGGGACGGCATCGGCAAGGAGGTCGTTCCCGCGGGGCGGCGCGTGCTCGAAGCGTTGGCCGCCAGCCACGGGGGCTTCACGCTCGAGTTCGAAAGCTTCGACTGGGGTAGCGACTATTACCGCGAGCACGGCGTGATGATGCCGGAGGACGGGTTGGAGCTGCTGCGCGACAAAGACGCGATTCTCTTTGGTTCAGCGGGCGATCCCAGCATTCCGGACCACGTCACGCTTTGGGGCCTGCGGCTCAGGATTTGCCAAGGCTTTGATCAATACGCCAATGTCCGTCCTACCCGCATCCTTCCGGGGATCGATTCCCCGCTCAAGCGTTGCAAGGCAGAGGACCTCGACTGGGTGATCGTCCGCGAGAACTCCGAAGGGGAGTATTCGGGCATTGGCGGGCGCGCGCATCTGGGGCATCCCATCGAGGTTGCAACCGATGTCTCCGTGATCACACGAACGGGCGCCGAGCGCATATTCCGCTTTGCATTTCGTCTCGCGCAGTCGCGGCCGCGCAAGCATCTGACGGTCATTACCAAGAGCAACGCACAGCGACATGCAATGGTCATGTGGGACGAGATCGCGGCCGAAATTGCGATGGAATTTCCCGATGTGCATTGGGAAAAGGAGCTGGTCGACGCGGCGACGGCGCGGATGGTCAATCGTCCGGCAAGCCTTGACACGATCGTCGCCACGAACCTCCACGCGGACATTCTGAGCGATCTCGCTGCGGCACTCGCCGGCAGCCTGGGCATAGCGCCGACTGCAAACATCGATCCGGAGCACCGCTATCCGTCCATGTTCGAGCCTATCCACGGTTCCGCGTTCGACATCATGGGCAAGGACCTTGCGAATCCGATTGGCACGTTTTGGTCTGCCGCGATGCTGCTGGACCACCTTGGCGAGGCAGACGCTGCGCAGGCGCTCATGGGCGCGATCGAGTTCGCGACTGCAAGTCGAGAATTGTGTACGCGCGATCTTGGCGGCTGCGCCTCAACGTCCGAGGTAACCGAAGCGGTATGCCAGTACCTGGCGCGCACCGCCGTCGGCACGCGGCGCGTCATGCGGGCGAGTTCCGGTGACGAGTCACGCAACGTCAGACCCGGCATCGACAAGACACCTGCTGCGCCAGCGACACACACCGCTCACTCATAAGACGTTCGCAAGGAGGGAATGCATGACGGGACTCACCCGGCCGTGCTGAAGCCCAAGGTTAATGTAGTGCCAACATTAGGAGAGAAACCTTGAACAGCAAACGTACTTTCCTGGCATCTTGCGTGACCGCCGCTTTGGCGATGACCGGTGCAGGTCTCGCCGTTGCCCAAACGCAAACCGACGTGCATCGTGACGCTGCGACGCGTAACGTGGGGGGCGACCCCTTCATGACGAAGTACGCGCGCGCGTTCTATTGCAACCTGCCGGACGACAACAATGGCATTGTCCTCGAGGCTCGAGGCTGGAACAACCAAACGGGAACGGGTAGCAACGCCCAGTACCGTATTCCCCTGACGCAGATCTTCGACGACGTGTGGGGCGTCGGCAACCACTATGTCTTTCAGTACTTGATCAAGATGCCCGACGGGATCGTGGGGGTGGACTCCAGCAACAGCGCTGCGGAATTCTCGAAATTCAATTACGCAGCGCTGCAGACGCTGGGCCTGAGCGCCTCTTACCCGCTGAAGGCCATCTATCTCACGCACGGCCACGGTGATCACGACGGCGGCGCCCAGTGGGCGCTCGATAACCTAGGGACGCGGTCGTATATCGGTTCGGCCGATAACACGCTGGGCGCGGCCGCCGGCAAGTCGTACAAGCCGATCCTCATCGATTCGACAAACCTCTCGATGCGCACCCTGTCGGTCGGCGGCAAGACCTTCTGGGTCCTGCCGACGCCCGGACACACGCCGGGCTCCACGTCCGCCGTGCTGGAGGTTACGGACCACGGCCAGACGAGGCGCGTTCTGATCAATGGTGGACAGTCCATGACCAACTCGATACCGGAGGTGGCGCAATACCTCGATTCCATCGAGCGCGTCTACGCCATGGCTTCGGCATTGAACGTGGACGGCGTCATGACCCCGCACATTTACTGGGACGGGGAGGGCGAGAAGCTGGACGAGATCAACGCCACCGGTCGGACCAATCCCAGCCAGAACATCTACGGACACGAGACCGTGATGCGCATGACCGCGGTCGCGCGTGAGTGCTCCGCCGCTTGGCTTACGCGGCTCGATGCCACGAGGGTGCTGCCGATCTGGCGCTTTAACACCATCGAATTCGTGGACGGCAATCCGACGCCGACCAAGGTCGCTGCAAAGGTTCAGAACGGCTGGGGGCCGCTCGCCAACCAGAAGGTCACGTTCTCGGTGGTCGAGACGGGCGCGTCGTGCAGCGCCATGACCAATGACGAGGGTGTCGCGTCCTGTCCCATTCGCCCCCTTCGCCCGCATCAGGACAATGTCACCGCGTCGTTCGCAGGCGCTCAAAGCGCGGGCTTCGTGGATCTCCCGACCGAGACCGCTGCAATGGCGTGCAGCAACGGAAACTGCAAGTAACTGGTCGGGCGAACGCTGCCGCCTCCGATGCGTGCCATGAGCAGGCGCCTGCAAGCCGTCGTCGCCGTAGCGGCAGGCTGCCTGCTTCCTCCATCCTATGTGGTCGCGGGGCCAGTTCAAGACGGGAGCCTTGAGTATGGTCCCGTTCTGATCTCGAGGATTGTGTCTCGGCAGGATCTGCAGTTCAGGACCGCAAATGGAGAGCGGGCCGGAGTGCTAACGACGGTTCTCGCGTATCAGGCGCCCGGGGCAATGCCGTCGCCCGTTGCTGTGATGACGTTCTCCCGGTCCGGTGACGCAACGCATGTTTCGATTCATCGCCTTCCGTTTCCCAAGTCTGCGGCCGACAGTGACGATGTGAACCTCGCCACCATCGAGCACCTGTACACGCTTGTTCTGCGACAAGATCCCGAGGCGAAGTTTTTCTACTCCGACGGCGAGCAGCGGTTCGACTCTGATACCAAGAACAGCCGTTCGCATTCAGAACTGTTGCGGGAGCTCGCTCGAGCCCGCCAAGATGCGGTGGGCCAAGGCAAGCGCGTGAGCACGAGCGCCCCATGGCATGTGGTTTCGATGGCGCCGGCAGGTGTGGATCACGCGGATCCGGACAAGGTAAGCGTACGCATCACCAGCGACAGGCAGGCCATGGACGGGGTAACCGTCTTCTTCAACCGTGCGCCTCACTCCGGTTGTGTCGCCAAAAGCGCGCGCGATGGGATTGCAATCTGCCGCCTGGTCGATCCGGAAGACGATTCGCACCCTGATGAGGACAAGATACCGGTCCTTGCGACCTACCCCGGCGAAGTGCGAGCGGACGGGGTCCTGCTTCCAACAACGCTAGTCATGAGCGCCAGACGATGAACGCCCAAGCGCCTACCGCTAACGGCTGGCGCGGCCGTGGCCTGGCCGTGCTCGTCATCGCAGGGCTGTCGGTGGTCGGATCCTTGTTCTTCGATCGACCAACTCGGCAGCCGGTGACGGACGAGCCGTTGACGCAATCCGTTCCGATGGATCCGCGCAGCGAACAATCGCGCATCGTAGCCATCATGAACCCGAGCGTAGTTGCCATGGATCGAGGAATCGCCGTGCAAGCCCCACTGCGCGCGTCCGAGTCTGGCTATCCTCAGCCGGCTCGTCGGGCAGCGCCGCCATCACCGCAGTTCAAGTTTCTCGGCAAGATCACGCAAGGCGACGAGACGTTGGTGCTGCTGTACGGCGACGGAACCACTCTCAAGGTGCGCGGCCTAGGACCGCTGAACGACGACTACGTAATCGACGCGTTTGCCGAGGAGTACGTAGTCTTGCGTCGAGTCTCGTCCGGCGCGTCGCAGATCATCGACCTCGCCTCGCCAGGGCCCGCGCCCGCCGGGGAGCTCTGGGGCGGCGACTCGGCGCAAGACTAAGGGTCCGAGCCCTGGTCGGGGCCACCTAAGGCAAAGGGTTGCGAGAATTCTTCGCAACCCTTTTGCATTTGTGTCGTCCTCGCGGCGCAGCAGGATGGACGACGCCGATCCAGTCGGCATTGCAGCACACAGGAGTTGCCGGCGGAGGGCAACTCGGAAACTGCTCATCGCGACGGCTGACCACTCACGGATTACTAAACAATCCCACCGCCGCACATTTCCCGAACTCACGCTGCGCTGCAGCATGAAATATTTTCTCGGGGAGCCCTTGCAATGTTTAGTAAATCGCATGACACTAAACACGTGGGACGAAACAGGCCGACCTCGAGAGTCGGCAATACGGATAGGTTGGCCCTGCGCCTGGATGACGCCGGGCTGGCATCGGCGATCCACCACCAGGAGGTGTCCATCATGAAGAAATTGATTGCAGGTGCCGGCGTCATCGCGGTCTCGGCGATGCTGGCCTTCTCGCCCGCGGTCCAGGCGCAAACCAAGACGATCACCCTTTGCTGGGCCGCGTGGGATCCTGCAAACGCGCTGGTGGAGCTCTCGAAGGACTTCACGACGAAGACCGGCATTCAGATGAAGTTCGAGTTCGTGCCGTGGCCCAATTTTGCGGACCGGATGCTGAACGAGCTCAACTCCAAGGGCAAGTTGTGCGATCTCATGATCGGCGACAGCCAGTGGATCGGGGGTGCGGCGGAGAACGGGCAGTACCTGAAGCTCAACGATTTCTTCGCCAAGGAGGGCATCAAGATGAGCGACTTCATGCCCGCCACCGTGACGGGATATTCCGAATGGCCGAAGAACACCCCAAACTACTATGCATTGCCGGCGATGGGCGACTCGGTCGGCTGGACGTATCGCAAGGACTGGTTCAGCCGGCCCGAGATTCGGAACGAGTTCAAGACCAAATACAACCGCGACCTCGCCCCACCCAAAACCTGGGATGAATTCAAGCAAGTCGCCGAGTTCTTCCAGAACCGGACGATCGACGGCAAGAAGGTATACGGAGCCTACATCTTTACCGAGCGGGGCTCGGAAGGCATCACGATGGGCGTGACCAACGTGCTCTACCCGTATGGCTTCAAATACGAAGATCCCAAGAAGCCCTATGTCATGAACGGATTCGTGAATTCACCGGATTCGATCAAGGGCCTGGAGTTCTACAAGGCGATCTACAAATGCTGCACGTCGCCGGGGCTGACCAACGCCTACATGCAGGAAGGACTCGACGCCTTCAAATCGGGCCAGGTCGCGATGATGATGAACTGGTTCGCATTCTTCCCGGGCCTCTACAAGGATCCGAACGTCGGCGGCGACAAGATCGGCTTTTTCATCAATCCGTCGGCGAAGACCAAGGGTGTGCAACTGGGCGGGCAGGGCATTTCCGTCGTCGCGTTCTCCCCCAACCGCAACGAGGCGCTGCAGTACATCAAATGGTTCGCCACCCCCGACGTTCAGAAGAAATGGTGGTCGCTCGGCGGCTACTCGTGCCTGAAGTCGGTGCTGCAGGATCCCGGCTTTGTGAAGAGCGCGCCGTTTGCGAAGGAGTTCCTGGAATCGATGGACATGGTGGTCGACTTCTGGGCGGAGCCTTCGTACGCGCAGTTGCTGCTGGCGATGCAGAAGCGCGTCCATGACTACGTCGTGGCCGACAAGGGCACGGCGAAGGAAGCGATGGACCTGCTCGTCGCCGACTGGACGAAGGTCTTCAAGGAGGAGGGCAAGATCAAGTAACGGCGGCTCGCCACCTGGCTCGGCATCGGGTCCCCCGGGGTTACAACCTCGGGGGTGGCGGACGGTTACGGCTAAGATGTGTCGATGATGAATGCTCCCGACCCGCACGTCTTGCTCGACAAG
>Ga0105248_10010206_pt1 | contig 10344 bp, 10 predicted proteins | sample KBSS34metaG_FD_81524 | JGI IMG/M metagenome (GOLD analysis project Ga0105248, IMG submission 81524) | Switchgrass rhizosphere microbial communities from Kellogg Biological Station, Michigan, USA - KBS S3-4 metaG | ecosystem: Host-associated > Plants > Roots > Rhizosphere > Soil | place... | reverse complement strand
TCCTCGTCGGAAGGTCGGTCAAGCATAGATCGACAATAGGGTTCCCTCGCCATCACTCCTATGGCCGCGCGGCAACAGTGGACAAGATTGCACAACCGATCGCCAAGCTTTGGCCTCGGGAGGACAGCTGCCAGTCGCTTCCCGCTTTCGAGGGTAAGCGGACATCGAATGAGCCATGGGGCGCCTTCGATTCCTAGCGTCGCTGAAATCTTCAGCCCATTCGGGCTGCAAATTCAGTTTGCGAGTTTTACGTTCTTTGCCGGTTTAGGCTCGGTCCAACGCACTGCCAGAGGCCATCCAAACGCGAGCACAGCGAAGAATAACGTCAAGGACACCGGCAAACTCGCCAAGGGGAAAGTTCGATCCAAGGCCAGACCTATTCCAACCACGACGGATTCACCAACTACGACAATCAAAATATAGATGATCAAAATCCACATTTGCTTGCCTTGCTGTCGCCACCCACTGCACAGACTAGATAGGGTATCGGACGCAGTGGCAAGTTCGCTCATAGGCTAAAATTGTCGTTCTTTGCTGCCCACGAGGACATAGCGCAGGGCCTGCCCTATGAGAAAAACGACAACGGCGACAACTAGCCCTAGATAAAGAGGCGCTCCGTCGCCGGCGTGCCAGGTCATCAGGCCCCAGACGGCAATCATCAACGCGAGACCAGTGCCCACCCAACCGCATACTTTGCCGAGACGTTCCAGCATGAATTAAACCGGCCAAGCTACGGTTTTAGGGCCCGGGACAGAGATCTAAAGCAGTGCAGTAGAAAAACGTGTAGTGCGCCGCGGTTCCGCTTCCGGCCATTTCCAACGCCTCGTCGGAGATTTGGTGAGTGAGTATTTCTTCTTCAGCCTGGTCGAGCTTAAAAATAGTCATAAGCAGTTGACCTTCATTCGGCACCTCGGGCCGAAGTCATACCACATTGGAATCGGGGCCGTACTCGCTTGTGTCCACATATGTTGTCGCGTACGCGTAACTCACGCGGCAGACGTAAACGCGCCTGCTGCCTTCATCCAGCCCGCTTTTGTTGGCGACGCCCAATGTCCGCTTTCGGGGTAAAGGGGACATGACACGGACACTGCGCAATGTCCGCTAATGACCCAAAGCGGACATGGCACAGGGTGCTAATTATCAAGAACCAAACGGACCTTATTCGCGAGCTGCTCGAGGGTGAAAGGTTTCGATATTAATTGAACCCCCGGATCGAGTACGCCGCCATGCACAATGGCGTTGTGTGTGTATCCGGTCGTATAAAGTACCTTGAGCTCTGGACGCCGGCGAACCGCCTCATCCGCGAGCTTCTTCCCATTGACCTCTGGCATAACGATATCGGTAAACAAAAGGATAATGTCTTCACGATCACCTAGGATTTTGAGGGCCTGTATGGCGCTGCTGCTGTGAAGGGCGGTGTAACCAAGTTCTCGCAATGCTTCGGTAGACATTTTGCGCATCAAAGAGTCGTCCTCGACAACGAGGATAACTTCTGTGGGTGATCCACCTCTAAAGGTTGGTACGGCTGGCTTGTTTTCGGCTTCTGCCCGAGAGACCGAGCGCGGAAAATAAATTTTAACCGTCGTTCCCGCTCCAATTTCAGAGTAGATTTTGATGTGCCCTCCCGACTGCTTCACGAAACCAAAAACCTGGCTTAGCCCCAGCCCTGTGCCGGTTCCCGCAGGCTTGGTGGTGAAGAAGGGATCGAAGGCGCGAGCCATTGTGGCAGCATCCATGCCGACGCCGGAGTCAGATATTGCGATCATCACGTATTGGCCCGACGTAATTTCAGGGTGCTGGGTCACATAGTTGTCATCTAGAAAGGTGTTGGCGGTTTCAATCGTGAGTTTGCCACCCTCTAGCATTGCGTCGCGGGCATTGATTGCGACGTTAAGGATAGCGTTCTCCAATTGATTTGCATCGGCCTCAAGTGTCCACAGCCCACCCGCGCTAATCGTCTCAATGCGAACTTGTTCGCCAAGAGTTGAGCGCAACAGCTCGGACATCGTAGAAATTGTGCGGTTGGCGTCGACCACCTTCGGCTCAAGAGGCTGCTGACGAGCAAAAGCAAGAAGCCGTTGTGTTAGTGCGCCCGCACGTTTTGCCGCTTCCTGCGCTGCATTGATGTATCGTTCAATTCGGAAATCATTTGCGGCAATTCTGCGTCTTATTAAGTCTAGGCTGCCGGCCATAACCCCAAGCATGTTGTTGAAGTCATGCGCGATGCCCCCACTGAGATTTCCAATAGCCTCCATCTTTTGCGCCTGACGTAGTTGCGCTTCCGCTGTCTCGCGACGACTGATTTGCTGCGTCAAAAGTTCATTGGACTTCAGGAGTTGATCGTGCGCCTGAGCGACCTCCGTAAACGTACGCCGTGTAAGAAGACTGCCGATTGCCCCAGATATGCAAATCAAGACGAATGCAGCAACTGCGCCTGCCTGAACTAAACCGCCGATCATGGAGGAACGCGCTCGGCGCTGCTCCAAGAGCTCGTTTTCTTTAGTATCCATTACACCCACGAGGCTGTAGGTATCGTCCATGAGGCGTCTGCCGACATCAGTGTTTACTCCTGCCAAAGCCGCGTTCACATCGCCAGTTTTCCTCGTTTCTATTGATTGCTGCAACTCGCGGAGTTTGTCGGTTGTCAGCTGTCGCAAACGCCCCACTGATTGCTGCTGATCCGGATTATCGATAACCAGGTTTCCAAGTTCGTTCAGAGCCGAAGGCAGTTCTTTGCTGGCCTGTTCATAGGGCGCTAGGTAAACGTCACGTCCCGTCAGCAGGTACCCACGCTGGCCGGTCTCGGCTCGCTGTACGAAAGAGAGCACGCGGCTAATCTGATTTCGAACTGCGAGAGTGTGTCTGACCCACTCGTCCTCAGACTGGCGAGCAATTCCCGTTGCTATTGTCGCGGCGGCGATAAGACCAGCTAACACAGCGCTTACGACAAGCGTCCAGTAAAGGCGGGTAAGGGGTCGGGAATTAACCGGCGGCACTTTCAAGTTCCACGATGAGCAATGGCTGCAACTAAGAAGCTGACGCCCGTGCCACTGTCAACGACCTATGCCCATAGTTTGTCCGCTATTGGCACTTAGCGGAGATTGTAGTGCCTCCGGCTGATGTCCGCTTTCGGCGGTAAAGCGGACATCGCCGGCGTATTCAAAGTTTCCGAATGAGCGATTACCTTGCGCATACGCCGTTTTAGGGCGCGCCGTGCTCCTATCGGAGCGATGCAGGGAGGGCGCAATGAAGAAATGGCAATATTCGCTGGCGGCGGTCCTTTGGCTAAGCGTGGTATCTGCTCATGGCGAGAGCTACCCTAACAAAGCGGTCACGTTGGTGGTGACGGCGGCATCGGGCGGCGTGACCGATATTCTTGCGAGGGCGCTTGGACAGCGACTGAGCAAGACTTGGGGCCAGGCAGTCGTCGTCGAAAACAAGCCCGGCGCTTCCAATCAGATTGGCGCCGTGTTTGTGGCAAACTCGGCTCCAGACGGCTACACGATGCTGGTCACCGCCGAGGCGACGTTTGTCATCAACCCATGGCTCTACAGCAGGCTTCCGTACGACCCGGTGAAGGACTTCATGCCGATCACCGGCCTAGTCAGCATCAGTCAGGCGCTAATAACGACCCCTTCCTTGCCGGTGCAGAACATCAAGGAATTGATCGAGTTCGCGAGGAAAAAACCCGGCGAGCTCAACTACGGAACCTTTGGCATTGGCTCGACCGGGCACCTGAACATGGAAATGTTGCAGATCGCGTCTGGAGTAAAGCTGGTCGCCGTTCATTACAAAGGAGCCACGCCCGCGCTTACCGATGTGATTGCCGGGAACATTCAGATGATGTTCATCAACACCAGCTCAGCAATTGGGCCGTGGGAAGGTGGGAAGTTGAAGTTGCTTGCCGTCGGCAGCAGTAAGCGACTCCCCCGATTTCCCGACATACCAACCGCCGCCGAAAGCGGCATCCCGGGCTTCGAGGCCGTGTCCTGGTTTGGGCTGTTTGCGCCGCGCGGCACGCCGAGTGACATCGTCACCCAAGTCAATGCCGACGTGCGACGGGTGTTCGAGGACGTGGAATTTCGAGAGAGTTTCCTCGCTCCCAACATGTTCGAGGCAATGACAGGCTCGCCCGACGAGTTTTCCGCCTTCATCAAGTCGGACGCGCAGAAGTGGCGCAACGTCATAAACAACGCCAAGCTAGGGCTGAACTGAACAATTGGTGTCGGTCGGCACCAGAGAACACCATGCCTGGTCCTTGCGCATTGACCTAATTTCGTTCTGACCAAGAGAGACGATACCATGACGACATCGAGCAAAGACCTCCCTGAAGACCTCGCCCGCTTCCGTGACACTTACGTGGAGCTGTTTGGAAAGTTACCGCCGCTCCCCAGCGCGCGGTTCGAGTTTTCAAGCGAAATCAATCCGGAATTTCTCAGGTTATCCGAGCGACTGCGCGCGCACGCTTTCTATTCCAATGTGTTCGACATCAAGACGACGCATCTCATCCTATTTGGCATGCTTCTCGTCGAACATAATGTGGCGGCGCAGATGCACGCGCTAGCGGCCCGTCGCGCCGGAGCCACGTGGCAAGAGTTGCACAAAGTGGTCGAGCTCGCAGCGGCGACCAAGTCGCTTGGGCCAGCCAACCAGGGCGGCTCCATGCTTCAGTCGCTGCGCGACCAGGAACAGCAAAGTTAAAGCGCATTTCCCTAAGGACTGACCAATGTCCGCTTTTGACCCAAAGCGGACATTCGAAAATGTGGCTATCGCCTCAGTCTAATGATTTTGCTGCTTGAGTTGCCTGCACCATTGGCAAGGGCAATTTGCACCTTGTCGGCGAGCTCATTACCAATAAATGGCTTTCTAACGATCTGCGTCTCGTCGATGTCTCCCAGCGCAGACGTCTCCGCATAGCCCGTGACGAAGACTATGGGACGGGTCGGACTTTTAGTACGCACCTGTCGAGCGACTTCCATTCCATTCATGCCCGGCATCGCAAAATCCAGGATGACGAGCTCAATTCGAGCATTGTGATCCAGCAGATCTAGCGCAGCCCCGCCGCTGCCAACTTCGATCACCACATAACCGAGGTCACGAAGGATAGAAGCTGTGACTTCGCGGACCGCGCTATCATCGTCAACCAGCAGAATAACTGCCCCTTTAGCGCTGCGCGTGGGCACGCTAATAGACTCCGATTGCAAAGTAACGTCGGCGCCGGTGGCGCGCGGCAAATAAATCTTCACCGAGGTCCCTTCACCCACGCGGCTTTCGATCCGCATGCCGCCACCAGACTGTTTTGCGAAGCCGAGAACCTGGCTCAACCCCAACCCCGAGCCCTTACCGATATCTTTGGTGGTGTAAAACGGTTCAAAGGCCTTAGCGAGTACCTCCTTTGTCATACCGGTGCCGGTGTCGGTCACCGAGACGACGACGTATTCTCCAGCGGGCGGCTCGTGCGAGTTTTCCGGTGGGCCTACAGTCGCGTTGGCGGTTTCGAGCGTGATGGTGTTGCCAACCTGACTCGCATCTCTTGCATTAATTGCGAGGTTAAGAACGGCAAGTTCAATCTGATTAGGATCAACCAGGGCACGCCAGAGATCAGACTTAAACGAGGTTTTTATGTGAACACTGTTGCCCAACGTGCTTTGCAAAAGATCATGCATATTCGCCAGCGTATCGCTGAGATCGACAGGCTTTGGTACGAGTAGCTGGCGGCGAGAAAACGCAAGCAGTTGCCCGGTGAGTTTGGCTCCGCGTTCGGCCGCCAGACGCATGTGGGATAGGCGTTGCTTCGCTTTCAAATCGAGGTTGCTTCCAAGATCCTTTTCAACAAATCTCAAATTGCCAAGAACTACCGTGAGCAGATTATTAAAATCATGGGCGACGCCGGTTGTTAGCTGACCTACTGCTTCGAGACGCTGCATTTGGCGCAAGGTCGATTCTATCCGTTCCCGCTCCGCGATTTGAGCTACAAGTTGCCTATTGGTGGCTTCGATTTCAGCAGTGCGCTCTGCAACACGGGTTTCCAAAGTTTCATTCAGCCGACGTAATTCGGCCTCTGAGCGTTTGGTGTGGCTTTCGCTTTTATGCAAGGCCTCCAGACGAGCGCGAGCTTCATATTGCCGTCGGCGTCCTCGCAGGGCCGTTTTCACGACGCTGATCAGCGTGGTCGGGTGAAACGGTCGCTCCAAGAAATTGACGTTCCCCAGTGCTTCCATTTGTCTTTCGGCTGCGGGATTGCGTTCAACGCCAGCGCCGCGCTCGGTAAGAACTATAAAGGGGAAATCCGACCAGGGCAGCTGCGAGTCAATCCAGCCGACAAGATTTTTGATGTTTGCACTGCGAATGGATTCTTCCGTTAACACCGCCAAACCAGCACCAAGCATCAACTCCCGCAATAACTTTGGGAGATCATCGCATATTTCAGAGATAAGCCTCGCTTCACCCAGGATACGGGCTGCGACAAACGCGTCTCGGCCCTGTGGCGCGAGGATTAGCGCACGTTCCGAGAGACTATCGTGACCTATATTCAAGGTTTCGAATCCGTTTGCCCCCCAAGATATTGCGGGACGCCACGTAAGACGCCCTGGAACTTATCGAGGGGAGCGCCGACTTTGAGCCCAGTGTTATCAATACTGAACTCGCGAATGGTGTTTTCGTGCCGGCCGGTTCGCTTTTTAAGCACAGACATCGCACGCCGGACTTGCCCCGCCGCTTCAAAATAGCGCAGCAGAAGAACCGTGTCGGCGAGATATGTGACATCCACTGGGGATTTCATGTTCCCGACTAGGCCATGCTGTGCCACGGTCAAGAAAGTCGCTGCGCCAAGGCGATTAAGGTATTGCAACAATTCATGCATGTGGAGGATCAGAAACTTTTCTTCGGGCATCGCATTTTGATAACCATTCAAGCTGTCGATGATGACGGTCCGAATAGCCTCTTTTTCCACGCAGGAACGAACTTTATCTGCAAATTCTCCAGGTGATACTTCTGCCGCGTCCATTTGCTCAATGAACAATTTTCCCTGGTCTCGCATGGCCTCCAGATCGATACCCATGCCTCTAGACCGAGTAAAAAGAAGTCCCAACTCCTCATCAAATATAAATAGCGCGGCGCGCTCGCCGCGTTTGACGGCCGCTACCGCCATCGTCATCGCGATCAGTGATTTTCCTGTCCCTGCCGGTCCGATGACTAGCGTGCTCGATCCGCTTTCGATCCCTCCGCCTAACAGTTTGTCTAATTCGGCGATTCCACTGGCTAGAACAGAAGTCTTTATTCGTTTGCGATATTCAGCAGCCACCAGACGCGGAAAAACCTCCACGCCGCCGGTCTTTATTATAAAATCATGATACCCGCCGCGAAACGGTTGACCTCGGTACTTCATGACGCGCAAGCGTCGGCGTTCCGATCCATAGTCCGGGATAAGTTCTTCCAATCTCACCACGGCATGAGCGACACTGTGAACGGTTTTGTCGTCCACTTCAGCGGTCATGTCGTCAAGCAACAATACTGTTGCATTGCGCTGAGCAAAATAATGCTTTAACGACAAAATCTGTCGGCGATAGCGAAGAGAACTTTGAGCGAGTAATCGTATTTCTGAAAGACTGTCGATGACCACCCGCGACGGCTTTACCCTCTGCATCGCGTCGAATATTCGCTGCGTGGTCTCTCCAAGTTCAAGGTCAGAGGAATATAAAAGGCTTTGCTGCTGTGCTTCGTCGAGCAAGTTTTCGGGCGGCGCGAGCTCAAAAATACTTATGCCGTCGTCGAGGGGCCATCCGTGGGAAAGTGCGACCTCACTAAGCTCTGCCTCAGTCTCCGACAATGTGATGTATAGGCCTTTTTCCCCCGTCCGTGCCCCTTCGAGCAAAAACTGCAGCGCCAACGTGGTCTTCCCGGCACCGGGACTCCCCTCGAAAAGGAAAACGCGATTTCGACGTAAACCGCCGAGAAGAATATCGTCGAGACCGGGGATTCCGAACAGAGCCTTGGCCGATTGCGCGCCTTTATTGCTCATTGTCGCACACTTTCACTTTCCAGCATGACCCACAGCTTGCACTTCATACGGCATCCCAAGTTTCCGGTGGAACTCGATGGGCTAATGAACTCTGAGACGATCGGTTCCCACTCTTGCCCGCAGGTGCGGACTTTCGGCGTCTAAATGTCTGCTTTTGGCCCAAAGCGGAAATGGTCCCCCTTCCGGCGCTGTTGTTTAGTCCGCTACGATGACCTGTCCTGAGCCCTCGGGGGCAGCAATGAGACGGCGCGAGTTCATCACGCTACTAGGCGGCGTAGCAGTCACACAGCCTTTCGCCGCGCACGCGCAGCAAGCACTTCCGGCGATAGGGATTTTACACGAGGGGTTACCGGCGCCTTTGTCGTTGATGGTTGCTTTTCAGCAGGGGCTGATTGAGGGGGGTGTCAGCCAAGGCAGCAGTGTCAAAATCGAAAACAGTTCGGCAGACGGTCAATACGACCAGCTCCCAGCGTTGGCGGCGGAGCTGATAAGCCACCGCGTAGGTATTGTCGTTGCCGTTTACCTCGTTGCCGCGCGAGCAGCAGAGGCCGCAACTCAGACGGTTCCAATTGTATTCATTACGGGTAGCGATCCAATTGCAGCGGGCCTCGTATCGAGCCTTAATCGTCCGACCAACAACGCCACAGGGGTTGCGTTCTTGTTCACTCGTTTGGGCGAAAAAAATCTGGCCACATTACACGAACTCGCCCCAAACGCCGCCGTAATCGGTGCGCTCGTCAACCCGAATAACCCTAATGCAGGCCCTCAGACGCGTGACCTGCAACAAGCCGCGCGGGCGCTTGGACTGCAGCTCGTCATCCTTGCCACCGGTAGCGATCGAGAGATTGACAGCATCTTTGCCACATTAGGAGAAAGGCAAATTCAAGCGCTGCTCGTTACTGCCGACGGGTTCTTTTTTGGTCTCCAGAGTAAGCTCGCCATATTAGCGGCCCGCTACGCGATGCCCACGTTCTATCCACTGAGTGACTACGTCGCGGCAGGTGGCCTGATTAGCTATGGGGCCAATCTTTCAGAGTCATGGCGCCAAGCTGGCATCTACGTCGGAAAAATTCTCAAGGGCGCAAAGCCAGGTGAGCTGCCGATCATGCAATCATCAAAATTCGAACTTGCGATCAACCTTAAAACAGCAAAGGTGCTCGGCCTCACTGTGCCGCCAGGACTGCTCGCTCGCGCCGACGTGGTGATCGACTGAGGCAATGTCCGCTATTGGCACTTAGTGTACATCGCGCTGGCAACTCGAAATGTCCGCTTTCTGGGGTAAAGCCGCAGTAGCGATTGCACTGCGAATGCTCCTCATGGTCCAAAGAACATTTTGTTTCGCGCTTACATGTCCCGTGGAATAGGCGCACTATACGGGTGGCTTGAAAAAGGGGCGCACCATGGCGCTAGACGCCAATACTTTTCTAATCATTTTAGCCGCAGCAGTGATGGTGATGGGCTTCGTCGTCTGGGTCATGTTCAAGAAAGTTTCGTGACCGCGTCCAAATGCCTCTTCCAGTATTCGGGCAAAGCGGACACGACTTGTTGCAGCGCGAATGTCCGCTTTTGACCCAAAGCGGACTTCCGGCGACGAAAGAATTCCATCAAATCATTTAATTGGGTCGGAATGGATGCCCAGGTTTTGGAGGCATTGCAAAACGATTGCGTTCCGAGCCTCTAGGTTGCTCTCGGCGACGCCGGATGCGAGCACGTGTTCAAAGTCATTCACGATTTGCCAGTGCCATTTCGCGCCGCGTTGATAAATGCGGCAGTCAAACATCGGTTCTGCCAAAGCAAACTCCCGTTCACAGGCGGGAGCGCACCCGGTCGGCGCCACACCTACAAAGTTACTAGCTATATTGATACCGAAACCTATACGGGCAAAGCGGTCCCTCTGGTAGCCGATTGACCGCATGGTAGATGCTCCCGCATTGCGGGGTGTAAACAAAGTTGCGCTCCAGAAAGCAATTCAGCTCATTTGTTACAACTGCAGCTACATCAGGACCATAAAAAATGTGGACGGACTTGCGAGTGCTATGAAACATTCAAACGAGACTATCGTCGGACGCGATGTCCGCTATTGGCACTTAGCAGACATTCCGACCGACGCTCTCAATGTCCGCTTCCAGGGGTAAAGCGGACATCGTTGTCGCTTTGCAAAATGTCCGCTTATGACCCAAAGCGCCTTAATGCCGCCTGGGCGACCGGCCGGAAAAAAGTTCGACAGACCCAGAGCCTTCGCACTTAATACGACGAAAATGAGTTCAGTCTTCGTCGTATTCCGCGGTGATGTCCTTACCGGTATAGTCGGGCATCAGTGCCGC
>Ga0105248_10010202_pt1 | contig 10345 bp, 28 predicted proteins | sample KBSS34metaG_FD_81524 | JGI IMG/M metagenome (GOLD analysis project Ga0105248, IMG submission 81524) | Switchgrass rhizosphere microbial communities from Kellogg Biological Station, Michigan, USA - KBS S3-4 metaG | ecosystem: Host-associated > Plants > Roots > Rhizosphere > Soil | place... | reverse complement strand
GGGATTATGCAAGATATGGCAGGGGTCCAAGGTGTCGAACCTTGCCGGCAGAGATTTGGAGTCTCGCCCATCGCCCGGAAAGTGACCCCTATAGTCGGGCCGTCCTTGGCCCTGGCTTCGCGGCAGGACTCGAACCTGCACAGTACCGGGATACTATCCTGGCCTCTAACCAATTGAGATACGCGAAGCGCACCGTCCTTGGATGCATAGACTTTAGCAGAATGAGGGCTTTGGTCAACTATTCTTAACACCGTGTCGGCTTACTGCCATCCGCACGGTGGGACTCCGCTGGCGCAGGAGCGCCATGAGAGCCCTAACGAACCGCGTTAGTCGGGCGCATTACTGCAAGGTTCTGAAGCGGTGACGCGACTTTCGTAGGCGGCGCTTTGCGCGAACCTGCAGCTACTCTAATGCCGCCAGCTGCAGAAGTCTACAGACGTCCTCGTACTGGTCGCGGAACTGCCGCCGGTACCGTGCCCGCGTCGACTTGGGGACCCAGCTGGGCGACCAGGCCCAGAGCGCCGGGCCGTCACTCTCCTGGCGGTACAGGAGAACGATGCTCTCGGCCCGTGCCTGCTCAATCAACTCGACCGCACTAGACATATCGCACCTTGGGCGTGGACTCCTCCCCCTGATATTCCACCCACTCGCCGGAAAAGGGAACCAGTAGCTTCGGGTCGTCCTGCGGACCCTGGCCGTTCTGCACGATGTCCTGCACCCGGCCCGCGAGGCCCGCGGCGTCTGCGTGATCGTCCCACCTCGAGGCCGGCATCGTCGCGAGCTGCATGTACATTTTGTCGGCAATTGGTGCACATTTACCGACGTTTGGTAAATGCACGATGCCGGTCGAGGCCAGCGCCTTGAACGATGCGCACTTCGCAACCTTGTCCTCGCCGGAATACATTGGAGTCAACACAACACGCCAGGCGCCGCGCTTGCGCATGACTTTGTTGATGTGCGGGGCGATAGCGTTATGTATGACGCCCTTCTCATCGAATGCTTCACGTACGTTGTTGTCACGACATAACTGGAAAAATGCCGGGATCGACTTCTCCGTGTCAACCTGACCCTCGAACGCATCCAACAGATACCACTCGCCCAAGTAGTCGATACCCCAGGCGAAGAAAGCACACCAATCGTTTTTCTGGTCCTCGGTCACGGCCCAGTCAGTTGTAACAAACCGGCGCATCATGGAGGGCGGCGGCCAGGTGGAGGGATCCCCCCACTTGAACCACTCGCGATTCCAGGCCTCGTTGTTTATGGGCTTGGGCCGTTGCTGGTAGAGGGACCCCCATACGCGCGAACCATCGCGTCCGCCACGATTCTCTGCCATTTGCCAATGTCTGGCGGGGTAGAATTCGGGCCAGATATACTCACCCAGTCGTCGGCCAAGGGGGTCAGATGTAAGCTCGCATTTTGCCTGCAAACACAACACACGCCACACCTGGCCGTCCTTACACAATATGTCACCACTCTCGCCCTCCCACGTGTCTGGTAGTATGTCGCCCGCCAAATCGCGCTCATTCCAACGTGTCATAATCAAACCAACGCCGGCGCCAGGTAGCAAACGGCTGCTGATCGTCGCGGCGTATTCTTCGCGGACGCGCTTCTGGCGCGCATCGGAGTCGGCTTCCTCTTGGTTCTTCGTCGGATCGTCGATGAGGAAGAAATTGGCACGTCGGCCGGTGATGCCGCCCAGGATACCGGCCGCAACCAACTCTGACTCGTTAGACAGCGCCCAGTCGCCAACGGCTTCGCGCGTGACCTCGATCGGCTCGTCCCAAATATTGCGATAAGTCTCATCTCGGCATATGGCCTGCACGCGCCGACTCTGCACGTGGGCTATGTCATCGGCGTACCCGGTGATGATGCCGCGGTGCTTCGGAAATTTCCCCAGGGCCCAGGCGGCTGCCACGTTGGCATAACTCGACTTGGCGCAGCCTGGAGGAGTAAACGTCATGGACCGTGCATACGGCACAGTCATGGTGTACTCCATCTGGTCGAGGATGAGCGCGTGGTGCTTCGCCATGAGAAGGCGAGCGGGTCCCAGTATGCCCTCGTCGAGATCCTCGATGGGCGGTACAGGGCACAGCGGAATGTTGACTGACAGCGCGAAACTGTGCAGGTACGTCTGTGCCCGCTTGCGCCTCAACAGCTCAGCCGCAGCCGCGCGCTTGCGCTCGGCTACTGAAGCGTACTCGACAAACTCCTCACTCACTGTCGCGCTGGTCCTGACTGACCCCGCCCAACATCTCGGCCGCCGCTATGAGGTCTGCCTTGAACACGTGCTCACCGGTGTGCGTCGTTTTCGTCCACCAGGCGAGATAAGTCGTAAACCCAACATCTGCAGCCCTGGAGCAGAACGCATAGTCCTCCGTCAGCCATTCCCACTTCCCCGGCCGGTCGGCGCTCTGAACGACTCGAGTGTTGCACAGCGGCGGGAAGTCCGGTCCGCCGGCCAGCTCCACCTTCGGCGTGCCACGAACCGCCAAGGTCTCGATCACAACGCGCTTGATGACAGTCAGCCCGAAGCCGACTCGCCTTACCGGAACCGCCTTCCGCTCGGTGAGGTCCACGTCATTGCCTGTTGCTCCTGTGTCGAATGTGAAGACGGCTCCTGCCAGCGGCAGCTTCGCTGCTGTGTCGGCGTCCATATAGCGCGCTGCCTTGAACACAGACTCCCAGTCGTACTTCTTCTGACAGCACACCGCGCCGACGATGGGCAAGTCGAGTTCCACCATGTCCAACACGTCCTGCGGATCAAACCCTTGGTCGCTGTCGATGAAAATCAGATGTGTGCCGTCCGTCTTGTACAGGAAGTCGCGCATCATCGTAGTCCGCGCGTGCGCGATGCTCGAATGGCCGACGAGCCTGTGTGGCTCCATCGGTATACCGCGCTCCAGGCAGAGCTTCTGCAAGCCTAGCATGCTGCCGTAAAAGTTGTCGTGGTAGCCGTGATGCGCCGGGGTCGCGATGATCAGCTTGCGCGGCTTGTACATCGCGCCGATGTTGAAGGGTGCGTTGGCGGGTAGCATTTCCATGGTGGTCCTGTGGGTGTTGGTCTATTGTTGAAAGTAGATCGCGATCACTGCTCAGCGACAATCGTCTGTAGGTCGCTCATCGAGTAACTCTTCATGTTGCCGCCTTTATCCTTCACGTCTACCGAGATGCTCTTCATCTTCGGCACACTGAATTGCAGCAGCTCAATAAACAGCTCGATCGCATCGCGAGGGCGGGGCGCCACGACAAACTTTGAATCGTCGTATGGGTCCTTTATCCCGTTTCCAATTTCCTGCAGCCAGCGTTGCACGTTGTCGATGTTGCCGTTCACCAACTCGGAGACGCCGTAGCGAATCCGAGAGCGTGTCACTTTGTCGATTTGCGTTGTGGGCATCGGCTTCACGGGGGCGGGGAGATTGCCCATTAGCGAGCCGATCATCACGTCTTCCTGGGACATGGATATATTTCCGTCGTGGTGTGCGTATCTTTGGTCCATTTACGGGAGGATATACGCCGCGCTGAAGGTTTGCCATAACCGTAGACCTGATAATGGATTATGTTAAGTCGAATATAAAATAGCTGTGGATTAGCGCGGTCGGCCCGGCGCCCCGCGAATCTAAGCCGGCCTTTTGCCACAGCGGGGGTCCCCCACCCTCCGCCCACCCCTCGTCGCGGGCCGCATAGCACAGCCTGCGCACGGCGTCAAGTGCGACGCCGATAGCTGCCTGGGCAGGCTGCATTATGCTCGGTGTAGGTCTATTCCTACAGCCCGCATTATGGCGAATAGCGAGCAGCTATTTGACAATATAAATAGCTGAGAGCCGATCGCGGTTTGACAATATAAATCAGTTTGACAATATAAATCGCGTCGAGCAAAACGCGAAAAGCTGATAGCGGTTCGCTTCCTGGCCGAGCGAAGCACGATTTATTTTCTGCAATATGTAATTCCCCAGCCGGGCCGAATTCTCGCATCATTCAACGGCCAACGATCGACAAAAACGCTAACCTATTGAGAACTAAGACTATTACTACTACTAATTTATCAATTTATTAATTTATAGATAAATAGTAGTAAGCTCTAAACTCTTCCTCACATTTTTTCTGCACACAGATTTGCAATAATAATCGTATATCTGTATTTTGAGAGCTACCGTTTTCTTCTATCAATCAGGACAAGGATAAACCATGGAAATTAAAGTAATGCGCGAATACCTCATAGACGATCCCGATTACGAGCCGGATAGAACAGGGCGCCGCATTCAGCTGCGGCTGTTCGAGGTCAAAGCCGGTGAGCAGACCTTCTACGTGTCTGCAGACCAAAAACCGCCCATGGAAGACTGTAAGCAGGTACAGCTGTTCAAGGAGGACGGCACTGGCGGGCCGCGTATCCCTGTGAGTGGATACCTCAGGCTGCTGGAGGCGAGGGACGCGCACAGAGCTACTCAGATGGTCGCGGAGCAGGACGCCGCCAGAGCCCAGCAGGAGACGGCACGCGCCAAGCAAGCGGATCGCCTGGCATGGCACCAGTCCGTTGCTGAACAGCGGGCCGCGACCCAGGCAGAACGTGCGCGGCGAAAGCGCGTCATGCTGCAAGCGAAGATCCTTCGCTTGGAGGGTGAACTTGCCGCAGCCAGGGTAGAACTGGAAATGCTCACACTGCCGGAATTGTGACGCAATTCTCTTTACGCCAGGCTCATCCTGGCGTATCGTCCTGATCACCCAAGCGGCACAGCCCGCATCGACTGACTAAGGAGCAGCGACACCATGAAGGCCTACCAGCGATTCACAGAGAACGGCAAGACGTTCGTCGTCATTGCCATCAAGCGCAACGGCAAGATACGAGTTCGAGAAGTTCTGGCGGATGGTTCGTACGGCCCGTCAATCGAGCGGGAAGTACCCGCTCACATGGTGCTCGACGACCTCGCCACCTGAATCGACTGACTAAGGAGCAGCGACATGTACACAGTGATAGTCCGCCGCCACATCGGCCCCACGGTGCATACCCGCTTCCAGAAGCGTGAGAACGCCATGCGCCTCGTGCGCGTAGCGGCTGGCAATGCCAACGTCGTCTCGTGCGTAATCCTGCCGGGCCGCAAGTAGGAGCGCACGACATGACTAGAACCACACCTTGCACGCCTCATCACACGTCTATGAGCAACGGCCGTTGCTTCGAGTGCGGCGCTTCAGAGCCTGCAAACAGCAGCGACAAGGAAATCCGCCTGTACAGCCCCCGTGGCGCGCTGATCGCGCAACTCAATCCCAGGCTGTTCAAGGCGTTCAAGTGTGCGATCTGCGGCGAGCACGCTTTCCAAGAGATCAAGACCGCCAACACTTATCACGTGACGGATGAAAACTCCGATCACATTGCTCGCGAGCTGTAGGAGTAACGACATGTACTTCATCAAATTTTCAGACGGCACGTATCTGAGCTGGAACCACACGCGCACCGTGAAGCGATCTGAGGCGGAGCACTACGCCTCCAAGCGGAAGGCTGAGGCGGTCATCGACCACAAGGATATCGATGCTAGTGTGGAGCCGCTGGACAGCCCCCGTGGCGCGAAATAGGAGCAGCGACATGTATCAGACACGCCCAGTTCTGTACTTCACTGACAGCCAGGGAGGCATCAGCGCATATCTCGTATCTGAATTTGCGCACAGCAGCGAGCACGTGACGCTAGCAAGCTTGCCAGAGTCCACTGAAGGCACAGCGTATGCACGTATCGGCTCAATTGGTTGGCAGTACTACGGCGGCCCGCAAGGCATCAACCGCGACGAGCTGTGCGCCAGAGTGGGCGCGGATGGCTTCGCTCTTTACTTCCCGGTACAGGTGTAAGATGGACGATTGGTTGGGCCTGAGACACCTGTCACACCAGGCGATGAGCCCAAGCTGTAAGATTCTCACATCGACACTGTACTGACTAAGGAGCAGACATGGACCCTGAAGTAACCCTACAACGGCTCGAGCGTGCGATTCAGACGCGCGATTTCTCTGTGGCCGTCGAATCCCTCAACAACTACTATCAGTGGCGCCTAAAGGGCGGCGCCGGCCCCGTGCAAGGTGATGCTCGGGCCGATATCCTCGCCAACCATCTGGTTGATGCCATGGAGCAGCAGTCATGAACAACAAACGTCAAGAGGCTCTCGACAAACTGCGCGCCACGGATTTCTCACAAGAGATATATCGTGGATATCTGATCCGCACCGACGCACTTACCGGGCAGATGTGGATCGAGAAGAATCAACAGAACATCGCCAGCGTACCGCCTGAGAAGTCCTGGGCACATGCACGCAGCATGATCGATCAATTAATTTTAGTGGATACACTGCCATGAACAAACGACAACTACGCCGCGATCTGGCACACCTTGTGCGCGGGGTGCGCAAAGGCATAAGCCCCGAGTTCCGGGCGTTCGAGGGAGACGATACCCCAGGCACTCAGCTGACCGTGGGTGCCAACCGAGATGGCTGGAACTACCAGACCGGTGACAACAGCTACACGGGCGGCGCCTACGGCTACAAGGTATGGGCGGTCATTGGCGTCTATCGGGACACCAACAGCTTTGAGGCCGCAGACGACCTCATCAGGCAGTTGGACGGGCAGGGCGCGTTTGAGAGGGAGGCACAGTCATGAAGATCATGACGATCCCCAAGGGATGCGCCAAGCCCCCAAAGAGCTACAGCGGCGCCGTCCGTCAGATATGCGCGCTGCTACGTGTATACAGCCGCGCAATGGACGGCGGAGGTATGTTCGGGATGGACGAGCCTACGTTCCGGGCCAACTGGCCTGAGGGCTATGCGAAGTACAAGGAGCTATGTGCGGCTCGGCTGAAGTTTGTTACTGAGATTTGCAAGAAGGTACAGTCATGAAACCCTCAGTGCGCGCTGCCAAAATGCGGCAGAGTTTCGGCGACGCTGAATACCACGCACGCCAGGGGTACATCTGCGAAGACACGTGGCGCTGGTATCAATTCTTCTGGAGCTGGACAGCAGTACGCTTCTCTGGGCGTATTGGCATCCGCCAGGATCGAATCTACGGTCACAACTTCACGCTGAAAGACGGCGCAGTCGTGCGCGGAATGGATTTCCTCGATCGGCGCATTGCGCGCGTCAAGGCGCTGTGGCAGCGGCTGCAGGAGACACAGTCATGAGCACGCACTACCCCTTCCACACATCAGTGCTGAGCAACTTCTACGGTTGCGATCCCTACAACACAGTGGACGCCCAGCGCTTGCGGCGCCACGTCAGGACGGTCGCGGGGTTTCTGGTAACTCAACCGCCCGTCATGCAGGCGGGCCCGGACAAGTACGCGCTGCACACGTGGCGCACCTGCCCTGCAAAGTGGACGCAATCGAGGTACGCGAAATGACCATTCTGGCAATATTCGCAGTTGCTTACTTCTGTGGCATGGTCGACGTCTCGCATCGCGATCCGCTGCCCTACGGGCTGATCGTGGCCGCGCTGATCGCCGTCGCTATCACCTACAAGTTTGGAGTAACAGTATGAGCGCCCCAGAAAACCAGGCACGTGCGCAGTGCGTTCATCTGCTCGTGCGCTTACACCAATGGCGCGCATTGGATCCAGCCAAGTGGGACGCGCGTAGTGACCGCATACGTCACGCCATGGGTGCTAACACATTGAGCGCTATACCGGAGACGCGGCTACGCGACGTCCGCGACGCGCTTCACGCCCTGATAATGGAGGTAGGAGCATGAACACGTTCGAACGGCGCCGCGCCCTGATCGCGGACACCTACAGGCTGGTTGCGATGACTCGCCGCATGTCGGCAGTCCAGCAGATTGAGCTGTGGGGCGCAGTCTACTGGCCATACGCATCATGAGGCGCCGCGACTACGAGTTGATCGCGCAAGCTCTCAAGAATGCGCGGCCGAAGGGTGACACCGCGCACGGCCCATGCCCGCGCATGGTGCAAGGCTGGCAGCGCAGCGTGGAGGCCATTGGTGCCGCGCTCGCATCGGATAGCAGAGCATTCAACTGTCAGCAATGGCTACATAACTGCGGAGTGGAGCCGACGTGAACAAAACAGAGTTGATCAAGCTCGCTGCTGAGTCCTACGAGGCCTATCTGCGCGCCAAGTACGTCCGCCCGGATCCCGCCTTGGCGGAACTGTGCAAGGAGAACATGCAAATAGCTGAACGTTTGTTAGAAGGAGACGGCCGCCGTGAAACGCCCAAAGGTTGAGATCCGCATTGCCAAGTTCAGACCGGACCCCAAGAAGAGCCTGGCGAACTTCATCGACTTCTGGGGCGGCAACATAGAGTCGGCTTCGCGCTCGCGTGCGGCACTCGACAGGCCTGCCGTACTCAGTGCCGAGGCTGATCTATTGGCGCGCACCTGCGGGAGTGCGGACGGCGGCTTCATCCGGCTCTACAGTGACTCGTTCATCGCGGACTTCGAGGCGCTGGAGATGCGCGCCATGGCCTGGCTGGAGGAACAGAGATGAAAACATTAGAGAAGTGTGCGTTTTCAACGTGCCTCGCAGGTGCACGTGGCGCAGGTGGGTACTGTGAATACCATGCGGACCGAATACTCTCCTCAAACGAGGAAGTAAACCCCGAAACGAACCGCGATAAGGTGCTACGCGGCGAAGCGGTTCAGGTCTCCGATGGACGCTTGCAAGAGATGCAGCGAATCGCTGTCATGCGCGAAGGAGTTGGGCTCGGGGACCTTCACTGGCACTGGGCTGCTGTCGTTAACGAGCTGATCGAAAGACGCGCTCGACTACAAAACGAGACGGAAGGATCACGACTGGAGGGCGTGCGCGGCTGGCGTGACTTTTGGGGGAAACACATTCCGCTAACAGCGCTCCGCGTGTTGGACGGCATCATATCACCCCCTGTGAACACTAGAGCTGGAAAGGAAACAGCATGACCCCGCGCGCTTTCCACGCTATGCAACACTGGCTGGAGTACGCGCGTGCGGCTCGAGAAGCGGAGAGACGTAGCCCGCATTACCTGTGTCCGGCATGCGGCCGGTGCTTTGAAGCCCCAGCGGCGAAGCCGCCATGTCCGAAATGCGGCGCGCGTTGTCGGGAAGGTATCAACAACTATGTGCCAGAAAGGCCGTTTCTGCACGGGTGGCCGAAAGAATGACGAGATACCCCACAGTGCGCTGCCGGCACTGCTCGCTGATGCGCTGCTTCCCGGGCGAGACGAGTTGCTGGCGTTGGCCTGGCAGCCTGTGCCCGCCGGACGATGCGCCGATTATGTCAGGCGATGGCCTGAAGTACTGGGACAAGGATCTAGGTTGGTGTTATGTCTAACGCTCCGTCGCCTGAAATTGTCAAGTTGGTCAACCGAATTCTCGAAAAGTGCGTGCTGGGCGTCACCTCCTGGCGCGGCACGCCCTGTTGGGTATGGAACCGCTGCACTTGTAACAAGGGCTACGGCGAGATAAAGGTGAACGGCGTCGCACGTCGTGCACATCGCGTCTTGTGGGAACTCGTCGCTGGGCGTAAGATCCGGGACGGTTACACGCTCGACCATGGATGCCTCAACACCCGTTGCATCCGGCCAGATCACTTAGAAGAAGTTACCAGAAGTCAGAACACAGCTCGCGGCAATCAGACACGTCACAAACCGAAGGAAACAATCAGATGGTAGACCCAACAGATTATGCGTTCCCTACGCCAGAAACCAGCTTCCGCTCGGCAACGTGCGGCATGGAGTTGCGCACGTGGCTGGCGGCACAGATTTTCGCAGGCCAGGCAGGCGCCATATCTCAGTTTGACATAGCGACGCACGCTGAGCACTGCGTGTTTGCTGCCGACGCACTCATCAAGGAACTCAACAAATGATTCGCTTCATCCTCCGCACCCTGCTCGGCGTACCTGGCTGGCTGCTCTACTTCGCGATCATGCTGCCCTTGCAGGTGATCGGCTTCCCGCTCGTGGCCGTGCTGGCTGCGCTCATACAGTGGCAATCCCGCCGCTGGGGGCACGTCCGTCCTGGCATCCTGCAATTCCCCAAAGTGTTCGGCGTCCGACTCTTCTATCTCTGGGAGAACGACGAAGACGGCGTTGACGGCGATCCGTGGTCAGACGCCAGCGACGAGCCAAAGAATCCCGACTGGTTCGAAGCGACACAGAATTGGTCCGTCTGGCGCAAAGTGTTTGTATGGTCCGCCTGGCGCAACAGCGTTGGCAACGCGCGCCGCCTGCCGTTCCTGGGCATGAACCTACGAGACCCCAAGGATGTAGTTATCAGAGTGCCGCCGAACTGGATTGACGGCAAACCGAGCGGTGTCTGGCCTGACGACTATTGGAAGGAATACCGCAAGCTCGGCCCGTATCTCGCGTGCTACGGCTGGCGGTTCGAGCTGCGATTCCC
>Ga0105248_10010199_pt1 | contig 10346 bp, 21 predicted proteins | sample KBSS34metaG_FD_81524 | JGI IMG/M metagenome (GOLD analysis project Ga0105248, IMG submission 81524) | Switchgrass rhizosphere microbial communities from Kellogg Biological Station, Michigan, USA - KBS S3-4 metaG | ecosystem: Host-associated > Plants > Roots > Rhizosphere > Soil | place... | reverse complement strand
TCAGCAGATTGTCGGGCGTCTCTCCCTCTACGTCGGCCCAAAAGGGATGCTTACTTAGAACGGCTTTCATAGCCCAAAGGATACCACAATTGACACAAGCTCGAATGATTATTCTGTTAACGATCGCCCTCTGCGCCGTCACTGTTTCATCGTGGCGCGGATCTGCTCAACACGTTCCAACTTACGGCCCAATCTACAGCGGGGCTACCACCTTCAACGAAATGCACAGCGTATCTACTCCCCTGACTTGGACTAAGACGGGAGAGCTTCATTTCCCAAAGTATCAGGACGTTTCCAATATGCTGTTCACGTCGCAGATTACTTTCACGAACGATCAGGCCGGGCCTTACGGGACGTGGTTTAAGCTGCGATTCAGGACAGAGGACGGCACCTATATTTCGGACAGTCCCTTCACCGGAACGGTAAGCGCATACGCGATCGCTTATCAGAATTGTATGTTGAGCGACACGATCATAGATAATCGAGTGAATAAGGAACCGCCTGCGGGAAACTACGTGGCGGAACTTTGGGCGTACACGGGCGGGGGAACATTGAACGTCATCCCCTACACGACGAACATTGCTGTTTGGGAAGTACCCACTTTCATCACCCCTCAATGAGCGAGATCGAAACAATCAAGACAGATTACACGTGGTTCTCCCTACTGCGTGGCTGCCTATTTCTCGTGATGCTCGGCGTCATCGGGGTAGTCGGATGTATCGCGGGCCTCAAGTATCTTTGGCTGGCGATTCTGTTTATCTGGGAGCGCGTCTAGTCGCTGCTCCTCTAATTCTTTGGGGCATTGAGGATCGCAGCCACGATATGCCGTGCCGCAGGTCGGTAAATGATTTTGCCACCACTTCATAGCTAGAGGATACCACATCTGCAGTCTCGAAACGTCAACGGATTCACAGCCGCCGAAGTAGACGATGCCCTTCGCGGGGCAGTCACGGGCACGGTCAAGTATCGCACTCGGGTTGAACTTCTCGATGCGGATAATCAAGTCCTGCGTGAGATCGAGAACCTACTTGAAGGCGAGGTCAAGCACAGCAACGCCTCTTCTATCAAGCGCACCCTAACCTGCAAGATTCGCGAATCAACCATCACGCTAGACGATTACCCCACATTGGTACTGAGCCACGGCCCGCTGGTTTACTACCGTTTCGGGGAAACAGTAGGAACGACCGCCGAAGACTCGACAGCGAACAATCTCGACGGCGCATACAACAACGGCCCGATTCAGAACAGCGCAAGCCTTCTGGACGGCGACACTACAAACGGCTCAGTCACCCTCGATGGAATCAACGATAACATTTCACGCGCTCACGTGGCGGCATTCAACACGGCCAGCCTTACGGTTGAAGCGTGGGTGAAGACAACGGCGGCGACTTTGCAGGTCATCGCGGCAAGGGACGACGCGGGGGCCAATGAGTCGTGGCAGTTCAGGATTACGACCAACGGATTTCCCGAGTTAGTGTTATGGTTCGGCGGCACTCCGGGAGTCTACACAAGCGCGGTTGCGGTTAACGACGGCAGGCCACATCATCTGGTAGCTACCTACGACGGAGTTAGGGTTGTCATCTACGTTGACTCCTATCGCGTACTGAAGACCGCAGAGACACGCTCCCTCAATTCCGCTACCGTGACAATGACCATAGGACTGAACGGCGCGGGCGGCCAACCCCTAACTGGCTCGCTCGATGAGTTCGCCCTATACGGACGGGCGCTCTCCTCTGCGGAGATTCGCCAGCACACGCAACGCGGCACAGGAAACTTCGAGGAGATCGACTACACGCGGGACAGGTTGAAACCTTACATCGCAGTTAGGATGAACAGCAACGGTACGGACGGAACCCCGTGGGCTGAGTTTCCCTTGGGCATCTTTCTCTTGAGTGCGCCCGACCGGAATCAATCAGAGAGCGGGATAGATCGACCCGTGCAGGGATTCGACCAAAACACCATATTGCTACAGGATTGCGTCACAGCGCGTTATGTGGTTTCAACGATCAATTACATCACCGCCGTCTCAACGGTGCTTGTAAGCGCGGGACTGGACATCTCGGGCTATCAGTTGACCCCTACCACGTTATCTCTACCGGCTGAACGTTCGTGGGAGTTGGGCACGCCAAAGTTAACCATCGTCAATGATCTTTTGAGAGCGGCCAATTACAAGCCGTTCAGGTTCGACTCGACGGGAGTGGGGATCGCGGAACCTTACGTGCTACCCGAGAGCAGGGCTATTGATTACGCCTATTCCACGGATGAGTTCTCGGTGATGACTCCTGATATGGAATACTCATTCAACCTGTTCGATGTGCCTAACGTGGTCGTCTTGAGCAGGACGATACCCAAGGTGAACACGATCACGGCAACAGCGAGAAACACCAAGATTGCTTCACCTACCAGCATAGTACGCAGGGGTAATCTTTCGGTGGTTTACGCAGATGCGAATTATGACGCGGCAGACCAGACGACGATCACGGCGGCGGCTAATAGGATACTGACGGAGAAGAGTCAGGCCGCGCAGATATGGAAGTTTGGCACCTCGATTCACCCCTTCCACGAAGATGAGGACGTGCTGACGATTACGGATACCACGGGGCTGTATTCCTTTGGCGTAACTGATGAGTTTATGGAAACCGAATGGAGTCTGCCGTTTACTGATCCGTCTAATGCGGTAATGACTCACGTGGCGGCGAGGATAGTGGCCGTCGTATGAGCGATCTTCACGATACGATTACCAAGATTGCAGAGAAGACCATCAGCCGGGAGCGCGGCCCGCTCGATGTCCGCAGTTCGATTGACGCTAGCTACGCGGGAGGAGCACCTAAAACGCTACGCCCCGGCGAAACGGTAGTCGGCACAGAGACTAAGAAGATCCTTATCCCCTACGGCTCGGGGGTCTTCGTACGCGCCTCAGATTCGGTAGTTGAAAAGGACATAGGCGGCGACACCATCATCATCGGCAAGATAGGCGATGCAGCCAGTGGAGTTCCCTACACGGGCGGCTATCGACTCTTGCCAAGTGAGATGCCAAGTTCCACGGCGTTCTCTACCCCAACTCAAACAGCCAATCAGGTGCGTGTGTTTCGGTTCCTGCAGCCAGTCGAGTTGAGAGTTACCACGGTCATCTTCGAAGTAGTCGGGGCCTCGGGTGGAACTAACGGCTCAGTGGGAGTCTACACGGCAGACGGCACAAGTAAGTTGATTGACTCAGGCGCACAGAGTCTTGCGGCTACAGGGGTGATAGCAGCCACCTTGGGCGCGGCGGTTACGCTACCTGCTGCTTGGTATTGCTTGGCGTGGACGATGGATTCAGCCGTCCCGACCTTTAGGAGCGTAGCTGCTCCCGCCAACTTCAACGTCCTGAATCAGACGACGGTTCAAAAGGGCAGCGCGGCTAACAGCTCCACGGCAGGCGCGTTACCGTCGAGTCTTGGGGTGATAACTGCGCTGACATTCGACATCGTATTAGCAAAACTCCAGGGATAGAAACCGGGGCCGTGAACGGAGTCCTGCCGGGCTTTCAGGTTGTATGTGGAAGTCCGATCTCCGTTCGCGGTGCCCGTAAGTAGTAAGGCAGACTGACCAGCAGATTTCTCCACTGGCCAGCCGACCACCTCACGCGGAAACGGCCTCCGCGCACAAGTGGCGGCGGCATTGAATCACCTAAGCCTCACCTTGTCAACATGGCCGCCTGAACTGTCCCACTCAGGAGGGCCGCCGATGATCCACACGAAGGAAAGGGATTATGCAAATTCAAACTGTGGCGAGTGCTACAACGCCTTGTCTAACATCTCTCCTCGTAGACGCACTGGAGGAGGGCTCGATGACTGAATCGGCAGAACAAAGGCTATTCGCGGAGATCAGGGAAATTACCCATACACTACGGGGCAACGGACAAAAGGGGGTGGTTAGCCGCCTTGAGTCAGTGGAAGAAACCCTAAGACGCGAGGCGGAGGAACGGAAAGAACGAGCGGCGCAGGCTGCCGAGGACAAGAAAAACAGCGTTTGGCGCAGGCTTTTGTTTCACGGCGCAACCGTGACCGTGACCCTGTTGGTTACGATGCTTTGGATTACATACATCAACCACACGCCCTCGCCTGTAGAGAAGAAGATTACGGCAGAGGAACAACAGGCGAAGGACGAAACGAAACGCCAGTTGGATGAGATTAAGCAAACCCTCAAGGACGTATCAGAGCGACAGGTTGCGCCAGTGAAACCGCCCAGCAGATACGTGACTCCGAAGCCTGTCGCCAAACCCAAACGTGTAATGATGCTTCAGCCGGGCGAGTTGCGCGCCAACGAGCCGTGGAATACTTACGCCTCAATGCGACATATGAGCACTCCCGAGGAGAGACCATAATGCCTTGCACCGGACCTGACGGATCACGCTGGGCTACGGATGGTTGCATCGCAACGCCAGCGCAAACTAGCTGTTCAGAATCAACAGGCGAGACCTGCTACTACGCGGTGATGGAGCTAATAGGCGGACCTGCGGCGGCTGACGTTTCTGACCCTCCCGCGTTCGTCGGCTTCGGCGGCACGTTTGTCGAGGGCGAGAGTGGGCCGTTCATCGTTTCGTGTCCGGGGCCGCTGGCAAGTGTCGGCATAGAGGAAGGCTACCAACTCGACACGATCAACGGACGCAAGATTACTCCCGCTTCACTGTTTCGGTGGACGCCAGAGAAGCCTGCTCGGGCAGTCGTCTATACCTGCACCAACGATGGAAAGACGATAAAGCGAGACCTCCACCTCTCACGCTGATGGCAATCCCGAAGGACAGGAAGACCCCGAAGAAGATCAGCCCCAAGGACCGTGCTGAGTGGGGACGCGCTGAGTCTGCTTGGCGGTTGAAACGTCGGGCGGCAAAGAAGCGCAAACTCAAGGACGCACCGAAATGAATCAGCATACAGCAGCGGCGATACTCGAACGGCTTGATGGGATTGAATCACACCTCTGCAAGCTCACCAAGATCGTTAACTTGCTCACCAAGAATACCCGAATCGTGAAGGAGATACAGAACACTATGGCAACTCAAGCAGATGTAGACGCAATTAGCGCGACCCTAGATGCGGTGAAGACCGAGATCAACAAGATCGGTGCGGACCTCGCGGCATTCATCGACGCAAACCCGAATATCAGCGTGGCCGATCTTTCAGCAAAGGCCAGCGAAGTTGCGGCGGCTCTCCAGTCAATTGATGACGTACTGCCGGAGCGACCCTAGCAACACGGGGCGAATCAGGGAAGGGGCTGGAGTAATTCCGGCCCCGGTAATTTATGAGTGGAGAAACAGCAAGAGCCGAATCGTCGTGGACAACCGATACGCTACGCCAGCACGAGCTTGAAATGACAAGACTCCGTGACGAACATCGCCATGAAATCGCCCTCCTCTATGACCGTATCTATGATGAACGGGACCGGCGTTATACCGAAGTTTCACAAGAGCGCGAGAAAGCTCTCAAGATCAAGGAACAGGCCGATAGGGACGCCCTCCAACTAGATCGAACCATTCGTGATTACAAGGACGAAAAGGCCAATGAACTGCGCGAACAGATCAACACTGAACGACTGCTCTACGCCTCCAAAGACGATGTGAAGTCGGTAGTGAAAGAACTGGAAGCTACCCTGAATCCGATCGCTACTTACGTGACTGCCCAGCAGGGACGTAGTGGCGGGTTGCATTCCGGCTGGGGCTATCTGCTCGGGGCCGTGTCGCTCATTTCGATTCTGATCACGATCTTTCTTGCGCTCTCAAGGCGCTAAAGCGTGGGAGGTAAAGAGTGAAGCTCAAATCAACGGTGAACAGTTCCGGGGTAGCCAAAGAAATCTGGTTTGCCTGCGGGGTAGCCGATGCGCTCTATCGCATAATCGCGGGTGTTGAAGTCACTGTCACCGCAATGAAGGACGGACAGCATATGTCCGGCTCCCTGCACGCTAAGGGGCTGGCTGTAGACCTCCGCACGAGAATGTTAGGTCTAGCTCAAGGGGACACGATTCTGGCTGGCTTACAGGCGGCGCTAGAGCCTCTTGGCTTCGACGTAGTAGATGAAAGGGGCAAGACGGGTGCCCCTCACTTCCACGTGGAATTTCAAGCAAAGGGTAGTGAAAAGTTCTTAGTCAAGGAGTAGCAAATGCTTGTCCTCATTCTCGGCATCCTCGTCCTGTCTGGAGTTGTAATCTATTTTCTGAGTCGCGGCAGATCGCAGCCGCCACTCTAAGGAGAAACCCATGTTGTTATTTGCATTCGCGTCCATCGGAATCGTTCAGCTACTCATTTACGTGCTCGTTTTTCTGATCGTCCTATCGGTCGTGTACTACTTGGTCAACTCGCTCGCACCTGAGCCAATCAAGAAGTACGCCATCGCAATTGTGTTGGTCATCGCCGTTATCGCGCTGCTCTTGTTCGTCACGCAGATGTTCGGCAGCGGCTCGGATCTAAAACTTTAACCAAGGAGTATATGGAGACATTCAAAGAACGACTGCTCGAAGCAATCAAGAAGCTCTTAACTTCCGGCAAGGTGCTAACGGCTCTCGTCGGCCTGATAGTAGGATTCGCGGCCAAACGTGGAATTGTCCTCGATCCTTCAGATGTGAATTTGGTCATTGCGTTGTTCGGCGTTCTGCTTCTCGGGCAAGGCGCGGCTGATTTTGGAAAGAGCGCGGCGATTATTCAAGCTGTGAATCCGCCGCCCCCGACCCAAGAGCAGACAGTTAACGTGGCCGCGCCCCAAGCTGAAACTCCGCTGGATTTGCCGCGCAACCAGTCGAGATTTTCCTGAATCTTCGTATTCTCTTATCCTGTCTTCGGTTGAACCTTGTTCCATCCCGTCCCAGAGGCGGTGACTAGGGGAGGAGTCAGGAGCCATAGGAGTACCTTCCCTAGGTACTCCCGAATGTGACTGAGGGTTATCGCCTATCACCGTCGGTGTCAGTTCCCGCTTGCGGAGTAGCTGGCTACGTGAGTCAGCCGGGCCGATTCGTCTCGCTGTATGACAAGCTCTTCCCTACAGGACGCCCTATCGCTATGCGACGCCTGCCAAGCGAAGCACAGTCAAGTGAAGAAAATACTACGATGCGACCACTCACCAAGGCTATCGTATCTAAGCCGTTAGGCTCTGCTGCTGTTTGGTGGAATCGCAAGCACGTTTTCTCTCGTGCGTTCGCACTTCGCCCTGACTGCCGAGACTGTCTGCTATGTTGGGTTTATTCAACATGATGACGTGGAGAGTTTACCACAAGTCTGGCTAAAAGTCTTTGTTTATTTTCGCAAACTGTTTGGTAGCATTTTGGTGGTGGCCCGTGTTAGGATGTAGGTACTTCGTGCGACGAAGACATTAAGCCGCCCGGACACGCCTAACAGCATGATGACAACCGGGCGGCTTTACATTTATGTTGGTAATTACCATTCTCGTTTGTGGCTTTCTCTTCTGGTTGGTTTTCAAACCAAAACCGTTGTCGCGGGTCTTCTATGAATGCGGCTGCGTGGTTGACGTAGACGAGGCTCGGGAGATGGTTCCCGCCCGATGCGAGAAGCACGGTAAGGAGTTCTACGCGATAGTATGATTTCAGGGATTATCAAGGGAGGCGCAGCGATGTGTTGCAGATGTAGAGGGGGATCCTGCTGTCACGTTGGAGAGTGTACTGACTGCGGCATGCATGGGGCGCGATATATCAGCCCAACATGGATTAGCACACCACAATTCCCGTTACCGGATCTACGATCGCCTTGGCAGTGTCCGGGTTGTAAGACGTGGAACTCTCCCTATGTGGAGCGATGCGGATGCCGTCCAGCTACGGTCGGGTCAGTGATTAACATTAGGACAGGCTATCTTCCATCACGTGTGAGCGATGCGCCTTCCGTGGGTGATTCAATTGCGCTTGATGATTCGCAGTTGGCTGACCCGCCCAGCGAGGCGTCAGTCCGCGTGCTCAATTCGATCCTTCACGCCAGAGTGCCGGAAGAATCCATCCTGAGAGACTACGACGAAGAATGAGCAAGAAGCCCCCAACCCTACTCCGCAAGCACTCCGTAGAACACCCCAAGGGAGGCACCTATAAGGCTGAAGAGAATGAGGTGTGGGTTACGAATGCGGAAGGCCATACCAAACTTGCCGTTATAATCCGTGCTATAGACGGCAGCCTAGATGCCTGCACCCGCAAACTGGCACGTATATGTGCCGTCGCACTCAATAAACAGTCAAAGGAGTAAATCATGGCAAAGGATAGAGCTTCGACCGGACCACAGATCAGTGAAATTGACGACGACATTTCGGATGTCTGCGGAAAGAGGATATTCTACCAGCTCACCGACGAAGAGGGCGGCACCGATGAACCCGGTGGGCGCAAGCGAGCGGCAGTCACTACGCACATCTACTACGACAATCGCCGCGACGGACAGGGCCGCAAGCTCACGGGCATCTTCGTCTTTGCTGGCAGCGGGTTCGAAAAAGACGCCCCGATGGACAGCAGCCGAACGCCCGGAAGTTTTGACATCTATAAGTCGGGCGACGCGGCCAGCTAAGAGTTCCCTTGCAGCCGGGGTGGATGGCTGAAGATTCGTTTGGAAGGATACCGTATTCGTTCGATCTGTGGAGTGAGATAAAGGGACTCCTCAGTTAGTGAGGGAGAACTGACTTTGGGGATGGGCTAAACCTGTCCCCGCTTTTACCAAAGGAGATTATGTCAAAGTTAGCTATTGCCGCCGTCGCGCCGAAGATCGCCAATGCTCAACCTAAAACCGCGTCTGCCGTTGTGAACCTAGTCAAAACGGTGTTGCTCCCGCTGTTGCCGTTCATCCTAACAGAGATTCTTGCAGCCGATAAAACAGGCAAGGCAAAGAAGTCCATCAAGGCTATCCGTGACGTGGTTGACCAAATGGACCTCGGCTAAGAGAGGCTGCCTTGTGGAATAGGAGGGCAGCGCGACAGATTGCCAGAGGCGCTGTCGTGGCACATGCTAGGGTGGGGTCTTCGCTGGCCTTGCTAAACTCAGCCCGCCAAGGCCCGTAGCCGCCTGCGTCGTCATCTAACTGAAAGTACCAGCCGTCTGCGCGCATCTTTTCGACTATCTCCCACGCGGTTTCTATGCTGGTTGATGGAGTCCACGGACGTAGCAGGCTCATCGGGCGCTTGCGGCCAACAAAGATTTCATCGCCGTCCCCGTTCTCAAACCATCCCGCCCCGCTCTCAGTGGTGCGCAGCAACTTCCATCGCATTACTACTTCGGCCATGACAATATCCAGTTCCGGCCCTGCCAGCACTTCGCTTACGTTTACAGCTTCCATCACTTCACCCCCTGAGCCTGCTTAACCAGCCACACCATGAGGGTATCAAGATCAGGCTGAACGGTTTCTCCGGTGGCTTGTTTCCAGAGGGCTATGATCTGCTCCATACGTTTAGGGTGTAGGACTCGCTTGTATTCTTGCAGTTCTTCCCAGTCCGAACGTTCAGCGGGGATACAGTAGCGGGCCGATGTGCCGTAGCGTTGGCTCTCTACCGGGAAGTCTCCGTGGGTTAGTTTGTCGTTCATGCTCATTCTCCTTTGGCTGCTGCCTCGATACTTGCTAATAGCCGTTCCGTGTCGCGGACATGCCTTTCAAGTTCAGGCCGCCCACATGAATGGGACGTTTCGCACTCACATTCATTCATATCAAGCCACGCCTGTAACAGTTGGAGCGAACGAATCTGCTTACTGACTAGCGCCTCTACGTGATTGGCTGCTAGGGTGAGCAGGTCCGCGTTGGCCCGGTTGCGAGGATCGGGCGGCAGTGAACAGATGACAGCGGTGTCGCCTTTCCAATGCTCACCGGGCCTTGGGGCATGCAGCACGGTGTTTTCGGTCAGGCCACTCGCATCCCACAGCGACGGGGCCTTCCACGGTAGCGTAGCCCTAGCCAGCAAATCCTTGAATGCTTTCATCTCGCTCATCACCCCTCCTTACGTCTGCGACCTTCGCCCCTTACTATGATCCAAGCCTCTGAACGCAATGTTATCCATGCTGTGTTCTTCAGCCACGGACCCTAGCCGAAACTCTTTATACCTTGGATCCTGCTTTAAGGCTATCTGAGCGCATCTTTCCGCTCGTGCTCTCTCAGCCCCACGTTCTTCCAGATACTTCGCTAGAGCCTCACCTGACGCTACGGCAGGGTGTTCAGCACGCCAGTTCAGGAACTTGGTGATGGTTTCCGCATCTCGCTTGTCGGCGTAGGACGTGAGCAGGGTTTGAGTGCGCATCTGTTCGGCGCGGCTAGTTCCGCCCTTTCTTGCGTCCGCACGTGCCTGAAAATGATTCTTTTTTGGCTTTATGTCACGCATTGGTACTACTCCTTGAATTTTATATCAACC
>Ga0105248_10010197_pt1 | contig 10347 bp, 12 predicted proteins | sample KBSS34metaG_FD_81524 | JGI IMG/M metagenome (GOLD analysis project Ga0105248, IMG submission 81524) | Switchgrass rhizosphere microbial communities from Kellogg Biological Station, Michigan, USA - KBS S3-4 metaG | ecosystem: Host-associated > Plants > Roots > Rhizosphere > Soil | place... | reverse complement strand
TCACACCTTGCTCCTTGGTTTGAACCGAAATGTCAGGCGGATATTACATCTACTTCTTGAAGTCGACCTTCGGCGCCGCCTGCGCCGACGGGGGAGCCTCGAAGTAGGGATATTCCTTGAAGCCGAACATCTTCGCGGTGACGTTCGAGGGGAACTTGCGGCGCTGCGTGTTGTATTCCTGCAGCCGCTCGTTGTAGCGCATACGCGCGACCGCAAGCCGGTTCTCGGTGCTCGACAGCTCGTCACTCAGGCGGTTGAACTGCTCGTTCGCTTTCAGGTTCGGGTAGTTCTCGACCACGGCGAGCAACCGGCCGAGCGCCGACGTCTGCTGGTTCGCCGCCTGGATGGTTTCTTCCGGCGACTTCGCCGCGAGCAGCTTCGAGCGCGCGTCGGCGATCTCCTTGAAGACGCCTTCCTCGTGCTGCGCGTAGCCCTTGACCGTTTCCACCAGGTTCGGGATCAGGTCGTTGCGGCGCTGCAGCTGGTTCTGCACTTCGGCCCACGCCGCCTTGATCGCTTCTTCCTGCGTCGTGAACTTGTTGTAGGAACAGCCTGACAGCGAGGCCGCGACCAGGACGAGCACCGCCAGTCGCGCCGCGCGAGTTGCCTTTCGCATCTTCAGCTCCGTTGTCATCACCAAGTCACTGAATCGGGGATCACCAGCTCCCGGAGGCGCCGCCGCCGCCGGAGCGTCCGCCGCCGAAGCCCCCGAAGCCTCCGCCGCCGGACCCACCGCCGCCTCCGCCGAACCCGCCGAACCCGCCGCCGCCAAAGCCGCCGCCGCCGAACGGGCCGACGCCGCCGTTCCAGGAGCTCCACGGCCCGCCGCCCCAGTACCGGTGGCGGCGCCGCCGGTTGCCCCGGCTCAAGATCAGGATAATGAAGAGGACCCAGATGATCGTCTGCCAGGGAAGCCGCCGGATCGTCGGCACCGGCCGGGTGGCCGTCACGGGCACGTCGGGAATCGTCACGTTGCGCTGCTCTGCGATCCGGTTGATCATCCGCGTCGCCCCGTCGAGCAGGCCCCGTCCGTAGCGCTGCTCGCGGAACGCCGGAGTGATCGCCTCGCGGATCGTCTGCCCGGCAAAACCGTCAGGGATGATGCCCTCGAGGTCGTAGCCGACCTCGATCTTCACCTTGCGATCCTGCACGGCGACGAGCATCAGCAGGCCGTTGTCCTTTCCCTTCTCGCCGATGCCGCGCCCGCCGTTCTCGAACATCTTGACGGCGTATTCCTCGATGCTGCCGTAGGGCTGGTAAGTCGGCACGGTCGCGACGACCAGCACGTCGCCGGTGGCCTGCTTCAGGGCGCGGATGCGGCGGTCGAGCTCAGCCCGGCTCTGGTCGTCGATGATGTGCGCGAAGTCGTTGACGGTGTCGGTCAGCGCCGGCGGCGCCGGCTGCGCCGCCGTCAATGCTGAATGCCAAATGCTGAATGCCGAAAAGAGCAGGACGACGAACCTGGCATTCACGCGCGCCACCGATCGACGTACTCCCAGATTTTCTGCGACGCTTCGATGTAGGACCCCAGCAGGTGGCTGGGATCGCCGATGGTTGAGTGGCCGTCGGACGACGAGGCCAGCACCTCGCGGATGACCGCTTCAGGCACGCCCATGCGCATGCGCGCGAGCTTGGCCAGCGACGCGTCGGTCGGGGTGAACGTCTCGGCTTCGCCGGTCCCCTGATCGGGCAGCCTCGAGATGTGCGTGAGCAGCGCGCGCAGCGGCGCCGCCGACGCGGCGATGACCCGCGCGACACGCGTCGTCTCGCCGTGCGTCTCGAGGAAGCCTTCGCGCAGGTGGATCAGGTGGCTCTTGGCCAGCGCCTCGCACGCCCGCCGCAGGTCTTCCACCGGAATCGTCAGAGAGGCGAACGGATCGCGCCCGCGCACGAGGACGTGGTCGGCGACGATGCTGGCGTACTCGAGCGGGAAGATGTCGACGGTGCGGCGCAGCTCGTCCGACGAGAGCAGCAGCGGCACGGCGACGCCGCGGCGATGCCAGCTCTCGGTCATGGGCAGACAGGCTGTCAGGTCGCGGAAGGCGAGGCCGTTGACGACGGCGCACGAGTGAACGGAGCCGTCCCCCTGGTGGCCGGCATATACAACCAGCGATTCCAACCGGGTCTTGAAGACGTGCTCGAGGTCGCGAGCGAGGGACTCGACCGCGCGGTGCTGCGCGGGCGTGAAGTCGGGCATCTGCCGATTATAGATACAATCACTTGATTCCATGGATCTGCGGACGTTCAACATCGGCTGCTTCGGCGGCGGCACGGGACTGCCGAGCCTGCTCGGCGGGCTGAAGACCAACCCGTGGCTGACGGTGAACGCGGTGGTGACGATGTTCGACAGCGGCGGCAGCTCGGGCGTGCTGCGCGATCAGCTGGGCGTGCTGCCGCCGGGCGACGTGTTGAAGTGCGCGCTGGCGCTGGCGCGCAACGAGCGCGAGGCGCGGCGGGTGCTGCTGGCGCGGCTGCCGACGCTGGAGCACGCGCGGCTCGGCGGACATACCGGCGGCAACCTGCTGCTGTCGATGATGCAGCAGTACAGCGGCGACTTCCTCGCCGCCGTCGACGGCCTGCGCGGGCTGCTCGGCTGCGCGGGCCGGGTGTGGCCGGTGAGCATCGAGCAGTCCAGCCTGTGCGCCGAGTACAGCGACGGCAAGCGGACGCGCGGCGAAGTCGAAGTGGACGCCGGGCACGCCAGCGGGCACGGCGTCACCCGGCTGTGGCTCGAGCCGGAAGTCCAGATCCTTCCGGCGGCGGCCGACGCGATCGCGCAGTTCGACGCGGCCGTCATCGGCCCCGGCAGCTTCTACACCAGCCTGATGCCGATCTTCCTGGTAAACGGCGCGGCGGAGGCGGTCCGCCGCGTCACCGGGCCGATCGTGCTGGTGACCAACCTGCTCACCGAGGGGCACGGCATGCAGGGATTCACCGCGGGGCACGCGGTGCGCACGCTCGAGCAGGCGATCGGCCGGCCGATCGACGTGGTCATCGTGAACACGTCGCTGCCGCGGCCCGATACGCTGGAGCGGTACGCCGACGAGCACAAGGCGCCGCTCGGCATCGGCGACGTGCCCGGCGAGTGTGAAGTGGTCAGGGGAGAGTTCTGGTGCGGCGAAATCGCGCGCCACGATCGCCGGCGCCTGGCGCAGGCGGTGTGGGCCGTGCTGGCGCGCAGGTTGCTGTGAACGGTTCACGGTTCACGGTTCACAGTTGACGGTTGACGGTTGACGGTTGACGGTTGACGGTTGACGGTTGACGGTTCACGGTAAACCGTTAACGGTTAACCGTCGGTCGTCGGTCGTCGGTCATCGGTCATCGGTCGGGTTGGAGGACGCAATGAAGCTGATAGTGGCAACGGCGCTGGCGCTGGCTTTCGTGGCCGCGCCGCTGGATGAAACGAAGCTTGGCACGGGGGTGACGATCGAGCAGGCGACGCCGATCGCGGCGATCGTCAAGGCGCCGGCGGAGTACGTCGGCAAGACCGTGCGCGTCGACGGGGTCGCGACGGCGGTGTGCGAGATGATGGGCTGCTGGATGGCGGTCGCGGAGAGCGACGCGAAGGATGCGCCGACCGTGCGGCTCAAGGTCGAGCACGAGGGAGACATCGTGTTTCCCGTGAGCGCGAAGGGGAAGAAGGTGTCGGCGCAGGGCGTGTTCGAGGCAGTGGCCGCCGAAGGGGAAGCCCACGACGCGGCGATGGAGCACGCCAAGCACGATCCGAAGGCCTCGGCGCAGTTCCAGATCAAGGCGACGGGAGCGATCATCCGCTAGCGTGCCGATCCTTCACGTCCAGCAGGCGCGGCTCGCGTTCGGCCACCTGCCGCTCTTCGAGGAGGCGGACCTCCGCATCGAACGCGGCGAGCGCATCGCCATCATCGGCAGGAACGGCAGCGGCAAGTCGAGCCTGCTGAAGGCCATCGCCGGAGAGATCCCGCTCGACGCGGGATCGATCTGGCGCGAGCCCGGCCTGCGCGTGGCGCGGCTCGATCAGGAAGTCTCCGCGTTCGATGCCGTCGAGCGCACCGTCCACGACGAGATCGCGCGCGGGCTCGGGCCCGACCTCCACGACGAAGAAGCCTGGCGCGGCGAGCAGCAGGTCAAGCTCGTGATCTCGCGGCTGGACCTGCCGGCCGGCCGCAAGGTCAGCGAGCTCTCGGGCGGCTGGCGGCGCCGCACGCTGCTCGCCAAGGCGCTGGTCTCGCAGCCCGACCTGCTGCTGCTCGACGAGCCGACCAATCACCTCGACATCGACGCGATCCGCTGGCTCGAGGAGTTCATCGGCCGCTTCGCCGGCGCGATCGTCTTCGTCACGCACGATCGCGCCTTCCTCTCCGCCCTGGCCACGCGCATCGTCGAGCTCGATCGCGGCCGATTGACCTCGTGGCCCGGCTCGTACCCGTCGTATCTCGAGAAGAAGGCGGCGGCGCTCGACGCCGAAGCGCGCGACCTCGAACGGCTCGACAAGAAGCTGGCGCAGGAAGAGGCGTGGCTGCGCCAGGGGGTGAAGGCGCGGCGGACGCGCAACGAAGGGCGCGTCCGCGACCTGATGAAGCTGCGCGCCGAACGCTCGGCACGCCGCGATCATGTGGGCGACGTCCGCCTGGCCATCGACGCGTCCGAACAGTCGGGCAAGCTGGTCTTCGACGTCCGCCGCATCACCAAGTCGTTCGGCGCCGCGCCGGTGATCGCCGACTTCTCGCAGCGGATCTTCCGCGGCGATCGCGTCGGCCTGATCGGCCCGAACGGATCCGGCAAGTCGACGCTGCTCAAGCTGCTGGTCGGCGAGCTGGAACCGGACGCCGGCGAGATCCGCCGCGGCACCCGGCTGCAGGTGGCCTACTTCGATCAGCAGCGCGAGCAGCTCGATCCCGAGCAGACCGTCGCCAACACCGTCAACGACGGCAACGACACGCTCGTCGTCAACGGCCAGCCGCGACACGTGCTCGGGTATCTCGGCGACTTCCTGTTCCCGAAGGAGCGCGCGCAGTCGCCGGTGAAATCGCTGTCGGGCGGCGAGCGCAACCGCCTGCTGCTGGCGCGCCTCTTCGCGCGCCCCGCCAACGTGCTCGTCCTCGACGAGCCGACCAACGATCTGGACATCGAGACGCTGGAGCTGCTCGAGGAACTGGTCAGCGACTTTCCCGGCACCGTCCTGCTCGTCTCCCACGATCGCGTCTTCCTCGATCGCGTCGTCACCAGCACGGTCGCGTTCGAAGGGCAGGGCCGCGTTGCCGAATACGTCGGAGGCTACGACGACTATCTGCGGCAGCGGAGCGTCGAGGATCGAGGGTCGATCGAAGGCGGGGGATCGAAGAGCGAGGATCGGGCCGCGCCGGCGCCGCGGCGGGCGCGTCCGCGGCGGCTCTCCTACAACGAGCAGCGCGAGCTCGAGGCGCTGCCCGACAGGATCGCCGCGCTCGAAGAGGAGCAGGCCCGGCTCAAGGAGGAGGCGGCCTCAACGGAGTTCTACAAGTCGCCCGCCGATCACATCCACGCCGTACTCGCCCGGATCGACGCGGTCCACGCGGAGCTCGACACCGCGCTGGCGCGCTGGGTCGAGCTCGACGCGATCGCGCAGGCGCCGTAGCCGGTTTGCGGTTCGCGGTTCGCGGTTTGCGGTTCACGGTTTCCGGTTTCCGGTTTCCGGTTTTCAGTCTTCAGTTTCCAGTTCACCGTGGCTTCCGCCTTCAGGCGGAAGATCTCGAGCCCTGGAGTATGGTGGTATGGTATAGGTATGGCGAAGATGACCTTCTCCTTCGACGACGAGACGGTGCGCACGCTCCGCGCGACCGCCGAGCGCCTGCACAAGTCGCAGAGCCTGGTCGTCCGCGAAGCGATCGCCGAGTACGGCGCCCGCAGCGGCCGGCTCACCGACGCCGAACGCCGCCGGATGCTCGCCGCCATCGATGAGATCGCCTCACGCCCTCCGACCAGGCCGCAGGCAGAGGTCACGCGCGAGATTCGTGAAGTTCGCCGCGCCCGCCGGCAGGGCGGCCGGCGGCATCCGCCCGAATGATCCATCTCGACACATCGGCGCTGATCGCCGCGCTGACCGGGAATCGTGTCGCGCTTCCCACTCTGCGGCGTCTGGTGACGGACGAAGTGCGGCTGGGCGTCTGCAGCATCGTTCTCTATGAGTGGTGGCGCGGTCCGCGGGCGGACGATGAGTTGGCGGACCAGGAACGCCTGGTGCCGTCGAGTGCGGCGGTGCCGTTCGGCCCTGCCGAGGCGCAGGTTGCCGCGGAGATCTATCTCCAGCTCTCGCGGCCGCGGCCGCGTGCGGCCGACATCGCGATCGCCGCGTGTGCGATCACGCAGGGCGCTGCGCTATGGACCCTCAACCCGGCCGACTTCCGCGACATTCCAGGACTCGCGTTGGCAGGTTCCTGACGTCCGCCCGGTGCGACGGGCGTAAACTGAGGCCATGCGCAGGCTGGCGCTCATCATCCTGCTCGTTCCGTTCCTCGGACCGCGGCTCTCGAGGCCGACCGAGGTCGTCCCACTGGCGCCGCCGCCCGGGTTTGACGTCCCTCTCGAATCGCGCCCCAACGACCGAGCGATCGGCGTCTTCCTCGTTCCGCTCGACGCCGGCGAGCAATTGGATTTGACCAGGTTCGATACCGGCATGCGCTTCGACCTGGACGGCGACGGGATCGTCGAGCAGGTGTCCTGGCCGGCGCCGGGCGCCAATGTGGCCTTCCTGGCGATTGATCGCAATGGTGACGGGCGGATTACGTCGGGGCGAGAACTGGTCGGCAACGCGATGCAGCCGGACGCACGGAACGCCGCCGCGGCGCTGCTGACGACTTTTTCAGAGTCGCAGCCCGTCCCAAGCGGCTCCGTTCACGAGGGGCACGCGCTGTACGACCGGCTCCTGCTGTGGACCGATCGCAACGCCGACGGACGCGGGGAACCGGACGAATTGATCAAAGTGCGGGATCGCTTTACGGCCATCGGCCTTGGCTTCAGCCCCGTTCATTGGCTGGACCGGAACGGCAACGACATCCGTTTCCAGGGCTGGCTGCACACCCGCACCGACGGCCCGGGTCAGGGAGAACCGACGAGCGCCCGGGAAGAGCTCGCTCGCCGCTGGCGCATGTTCGAGGTGGTCCTGCAGACCGCTCGCCGTTGATCATCGACCATCGGCCATCGGCCGTCGCTATTCGAAGCTGTTCGTGAAGAGCTCCTCGATCGCGCGCTTGCCGTTCTCGTGAATCTTGCGCGTGCCGGTGCCGGTGAAGTGCGGATGCGTGATCTTCGGCACACCCTGCTTCTTCCAGTCCGAGCCGGTCCAGCAGAACCAGCCGACCTTCTCCTCGTCGAACACGCACAGCGGCTTGTTGCACAGCTTGGCGAACTCCGCGCCCCAGCCCGTTCCGCCGCGCACGGTGCCATCGTCGAGGATGACGCCGACGACGTAGATCTCCTGGCCGGCGTTGACCTGATACCAGATCGTCTGCAGCACCTTGCGCAGCGTCGGACTGTCGGTGTAACGGCGGTGCATCAGCCTCGACACGTACTCGAGGCTCACGTCGCCGGCCTGCAGCTCCTCGTGGTTGAGCACCCGGATGCCGCGCCGGCGCGCCTCGGTGTGCCCCTCGAAGGTGAAGTTCACTTCCTCGATGCCGTGGCGCTCGGCACACGCGCCGAACTCCGCTTCCGCGCCGGGAGCGGCGCCGCTGAACAGGATGTAGTCGGATTTGTCCATCGTCAGTAGCCAGTTACCAGTTGCCAGTTGCCAGTTGCCAGTTACCAGTTCATTTGTGCGCTGCTTCGCAGCGGTCATCACGATCAGTTGCTTGCCCGCCGTAGCTTTAGCGAAGGCGGGAGCGCCGCTTCGCGGCGGTCGTTATTTAGAACGCGGCTTCGCCGCGCTTTTCTTTGTGGCGGGGCGTTTCTTTGGCACGGCGGCCTTCGCGGTCTTGCGTGCGGCAGGCTTACGTGGAGCACGCTCCTTCGTATCCTTCGTCCCCTTCGTATCCTTCCTCACCGGCGTGCCTTTCATTTCGAGGGCACGCTCCACGATCTTCTGGAACATCGCGCCGGTCTCGCCCCCTTGCGCCGGGCGGTTCGAGATCCAGATCTCGGGGTTGCCGTCGGCGAGGATCTCGGCGAAGTCGCCGTTGCTCTTGACGCTCAGGGGCGCGAACTCGACGATGTCGACGTCGCCGGCCCAGTCGTCCTTGTGCTTGATCAGCAGCCACGACCGATCGCCACCGCCGCCGGGATAGCGTCCGCCGGTGCGCACCAGCACCCACGATCCCTTCAGCTTGTAGCCGTCGAGGGTGAACTTCAGGTCTCCCTTCTTCAGCGCCGCGTCGACGTCTTCTGACTGCGGCGTCCACGTCCCCTGGTCCCAGAGCATGACGATGCCGGCGCCGTAGCCGGAGGGGATGACGCCTTCGAAGGTGCCGTACTCGATGGGATGATCTTCGACGTGCATCGCGAGCCGCTTCGTCTTCGGATCGAGCGACGGCCCCTTGGGCACGGCCCATGACAGCAGCACGCCCTTGTATTCGAGGCGGAAGTCGTAGTGGAGGTGGCTGGCGAGGTGCTTCTGCACGCAGAAGAAGAGGCCCTTGGCCGGCTCCTTCTTCGCGCGCTCCGCGGCCAGCTTCGGGTCGCCGGCGGGTTCGGGCGTCGCGGTGAAGTTGCGCTTCTGCTTGTACTTCTCCAGGACCACGCTAGTGCACCTCGCCCATCAGCCGCTTGATCGGCTTGACGAAGACGAACAGCAGCAGTCCCGCGGCGATCGCGAAGAAGCCGACGGCGCCGAAGAGCATCGGCAGCGCCAGCGACTCGTAGAAGCCCGAGATCCGGCCGGCGATGAAGTTGCCGACCGACGTCGCGAGGAACCAGACGCCCATCATCAGTCCGCCGATGCGCACCGGCGCCAGCTTGGTCATCGCGCTCAGGCCGACCGGGCTGAGGCTCAACTCGCCCCAGGTGTGCAGCAGGTAGGTGAGCGTGAGCCACATCGGGCTGACCTGCACGCCCTGCTCGGCCATGCGCGCCGCCCAGATCAGGATCGCGAAGCCGGCGCCGACCAGGATCAGGCCGAACGAAAACTTCGCCGGCGTCGACGGCTCCTGCCCGGCCTTCGCCATGCGGATCCACAGCCACGCGAAGATCGGCGCGAAGACGATCAGGAACAGCGAGTTCATCGACTGGAACCAGCTGCTCGGATAATTGAACCCGAGGACCACGTTGCGGGTGTTGCGGTCGGCGAACAGATTCAACGAGGAGCCCGCCTGCTCGAACACCGACCAGAAGAGCGCCGCGGCGAGGAAGAAGACGCCGATCACGTAGATCCGCTTGCGCTCCTCCGGCGTCCAGTTGCCGCTCGTCAGCAGCCACGCGAAGAAGACGACGACGATGGCCAGCAGCATCACGCCGGCGGCGTCGGCGATCTGCTTCGCGGTGACGGGAATCGATCCGGTGTAGGCGCCGATGCCGAGCACCGCGACGACGGCCAGGAAGACGAGGCCGACGGTCAGCGCCCTGTTGCGCAGGCGCGCGGCCGCCTCGGGGGATTCCGCCGGCGCGGGGTGCAGCCCCGCATCGCCGAGGTGCTTGCTGCCGAGCACGTACTGGACGACGCCGAGCACCATCCCGATGCCGGCCGCGGCGAATCCGAAGTGCCAGTTCACTTTCTGCCCGAGCCAGCCGCACACCAGCGGCGCGATGAACGCCCCGGTGTTGATCCCCATGTAGAAGATCGAGAAGCCGGCGTCGCGGCGGATGTCGTCCTTCGCGTAGAGCCGGCCGACGATGACGCTGACGTTTCCCTTGAGCAGGCCGGTGCCGATGACGATGAGGAAGAGGCCGAGATAGAAGGTGGCGATCGAGGGGAACGCCATGCTGAAGTGGCCGCTCGCGATGACGATCCCGCCGTAGAGCACGGCGCGGCGCTGGCCGATCAGCCGATCCGCGATCCACCCGCCCGGCAGCGTCATCATGTAGACCATCGACGTGTAGAGTCCGTAGATGGCGCCGGCGGTGGCGGTGTCGAACGCGAGCCCGCCGCTGGCGAGCGGCGCGGTCATGAACAGGATGAGCAGCGCCCGCATGCCGTAGTAGCTGAAGCGCTCCCACATCTCGGTGAAGAACAGGGTCGCGAGGCCGCGCGGATGACCGAAGAAGCTGGTGTCGACTTGCGGCTGGAACGAGGGGGCGCGCATGGCCATTGCCGTGGAGTGTAACCTAACGAAGGGCTGGGGGCAGAGGCAGAGGGATAGGGAGAGGGCAGAGGAATTAGGGCAAAGGGATAGGGCAGAGGGGGAGGGCTGTGGGCAACCGGCAACCGGCAACCGGCAACCGGCAACCGTTAACGGGCAACCG
>Ga0105248_10010196_pt1 | contig 10348 bp, 7 predicted proteins | sample KBSS34metaG_FD_81524 | JGI IMG/M metagenome (GOLD analysis project Ga0105248, IMG submission 81524) | Switchgrass rhizosphere microbial communities from Kellogg Biological Station, Michigan, USA - KBS S3-4 metaG | ecosystem: Host-associated > Plants > Roots > Rhizosphere > Soil | place... | reverse complement strand
TCGCCGCCGATGAAGCCGCCGCGTTTTCATTTCGGGCTGCCGTTTCGCGCCGCGTCGATCTGGAGCAACCTGGAAACGATCGGCGTCACCGACGTGGTCGGCGTCTGGCAGCATGTCGCCCAGCTGATGACCGTGGTGGCGCTGAAGCAGCGCTACGCCGGCCACGCCAAGCGCGCCGGCCTGATCGCCGCCGCCAATAGCTACATGGGCCGTCTGGTCGTGGTGGTGGACGACGACGTCGACCCCTCCAACCTCGCCGACGTGATGTGGGCGATCACCACGCGCTGCGAGCCCGCGGAGCAGATCGATATTGTGCGCAACGCCTGGAGCTCTGCGCTCGACCCACGCATCTCCGACGAAGCCAAACGCTCCGGCATCACCTCGCACTCTAAGGCGATCATCGAAGCGGTGCGGCCGTTCGGCTGGAAGGACCAGTACCCGCCGACCTCGGCGCTCACCGCCGAGGAAGCCCGCGAGATCGAGATGAAGTGGGGCGCCACCATCGCCGGGCGCAAGGCGCCGGTTGCGAAACCGAAGTCCGCACGCAAACGGCGCTAGCCGTAAATCTACCTACCTCACCGGCGTCTTCTCTGCTGCCTTGCCTTGCGAGAAATACACATCGACCTTCATCCCGGCGGTCAGCGGCCCGGGCTGGGTGAGCTTCACCACGACCTCCACAGCGTCGACATCGCTCCGGTTGCCTGGCCCGCGCGATCCCAATCGCGATGCCTCGACCAACGGTGCGATCGACGTCACCGTGCCGGCGAACTCCTTACCCGGAAATGCCGCGGCGCGAACCGATGCCGCCTGCCCGACCTTGATTTCCGCCACGTCGCGCTCGTCCAATTCGGCACGCACGTTCAGCGTCGAAAGATTGGCCACCAGCGCCAGCGGTTGCACTGCCGATGGCGTGGCGAGCTCGCCCGGATTGATGTTGATCTGCAGCACGGTGCCGTCGATCGGCGCACGAATCCGGAGCTTCTCCAGATTGACGCGGGCGAGCGCCAGATCGCCGCGCGCGGAAACGACCTGGGCTTCGTTCGGCGTGAGCAATGGCGCGTCGATGGCGCGGAGCGCAGCCTGGCGTTTGGCCAGCTCTTCCTGGGCGCGCACCAGCGCAGCGCGGGCGTTGGTCAGCGTATCCGTCGGCGCGCCGGTCGCACGCCATTGCGTCGCGGCGCGATCCACCGCCGCCTGCGCGTCGAATACCGCGGTCTCTGCGTCTGCGGTCGCGTCCTCGGCCCGGCGGCGATCCAGCGCCTTTCCTGTGACCACCTGCTCGTCGCGCAAGCGCCGGCGCATGCCGGCCTGCGCCTCCGCCGCCGCATAGCGCGCCTGGATTTCATCGTCGTTGAGCAGGATCAGCGGCTCACCGGCGAAAACCGTGTCGTTCACCTTGACCAGAACCTTGCTGACAATGCCGATCGCAGGCGCCGCAACCTTGATGATGCCGGATGGCGGCTCGACGCGGCCCGGCGCCACGGCAAGCCAGGGCTTGTCGCTTTGCTGCGCGGACGCCGCCGTTGTCGCCCGTGGGCCCTCGTTCAGGCCCTGGGTCATCACCACGGTGGCCGCCGCCACGGTGAGAAGGCTCAGGACGGCGACAACCATGATGTTGCGCTTTGACATGCTCATACGCTCCAAGAATACACCTAAGACCTGCGCTGCGCCCCACCAGCCTCTTCACGGACGATCAGGCCGTCCTCGATGTGGATGATCCGGTCGGCAAACGGCACCAGGCGTGGATCGTGGGTGACCACCAGCACGCCGCGGCCTGGATCCTTGGCGATGGTCGCAAGAATTCCCATGATGGCCTTGCCGTTTTCAGTGTCGAGCGCCGCGGTCGGCTCGTCGGCGAGGATCACCGAGGGGTCGCCGACGACGGCCCGGGCAATCGCCACCCGCTGCTGCTCGCCGCCGCTGAGCTGACGCGGATAATTTTTCATCTTGTTGGATAGGCCGACCCGGTCCAGCGCCGCACGCGCTTTATCCGTCGCGTCCCTGCCGGTCTCGCCGCGGACGTCGAGCGCCAGTCTCACGTTGTCGGCGGCGGAAAGAGTCGGAAACAGGTGATAGGACTGGAACACGAAGCCGATATTCTCCCGGCGCAGCTTGGCCAGGTCCTCGGGGTTCTTGCCGGCGATCGAGTCGCCGCGGACCCGAACGGTTCCTTCGGTCGGCGTCAGCATGCAGCCAAGGATGGAAAGTAGCGTGGTCTTGCCGCTACCGGATGGCCCCATCAGCAGCGTCAATTGTCCGCCCTTGAGCGCCAGATCGACGCCTTTCAGCGCGCGAATCTGCCCGGCTCCCTGACCGAGGTCCTTGGCGATGCCGGCAGCTTCCATTACCTGACTGCTCATCGCGTGAACACCATGGCGGGATCGATGCGCGTCACCTTCATGATGGCCGCGATCGCGGAGACCACGCACATGAGCACGGTCAGCAGAAACAGCGCCATGGTGAGACCAGGTGTGATGACGATCGGCAGCGCGCCACTCGCGGTCATACGCACGACCAGGAGGCCGATCAAATAGGCCAGGCCGAAGCCAATCACGGCGCTGAGCAGCGCCTGGCAGATGATGACCTTGTAGATGTATTTACGGGATGAGCCGATCGCGCGCAGCGTAGCGAACTCGTTCAAGTGATCCTTGGTGCTGGAATAGAGCGTCTGCGCGACGATCACGGTGCCGACGATGACGCCGAGCAGCGCGCCGGCGAACAGGGCCGCGCCCGCGCCGGTGCCAAACAGCCAGAACTGGCGGCTGCGCTCGCGGAATTCGGCGGGCGTCAGCACCTCGACGTCGGCAAGGCTTGCGAGCAGGTTGCGACGGACCTGCTCCACGTCAGCACCCTTCCCGACCCGCACCAGGAAATAGGTGGCCTTGTTCGAGGGCACGCCGGTGTGCGCCCGCGCCCGGTCAACGTCCATGAACACGTAAGGCGTCGTCGTGAACGAGCGAATGCCGTCGGTGACCGCGGCGACCCGCACGCTTTGCTGGCGGATCTCGGCCTGCGCACCCACTCCCGAAATGCCGAGCCGGTCGAAGTAGGTGCGATCGACGGCGACGGCGTTCGGAGTGGACAGCGATTCGACACGGCCCTCGATCAGATTCCACGGCTCGAGCCCGCCCGCGCGCAAATCCGAGCCGACCACGAAGACCGGCGTCGACGACCCGCTCGGCGACCTCCAGTCGGCAAAACCGATCACCACCGGGATCGCCTCGGTCGCGCCCGGAATCGAAAGCGCGCGGCTGCGCTGGCGCGTATCCAGGAGCGAGGGATCCTCGAAACACTTGGTGCCTTTCGGCATGATCCAAAGGTCGGCCGACGCATGATCGATCATGGTCGTGACCATCTGCCCAAAGCCGAGATAGAGACCCATTTGCACGGTCACCAGCACGATGGAAAATACGATGCCGATCACCGTCGCGATGAAGCGCAGGCGGTCATGAAACAGGTTGCGGAATGCGAGCGTGAATACCAGGGGCATGCCTGCGAAGCCGATCCTCGAATCATCCAGCGCGCATTTGACCCGGGAACGTCATCCGGGCAAATCGTCCTGCTTGGCCAGTTTGGCCGGCGCCGGTTCGCTGAAATTCGGACCCACCCATCGCCTGATCTGGGCAAGATAACTGGCCCACGACAAATTGCTGAATGCTACGGCGGCCGCCCACGTCAACGCCAGGGTTCCGCCGAACACGATTGCGGCCTTGCCGATCGCGAATAAGCCGACCGGCAACAGCACGAATTGCAGCCAGACGACAAAAACGTAGTGCAGGAGATACATGCTGTAGGCATTGACTGAAAGACTGTCGAGAATTCGCGTCCGTTCCGGGGCAAAACGAAGGCACAGCGCCATCAGAACGAAGCAGCCCGACGCGCAGGCCACGACGAAACCAAGCGCCGCGGCGACCTGCACGAGGAACGGCGCCTGGGCGCCATCCACCATCTGCGATGTCGGCAACGCCCACAGCACAAAGCCCGCCATCGAAGTAGCGAGCCAGCCGGCCCAGTGCCGCGCCAGCGAGCCATCGATGGCGAGCAGGCCGCGATCGAGGCCGTAGGCGCCCACCGCGCAACCCGCGAAAAAATAGACCGGGTAGTGCAGCGCCCGGCTGATCTGAAAGGAAAACGGCCCGTAGCTTGTCCATTCCCATGGCGAATAAGCCAATGCCAGAGGGGCGTAAGCCAATGCCGAGAGTGAAACCAGTGCGACAAAGAATCGGATTGGATGGGCACGGGCCGAGGCCGCCAAGCGCCCCAAGCTTTCGGTCCATTCGGGCGCGAAGCGGTGCAGTCCCGCGGCCACCACGTTCATCGCCAGAAGCTGCCACAGAAACCATTGCGGGCCGCAAGGCCAGAACGGCAGCGCCGTCAAATGTTGCCAATAGGCGCTAACGCTCGGATCGGCAGTGGTCGCGCTATAGGTCGGGTAGTATGTCACCGGCATCAGAAAAATAACCACCAAGGCCAGTGGCAATCCGATCCTGAAAAACCGGTCGGAGAAAAACGTCATGCTGCCCTTGCGCGCCAGGCTCGACGGCACGAACACGCCCGAAAGAAAGAACATCAGCGACATCAGGCTGACATCCTGCCAGGCGCAGAACAGGTCAAAACCGAAGAATCGCTGGTTATCGACGATGGGGATGGCCTGCCAGCGATAGGGCGCGTCATCGAAGCGATAACCAGTCGCCGGCAGCGACGCGAGGTAGGCCAGGACGGAATGGAACGCCAGGACAATGATGATCACAACACCGCGCAGGTTGCTCAGGGCAATGCTGGATCGGGACATTGGCGTACGAATCCTCAGCCGATCGGCCTCACGGCCGGTCATCCCCTATTGATTGCAACCGGCACCAATCGGAACCGGGTCGGCGCTGTAACGCTACCTTATAATACCGCCACAAGGAACGCGTTCCTCCGGCTGCGCAGCGGCGCGAATTGGTCCATTCTTTAATCCCCATGTCGCAACAAGGGTCGCCCAGCTTCGTGAAACGGCCATATTATGGGCCGAGTGAGTTGATCTGGATCACGTGGATTGAGGATCGGAAGGACTTCCAGCCGTGACAGCAAAATGGATGACACTGGTCTTGTCGGTATTTGTCGCATTGGCGAGCTCGATGGTTCATGCCCTTGCGGCGGAGCCGTCCGTGGCCGGTCTCTGGGAAAAGCGGGGCGACACCGGCAAGCCGGCGGTGTGGTTCCTGTTCATCGAGCAACCGGGCGGCATCTACGAGGGCGCCGTGGCCAAGGCGTTTCCACGGCCCGGGGATCCGCCCAACCAGACTTGCAGTCGCTGCACCGACGATCGCAAGAATAAGCCGGTGCTGGGCATGACGATAATTCGCGATATGAAACGCAACGGCCTGGAGTATGAGGACGGCAATATCCTCGACCCGCGGGACGGCACCGTATATCGCGCCATGATGAACGTCAGCCGCGACGGCCAGGTTCTGACCGTGCGCGGCTATCTCGGCATTCCGCTGCTCGGCATGGACGAAACCTGGTATCGCCTGCCGGAATCCGCGCTGGCATCGCTCGACCCGACGCTGGTCGCGAGATATCTGCCGGAGAGTGCGCGCGGCAGTTCGGCCTCGAGCGCGCCGCAAGCTTCGCAGCCGAAGCCCAGGCCGAAGCCCCCCGCGCCCGCACACTAGGGCGCGGGCTCGTCGCACGAAAATTTATTTCGGCTTCGGCTTCGGTTTCCTGAAAAGTCGGGTCAGAAGGCGCCGACGTCCTGGCCCCGGCACCAGCTTGATGTCGCTGACGAGCTTTGCTCCGCCCTTGCGGCGTTCCAGAACAACCTTCCGGTTATGAAATGCTTCGAGTTCGGGCCGGTGACCGACGCTCACCAGCGCCGTCTCCTCAGGCTGCTTGCTGAGCAAGGCCATCAGCTTATCCTGACTTTCCGGGTCGAGAGCCGCGGTGGCCTCGTCCAGCACGATGATGTCGGGGTTGTGCAGAAAAATTCGCGCAAACGCCAGGCGCTGTTTCTCGCCGCCCGACAGCGTCTGGTCCCACGGCGCTTCTTCCTCGATGCGGTCGACCAAGTGAGCCAGCCCCACTCGCTTGAAGGCGTCGGCGATCTCCTTGACGTCGCGGCTTTCGGCAGCATCGGGATATGTCGCGGCCCGGCGTAACGTACCGATCGGAATATAGGGCCGCTGCGGCAGCAGCATGAGCTTCGCACCTTTTTTCACTTCGATCGTGCCTCCGCCCCACGGCCACAAGCCTGCGATCGCGCGTACGAGCGTGCTCTTCCCGGTTCCCGACTCGCCGGCGATCAGCACGCGTTCGCCTGGCTTGATCGCAATGTCGGTGTCATCCAGGACCGCAGTGCCATCGTCCAACGTTACCGACAGATCGCGCAGGCGCAGCGCCGCCTTTTCACCATCATCGGTCCGGGTGATGCGTCCAAACCCATCGCCCTGTTCGGCTCGTTCCAGGTTGTCGAGGGACACCATCAGCGAGGCGGCCCGGCGCGCCGACGCGCTCCAGTCGGCCAGCCTCGGATAATTGTCGACCAGCCAATTGAAGGCGCCCTGGACGGTCGTGAACGCCGACGCCGCCTGCATCACCTGGCCGAGCGACATCGAGCCGTCGAGGTATTTCGGGGCGCACAGGATGATCGGCAGCACAGGCGCGATGAAGCCGGAGCTGCTCGCTACCACGGTGGTCTTCATGTACTGGCGGCAGATCGAGCGCCATGCCAGCATCACCTTACCGAGCGAACGGTTGACGCCGGCGCGCTCCTCCTCCTCGCCCTGGATCAGCGCGATGCTTTCACCGTTCTCACGCAAACGCGTGAGCACGTAGCGCAACTCGGCCTCGGATTGGTTCTTCTCCTCGGAGACGGTGACGAAACGGCGACCGATCATCATCATCGCGCCGCTCGCGATCACTGCGTAGAGCACCGCCGCGATCACCAGGAAACCGGGGATGTATAATTCCGTTCCGCCGACGCTGATGCTCAGCGCGCCGCCGATGGTCCAGAGCACGACGATGAAGGTCGCCGCCGACAGAAACGCCGAGGTGACGCCGCTGACGAAGTCGACGGGGGATTCGGTCGCGATCCGCACGTCGTCGGCAATGCGGTATTCCGGGTTCTTGTGATCGCCGCTGACCAGATTGAGTTGGAAATAGCGGCCCGATTTCAGCCAGCGGTCGACCAAGATGTCGGTCAGCCACCTGCGCCAGCGCCGCTGCAAAGTCATCCGCGCGTAAACATGGACGATGGCGAAGGCCACGCTAATGACCAGGATGACGACATAAACCATCGACAGGGTGAGGACGGTGCTGGCTTCTTTCTTCTCCAGCGCGTCGAAGATGCTGCGATTCCACTGGTTCATCGCATAGGCGGCGGCGAGGTTGAGCAGAATGATGACGAGCAGCATTCCGGACAGCAGCCACGCCATGTGGGACTTGGGGTCGGTCCAGAACCGGCTCGCCGTGTGCCAGAAGCGCCGCAGCAGGTATTTGCGCCGCAATTCCTCGAGGTCCTCGCGCTCTTCCTCCTCGTCGTCGAGTGCCTCGATCTTCTTGTCGACGGCCTCGGTCTTCACCGCCTCGGCGGCCTCGGCCTCGGCCTTCTCCGCTTCGGTCGGTTTCGATGCGTCGGCGTCAACGGTCTCCGCTTCAACCTCCGCTTCGGCCTCCTTGGCAGATGCTTCTTTCCGCCCTTTCTTGGGTTCGGATGCTTCTTTCGGTCCTTTTTTGGGTTGGGATGCCTCTTTCGGCGCTTTGCCCTTTGCAGCCTTGACCTCGGGCTCAGCCTTTTCGCCCTTGGCTGTGTCGACGTCCCGATCAGCGCCAGGCCGGGAACCATGGCCCGTGCTGGCGGTTTTAGACGCGCGTTTGGTCATATTCGTCCTGATCCGTTCCTCGTCTTTTGAAGCCAAAGCAGTCAATTGCCATGGGCCGACGAGCGTTCCTGCAGTCCCGCCTTACAACTGTCTCCGAGCGTTTCAGTTGCGCGGATAGGATACGGTTTCAGGTGGTTTGGTCCGCCGCGGGAGGCTTTAGGTGAAATTTATCGGCCTTTATGTTCGCGTGCTCAGGATGCTTGGCACCGAGGCGCGCCTCGGCTGGATCCTGGCCGTTGCCAACCTCGCCCTGGCCGGCGCGCTGTTCGTGGAGCCCATCCTGTTCGGCCGCATCATCGACACGCTGGCCAACAGCCAGTCGCGCGCCACCGACCTCGACTGGAACCGGCTGTTGCTCCTGCTCGGCTCATGGGTCGGCTTTGCGCTTTTTTCCATCCTCGCCGGCACACTGATTTCGCTCCACGCGGACCGGCTCTCGCACCGTCAATATCAGGTCGTGAGAACGACGTTCTTCGAGCACGTCCTGCAGCTTCCTCTCGCCTACCACACCGGCGCTCACTCGGGCCGCCTGGTGAAGGTGATGGTCACCGGAACCAACACGCTGTGGAGCCTGTGGCTCGCCTTCTTCCGTGAGCATTTCGTGAGCTTCGTCTCGCTGCTGGTGCTGCTGCCGGCCACGCTGTTTATCAATTGGCGGTATGGCCTGCTGCTGATCGCGCTGTGCTGCGTGTTCGCGACGCTGATCGCCTTCATCATTTCACGGAGCGAGAAGCTGCAAGGCAAGGTCGAGCGCTATTACAGCGACGTCTCCGAGCGCACTACGGATACGCTTGGCAATATCGCCCTGGTGCAGAGCTTCACTCGCATCGAAAGCGAGGTTCTGGGCATGAGGAAGCTCGGCGACGACGTGCTCAGCGCCCAGCTTCCAGTGCTGTCCTGGTGGGCGCTCGCGACAGTCATCACCCGCACCGCGACGACGCTGACCATTCTGGCGATCCTCATTCTCGGCGTGTGGTTCTACGTCCACGGTCTCACCACGGTAGGCGAGATCGTCATGTTCATGAGCTATGCGACGCTTCTGATCGGCAAGCTCGAGCAGGCAGTGGGGTTTTCAAACCGCATGGTCACGGAGGCGCCGCGGCTTCGCGAGTTCTTCGAAGTTCTCGACACCACACCGGCCGTCCGCAACCGGCCCGGCGCCGTCGATCCTGGCCGGGTGCGCGGGCTGGTCGAATTCCAGGACGTATCGCACTCCTACGATGGCAAACGGCCCGCCGTCATCGATCTCAGCTTCGTCGTCCAGCCGGGCGAGACCGTCGCGCTCGTCGGGGCCACCGGCGCCGGGAAATCGACGGCGCTCGCGCTTCTGCACCGGGCCTTTGACCCGCAATCCGGCGTGGTCAAGATCGACAACATGGATATCCGCGATCTGACCCTGTCAGGGCTGCGGCGAAATATCGGCGTGGTGTTCCAGGAGGTGCTGCTGTTCGATCGCTCGGTGGCCGAGAACCTGCGCGTCGGCAAGCCCGATGCCACCGAAGAGGAAATGCGAGCCGCATGCGAACGCGCACAGGTCATGGACGTCATCGAGCGCAACCCGGAAAAATTCGAGATGATGGCGGGCGAGCGCGGGCGCATGTTCTCCGGCGGCGAGCGTCAGCGCCTTTCGATCGCCCGCGCACTCCTGAAGGACCCACCGATCTTGATCCTGGACGAGGCGACCAGCGCGCTCGATGCCGTGACCGAAGCCAAGGTTCAGGCCGCGCTCGCTGAGGTCATGAAGGGGCGCACCACCTTCGTGATTGCGCACCGGCTCGCAACGATCCGCAACGCCAGCCGCATCCTGGTTTTCGAATCCGGCCGCATCATCGAGTCCGGCACGTTCGACGAGTTGGTGCGGCTTGGCGGGACTTTTGCCGAGCTGGCCAAAACGCAATTCATGGCGGCGTCGGTCACACAGTAATTTTCAATTCCGCCAGTGAGACTCGTTCCGCTAATAAGATTTGGGTAGGCTCAGGGCCCTCTCCGCGATGAAGCTCAGGATCAGATGCGGCGTGATCGGCGCAATCCGCACGATCAGCGATTCGCGCAAATAACGTTCGACGTGGAATTCCTTGGCGTAGCCCATGCCGCCGTGGGTCATCAGCGCGGTTTCGCAGGCCTTGAAGCAGGCCTCGCCGGCGAGATATTTCGTCGCATTGGCCTCGACGCCGCAAGCAAGCCCCGCGTCATAAAGTGAAGCCGCCTTGAAAGCCATAAGGTTGGCGGCCTCGAGCGCCATCCAGCAGGCAGCGAGCGGATGCTGGATCGCCTGGTTCTCGCCGATCGGCCGGTCGAACACGATACGCTCCTTGGCGTAGGCCGCAGCCTTGCGCAGCGCCGCGCGGCCCAGCCCGATGCCCTCGGCGCCGATCAAAATGCGCTCAGGATTCATGCCGTGCAGGATGTATTCGAAGCCCTTGCCCTCCTCGCCGATCCGGTCGGCCACCGGCACTGGCAATGCGTCGATGAAGAGCTCGTTAGAG
>Ga0105248_10010195_pt1 | contig 10348 bp, 6 predicted proteins | sample KBSS34metaG_FD_81524 | JGI IMG/M metagenome (GOLD analysis project Ga0105248, IMG submission 81524) | Switchgrass rhizosphere microbial communities from Kellogg Biological Station, Michigan, USA - KBS S3-4 metaG | ecosystem: Host-associated > Plants > Roots > Rhizosphere > Soil | place... | reverse complement strand
TAATGCTGCATCCGGTTGGGGTTCTCGCCGTACCGTCCGTCCTTGGGACGCCGCGATGGCTGGACGTACGCTGCGCGCCACGGCTCGGGCCCAAGCGCGCGCAGGAACGTGGCCGTGTGGGACGTACCGGCGCCGACTTCCATGTCGTAGGGCTGCAGCAATGCACATCCCTGCGCGTCCCAGTACCGCTGCAGCGCAAGGATCACCTGCTGGAATGTTTGCATCGCGTGACGGGCGTCGGCATGACGGACGCCTGCGATTTTACCGGGATTCCCCCGTTCTCCAGCGGAGGGTTCGCCGCCGCGCGGTTGTAAACGCGGCGCCGATCAGCAGCGCCGAAAGGATCAGCACCGGTGCATCGCCAAACCGCACGTAAGGCGTCGCGCCTTCGCGTCCGACGATCGACACTTCGAGGACGCCCGTCGTGAACCACGGCAGCCGCGCGATTTCGCGGCCGTCGTGGCCGATCGCCGAGGTGATGCCGGTGTTCGTCGCGCGAAGCATCGGGCGTCCGAGCTCGAGCGCGCGCATCGCGGCGATCTGGTTGTGCTGCTCGGCGGCGATCGAACGGCCGTACCAGGCATCGTTCGTGACGTTCACGAGGATGTGCGCGTCGCGTGCGCCGTGGATGAGCTCGGCGCCGAAGGCATCCTCGTAGCAGATGTTGACCGCGACGCGCTCCCCCGCGACGTTCAGCGCCGGCTGCGTCGCACCGCCGCGCGCCTGATCGGCGAGAGGAATCTGCAGCACCGAGCGGATCAGCCAGCCGATGAGAGGTTTCAGCGGAATGGTCTCGCCGAATGGCACCAGGTGGTTCTTGCGATAGAACTGCAGGTCGGAATCGCCGAGCGCGATGACGGTGTTGTAGTAGCGAGGCTCGTTGCCGCCGGGCTCCGGCGGCTCCGCGGTGAAGAGCCCGAGCAGCACGTCGCCATTGCGCGCGCTCGCCATGCGAATGAGCGACAGCAGCACGGCGTCGGGGATTTCATCGGAGAACATCGGGAACGCGCTTTCGGGAAGCACGACGAGCCGTCCCCGGCTCTCTTCGACGAGCCGCAGATAGCGGTCGAACGTGCTCGTCCTAAATTGCTGGTCGAACTTGACGTCCTGCAGCACATTGCCCTGCACGAGCGAGGCATCGAGCGCGGCTCCGGCAGGCCGTGTCCATTCGATGCGCTTGATCGCCGCGCCCGTGACTGCCAGCAATACGAAGCCGAGGATCGCGACGGCGATTGCGCCCCGTGCGTTGCGGGCGAGACCATCGATCGCGTACGCGACAAGCGCCGCGGCGAGAACGATCGCGAGCGTGACCATATAGATGCCGCCGACTTGCGCGTATCCCGCAAGGAGTCCGTCAGGAGCCTGGCTGTAGCCCAGCGTGAGCCAGGGAAAGCCGGTGAAGAGATAACTGCGAATCCATTCGGTGGCGGTGAATGCGCCCACGGCGATCGACAGGCGCGCGATCGACCCGGGTGCTGCGAACCGCGCGGCAAGGAATCCCGCGGCCGCGGGCCATAGCGACAGATACGCGACCAGCACGGCGATCGAGATGAATGCGAGCCACGGCGGCATGCCGCCGAACATCTCGATCGCGATATAGAGCCAGGACGCGCCCGCGCCGAAGAGGCCTGCGCCGAACCAGAAGCCGAGCCACGCGGCGTGACGCGCCGTTTCCGCGCGCTGCCACAACCACAAAAGCAACGTGAGCGACACGAGGACTAGACCGGACACCGCGTAAGGCGCAAACGAGAACACCGTGCACGCGCCCGCGGCCAGCGCAAGCGCGTGGCCGCCCCACGCTTGTGCCCGCGGCACCGCGAACGCGCTCGTCCCCGGCGGCGGTTGCGCCTTCGCAGGTGCGCTGCTGCCCGCGGGTACGCTACGGAGTTCGACGGGCGGCTCGTCGCCGCTCATGCGGGACAGCAGGTTATGACGCGTCGTCCTGGTCAGGGGGCGGCGGCGCGATGCGCTCGACATGGAGCGTATGCAGGCGGCGACTGTCGGCCCGCAATACGCGGAAGCGGAACCCGCCGAGCGTTGCCGATTCTCCGCGCTTCGGCAGACGTCCGAACTCCTTCAACAACAGCCCGCCGACGGTGTCGAAGTCCTCGCTCTCGAAGGTCGTTCCGAACTGCGCGTTGAAATCCTCGATCTCGGTCTGCGCCTTGACGCGATAGCGTCCGCCCGCCTCCGCGATGATGTTGTCCTCGCTCTCGTCGAAGTCGTACTCGTCCTCGATGTCGCCGACGATCTGCTCCAGCACGTCCTCGATCGTCACGAGCCCGGACACGCCACCGTATTCGTCCACGACGATGGCGATGTGGTTGCGGTTCGCGCGGAATTCGCGCAGCAGCACGTTGAGCCGCTTGGATTCGGGCACGAACACCGCGGGGCGCAGCGTCTCGCGCAGGCTGAACTCGTCGGGTTTCGCGTAGTAGTTCAAAAGTTCCTTGGCCAGCAGGATGCCGATGACGTCATCCTTCGATTCCCCGATTACCGGAAACCGCGAGTGCCGGGTCTCGATGATGAGGGGCATGAAATCGGGCGGCGAGTCGTCGATCGACACGCAGTCCATCTGCGCGCGCGGAATCATGATGTCGCGCACGGTCGTCTCGGAGACCGAGAGCACGCCTTCGATCATCGACAGGGCGTCCGCGTCGAGCAGCCTGCGATCGAATGCGCCGCGGAGCAGCGCGATCAGCTCCTCGCGGTCCTCCGGCTCGCGGGTGAGGAATGCCGACAGCCGCTCGAGCAGCGTCGGCTTCTGGTCCGCCGATTCGAGGGGCGTCGACATCAGGAACGATCGCCGACGTAGGGGTCGGCGTATCCGAGCTTCTGCAACAGCGCCGTCTCCCGAGCTTCCATGCGAGCCGCGTCGGCGTCGCGCTCGTGGTCGTAACCCTGCAGGTGCAGCATGCCGTGGATCACCAGATGCGCGTAATGTGCGGCAGGCGTCTTGTGCGCCGCGCGGGCCTCCTTGAGAACCACGGGAGCGCACAGCACGATGTCGCCTGCAAGCGACACATCGTCATCGTACACGAATGTGAGAACGTTCGTGGCGTAGTCCCGGCCACGGTAGCGACGGTTGAGCGCGCGGCCCTCGCGCCCGTCGACGATGCGGAGCGTGACGCGGGCATCGCGCGCGAGCGCCGCCCGAACGAAGCGGCGAAGGGCGGTGTGCGATGGAATGCCCGCAGACGGAACCGTGTTCTGCACGGTAAGCGCAAGGCGTGGCGCGCGGGCAGTCCCCGCGCTCATGCATTCGAGTCGCGCTCGTAGGCGTCGATGATCTTCTGCACGAGCGGATGACGGACGACGTCGGCGCTCGTGAAGCGGACGAACGCAATGCCGCGCACGCCCTTCAGCACGCGTTCGGCCTCGATCAGCCCGCTCTTCTGCCCGCGTCCGAGGTCGATCTGCGTGATGTCGCCCGTGATGACGGATTTCGTGCCGAACCCGATTCGCGTCAGGAACATCTTCATTTGCTCGGGCGTCGTGTTTTGCGCTTCGTCGAGGATGATGAACGAATGGTTGAGCGTGCGACCCCGCATGTAGGCGAGCGGCGCGAGCTCGATCGTTTGTCGCTCGAGCAGCTTCGCCGCCTTGTCGAAACCCATCAGGTCGTAGAGCGCATCGAAGAGCGGCCGCAGGTACGGATCGACCTTCTGCGCGAGATCGCCCGGCAGAAACCCGAGCCGCTCGCCCGCTTCGACGGCGGGACGCACGAGCACGATCCGCTTCACCGCATCGCGCTCGAGCGCATCGACTGCGCATGCCACGGCGAGATACGTCTTGCCGGTGCCGGCCGGACCGATGCCGAAGCTGATGTCATGGGCCTGTATCGCCTCGAGATACGCGACCTGATTCGGCGTGCGGCCGTGCAGGTCGGCGCGTCGCGTGCGAAGCGCCGGGCCGCCCTCTTCGCCACGCGCCTCGGCGCCGTGCTCGTCCGGATGTCTGTGCTCGTGCTCGCTGCCCCTCGACGCCAGCGCGGCGATCTCGACGAGGCCGAGCTGAATGTCGTCGACCGACAGGGGCTTCGCTGCCTCGTCGTAGAAGCGGCGAATGGCGTCGGTGCCCTGCGCCACTTGCGACCGTGCGCCGGCGATCGTGAATTCCGCACCGCGCCGGCCGATCGTCACATCGAGCGCCGCCTCGATCTGCCGCAGGTTCGCGTCGAGCGGTCCGCAAAGATTCGCGAGCGCGCGATTGTCGAGCGGCGCAAGCGTGACGGACTCGGTCGCACGACCGCCTCCCGGGGTATCGGCGGGTCTTGGCGGGGACGCGACGCGGGCGGTCGCCTGCGCGCGTCGCGGCGGAGGCGTCAAACCGCCTGGCGGACGATCGGCGCTTTTTGCGCTTCGTCCAAAAGCGATTGCATCTCGGCGATATGCGCCTTCGCTTCGGCCGACAGGCGTGCCGTCGGCGCGCCTGCAAGCTCGGTGCGCAGCCGCGACGCGTCGACCCGGAACAGCGCGCGGGCATCCGCGGGCATCGATGTCGTCGGCTTGAGCAGCGCATTCGCGACGCGCGTCGCGTACTCGCGCTGCAGGTTGCGGCGGAACAGCGTGATGTCCTTGCCGGTACGAAGCTCGCTCCATACGGCGTCGTGCAGGGCCGCGTAGAGCTCGGAGAGCTTCAGCGCCTGTTTCGGATCATCGACCTTCGCCGCATTGTTCAGGAGACGTTGCGCGATCGACGGGCTCATCAGCGTATCGAGAACGCCGCGTTGCAGTCCGAGCACTTGCTGGTCGATCGGCAGATCGAGCGGGGGCGCGGGGCGTCCGAGCTCCTGCGCGTCATCGATGTCGAACGTCGACACCGTCATGCGGCGCAGGAAGGCCGGCGAGAAATTGAAGCTGTCCGCGGAGAGGACCTCGTTCGCGAGCATTGCAAGCGCCGCGCGCTGCTTGGTCACGTCGACCGGCATGAGGGGCTGCCGCCCGCTGCCGACGCGATCGCGCAGCGTCGTCAGGCCGCCGATGTATTTCGATGCGTACACGGCGCCCTGCCCCGCTTCGTTCAGCCCCCGCGTGAAATTCCGGCGCAGCACCGAATAGCTGTCGCCCGGCTGCAGTTCGAGATGCTCTGTGCGTTGCCAGAGCTCGCGCACGAGCGCCAGGCGCTTTTTCGCGTACGCCAAGGGATCGGTGCCGAGGTCGAGCTGGTTCACGGCCGGATCGACCGCGAAGAATGCGACGTCCTCGTCGGTCGAGTACGCGAGCCACGGATCGCTCGAACGACTGGCGATCCTCTCGAGCTCCGCGCCCTCCGTTTCCACCGGTATTTCCTTGTACGCGTACTCGATGGCCCAGTAGTCGTAAGGGCCGAGCGTCGACATCTGGTACTCGCCCTGTCTTTCGCCCTTGACCGCGAGATTCCACGGGTTGTACTCCATCACCGACCCGGAGATCCCGTTCTTCGCCGTGAAATCGGCGTCCTCCAGTTGGAGGTCCGTGTAAACGGTGGACGCGCGGAAGTTGTGGCGCAGACCGAGCGTGTGGCCGACCTCGTGCATCGTGACGCTCTTCAGGAACAGATCGACGAAGCGGTCGACGTCCGGGCTGTCGGGCGAAATATCGCCGCGCGCCTCGAGCAGCGACAAGCCGAACGCGGCCTCTTCCGTTGCGGCGTCATCGTACGTGCAGACCATCTGCGCATTCGCGCGGCTGGTCGCCTCCGCCTGCGCCTTCGCGAGCTCCGCGAACGCGTCCTTGCTCGGCGGCAGGTATTCGTGACGCAGATTGCGCACGACGCGGACGTTGTTCGCATCGATGCCGATGTCGGCGTCGAGGATTTCTCCCGTGCGGGGATCGACCACCGACGGACCGATCGCACCGTACGAGGTCTTCGCCACCGTCTGCCAGCGCACCGATGCGTGATGGATGTCCGACGTATCGAAATCGGCGTTTTCAGGCTGGATTTCCACGCGGATCGCGTCCTTGAAGCCGATGCGCTCGAAGGCCTTGTTCCATTCGAGGATGCCCTGCCGGATCGGCTCCCGATAGCGGACGGGGATGTTGCGATCGAGCCAGAACACGATCGGCTGCCGGGGCTCCGAAAGCTCCGCCGCCGGATCCTTCTTCTCGAGGCGCCAGCGATTCGCGTAGCGTTGCACGGGAACGCGCTGCAAGTCCGACGTGAAGTCGAGCACCTCGGTCGTGAAGTAGCCGACGCGTTCGTCCGCGGGACGCGCGTGCATCGGGACGTCGGGAAGCTTCGACAGCGAGTAGTGGTAGCCGATGAACATGCTCCGCACATCCGGCAGCGTGATCGGCGGGGACGGGAGCCCGGCGGTTGCAGGCGGGGGCGGCGGCAGCACCAGCCGCGACAGGGCGTAGTGCGCGGACACCTCGAGCGTCACGTTGTCGGCCTCGGTGCGCGTCGTGCCGATCGACGAATTGCGCGAGTCGAACGAATACGGTTGCCGATAGGTTCGTTCCAGCACCGACGCGGCGCCGGGAAGATCCGCGAGCAGCAGCGCGTTCGCATCGATCAGCAGCGACTTCCGCTCCGGATGCGGCTGGGCGGCGATTGGCGCGACCGCGAGCAGGCTGTCCGAGAACCCGGCAGCGACCGCGCGCGCCTCCGGCGTGCCGGCCTTCGCCGTGTACTTCACGTTTTTCGCGATGAGCTGCACGTTCTGGCCGTGCTTGTGGAACGTGACCACCTGCGCGACGCCGAACGGATAGTTCATGGCGCCACCGAAAATCCGTGCTTCGCCAATTCCCTGATTGATCGCCGACTTGAAGAAGTACGGCTTGTCGAGCTGGTCGGGTTCGAGCTCTATGTAGACCTTGTCGTCTTTTTGCCAGAGCGTGAAGAGGCCTTTCGACTCGCGCGCGTCTTTCACGACATCCGCAAATGGCTTGGAGGACTGCGCCGCCTGGGCTGCGGCCGCCGCAGCAGCGGCGACGGCGCCGGTGTTCGGGGCGGGACGCGATGCGCCCGGCGCGGCATCGCGCGGGGCCTGGCCATTGGCTGCCTGTGGATCGGTCGCGGCGTGCGCCGCGGCGGCGGCGATTGCCGCCGTGTCGGATGGCTTGGCCGCATCGGCGCGCGGAATGCTCGCGCACCCGGTCATCAGCAGGGGTGCGAGCGGAGCGAGCGCGAGCGCTACGCGGGAGAGGCGGAAGGACGACATGAACGTGGTATCTCCAGAATCGGGCAATGGCCGCCGGCGGTCGCCATTGCGCCGCGTCGACCGATCAGGCGTGCGCAGGCGTCAATTCGCCGCGCAACGAATGCGGCAACGCCGCGGTAATGTCGACCTCGACATAAGTGTCGATCGACGCCGCATCGCCGGCAAAATTGACGACGCGGTTATTGTCGGTGCGCGCGGCCAGCTCGCGCGGATTCTTGACGGCAGGGCCGGTCACGAGCACGCGCTGACGTGAGCCGACCATCGCCGCGCTGTAGTCCCGATACTGGCTGTCGAGCAACGCCTGCAGCTTCGAAAGCCGCTGTTGCTGCTTCTCGGGTGGAACCTGATCCCGCAATTCCGCTGCCGGCGTCCCCGGACGTGCACTGTACGCGAAGCTGAAGGCCCCGTCGAACGCGACCGCCTCGACGAGACGCAACGTGGCGTCGAAATCGGCGTCGGTTTCGCCGGGAAAGCCGACGATGAAATCGGACGTGAGCGAGAGCGCCGGTCGCGCGGCGCGCAGCCTTCGCACGATCGACTTGTACTCGAGCATCGTGTAGCCGCGCTTCATCGCCGCCAGCACCCGATCCGATCCGGATTGCACGGGCAGGTGCAGATGCGAAACCAGCTTGTCGTTGCTCGCATACGCGTCGATCAGCCGCGGCGTCATTTCCTTCGGGTGCGACGTCGTGTAGCGAAGCCTCTCGATGCCCGGGATTTCGGCCGCGTACTCGAGCAGCATCGCGAGATCGGCCACTTCATGTCCGACGCGCCGCGCGACCTGCATGTTCTGCGACGCGCGGTCGCGTGTCGCGGCCGTCAACGGCCCGCGGTACGCGTTGACGTTCTGACCGAGCAGCGTCACTTCGCGTACGCCCTGGTCGGCAAGGTCTGCGATCTCCGTCAGCACGTCATCGAACGGTCGCGACACTTCCTCGCCGCGCGTGTACGGCACGACGCAGAACGAGCAGTACTTGCTGCAGCCTTCCATGATGGACACGAACGCGCTCGCGCCTTCCACATGCGGCGGCGGGAGATGGTCGAACTTCTCGATCTCGGGAAAGGAGATGTCGACTTGCGGCACGCCCGTTTCGAGCCGCGCGCGCATCAGCGCGGGAAGGCGATGCAGCGTCTGCGGTCCGAACACGATGTCGACATACGGGGCGCGGCGAACGATTTCCGCACCTTCCTGCGATGCCACGCAGCCGCCGACGCCGATCACGAGGTCCGGCCGAGCCGCCTTGAGCGCGCGCACGCGCCCGAGATCATGGAAGACGCGCTCCTGCGCCTTCTCCCGCACGGAACAGGTGTTGAACAGAATGACGTCGGCGTCGTCGGGCCGATCTGTCCGCGCAGCACCTTCCGCGGCCGCGAGCACGTCGGCCATCCGGTCCGAGTCGTACTCGTTCATCTGGCACCCGAACGTGCGAATGAAGAGCTTGCGTGACACTTGCAGCGTTTCGAAAAGGGTCGGAATTATAACAAACGGAGGTAGAATTTAAGGCGCAGGTGTCCGCCGGACGGTCGCGCTTTCCAGTCCAGCGGGTGAAACGGGAACGCGTGTGGTGCCGGCCTCGATGCCGGCCGAAGCCGCGGCTGCCCCCGCAACGGTAGGCCGGTGCGGATCGCTCGAAATGCCACTGACTGCGCCAAGCGGTCGGGAAGGCGAGCGATCAAGACCGGCGAGCCCGGAGACCGGCCTGCCCGCGAACGTCGTGCGTCGATCGCCGGCGTCCGCGGAGAATGCAACGCGGGGTTCCGTTGCGCTCGGTTACGGAGCGCGTCCTTGCCGTTTCCGCCGAGCGACCGAGATCGTCCGTCGTTGCGCCGATCAACGGCCGTGCGGGGTCCCCACGGCATGCACGGACGATCGTCATGAACCTTCCCGCGGGGCTTCGCACACCGGCGCGCTGCGCAGCAGGTGCCGCACTCCTTCTCGTGCTGTTCGCACCCTCTGCACACGCGCAGTTGAGGCCGGCCGACGTGCCGCTCGCGCTCGATCCCATCGTCGTGACGGCGTCGCGCTCGCCTCAGCGCCTGATCGATCTCGTCGCCGATGTCACCGTCATCGACCAGGAGCAGATCGCTCGTGGAGGCTTGCAAGGCGTGGTTGCGCTGCTGCAGCGACAGGCCGGCGTCGAGGTGACGCAAAACGGAGGCCCGGGAGCAACGGCGGGCGTGTTCCTCCGCGGCGCGAACGCGTCGCAGACGCTCGTCCTGATCGACGGCATGCGCGTAGCTTCGGCGTCGAGCGGCGCGACGGCGCTCGAGGCGATCCCTCCCGAGCAGATCGAGCGGATCGAGATACTGCGGGGGCCCGCGTCGAGCCTGTATGGCGCCGACGCGATCGGTGGCGTGATCCAGGTGTTCACGAAGCGCGGCGCGGCGGATGGCCTGCACGCGAATGCGGAGATCGGGTATGGCACCTACGAGACGGGCACGGCGTCGGCAGGGATCTCCGGCGGCTCGGGGAGCGCGCGTGGCGCCGTGCAGGTCGCCGGCCGTCGCAGCGATGGCTTCAATGCGATCGTCAATCCCGCCAACTTCAGCTACGACCCGGATCGCGACGGCTATCGAAACGGCAGCATCAGCGCAAACGGCGATCTGCGCTTTGCACCCGATCATTCGCTTTCCGTGCAGTATTTCAGGAGTCGCCTCGACAATCAGTACGATGGAGGCGACGCGTTCGACGATCGCACGATCACGACGCTGACGACCTGGCAGGTCGCGCTCGAAGACCGCTTCAGTTCAGGGTGGACCTCGCGCGTCACCGCGAGCGAAGGGCAGGACCGTTCGGTGTCGAAGTCCGCATTCGGCGACTTTCCTTTCCATACGCGTCAGCGGCAATACGGGTGGCAGAACGATATCGGGTTGCCGGCAGGCGCGCTCAGCCTGGCGCTCGAGCGGCGGGAAGAGCGCGTCGACACCGAGCCGGCGTTCGACGTGCGCGCGCGCGACACGAACGCCGTGACGGCCGTGTACCGTGTCGAAATCGAAGCGCACGCATTGCAGGCGAACGTGCGACACGACGATTCGAGCCAGTTTGGCGGCAGGACGACGGGTGCGATCGCCTGGGGATACCGGTTCGCGCCGAACTGGCGGTTCACGGCGAGCGCAGGCACTGCATTTCGTGCGCCGACGTTCAACGATCTCTATTTTCCCGGCTTCTCGAACCCCGACCTGCAGCCAGAGACGTCGCGCAAC
>Ga0105248_10010193_pt1 | contig 10349 bp, 12 predicted proteins | sample KBSS34metaG_FD_81524 | JGI IMG/M metagenome (GOLD analysis project Ga0105248, IMG submission 81524) | Switchgrass rhizosphere microbial communities from Kellogg Biological Station, Michigan, USA - KBS S3-4 metaG | ecosystem: Host-associated > Plants > Roots > Rhizosphere > Soil | place... | reverse complement strand
GGCAGGGCGGGGTTTGCTCTCTCAGCCATTTCAACACGTGCATGTGGCCCGCATTGGCCGCTTCCCAGCAGACAACCGCGTCCCAAAACCAGAGCGGATGGCAAGAGCGCAACCATTGCAAAATGTGAAGGTGGCCACGAACCGCCGCTGCCACGATCAGGGATCTGCCCCATTCGTCATTATCAAACGTGTGTGGCCGTTGCAAATATTCTAAGTCGCCGTCCAAGGCGGCCTGATAACGTCGCATCCATTCTTCCATCCGTTTCTCCTGTGCAGAGGGTCCATGTCCCATACCGTTTCACCTGAAACTCTGCCATTTTCGCTGGTCCAGCATAACGTACCCTTGGATTCAAACTTTGGCTACATGGAAAAAACAAAAAATTTTAGCAATACCGCAAAATCAAGGTGCTCAAATCGCGGCAGAGTACGACGCCAAAGAGAACGTTTCCCAGGTCCTCCAGAGTGTGATCCCATTGATTTATGGTGCCACCCCACCGTAGTCCTCGTTCGGCGGCCAGCCAGCGCCGGGCTGCGTAAAACTCCACCCGAAGGTTGTACCAGAGACCGGTGCGGGGAGGGGACACGCAATACTTCTTAGATGTGTTCGTCAAGATCCATTGCACAATGGGCCACTGTCCGTGGGTCCACGCGGCAGCCAGGCACCTTTCCTCCCAGTACGGGCAACCTTGACTGTGCGCCCACTGCAGAATGTCTACATGACCCTCTTCTGCCGCGTACAGACAGGTCAACCCATCCCACGGACAGGGTGGCTTTCGGGCCCGTAACCGTTGCAAAAGGTCCAACCGTCCTTGGACCACGGCATGGACACACTCCGCCATAAAAAATGAGTAAAATAGGGGTGTCTTTATGTCCGACGTCGTGCTACACGACGCATGCCGGTACCATCAGAAAAAAGAAACCTCTACCCAAAAGAAACCATGGCCACATCGGCATCGTCCCCTACGCTGTCGTTGTACGGCGTGAACATCCCGGAACGCGGAGCCACGGGTCAATTTTCCATTCCCTTCATCGTCCTCAACATGGTGGGCGGTGGCTTGAGTTGGTTTGTGGCCCTGTCCTGGAGCAACGTCTTTCAAAGCGCGCTGGACGAATACAAAACGCGCGAGCAATCCAGCGGCCGCCAACCCAACCCGGTGTGGCTCAACTTTGTGTTGGCGCTGGGGGCCACGGGCTTCACGATCGCCATCATGTACTTGATGATGCGCAGTTATGGAGGGTGAACAAAAAAAACGCCTCGATCTTTCCCCGTTCCCCGACACACGTTGTTCCAAAAAACACCGTTCCAAAAACGCAGTGGTTTAATAAAAAGATGAACCGCGACATGAACCATGACCTAAAATATGCGCAATCGCACTTGACCGAGGCCGTCATCCGGCGCTTTTGGAAAGCCCTGACGCGGTCGTACCCCGCCTTGTGTGTGAACGATGGACTGAGCATCGAATACCATCAAGAGTTTACCCTGCGCCATGTCCATGCCATGGTGGACAAACTGACCCGGTGTCCCGGGGCCAACGTGGCCTGTCCGCTGTTCCAGTACGACTATGATCCTCCCAACTCCACTCCCCACCACGTCACCGCCATCACCCTGACCCAGTTGCCAGGTCAGGTGTGTATCTTGTCCTTTTTCGACCCCAAAGGGCGAGGGGCGTTGCACAAACGGCAGGAGTTCTTGCTCATGAAAGTGCTGGCGCGGGCCATTCAACAAAAGACCGGCCGCAAGGTGGTGGTCAACATCTACCAAGGTGATAATTTGCAAAAGAACGACACCATCGGGCTGTGCCAACTCTTCAGTTTATTCTATCTGTACGAATACGTGACCGAACTCAACGGCCCCCACCCGCCGCCCCTGACCACCTTGTCCGACCCCAATGCCATGGTGGCGTTCATCCGTAAGAAGCGGCGGGGCTTCACCAACCGCACGCTGTTTGCGTTCTGGAACGGGTACTTTCAGTCGCTGCATCAACACCAAAGCGGCCATCGCCATGGCTCGGCCGCCATGGAACAACACCCCGTCGGGCGCTGAACCTGCCTCCAAGGATTGTGATTCTTCCGGTGCAGCGACCATGGATGAACCGTTCGGTGCGGAAGACGAACCTCTGGTGTTCGGAACGGTGCCGCAGAGCGATGCCTGTGCTTTGGCGGTCATTTTTTGGGTCACGGCCGCGGGGTTGGGAGTTTGCGTGGGGTGGGTGGTGGCCTGTGCCACGGTGGACCGTCCGCATTTGGTGGATGAGTTTCTGCGCGCCCACAATTGCACCGACCCCTGTCCGCCGTGGGACCAGGCCGCCCGTCGCTGGGCCGCCGACCAGTACGTACGCGTCGCCTTCGCCTACTGCGGTTGGGGGGCGTTGGCGGGGTTGGGATGCACGTTGGCAATGCTCCTCTGGCTCACGTGTCGCTGGACGAGAGTTCCCCATCGGCAACGCTGCCAAGACAGTCTGGAGCGTTGCCGCGATTGCTACATCCAACATTGCCGACCCTGGGGCGAATGGTTACATTGGCGTCGATGGAGCGAATGGTTACATCGGCGTCGATGGGGCGAAAGGCTACATTGGCGTCGATGGGGTGAAAGGTTGCGCTGGGGCTGGTCCCGTCCGCCAATCAGAGCCATCGGTTCCGACTTGCTGGAACCGTTGCGATCGGACTGGCCGGAAGACCTGCCGGAACCGCGTTCATCCAATATTCAGGCACCGCTGTCCCAGATTCAGGCGCCCATGGGTTCGTTCGTGTGGCCCGGTCAACCGTTGGTGTACTTGACCCACTCGCCCGAAGCGGTGTCCCCCTTGACCCCGCCCCCAAGTTGGCCACCGACCAACCCTAACGAATGACTAACCCTAACGAATGACTAACCCTAACGAATGACTAACCCTAACGAATGACTAACCCTAACGAATTATTTAACGGTATATAAACTCCCTCGGGCTTATCGCGGCGTACGTTGAAGCACGGTGGCCGAGAAATCTTCCCTTCCATAATAAACCGCCGCTGCCATGAAGCGCTCGGGCGAGCGTCCTCCGCGCAGCATGCTGACGGCGTTGCCGCGCCAGCCGGCCACCGCACGGCCCGGCATCCGCCCCATGGATGCCGACCTGGGGCATCTCGCGGCGTCCCGGCCGCCGGTCAATTTGGTGCGAACCCCGCCGCCGCCTAAGGCCGCCCCTGCGCCGCTGTCGGCCAAAGAGAAAAAACTGGCCCTCTCCCGCGGCACCTCCAAGGGTTACCTGCGGGGACCGCCCAAGGCTGCAGTTGGGACCGGCAAGGCCGCCCAAATCGTGGCCCCCGAAAACACAGACCCGCGCCCCGTGAGTTTCCCCATTGACCTCGTGTACACGTGGGTGGACGGCAGCGACGAGGAATGGTTGAAGATCCGCCGCCGCTACCAACCCACGCAAAAGAACATTCCCGAAGATTCGCTGTTGGACTGCCGGTGGCGGGACTTTGACGAACTGCGGCTGTCGGTGGAGTCGGCCTTGCGCTTTGCCCCGTGGCTGCGCACGATCTTCATCCTGTCCGACTTCCAACGGCCGCACTGGTTCGACGAGGCCAACCCGGGCAAGGTGAAATTTATCGACCACCCCGACTTGTTCCAGGAGTTGGAAGAGCATTTGCCCACCTTCAATTCGCACGCGCTGGAGGTTCACCTGCACCGCATTCCGGGCTTGGCCGAGCATTTCATCTACGCCAACGACGACACCTTCTTTGGCCAGGACGTGTACCCCTTGGATTTTTTCACCGCCGACGGCAAGTTCAAGGTGTTTCTGACCGTCACGGACATGGAAACGGAACGGTCGCTCCGGGAGTACGCCCAACAGGCGCCGCCGAAACCCATACTGGCGGCGCCCAACTCGAAACTCAACCCCAAATGGAAGCACACCGTGGCCCCGCCCCCTCTGGAAAAGTTGGATATCTTGCCCTATTTTACGGCCCAGGCGGTGACCAACGCCGTCCTGGACCAGGTGTTTGGCCCGTCGCCGGCACCGCGCAAGCGGCTGAAGCACCAGATGAAGGCGTTGCGCCGCAGCACGTTCGAATGGTGCTGGGAGCAGGAGTTGATGCAACTGTATTTATTCAACACGTCGTCCACGCGGTTCCGCAGTTTGGGGGACATTGACGCCACCAGCCTGGTTTCGCACGCGGCGCTCTGGCTGGGGGAGGCGGTGCCGGCCTCCATTTCCAGCAAGTACTACGGGGTGGAAGACCACACGGACCTCGAACAGTTGTTTTCCCACATGGCCACGTTTCGGCCGTCGCCCAAACTCTACTGCGTGAACGACAATCTGTCGCGCCCCACACCCGAAGTCTTGCAAACCTTGCGTCAGGGCCTCGAGCAGTACATGCCCCACAAACAATAAACACGCAGACAAGAAACCTGGCGCGTTACAGCAGGGTGCAGCACGGCGCTGCTGCCCCGTCCCGACGACACTTCCCAGCAGCGACGGGGTAATAATCGGAAACTCAACTCGCACGTTTACATCAGCGTGCACATCGGTGCTTCCCGTTCCCATTGAACAAAGGCCTTGGCAGCACGATCCCACCACGGGCTAGGTCCGCATTCGCTGTTCCAGCACACGGCCCCTAGGGATGGATGAAGGTGATAGCCGTTCGCCAACAACTGGTCGCACCACACCACTTCACTTTCTTGCAGTTTCAGGGCGTAAAACCCTCTGGAACTGCCACTGCACGTCGGCCCACGAGGCATCCGGCGTCAAAACGGCATCTTTGATATCGTCCGGAGCGACGGCCATGCTGTCGGACAATCCGCCGTTTGTGTCTCGATCTGGCGGACGGGTTGGGAAATATCCTGAGGTGTGTAGCCAGGAATGGGTTGTAGCCACGCCCCCAGACGTGTCTTTCTCCCCACAGCGCCACGAGTGTGTTGTAGCCAAGACCCCGCACCCCAGACAGATTCGCCTCTCTGCCTTTCTTCTCACATCTCCGTTTCCCCCCAGTGCATACTCCCCCACCCGTCACCATGGCCACCCCCACCCCGAAGCCGGCTTGTCCTGTCGTCCACAACAACAACGACCCCTCTGTTCACAACAACCCCTCTGTCCACAACGACCTCTCTGCAGCGTGTGGCTGCGGGCCGGGACAGCAACCGCAGCCGTCAAGTGGGCCCACCAGTCTTTCGAAAGAAGATGCAAACCTGCTGCTGGCCGGCTGCGGCCCGAAAGTCCCAGAGCAAGTCGCCGCCCTACAGGCCGCCCGCGAGGCCGCACAGCAGCAGACTCGCCATTGGTGAAGCAACATGACCGGTGGCTCGGAGTGTGCAGCAACGTTCGCCGGCTACCCACCCGTTAATGAAAAAGGAGTTCCGGATCCGCACTGGCTACAGGGGTGGTGTTGTTCGGGTTGGGGGTAGAAAAAACGCTTCATTACATCATGTTCCATTTCAGTCAAATCATGAGTGGTGGCACCATGATGCAATTCGATGCGGCGGGCAACCCGTCGACGGTGGTCCGAAACGGGGATGGTACGGTGACGATTTCGGCCCGCGGCAAGACGGTGGTGCTCCGCCGGTCGTACCAAATGATCGAGCAAAGAGATGGCGAGATTTTTTTGGATGGGGTGAAGGTGGAATTGGACAAAGAACCCGAAGGGGATGATGGAGAAACAACGGAACCTAAACGCCAAAAACGAACGCTTAACGTCACCATCGAGATCGCGGGCAATGTGGGATCCGTGCAAGGCGGACAGATTTCCGTCACGGGGAACGTCACGGGTGACGTGCATGCTTCGTCGGCCCCAGTGAAGGTTGGCGGTGTGGTGGGGTCCGTCAACACAGCGTCGGGCGACGTGACGGTGCAAGGGCGGGCCCACGACATTAACACGGCCTCGGGCGACGTGACCGTGAATGGTCCCGTCACAGGTTCCATATGCACCGCCAGCGGCAACATCTCCCGTCGCTAAGCAAGAAACAAGGCAACCCCCGTTTTGGCTACGGTCTTAACACAGAACCTTCGGGATGAATCCTGATGTGCCTTGGCTCCCTATGCCTTTCTTCTTCCTGGCCGGCTGGGGTTGCCCATGTGTTTTTAACCCGTTCCTTGGCTACATACGTCGTACTGGTCGAACCGGCTTGGGCTAAAGTCCCCTTCAAACCGTCTTTTTTTTCTTCACGGCCTCGTGTCCGATCTGTTTCACACCTCGGCCCACAGTCGTCCGGCGTCTGCAGTGCCAACATCGGTTTTGTTGGTCCTGTATTGACGAGTGGCTGATGGTTCATCCCTCTTGCCCGTTGTGCCGCGCCCCAGTTTCTGTTTCCATTCGGTCTTGGCCCCAACATTGCTTGGGGTGTGATGCCTTGGACTGCCGCAAGCACCATCCGGAACTGCACCACCAACTCATCGTGGAATACGTGCCCGAAACATAAAAGGACTGGGGGATTATCCCAGCACAATGGCTTGCATCTGGTCCAAAAACTCGCGGGGCGTCCGTTCATAAAAGTAAGGGTTGTCATGAACCACCATGGCGCAGTACCACATCGGGTCCAAGGCATAGTCCACCGGATCATACAAGTTCATCTCGGCCGCACAGCGCAAAATAAACTTGAAGTTGGCCCAAAACTCGACCGTGTGATCCACCGACGTCGACATGACGTGCGCCAATTCGTGCAAGCCCACAAACACCAACAGGTTGAACTCGTCATGCAGTTTCTTGTGCTGTGCATAGTTGCGCAAGCACATGACGATTTGTTCGCCCTTGTTCAAGGTGAACGTTTCGTGGTTGTTGGACTCGAACACCTTGGTGGAAGCGTACCGTTGGCGGAGCCGTTCCACCCGTGGGTCGTCGGGAAAACGCGTTTTCAAGCGTGTCACGTACGTGTCCAAATGAACCTTGATGCGTCGAATCAGTTTCTGTTCGGGCGTTTCGCTGCGTCGGCATCCCATACATAGGAGTAACACTGCGCCCAAAAGCACCAGTGCCAACAGCACGTACTTCATTTGGTTTTTAGGGCTTATTTTTTGTAGGGTTGGCACACTTGGTCGAAGCGGGCTAACAGCATCCGCTCCAAAGCATCCCGGGGTTCCAGAACCAAGGGAAACAACTGATCCATCTCCACACACACCTCGCAAGCACAGGGATCGTCGTCGACATTATTGTTTTCGTCGTCATCACCACCATCCTCGTCGTCGTCATCACCGCCATCCTCCTCGTCGTCATCACCGCCGTTTTCCTCGTCGTCATCACCATCCTCCTCGTCGTCGTCTCCGCCGTTTTCCTCGTCGTCATCACCGCCGTTTTCCTCGTCATCACCATCCTCCTCGTCGTCGTCATCACCATCCTCCTCGTCGTCGTCATCACCGCCGTTTTCCTCGTCGTCCTCCTCCTCGTCCTTTTCGGATTGTGACGCGGTGGTAAACAAAGAGCCGATGAGGCTTTGCACTTGCTGGGAGGTTGAGGCCTGCTTTTGCACGGCTTCGTAGGTGTGGGGCAGATGGTCGACCACGGCGCGACGGGCCAAGCGCTTGTGTGCGATATCTTCGATGGTTTCGGTGGCCATGACTTCCTGCAAATGCTCTTTCAGTTCTAGACCACAGCCGTGCGGCGATACCATGTGATATTTCAGGGCCTTCAACATGTCTTGCGGAGTGACCGCAGTGCGTCCATGGTGGCGTGTGTACTGTTGGGCGGTGAGGCAGGTTTCTTCCATATAGATGCCCAACAGGGCCAACAGCAACGCTCGTTGGTGGGCACCGATGCCGCCGGAATCCTGCCCACTACGCAACCGTTGCGGCGTGGCCATGTTTATTTCTAACCGGGTGGTTTCCGTTGCAAATTCCCAACGTACATTAAGGTTAGGATCGCCCCAAAGACCCCGTTGTACCTGAGCCAAGCCGAATGGCGAAAGTAAATCCACACTGCGGCCGACTTCCACGCCAAGAAACGTTGCAAACGTACGTTGAGAGCACGGGATCTGAAAAATCCCTCTTCGTTCAAAAATCCATGACACGGCCGCGCGAGCCTCCGGCCGCCATGTCCGACCACTACTGCGCCAGTCATTGGATCCGTGAAGAATACAATTTCGACCGTGGAGGGGACCGCCACGCCGATTACGAAGCAGCCCAGCGGGGGGACCGCGGAGCGCTCGAACGCATATGGGACGTGCCAGGCGACTGTGGCACGGACTGGGAATGGGTGCGGTCGCGGGGAGTGGGGCAAGGCAACCACCGTGACTTGCTCGCGAAACTCGAATCCACCGATGACTTGTCTTGGTACGATGTTATCTACGGTGCCGCCTGCGGCCGAGAAGCAACGGGTCGGTTATGACGGCAGCCGAGAAGCAACAGGTCGGTTATGACGGCAACCGAAAAGCAACAAGTTCTGCTACAACGAAGAAGCAACGGGTCGGTTATGACGGCAGCCGAGAAGCGACATAACAAGTTCTGCTACAACGAAGAAGCGTTGGACGGACCGGAAAAAAGCCTGTCGTGAGGAGTAAACTTCCATGGCCACGGTGATTCGTCTGCGCAAGCGGCAGGGCCAAACGGTCCAGGATTGCGACGTGTACATTGGCCGGGCGTGCTCTATGGGCTGGTGGGACTTGCCGGAGAGTCCATGGCACAACCCGTTTCGGTTGTCAGATTATGGCAACGATCGGCGCCGTGTGCTCGAACTCTACCGGCAGCACGTGCTCCAAAGTCCGTTGCTCTTGGCGCAACTGCCCTCTTTGAAGGGCCAGCGTCTGGGCTGTTGGTGCCATGACCACGACCCCCAAGGTCAACCGATTGCCGAACCTTATTGCCACGGCGATGTGTTGGTGAATCTCCTGCTAACCAACTAACACGCGTCATGGCGCAGTGGACAGCGCGTTGGGCTCATAACCCAAAGGCCCATGGATCGAAACCGTGTGACGCAATACGCTTTCGTGGCGCAGGTTGACAGCGCGTGCGACTGTTAATCGCAAGGTCGTCAGTTCAAATCTGACCGAAAGCGTGTTTTTTGGGGGAAAGAACCGCGGCTCCACGACTGCTTTTTTGGAGGGCATCATCCAAAAATAAAAGGGAATGGTTTCGTGTCACCGATGGCTGGCCGATTTTTGTAACGAGCCTTTCGTTTTACTGTAACCCTTTCGTTTTACTGTAACCCTTCCAGGGGTGTAGCCAAAGGAGGGTGGGTTTCTGGTCGTGTAGCCAAAAAAAGAAGAAGGATCCCGGGGGTGTAGCCAAGGGGTCATTCCAGCAGACACTCTTCCATTTCACGACACCCCCACTTCTCGATGAGTCGCCCCAAAAAGCCTCGCACGGGGCCCACAGTGGCCGAGTTGAGCCAAGAACAATCCCATGAAATAGGCCAACGGTTGGTCAACAAGTTGCTGCAGCACATGCCCTGTCGCATCCGGTTCCATCGAGATCCCGTCGCCGGTGGTCCCGGTTACGATGATCTCACGGGCATTTTGTTCGGTTGCCACTTTGTGTCGGGTCGGGTGGAATTTGGCATCTGGTACCAAGACCCGCTGAACATTCGTGTGGACCCCGCGACCAAACAACAGCACATCACCATCATCGAGACGAAAGCCGACCGCCCGCACGTAGTCATGGCAGGAACACCCTTCACCATGACAGGGTACTACTACTGGGACAAGCATGGAGTCATATCAGCAGGAACCCCCTACACCCGCTCATTTTACGCGGGGGCCAAGGTGCAGTTGCGCCCCAACGATCCGCCAACCTCCTGGGTGTTCATGAACCAGTTCTTTCCCACTGCCGTCCGCAACCACGATCTGGGTGAGACCTGCAAGTTTTTGTGCGGAGAACTGGACCATCTGTTGCCGCAAGCCAATGCAGCCCTGAAATCTCAGTTGGACAGCACATTGTGCGATCCCAAAACCTTTTCGGCCATGGCCAAACGACGCACGTTGAAAGGTCGAGGTCCTCCCAAGGCCTCGGGACCTGCGGCCCAACGCCCACGTGCCCCGCGACAACCCGCGGCCCCCCAGAAAAAACTTCCCGCAGCGCCGCCACCCGTTGTCGACAGCAGCAGCAGCGAGGAAGAGGAAACCGAGGAGGAAGAAACCGAAGAAGAAACGGAAGAGGAAGAAGACTCCGAGAAGAAGAAAACCCCCCAACCAACAGAAAACCCCCAGCCCCACCACTCTCAACCGCTGGATTTGCTCTCCAGTCTCCCACTGGTCGTCCAACCTGCTGCTTCGTTGCTGGACGACTCGAAGAACGGTGCGCCGCTGTTCCGTTCCAGACCAGCGTCCCTTGTTCCTTTGCTCGATGGCTTCACCGGACCACCCTGCCCCGGTGATTCGCTCTTGGCCGGTGATTCGCTCTTGGCCGGTGATTCGCTCTTGGCCGGTGATTCGCTCTTGGCCGGTGATT
>Ga0105248_10010192_pt1 | contig 10350 bp, 7 predicted proteins | sample KBSS34metaG_FD_81524 | JGI IMG/M metagenome (GOLD analysis project Ga0105248, IMG submission 81524) | Switchgrass rhizosphere microbial communities from Kellogg Biological Station, Michigan, USA - KBS S3-4 metaG | ecosystem: Host-associated > Plants > Roots > Rhizosphere > Soil | place... | reverse complement strand
CCTTCTACCGCGGCGAAGCCGCGGAGCGGTTGCAGCTGCATCGGCGATTCCAACCGGTGGTGTCGAACTACAAGCGCTACATCAACCGCATCATCCGCTTCTTCGTCTGGAACTTTTCAATCAGCCAGATCATCGTCCTGCCGCCGTGGCTGATCCAGGCGCCCCGGCTGTTCGCCGGGCAGATCAAGTTCGGCGACGTCACGCAGACCGCGACGGCGTTCGGCAACATCCAGAACGGACTGTCGTTCTTCCGTAACGCCTATGACAGCTTCGCCGGCTGGCGCGCGTCGATCATCCGCTTGCACGGGCTGGTGACGGCCAACGAGGAGGGTCGCGCGCTGCCGTCGCTGACCGTCACGCCCAGCAGGGACTGCCTGGTCGAACTCGACGACGTCGAGGTGCGTACGCCGGCCGGCGAGCAGTTGATCCGGCCGCTGGATCTGCGCCTGAACCTTGGCGACACGTTGATCATCACCGGCCAGTCGGGCGTCGGTAAGACCACGCTGCTGCGCAGCCTGGCCCAGCTGTGGCCGTACACCACAGGCACCTTGCGCTGCCCCGGCGGCGCCAACGAGACGATGTTCCTGTCGCAGATGCCGTATGTACCGCTCGGTGACCTGCGCGCGGCGGTGTCCTACCCCAAGGAACCCGGCGAGTTTCCCGACGAGGAACTGCACCGTGTGCTGACCAAGGTGGCGCTGCCGCAGTGCTCAAAGCGTCTCTCCGACGTGGCCGACTGGGCCAAGGTGCTCTCGCCCGGCGAGCAGCAGCGCATCGCGTTCGCGCGCATCCTGTTGACCAAACCCAAGGTGGCATTCCTCGACGAGGCGACATCCGCGCTCGACGAGGGCTTGGAGTTCATGCTGTACGACATGGTGCGCACCGAGCTCCCGGACACCGTCCTGGTCAGTGTCACCCACCGCAGCACTGTCGGCCAGCATCACGAGGAGCATTTGGAACTGCTCGGCGACGGTGAGTGGCGGCTGCGCAGGGTGGAAGGCGGCGAACTCGCCCGCGTCTGATTCCGTCTAACCGCTGATCAGTCTGCGCGGCAAGCACTTTCAGCGCCTCGAAGGTCGGCGTTCGGGCCGGTCCGCGATAACCGCCGCAGTCCCTCCTGGATAGCAGTAGCTTCACCGCATGTCCTGGTCGCAACCCCGCGGTGGGTGCGGCTGAACCGGGCCGCGGTGGATCACCGTCGGTTCTGGGACGCGATGGACCGTCTCGGCGAGGAGCAGCTGCGCGGGATCGAGACCCGGCTTTCCCGCCGCATGGTCACCGACTTCGGGCTGGACCCGACCGGGCTGGCGCTGGACATGACCAAACTTCGCCACCTTCATCGCCACCTAAGCGAAGCTAGTGCCCACCCGCAGTCAGCTCGCGGATACGCTCCGGGGTGGTGGCCTGTCGATATAGCTCTAATCGCTCTTTGTTCCGGGCAGTAGCAGCCTCGTCTTCTGCGGTTAGAGGCGACCCACCCAAACCTGGTTTATGCCAAAGGTGCGAGGCCGGGCCATCGACCCACCGGGTGGGGCCTGCGCACACCTCGAAGGCGATCTTCATCGCCACGTCGTCGTACCAGGCCCCCTCGAAGGACTCATCCCAGCAGCCGATGGCATCCAGGGTTTGGCGGGAGACCACATTGATAGCCCCAATGCTCGCGCCGTCTTTCATGATGGATTCGGGGGTGAAACGCTCCGGTATGTCACCGCCACGCACCTTCACGGAGTCTTTCGCCGACAGATAGCGGTATTCGGTGAACGGCACCACCAAGCCGGGGGACTCGACGGCCATCGCGGTGGCGATGGTGATCTGGCTGGGTGAGATGAGCATGTCAGACTCAGCGAAGATCAGCACCTGGGCGTCCAGGTGACGGGCGGCGGTGTTGTACGCGGCCGATCGGTTGAACTGGGCGCTGCCTTCCCGCCCGTCGCTGACGATCATGGGCGCAAAGTTGTAGGCCTGCCACTGCCCCACCACACGCTTGAGGTTGGCTGCGCGCCTCGGGTCAATACCACGATCGCGAAAAGGAATGACAACCGCTACGCTGTCGCCGCCCATTCGCCCTCCAGGTATCGCTGTCCGGCGTGGGCATACCCTGCGCGCAGGTCGGCCAGGAGCGCATCGCTCATCTGCTGCGGGCCGAAGTACAGATGGGCGGCCAGGAAGCCCTCCAGGACCAGGCGGGGCAGAGTGTTGACCATGCCCTCGTCACCCAGCAGTGTCTCGGCCGAGAAATTGCGGCCTGCGATCAATTCCGGTGTCGGTGTTCCGAGCCGATCGGCGATCCGGACGCCGGTCTGCCAGTCGTAGCCAATCAGGTTGATCGACAGCCAGTCCTCGGTCGCGATGAGACGGGTGGGCTGGTTGATCATGCCGACCCAGTTGTTGAGCAGGTAGTGGTGGCACATCTCGGCATAGGCACCGCTGAGGTGGACATCCAACAACGGAATACCCAGTGTGGCGAACTGCGAGTGCAGATCGGACTCGATCGGTGTGCAGGCCCCGTTGTTGATCACCTTCGCGGAGACGACACAGCCGCGATTGTCCTCGATGGCCTCGATAAACTCCGAGAACCGGTCGGTCTGAATGAACACCACGTCGTCGTCGAGTTTCACGAAGAGCCGGTCGGCAAACTCGGCAGCGGCGTAGTGCCGGTAGATGTCGTTGAACGCCAGCCAAGGCTGGGTGCCGTAGAAGTCGTTGAGGACCGTGATCCGATCACCTGCGATGGTGTTCAGGTAGGCGGCGTCCTCGGCGTTGCGGGCCAGGTTCCAGAGGTGATACTCGACATCGGGGTGCTCGTCGAGAATGCGCCGGACAAGCGGAAGCTGCAGCTCCATGTTGGCTCTGCGGCCCCCGAAACAGAACACGATGACCCTAGGCAATTTGGATCTGCCGCAGCTCGTCCTCAGTAGTCGCCTCGGCATAGCACAGCCAGCGATCGAGGTTCTTCTGGTACAGCGGATCCATTTTGCGCGTCACCACATCAGTTCTCGGGTGCCACAAGTGGAATGCCGCGCCGCCTGCCAGAAGGCGTTGTCCTCCCCGCCCCAGCCGACGAACTGCTGATCGAACCCGCCGATGCGCTGCCAGAGCATCCGCGCCACGACGATCATCGACGACTGGACGGTGATCTCGTCGGTACGCGCTCGCTCTGCCGATAACTGCCACGGCATCAGGGGCCGACCAGACAGCAGTGTCTCCGTACAGTCCTGGCCGGGCTCGACGACGCTGGGCAGCGCTGACACCAGCTTGCCGGTGCGCCGGGCCAACCGAACCGCCTCATCGAGCTGGGCATACGGAACCCAGGTGTCAGCATCGTCCGGCCGGGCGTCCCAGTACATGTCCTCCACCTCGTCGAGCGGCACCGGCGGGCGCAGGCCCTCGCGGAACTTGATCATAATCGGGATTCTTGCTCGGATCGGTTCTGGCGCAGCCCGGTGAGGTCCGATCTCGCAGGCCTCCGCCGCGCAGCGGGCCGGCCGCTCGGGACGCGTCGCGCGTAAGTGGGCAGGGTGGTGCGGTCGATGTGGCGCCACTGCTGGCGGACGCCCAGCGGTGTCGAGGAGATGTTGGTCTGTGTCTCGTCGAGGCATTCGATGGTGGGTGTGGCGACATCGCGAAGGGGAAGCGGGTGAGCGCGGCCTCGTAGATGCGCTGGGACCAGTCCCCGTGTTCGGCACCGTGCTTACCGAAGGCTAGGTGCATCCCGCCCACGACGTCGAGCACACCGCGATGGGCGCATCCGTTGTTACTTCTGCTGGTTACTCCAACGCCGACAAGCACCGGGCGATCCGCGTCGCGTCCGGCCGCACAATGCCTCACCGCACCAATCAAATCCCCGGGCCGCTATGACATCACGATGCACCCGGTCGAGCCCGGCTTTGTCATCGCTGAGGGCCTCGACGACCGTCTGGGCGAGGTGGACGCGACGACCGCGGTGCACGTCCAACGGCCCGGGCAGGTATGGGTGGCGCCTGGGGCCGAACTCATGCAGATCCACGATTACGTGTCGGAAGTGGTCATCCCAACATTGCTACCGGCGGGGTTGCGTCGCCGAACCTTCCGCGCCAAGTGCGCCTGGGCGACACCGGAGATACCGACGAGCAGCGAATCGAAGCTGGCGGGGATATTCCCGCGCACATACGGTGCGGACGAGAAGCGCTGGCGCCTGCACGGGAAGTGATGGCCGGCGCGGTGCAGGTGCTGCCGCCACCTGAGGGCCGGCATCAAGCCTGCCTCGGCCACGGCGGCGGGCACACCACCTGGACCTGCCGCACATGCGACCAGACCGTCTACGGGCCGCCGCTCAATAAGCACTGTACCGCGCTGGAAGGGCCTGCGGCCGTGTGGATTTCGACGGCGCGCTAGCAGCCCACGCGTGACGGGCCGACCCGTCAGGTAAAACCGCTTTACCAGTCGGCCAATCTCAACGATTGCCGCTAGGTCGCTATTGCTGTTGCAGGAGAACGGCATTCGTGTCTTACCGGTCCCGTTGGCACGCTGCCTTACCTCGGCGAGCACCCGGTGATCATGTTCCCGTCTACGGCGGGAACGTGGCGTGACCCGAGTAACTTCGGCCGCGACTGGCGCATCGCGCGCGCTTAGGAGTGCCGGAAGTCACCACACACAGCTTCCGCAAGACACTCGCGACGCTCATAGACGGCCGGGGCCTGGCCGCGCGTTTCGGGGCCGACCATCTCGGGCATTCCAAGGTGTCGATGACGCAAGACGTATACATGGCACGCGGCAAAACTCACACACAGGTCGCTGAGCTGCTCGATGACGCAATAAACGGCGCATAAGTGGAGCGCCGGGCGCGCAGGCCGCGGCGATCGCCCCGGGTCCGAAACACTCGAATCCGTGGCGATCGACGTGGATCATAAGCAGCTTGCCGAGCAGTTGCTCGCGCAGGTCAAAGAACAAGGGGTCGAGCTGGTTGGCCCGAACGGGCTGCTCAACCAGTTGACCAAGAACGTGCTCGAAACGGCGCTGGACGCCGAGAGATGTCCGAGCACCTGGGCTATGACCAGCATGACCCGGCCGGGCGGGGATCGGGGACTCGCGCAACGGAACTCGGGCCAAGACGGTGTTCACCGAGATCGGCCCGGTCGAGATCGAGGTGCCGCGGGACACCAACAGCAGCTTCGTTCCGCAGATCGTCAAGAAGCGCCAACGGCGGCTGAGTGGCATCGACGAGATCGTGTTGTCGCTGACCGCCAAGGGGCTCACGACGGGCGAGATCGCCGCCCATTTCGACGACGTCTACGGCGCCACGGTGTCCAAGGACACCATCTCGCGGATCACCGACAAGGTCATCGAGGAGATGACCGAGTGGTGCAACCGGCCGCTGGAGTCCCGGTGTATCCGGTGGTGTTCATCGACGCGATCTTCGTCAAGGTGCGCGACGGCCAGGTCACCAATCGACCGATCTACGTCGCGATCGGGGTCACCTGTGCCGGCGAGCGCGACATTCTCGGCTTGTGGGCCGGCGACGGTGGAGAGGGCGCGAAGTTCTGGCTGGCGGTGCTCACCGAGATCAAGAACCGCGGCACCACCGATGTGTGCATCGTGGTCTGCGACGGCCTCAAAGGACTACCCGAGGCGATCAACACCGTCGGGGATCGCGCGGTGATCCAGACATGCGTGATTCACCTGTTGCGCAACACCTTTCGCTATGCGTCGCGCAAGTATTGGGATCAGATCGCCAAGGACATCCGGCCGGTCTACACCGCGGCGACCGAGGCCGCAGCCAAGGAACGTTTCGTCGAATTCACCGCCAAGTGGGGTGGGCAGTATCCGGCGATCATCCGGTTGTGGGAGAACGCCTGGAGCGAGTTCGTCCCGTTCCTGGACTACGACGTGGACATCCGCCGGGTCATCTGCAGCACGAACGCGGTGGAATCACTAAACGCCTACCAATCGCCTCGCCTGCCGAAACCGGCGGAATTTGTGGAAAATGCCTGACCGGGCCGACACACCCCAACGGGAGCGCAGAATACAAATGCGCCGTGGTGGTGCCCGACTGCGCTGCTGCGCAGGCCTGTGCCGATGGGGGTGAAGCGTGTCGCGGGTGTTCTTGAGCCATTCCAGCCGGGATAGCCGCCAGGCGGTGGCGGTCAAGGCGTGGTTGATTGAGCAGGAGCCGGGTCTGGCCGAGGAGATCTTCTTGGATCTGGACCCGCACACCGGTATCCGGCCTGGGGAGCGGTGGAGGCAGGCGCTGCAGCAGGCCAACACGCGCTGCGAGGCGGTGATCTGCCTGCTGTCCAAGCATTGGGAGGCCTCGCGCGAGTGCCAGACCGAGTTCCGCTACGCCGAGAATCTGGGCAAGACGATCGTGTGCGCCCGGCTGGAGCCAGTGCCCGACACCAACATCACCTCCGAATGGCAGCGCTGTGACCTGTTCCCTGACCACGGGCCCACTACCGACGTCGACATCGCCGATGGCGCAGCGCCCGTGGTGTTGGACACCGTGGGCCTACAGCGGCTGCTGGACGCTTTGCGCGCGTTGGGGATCGGGGCCGAGCATTTCGCGTGGCCGCCGCCGGGCGACCCCGACCGTGCCCCGTATCGGGGGTGGGCACCGCTGGAAGATGTTGATGCGGCGGTGTTTTTCGGGCGCGACGCCCAGATTCTCCGCGGGCTGGATGCGCTGCACGGGATGCGTTCGACGGGGGTGGAGTCTCTGTTCGTGGTGCTCGGCCCGTCGGGTGCGGGCAAGTCGTCGTTTCTGCGGGCCGGGCTGCTGCCCCGGTTACGTCGCGACGACCGCCGCTTCCTCACTATGAATATCGTGCGCCCCGAACGCGCGGTGCTCACCGGTGAACTCGGCCTCGCCCACGCCATTCATGAGCTGCGGGCTGACCTGGGGTTGCCTCACCCGATGGCGGGGCAGATCAAGAAAGCCTGCCACCCCGAACAGGTCGACAATCTGCGGGGCTGGTTGGAGGAGGCCCGCCAGATTGCACGCGCCCGGCAGCTGAATGTAGCCGCCGATCAGCCCGCCCCCACCCTGGTGCTGCCAGTGGATCAGGCTGAGGAACTGTTCAACGCCGATGCCGGACCGGAGGCCCCACGCTTTTTGGAGATGCTGGCCTCGTTGGTGCAGCACGAGGTTGGCGTGACCCCTGCCCTGATCGTGGCGGTCACGATCCGCGCCGACCGCTACGAGCCATTGCAGACCGCCCCGGAATTGGCGGGGATGCATCACTTGGTATTCGCCGAATTGAAACCCATGCTGCCCGCCGGTTACGCCGAGGTCATCACCGGCCCAGCGCGCCGGGCCACACAAGCCGGGCGGCGGCTGAGCATCGAACCCGCCCTCGTCGACCGGCTGCTGGCCGAGACCGCCGAAGGGGCCGATGCGCTGCCGCTGCTGGCGCTGACGCTGGAGCGCCTCTATCACGATTTCGGCGACGACGGGGATCTGACGGTGGCCGAGTACGAGTCGATGGGCGGCATGGCCCAGATGGTGCAGACCGAGGTGGACAACCTGCTGGCCGCCGACGCCGAGCAGCGCCAAGCACAGCTCGAAACGCTGCACGATGCGTTCATTCCGTGGCTGGCCACCATAAACCCCGACAATGACCAACCCATGCGCCGGTTGGCCGGCTGGGACGACCTGCCCGCCGCCAGCCACTCCCTGATCCAACAGATGGTGGACAAGCGGCTGCTGGTCAAAGACACCCGCGACGGCCAGATGGTAGTGGAAGTCGCGTTGGAAAGCCTGCTGCGCCAATGGGACCAACTCGCCGGCTGGCTGGCCAGCCAGCGCCACAACCTCAAAACTGCCGACGACCTGCACCGTATCGCCGCGGCCTGGCGCTCGAGCGGGCACGACCCGGCCTGGCTGTTGACCGGCACCCGCCTGGCCGACGCCGAAACCCTGGCCGACACCACCGAGTTTCAGCAACGCCTCACCGGCGTGCGCGACTTACTGGCCGCCTCCCGCGAACAAGCCCAGGCCAATCTGCGGGCCGCGACCGCGCAGAAGCTGATCGCGCAAGCCCAGGGCATGCTGGGCGGCACCCAACCCGGCGGAGACGCGCGGGCATTTCAGCAGATCCTCGCCGCTCACACCCTCAGCACTCCCGATGACGGTGTTCTGTACAACGCGCTCTACAACGCAGTGGTCCAACGGGCCAGCACGCTCAAGATCATCACCGGCCACACCGACACGGTGGAAAGTGTGGCGTTCAGCCCTGACGGGCACCGCCTGGCATCGGCCAGCAAGGACGCCACGGTGCGGTTGTGGGACGCCGACACCGGCGAACCGATCGGCGCCCCGCTCACCGGCCACGGCGACCTGGTAGTGAGTGTGGCGTTCAGCCCGGACGGGCACCGCCTGGCATCGGCCAGCAAGGACGCCACGGTGCGGTTGTGGGACGCCGACGCCGGCCAACCGATCGGCAACCCGCTCACCGGCCACACCGGCGGGGTGCGGGGTGTGGCGTTCAGCCCCGACGGGCACCGCTTTGCCAGCACCGGCATGGACGGGACGGTGCGGTTGTGGGACGTCGACACCGGCCAACCGATCGGCGCCCCGCTCACCGGCCACACCGATGCGGTCTTCGGTGTGGCGTTCAGCCCGGACGGGCACCGCCTTGCCAGCACCGGCGACGACACCGCGGTGCGGCTGTGGAACACCGACACCGGCCAACCGATCGGCGACCCGCTCACCGGCCACCTCGCCCCGGTGCGGGGTGTGGCGTTCAGCCCCGACGGGCACCGACTGGCCACAGGTAGCTACGACACCACGGTGCGGCTGTGGAACACCGACACCGGCGAACCGATCGGCGACCCGCTCATCGGCCACTTCGCAACGGTGCGGGGTGTGGCGTTCAGCCCCGACGGGCACCGACTGGCCACAGGTAGCTACGACACCACGGTGCGGCTGTGGGACGCCGACACCGGCGAACCGATCGGCGCCCCGCTCACCGGCCACAGCAACGCGGTGACCGATGTGGCGTTCAGCCCGGACGGGCACCGCCTGGCATCGGCCAGCTGGGATAGCACGGTGCGGCTATGGAACACCGACACCGGCCAACCCCTCGGCAACCGGTTCGCTGGTAGCCACACCGACGCGGTGGAAAGTGTGGCGTTCAGCCCGGACGGGCACCGGCTGGCCAGCACCGGCATGGACGGGACGGTGCGGTTGTGGGACGCCGACACTCGCGAACCGATCGGCGCCCCGCTCACCGGCCACTCCGGCGGGGTGCGGGGTGTGGCGTTCAGCCCGGACGGGCACCGCTTGGCATCGGCCAGCAAAGACGCCACGGTGCGGTTGTGGGACGCCGACACCGGCCAACCGATCGGCAACCCGCTCACCGGCCACACCGATGCGGTGTTCGGTGTGGCGTTCAGCCCGGACGGGCACCGCCTGGCATCGGCCAGCAAAGACGCCACCGTGCGGCTGTGGAACGCCGACACCGGCCAACCCCTCGGCAACCCGCTCACCGGCCACACCAACGGGGTGACCGATGTGGTCTTTAGCCCCGACGGGCACTGCCTCGCATCGGCCAGCTGGGATAGCACGGTGCGGCTGTGGGACGCTGACACCTTCGAACCGATCGGCGACCCGCTCACCGGCCACGCCGGTGGGGTCAACAGCGTGGCGTCCAGCCCCGACGGGCACCGGCTGGCCAGCGCGAGCGGAGATAGCAGGGTGCGGCTGTGGGACGCCGACACCGGCCAAACGATCGGCGACCCGCTCACCGGCCACACCGGCCAAGTCAACAGTGTTGCGTTCAGCCCCGACGGATACCGCCTCGCATCGGCCAGCAAAGACGCCACACTGCGGGTGTGGCCAGCTTGGGCGTCCCCGGACATGCTGTGTGCCAAGCTGACCGCCAACATGAGTCACCAACAATGGCGCGACTGGGTCTCACCCGACATCGACTACATCAAGGTCTGCCCGGACCTCCCGGTCGCGTCGGACTAGGTTCCCTAATGAAACCCCGCAGTCTGCGGGGTCCTGCCCTTTGCGGAGGGTCGGCGGGCGACCGAAAATGCGGAATCGTACTGACCCCGAACGGCTTTTGTTGACACGGACTCCAGACCGTCTCAAATCTGACGACTTCCGAGAGTCTCGAAAGTCAGTCGCGATTGGCCGGTTGACGTGGGCGTTGTGTGACATCCTGTGCGAGTGTCCGCGGGGGGCGGCCTTCGGGGGTGGTGACATTCCTGTTCACCGATATTGAGGGTTCGACCCGTCGGCGGGAGCGCCTGGGCCGTGCCCGTCGGCGAGATCTCGCCGACGGTTAGTTGGCTCGGCGCACGTTCTGGGCAACTACTGTGGAACCGTCCCAACGCAGGTCGGCCATCATCTTCACGGTCGGACAACAT
>Ga0105248_10010189_pt1 | contig 10352 bp, 11 predicted proteins | sample KBSS34metaG_FD_81524 | JGI IMG/M metagenome (GOLD analysis project Ga0105248, IMG submission 81524) | Switchgrass rhizosphere microbial communities from Kellogg Biological Station, Michigan, USA - KBS S3-4 metaG | ecosystem: Host-associated > Plants > Roots > Rhizosphere > Soil | place... | reverse complement strand
GTCGGGATTCTTGAAGCCCGCCATGTAACCGCGAAAGTCGCCGCGGTTCCAAGCGTCCTCCATCTTCTGGACGGTCGCGAATATCTCGGCGCGGTCGCTGGATGAGCTGGCTGCCGCGGGGACAGCGATCAGGGCGAGCAGCGCGAGGAGCAGCTTCAAAGCTGGAATTGCCCGACGATCACCGTCTGGCAGTGGCCACCGAGGACGGCGCGGTCGCCTTCCTGGCGGCAATAGATCATCCCCGACCGCTCGCTGGCCTGGAGCGCGATGAACTCACTGCGGCCGAGGCGCCTGGTCCAATAGGGCACCAGCGCGGCATGGGCCGAGCCTGTCACCGGATCCTCGTCGATGCCGAGGTAGGGAACGAATACCCGGCTGACGACATCGTGATGCTGGCCGCACGCAGTGACAACCGGCATCCGATGAATGGACTTGAGCGCCCTGAAATCCGGCGTCACGGATCGCACCGCCGTCTCGTCAGCGACCTCGACGATGGCCGCGTCATTGTAACCGTCGGCGAGCCAGACGGGACTATCCGGCAAGCCGAGGGCGGCGCAAAGTTCGGGCTCGCGGACCTCGGTCAGGTTCGCGGCGCGCATGTCGAGCTCGAGCAAAACGTCGCGGCGGCTGACGATCAGCGTGCCGGACTTGGTCGCGAAGCGAACCCCATTGCCGGTCATGAGGACATGACCGGCGGCGAGCGTCGCATGTCCGCACAGTTCGACCTCGGCCGTCGGCGTGAACCAGCGGAGGTCGAACTCCGCATCGTCGCTGTCGCTCGGCACGGTAAAGGCGGTTTCACTGAGATTGTTCTCGGCCGCGATGGCCTGCATCAGCGCGTCGTCGAGCCATCGCTCTAGCGGCATGACCGCCGCCGGATTTCCTGTCAGCGGCCTGTCGGCGAAGGCATCGACCTGGAAGAAGGGAACGCTGGTCATGTCGCCTTTTCCGTAATGTCCTGTGAAAGCAAAGTCTCGCGGTCGGTCTGTCCCTCTGGGTCGACATGGATCAGGATCTCCGTTCCGGGGAAGCGGTGCTGGAGATCTTCCTCAACCCGATCGAGCCGGTCATGCGCTTGTTGTACCGTCCAGTCGGCGGGTACCCAGACGTGGAACTGGACGAAGCGCGACGTGCCGCTCTTGCGGGTCCTGAAGTCGTGGAGGCCCTGCAGTTCCGGATAGGAGGAAGTGGCATCGAGGAATGCCTGCCGCTCCTCTTCGGGCCATTCGCGGTCCATCAGCTGGTTGACCGCCTCCTTCGACGCGCGAAACGCCCCCCACATCAGCCACAAGGCAATCGCGATGCCGAACAGGGCGTCGGCCCCAGCGATGTGAAATGCCTGCTCGAGCACCAGCGCGACGATCACCGCCCCGTTGAGCATCAGGTCCGATTTGTAGTGGACGTTGTCAGTCTTGATCGCGACTGAGCCCGTGCGGGCGATCACCTGCTTCTGATACCACAGCAGGACGAACGTGAAGCCGATGGCGAGCATCGAGACCGCGATGCCGTCGCCCATGGCCTCGGTCTGGGCACCGTTGATCAGGCGATCTACCGCGCGCCAGGCAATCCCGATGGCGGAGAAGGTGATCAACACGACCTGGGCGAGCGCAACCAGCGCCTCGGCTTTGCCATGGCCAAAGCGGTGATCATGGTCGGCGGGCATCGCGGCGATGCGTACACCGACCAATGTTGTCAGGCTTGCGACGACGTCGAGCGCCGTATCGGCCAGCGAGCCCAGCATTGCGGTCGAGCCAGTTCGGTACGCGGCCCACGTCTTCGCGACGAGCAGGATCAGCGCGAGCGTGACGCTGGCGAGCGCCGCGCGCGTCGAATGAACCGAATGTTCTGCGGCAATTTTCGCGGTGGTCACGGGTATAGCAGCCCTTCGGACCAGCCGCCGTCGTTGCGAACGAACAGCCGCCGCTCGTGGAGACGGTGCGGACGGTCGGTCCAGAATTCGATCCGATCGGGAATGACTCGATAGCCGCCCCAATGCGGCGGGCGCGGGACGTCCTTACCTTCGTAGCGCTGCTCCACCTTCTCGAACTGCTGCTCGAACGTTTCGCGCCGGTCCAGAGGCCGCGACTGTTCCGATGCCCAGGCGCCAAGCTGAGAATCCCGCGCTCGGCTCGCGAAATAGGCGTCGGCTTCCGCGTCCGTTACGCGTTCGACCGATCCCTCGATGCGCACCTGCCGGCGGAGCGACTTCCAGTGGAGAACGAGCGCTGCATTGGGATTGCCTGCGAGCTGCTTGCCCTTCGCGCTCTGCTCATTGGTATAGAATACGAAGCCTTCCGGCCCGTGTCCCTTAAGCAGTACCACTCTCGCCGAGGGCCGCCCTGCCGCATCGACCGTCGCGAGCGTCATGGCATCGGGATCGTTGGGCTCGCTTGCCCGCGCCTCGGCAAACCAGCGATCGAAGATTTCCAGCGGATCGTTCATTGGCTTGGGGCTTAGGCTTGGACCACTCGCGCGGGCAACCCATCTGGTCAGGCTGTGTTGTCTGCGGCATGGAAGAAGAATGGCACTCGACCTCTATCAACGCCTGGGCCTGAAGCGGGGAGCGAGCGAGGCCGAGATCAAAAAGGCCTACCGCAGCCTCGCCAAGCAGCTTCACCCCGACCGCAACAAGGATAATCCGAACGCGGCAAAGCGTTTTGGCGAGGTCACGCACGCCTATGACCTGCTCTCGGACAAGGACAAGCGCGCGCGTTACGACCGCGGAGAGATCGACGAGGACGGCAATCCCAAGATGCCGTTCGGTTCGGGCTTCGGCGGATATTCAGCCGGCAGCCAGCAGGAGTCCGGCGCGGGATTCGAGAATTTCAATTTCGGCGGTGCCACCGAGGGAGCGGACCTCAGCGACCTGTTCGAAGGTTTGTTCGGAGCAGCGACCGGCGGAAGAGGCCGAAGCAGTGGAGGCTTTGGCGGGTTTCGCCAGCGTACCCGCGCGCCGCAAAAAGGTGCGGATATCGCGTATCGCCTGAAGATTCCGTTCGAGGATGCCGTCGCGCTCAAACCGCAGCGGATCGCGCTATCCGACGGCAAGACCATCGATCTAAAGCTTCCCCAAGGAGTCGAGGACGGGACCCGGATCCGTCTCGCCGGTAAGGGAGAGGAGGGACCTGGCGGCCGCGGCGATGCGATCGTGACGATCGAGATCTCGGGCCACCGCTTCTACACGCGCGAAGGGACGAACATCCGCCTCAGCCTTCCAGTCTCACTGAAGGAAGCGGTACTGGGTGCCAAGGTCAAGGTTCCAACGCCGGAGGGGGCGGTGATGCTGACCATTCCCAAGGGGACGACGTCAGGCAAGGTGCTCCGCCTCAAGGGCCGCGGCTTTGCCGCCAAGGACGGCAAGCGCGGCGACCAACTGGTCACGGTCGAAGTCGACATTCCCGCCGACGACGCGGAGCTGCAGAAGTTCGCCGAAGGTTGGAGCGGCGGCGAAAACCCCCGCGCCAATCTGGGCGTGTAGCGCCAAGGCTGAATGAGAGACGTTTCCCCTCAATCGCCGGAATCCCGCCGCAAGCGCCTCGCGAGCATGCGCGCCGCCTTCGGAACGGAAGTCGAGGAAAAGCTCAAGCCGCAGCGAACCGCATGGGAAGTCGTCAAGCGCGTCGCGATCGGCGTCTATAACGACGGCTTCATCCATGCCGGCAATCTTGCCTATCTGTCGATCGTCGCGCTCTTCCCCTTCATCATTGTCGCGGCCGCGGTCGCGCATCTCCTCGGAGAGAGCCAGGATGCGCAGCTGACGGTCTTCAATATCCTTCGCCGGCTGCCGCCCAATGTCGCCGACACGCTTCGCGAGCCGATCAACGAGGTGCTCACGGTCAGGACCGGGCCGCTCCTATGGCTGGGTGCGATCGTCGGCCTTTGGACCGCAACGAGCTTCGTGGAAACGATCCGGGACATCCTTCGCCGCTGCTACGGAGTGAAGTTCTGCGCGCCGTTCTGGGAATATCGGCTCGGCTCGATCCTCCTGATCCTCGGCGCGGTGCTGCTTCTCATGATCTCTTTCGCTGCAACGACGGCGCTCACCCTTCTGCAACATGCGATCGTCGAGTGGTTTCCGTTCGCCGCCGGAATCGGAACCACCCTCGGTCTCTACAGGCTGGTGCCTGCAGCGACGCTATTCTTCACCTTCTATGTCCTGTTTTTCGCTTTGACTCCCGCGCGTTACCGAAAGCACGGATGCCCGAAATGGCCGGGCGCGCTGCTGATCACGGTCTGGTGGTTGGCGACCGTCGAAGTCCTTCCGTTCGCTCTTGGGCTGCTCGGCGGATACAGCCTCACCTATGGCAGCCTCGCGGGAGTGATGATCGCGCTCATCTTCTTTTTCGTGATCGGCATTGGCGTGGTGATGGGCGCCGAACTCAACGCAGCGCTGGCGGAAGGCGGCGCCACCGCGCTAAAGGGCGAATTCTATACCGGGCCGTACACCGATCAGCTGGAGGTGGAGGAGCCTCAGCCCGGTGAAGACGTCGAACGAATGTTGCAGAGAGAGGGGCCGCAACTTTGACTGGACTGATGCAGGGCAAGCGCGGGTTGATCATGGGGCTTGCCAACGATCGCTCCCTGGCGTGGGGCATCGCGCGCGCGCTCGGCGGACAGGGTGCCGAGCTTGCTTTCTCGTACCAGGGAGAAGCGCTTGAAAAGCGGGTCCGTCCGCTCGCGGCCGAACTCGGCTCCAGCCTGCTCGTCGATTGCGACGTTTCCGACATGAAGGCGCTCGACAAGACGTTCGAGGCGCTGAAGGCGGAATGGGACCGGCTCGACTTCGTCGTTCACGCGATCGGCTATTCGGACAAGAATGAGCTGAGGGGAAAGTTCGTCGATACCTCGATGGACAATTTCCTGATGACCATGAACATCTCGGTCTACAGCTTCGTCGCCGTGGCGCAGCGAGCGCGTGCGATGATGGGAAAGGGCGGCTCGCTCCTGACGCTCAGCTACTATGGCGCAGAAAAGGTCATTCCCCATTACAATGTGATGGGCCTCGCGAAATCCGCTCTCGAGACGTCGGTCAAATATCTTGCGGCGGACCTTGGGCCCGAGGGAATACGCGTCAACGCAATCTCGGCCGGGCCGATCAAGACCCTGGCCGCGAGCGGCATCGGCGACTTCCGCTACATAATGAAATGGAACGAATATAATTCGCCGCTCCGCCGCAACGTCACGATCGAGGATGTCGGCGGCGCCGGCCTCTATCTCGTCTCCGACCTTTCGGCGGGGGTCACCGGCGAAATCCACCATGTGGATGCCGGCTACAACGTCGTCGGAATGAAGGCCGAGGACGCGCCCGATATCTCGACGGTATAAAGATGCTGCTGCTGTTGCTTGCGGCTGCCTCTGAGGTGCCTCCGGACCTGACCGCTGCCGTCGTCGCGTATGACAAGGCCCAGGTCGACAGCAACAAGGCAGAACTCGACCGCTGGCTTGCCGACGATTATCTCCTGATCAACAGCAGCGGGAAGACCGAGACCAAGTCGCAGCTGATCGCGGATTACACGGCACCCGGTTTTGATCTCGAGCCCTTCACGATCGAACAAAAGGTCGAGAAGGTTTGGGGCGATGGCGCGATCATGGGCGGCATTGCCACGCTCCGCGGCACCGACGGCGGACAGCGTTACGAAGTACGGCTGCGCTTCGCCGATATCTGGGCCAAGCGGGCAGGCCGCTGGCAAGTCGTCTACACGCAGGTGGCAAAGGCGCCGTGAGCGTCGCCGCCCGGCACGTCACCGTTACCGGCCGAGTGCAGGGCGTGTTCTTCAGGGCATGGATGAAGCAGCAAGCCGATGAGCTCGGCGTGACCGGCTGGGTGCGCAATTGCCCGGACGGTCGGGTCGACGCTCATGTGGAAGGCGATGAAACCGCTGTACAGCGGTTGATCGAGCTCCTGCACCGCGGCCCGCCCTCAGCAAGGGTCGAGGACGTCCATCTGTGGAACGTCGAAACGTTCGACTTCGACGATTTCGAGGTGCGGCACTGAACGCTCGCAGTCCTAACCCGCGAACGGATCTCTCACCAAAATCGTGTCGTCGCGCTCCGGCGAGGTGCTCACCAGCGCCACCGGGCAACGGATCAGCTCCTCGATCCGGCGGACATATTTGATCGCGCGGGCGGGCAAATCGGCCCAGCTGCGCGCGCCCCGCGTCGAACCCGGCCAGCCTTCGATTTCCTCATAGATCGGCTCGACCCGGGCCTGGTCGGCGGCATGCGGCGGGAGATAGTCGAGCGACTGTCCGCCGATCCGGTAGCCGGTGCAGATCTTCACGGTTTCAAAACCGTCGAGCACGTCGAGCTTGGTCAAGGCGACGCCGGTGACGCCGCTGACCGCAGCGGCCTGTCGCACCAGCACCGCATCGAACCAGCCGCAGCGCCGCCGCCGGCCGGTAACGGTGCCGAACTCATGGCCGCGCTCGCCGAGCTTCTGGCCAACCTCATTGTCCTGCTCGGTCGGGAAGGGGCCCGAGCCTACCCGGGTGGTATAAGCCTTGACGATCCCGAGGACGAAGCCGGCAGCGCCCGGTCCCATGCCGCTTCCCGGCCCGGTCGTTCCAGCGACGGTGTTGGACGAGGTGACGAAGGGGTAGGTGCCGTGATCGACGTCGAGCAGCACGCCCTGCGCCCCTTCGAACAGGATTCTTCGGCCGCGCGAGCGCGCCTCTTCGAGGTCGCGCCAGACGGGCTTTGCGAAGGGCAGGACGAAATCGGCGATTTCGTGAAGGTCGGCGAGTAATTTCTCGCGATCGACGGGCGGCTCACCGAAGCCGGCGCGAAGGGCGTCATGGTGCGCGCAAAGCCGATCGAGCAGGGGGCCGGCTTCGTCCAAATGCCCAAGGTCGCAGACCCGGATCGCGCGGCGGCCGACCTTGTCTTCATAGGCGGGCCCGATGCCACGCCGGGTCGTCCCGATCTTGCCCGCGCCGCTCGCATCCTCCCTGAGTGCGTCGAGGTCGCGGTGGATGGGCAGGATCAATGGGCAGGTCTCCGCGATCCGAAGCACGTCCGAAGTCACCTCGACGCCCTGCTCGCGCATTCTCTCGACCTCGGCCTTCAGCGCCCAAGGGTCGAGCACCACCCCATTTCCGATCACCGATGGCGTACCGCGGACGATGCCGCTCGGAAGCAAGGACAATTTGTAAGTCTGGTCGCCAACGACCAAAGTGTGGCCGGCGTTATGGCCGCCCTGGAAGCGGACCACCATGTCGGCTCGGCTTGCCAGCCAATCGACGATCTTTCCCTTGCCTTCGTCACCCCACTGGGCGCCGATGACGGTGACATTTCCCACCTTGGTTCCTTGAGCTCTGAGCGGCCCGTCGAGGCTCTAGGGAGGAAGGCCCGGGACGTCCAGACGCGACCGAACGTTCGCCTTACGGAACAGAAGCCGGGGGCTGCGCGTATTGAATTTCCGCACCGCGCCCCGCGCGGGCGAACGGACATGCAACAGGGGATGTTAGCTCATGAAGACCACTACGATTCTCGCCATCGCGCTCGGCCTCGGCTCGCTAGCCGCGTGCAACAAGAGCCCGCAGGAGCAAACTGCGGACAATATCGAAGCGAATTCCGAGAATGTCGCAGATACCATTGAAGCGAACGCCGAAAACGCGTCGGACACGATGCAGGCGAACGCAGAAAATGCGGCCGATGCAGTCCGCAACGAAGGCGATCAGAAGGCCGACGAGGTGCGCAACAGCGCCGACGGCAACGCTACGCACTAATTGAGATCGCATCCTCCCACCCGCACGCAGGTGGGATGGTCGAAGGGCGCTCCGGGCAACCCACGGAGCGCCCTTTTTCTGTTGGGTGAGGGCCACTCAGAAGCTGAGCGGAACGACTTCGCGTACGCCGGGAAGCTCATGCAGCTGTTGGGCAACGGCCGGCGTGATCGGGTCGTCGACCGAGACCAGTGCAACGGCTTCACCGGCCTGCTTGCGGCGGCCAAGACCGAAAGTTGCGATATTGATCCGGTTTTCGCCGAGCCTGGTCCCGAGAGCGCCAATGAAGCCGGGAGCGTCGGTGTTGACGATGTAGATCATCTGTCCGGCGAGGTCCGCTTCGATCGGGACGCCGAAAATGCTGACCAGCCGCGGGGCGCGGTTGCCGAACAATGTGCCTTCGACCCGCCTGTCGCCATGCTCGGTGCCCACGGTCACTGCGACGAGCGTGTGATAATCGCCTTCGCCTTCATTGCGGATTTCGCGAACCGCGATCCCGCGCTCCTTCGCGAGGTAGGGCGCATTGACCATGTTCACCGTGTCGGACCAGGTACCCATGACTCCGGCCAGCACCGCGCCAGAAATCGGCTTGATGTTGAGCTCGGCGGCGGCTCCCTCGACCTCGATGTCGATGGAGCGGATCTCGGTTCCGGCAATCTGCCCGACCAGCCGCCCAAGCTTTTCCGCGAGGCTCATATAAGGCTTGAGACGCGGCGCCTCCTCGGCCGAGAGCGACGGCACGTTCACCGCATTGGTGATCCCGCCCAGCAGCAGATAATCGCTCATCTGCTCGGCGATCTGGATCGCAACATTGACCTGAGCCTCCGTCGTCGAAGCGCCGAGGTGCGGAGTGCAGATGAGGCCGCGTGTCCCGAACAGGGGATTCTCGTTCGCCGGCTCCTGCTGGAACACGTCGAGCGCGGCACCGGCGACGTGGCCGCTTTCCAGCGCGTCCTTGAGTGCGACTTCGTCGATCAGCCCGCCGCGCGCGCAATTGACGATGCGAATGCCGGGCTTTGTCCTGGCAAGCGCCTCGCGGCTGAGGATACCGCGCGTCTGGTCGGTCAGCGGAGTGTGCAGGGTGATGAAGTCGGCGCGCGCGAGCAGATCGTCCAGCTCGACCTTGTCGACTCCAAGCTCCACGGCGCGCTCTGCAGACAGGAACGGGTCGTAGGCGACCACCTTCATCTTGAGGCCATGGGCGCGGTCGGCGACGATCGAGCCGATGTTGCCGCAGCCGATCAGGCCCAGCGTCTTGCCGGCAAGCTCGACGCCCATGAACCGGTTCTTCTCCCACTTGCCGGACTGGGTCGACTGGTCGGCCTGGGGAATCTCCCGGGCGAGCGCAAACAGCATCGCAATCGCATGCTCGGCGGTGGTGATCGAATTGCCGAACGGCGTGTTCATCACGACGATACCGCGAGCACTGGCGGCAGGAACGTCGATCGTATCGACGCCGATGCCGGCCCGGCCGATGACTTTCATTCGCGGCAATGCAGCGTCCATCGCGGCTGCGTTGACCTTGGTCGAACTTCGGACCGCAAGGCCATCGTAATTGCCGATGATGGCCTTGAGCTCGTCCGACGTGAGGCCGGGCTTTTCGTCGACCTCGATGCCTCGCTCGCGGAAGATTGCAGCAGCACGGGGGTCCATCTTGTCGGCGATGAGAACCTTCACCGGCACGCTCACGCCGTCGCCTCCCAGGCCCAGTCGAGCCAGGGGCCGAGCGCCTCGACATCGTCCGTGTCCACCGTCGCGCCGCACCAGATCCTAAGGCCAGGCGGGGCATCGCGGTAGCCGCCAACGTCGTAGGCCGCGTCTTCCTGCTCGAGCAGCTTGGCGATCGCCTTCTGCCGCGCCCTGTTGGCATCGGCGTCCGACCGGTCGGCGAATTGCAGGCAGACCGAGGTGTTCGAACGGATTGCCGGATCGCTCGCCAGATGCTCGATCCAGGACGCGTTCCGGACCCAGCGATCAAGCGCAGCGGCATTGGCGTCGGCGCGCGCGATCAGCGAGTCGAGGCCGCCAATCCGCTCCGCCCAGTCGAGTGCGAACAGCCAGTCCTCGACGCACAGCATCGAGGGCGTGTTGATTGTTTCGCCCCTGAAGATTCCGTCGATCAGCTTGCCGCCTTTCGTCAGGCGGAAGATCTTCGGAAGTGGTCGCGGCGCTGGCTCGCGTTCGAGCCGTTCCACGGCGCGCGGGGACAGGACCAGCATGCCGTGGGCGGCTTCGCCGCCGAGCGCCTTTTGCCAGCTGAAGGTACCGACATCGATCTTCGACCAGTCGATTTCCTGGGCAAATGCCGCCGAGGTTGCATCGCAAATGGAAAGACCCGTGCGGTCGTCGGCGATCCAATTGCCGTCGGGCACGCGCACGCCGCTGGTGGTTCCGTTCCAGGTGAAGACCAGGTCGCAGGCCGGGTCCATCCCCGTTAGATCCGCAATCTCGCCATAGTCGGCGGTTCGAACCTCTGCCTGGACTTTCAGCTGTTTGAGAACGTCACTGACCCAGCCGGCGCCGAAGCTCTCCCAAGCCAGCATCGTGACCGGCTTCGGGCCGAGCAGCGCCCACAGGGCCATCTCGACTGCGCCAGTGTCGGACGCAGGAACGATACCTAGCCGATAG
>Ga0105248_10010186_pt1 | contig 10353 bp, 5 predicted proteins | sample KBSS34metaG_FD_81524 | JGI IMG/M metagenome (GOLD analysis project Ga0105248, IMG submission 81524) | Switchgrass rhizosphere microbial communities from Kellogg Biological Station, Michigan, USA - KBS S3-4 metaG | ecosystem: Host-associated > Plants > Roots > Rhizosphere > Soil | place... | reverse complement strand
TTCGGCGATTAAGCGCGAACGCATGGACAACCAGATGAGAGCGCCGAATAGGCCCATTCCGGCCGACAAGACCACCGCGTACCACAGTCAACTTGAAACCTATGGAATACGTGCGCCTCATCAGGGTTCCTGCAGCATATAACCAAAACCACGTACGGTCCGGATCAGCTTGGGCTCTCTGGAATCCACCTTGAATCGGAGCAGGCGCATGAAGACTTCGACCGAATTCTCCGTAACCTCGGTTCCAAATCCCCAGACGGCATCAAGGATCGTTTCACGGCTCACCGCGCACCCCGAATTGCGCATAAGAACCTCCAGGAGCTTATATTCGCGCGGAGTCAGACTGAGCGATTGGTCGCCTCGCGTCACGGAACGAGTCGCCGGATCAAGTGTCAGGTCAGCCACCTTCAGACAAACAGGACGCGCAATCGCGCCGCGGCGGCTGACCGCTCTTACGCGGGCTAGCAATACATCAATCGAAAAGGGCTTGGTCAAATAGTCATCGGCGCCAGCGTCCAGTCCATTCACGATGTCGGCTGGGGCATCTTTGGCAGTCAAGATCAATACAGGCGTCTGATTCCGCTCCGCTCTCAATTTTCGAGCCACGGCAAGACCATCCATTCGGGGCAGCATCACGTCCAGCACAATCACGTCGAATGTGGAAGAAAGCGCAATTTCGAAGGCTTCCCGGCCATCCTTGGCGAGGACCACCTGATGACCTTCTTCGGACAGCGCCTGTTCAAGCAGTTCGGCCATACGCACTTCGTCTTCAGCGACCAGAATCTGCATGCTGTTGGGATAGTAACAACAAAACCTGAAGGAAACCTGAAGGAAACGGCCTATTTCTCAGCGTTTCTTCAGGTTCGGGTGTTGAACTGGACTGGTGATGAATCGTATCGGGCAACGTCCCTACTCACCCATAAGTCCTGTGACGACACTAGCTTTGGCCGCGCTCGCGGGGATGCTCCAGGGGCAGGAGGCCGCGCAGGCACCCATCACGCTGACCCTCCAGGATGTTCTCGCCAAAGCGCAATCTACGGCTCCCCAACTTCTGTCTGCTCTCGCCGACGCGAACTCGGCTCATGAAGATCTGGTGCAAGCGCGAGCAGCCATCCGGCCTTCGCTGAGTGGCCGTTCAGACTATTTGAATACTCAGGGAAACGGGGCTCTCCCAAGCGGCCGGTATGTCACCAACGATGGCGTCCACGTGTATCGGGAGTGGGCGGTGTTGCATCAGGACTTTACGGCTGCGATCACACGAACGGGCATTGATCGGGCAGCCGCGGCCGAGGCGATTGCACGGGCCAAAGCGGAGGTCGCACAAAGAGGTTTGACTCTTACCGTGACGCGGGCCTACTACACTCTATTGGCTGCGCAACGAAAATACGCCACAGCGCAACAGGCGCTCGATCAGGCCAAGCGCTATTTCGACATCAGCAAGAATCTGAGGCGAGGAGGTGAAGTTGCTCGCAGCGACGAGTTCAGATCTGAAATTCAGGTAACAACTCAAGAGCAGGCGCTCCGGGAGGCAAACCTGGCGATGGATACGGCGCGGCTGGACTTGGCCGTCCTGATTTTTCGCGATTTCAATTTGAATTTTGCCATTATCGACGATGTCGCCTTGGCTCCTCCCCTTCCTCCGTTAGCAGATGTCCGGACGATGGCGGCGAAGGAAAACCCGGATCTCCGTGCAGCGACCGGAGCCGTGAAAGCGGCCGGCCTGGACGTGAAGATCGCGCGGCAGGCTTATCTTCCCTCACTCACGGCCGACCTGGTCTATGGCATTGAAGCGAACGCCTTCGCCCTACATAGCACCGTTGCCGCAGCGCCCGGCGCGGGAAAGCTTCCCAATCTGGGTTACTTTCTCACCGCCAGCCTTACAGTGCCGGTGTGGGATTGGGGCGGAAGAAGTAGCAAGGTTCGCCAGGCGGAACTTCGCCGCGCTCAAGCCGACGCCGAGCTGACGGCGGCTCAGCGCATGACGCTACGGAATCTCCAGGGCTTTTATCAAGAGGCCCAAGTGGCGCGTGACCAGGTGGACTCCCTCAAGCGAACGGTCGATTTGAGTGCGGAAACTTTGCGTTTGACCGGGCTTCGCTACGAAGGTGGCGAGGCGAACATCCTCGAACTCCTGGATGCCCAAACCATTCTGATTCAATCGCGCAATTCTTACGACGATGCGTTAGTGCGCTACCGCGTCGCGATTTCGAATCTTCAGACATTGACAGGAACCTTCTAACTGATGCCTTCCCGTAAAGATTTTGTTCGCGCCCAGCTATGGCGCGCGGTCCCCTTGATTTTGGTCACCCTGTTCTCGCTCGGGTGTGGCAAGGGTTCCGGCTCATCGGAGACCGCCGGAGCGAAAGAGGAAGCGGCTCCCGCTACACCCGTGATGGTTGAAGCCGCTGTGCGAGGAGCTATCGACCACATGGTGCTGGCCGACGCGGTTCTGTCGCCTTTGAACCAATCGAGTGTCACCTCAAAGATCAGCGCGCCTCTCCGGCGCACTCTGGTCAATCGTGGCGATCACGTGCGAGCTGGACAGGTCATCGCCGAATTGGAGAACGCGGATCTGGTCTCAGCTGCGGAGGAAGCCAAGCACCAGTACGAACAAACACAGGCCGCCTTGCAAACCCTGACGGGGGCCACGGCGCCGGAGGATCGGACCAAGGCTCAGGCAGATGTGCAGTCAGCCCAGCAGACCTACGACTCCGCGTTGAAGCTTTACAACAACCGGGTAAATCTGGAGAAGGAAGGTGCCCTGGCCCAGAAACTGGTGGACGATGCGAAGGTCGCAATGGTTCAGGCGCTGAGTCAACTGGAGACTGCCCAGAGGCATTTGCAGGGCTTGAATCAAGTGAGTCAACGCGAAGCCATCCGGGGCTTAGAGGCACAAGTAGCGGCGGCGAAATCGCATTACGAAAGCGCGCTGGTGCAGAGTTCCTATGCCGTCATTCGCAGTCCGATTGCGGGCCTGGTGGCGGACCGGCCCGTCTATGCGGGTGAAATGGCCGCGGCGGGATCGCCCATAGCCTTTATCGTCGACATCTCAGAAGTCCGAGCCATCGCCAACGTGCCCGTCAAGGACGCGGCTGCGATAAGCGTGGGGCGCCCGGCGCGAATCACAGGCCCGGATGGCGATATCGCCGGCAGGGTCACCGTCGTCAGTCCGGCGGTAAATCCAAGTACGACGACCGTGGAGGTGTGGGTCCAGGCTCCCAATCCCGGGGAGCGCCTGAAGCCGGGCACCGCAGTACGGGTCGCCATCATCGCGGAAACTATTCAGAACACCATTGTGGCGCCCGCGTCGGCGCTGTTGAACGGTGACGACGGGAGTCAAAAGATGATGGTGATCACCAGTGACTCTGTAGCGCACGAGCGTAAAGTTTCCGTCGGCGTTCGCCAGGGTGCTCGAGTTCAGATATTAAGCGGTCTGCAGGAAGGGGATCAGGTCGTCATCTCCGGCGGGCTGGGCCTGGAGGACAAGGCCAAGGTATCGATTCAGGCACCTAAAGGCGATGACGACAACGCCGATGAGCCCGCGGACGACAAAGCAGCCGGCGACAAGGGCAAGGACTCCAAAGCTACCGACGCGAAAGGCAAGAAACAGTGAGCGAGCAGATCGCTGCAAGTTCTGACCCTGGGGCGTCAAGCGAGCATTGGACTGCCCGATTCTCACGGCCGATCATTTTCGTGATCATCACCTTGATCGCGATTGGCGCGTACCTGGCTTTCTCCATCCCCGTGGCCGTCTTCCCTAACACCGACTTCCCTCGAATTGTGGTCGGCATCGATAACGGAGTAGCTCCCATCAACCAGATGGAAGTGATGGTCACGCGCCCGATAGAGGAGGCAATGAACGCCGTTCCGGGATTGGACCAGGTGCGGTCAACCACCAGTCGCGGGTCTGCTGAAATCAACCTGTTCTTCAACTGGAATGTCGACATGTTCCAGACGCTGGAATATGTGAATGCGGCGATCGCGCGCGTGCAACCATCCCTACCGCCAACCGCGAAGCTGACAGCGAATCGCCTGACTTTTGCCGCATTTCCAATTCTTGCGTACAGCCTGACGTCGGATTCCCTGCCGCAAACGCAATTGTGGGAATTGGCGAACTACACCATCAAGCCTCGCCTGAACCGCGTAAACGGAGTCTCGACGGTAGTGCTGCAGGGCGGCAACGTTCCCGAATTCCAGATTGAGCCTGAGCCGGAAAAGCTGCTCGAAGCCCAGGTCACGGTCCCTGGCATTCTTGATGCCCTCACCAAGACAAACATGATTGACTCGCCCGGGCTGATCGAGAATAATCACGAGCTTTCGCTCACCGTGGTCAGCGGGCAGACGCGAAATCCAGCTGAAATCGAAAATGTCGTTGTGCGCACGACGAACACCGGGGTGCCCATCCGGATTGGCGACATTGCCCGCGTTTCGCCTTCAGTGATGCCCGTCTACACCATGGTCACGGCCAATGGGAAACCCGCTGTTTTGCTGAACGTCTTCCGCCAACCGGAAGGCAACACGGCCACCGTCGCCGACCTGGCAAACCAGGAAATCGATCAGATCCGCAAGACTTTGCCCGCGGGCGTGACCATTCAAGCCTTTTACGACCAGTCCACTCTGGTTCGAGATTCTATTGCTAGCGTTCGCGATGCCATTCTCATCGGCTTACTGCTTGCCGCCATCATCCTGGTCTTGTTCTTGCGGGATTGGGGGAGTTCGCTAGTAGCCGCGCTAGTCATTCCGGCAACCATCGGAATCACACTGATCGCGCTCCGCGCAATGGGCGAGAGCTTTAACCTGATGACTCTCGGCGGACTGGCCGCCGCTGTTGGCCTGGTAATCGACGACGCCATTGTTGTTGTGGAAAATATCGTTCTTCATCGTGATTCCGGTCAAGGGCGTTCCGAGGCCATATGCAGCGCGCTGCGCGAGATCCGGGTGCCATTGGTCGGGTCGACGATTACGCCGATCGTCGTATTTCTTCCGCTGATTTCGATCACGGGCGTCACGGGCACATTCTTCCGCGCTCTTGCGGTCACCGTGGGCACAGCCTTACTGACGTCTCTCGCTCTTGCACTAACGTGGACTCCAACGCTTAGCCTGTACTTCCTGCGCCAAAAGCCGTCGGGCACCGCCGGCTCCGCTCGTGCAGAGCATGGTTCGGAAACCGGAATCATGTCGAAGGTGACCCGTCTGTACGACCGGTCCTTGCGCCTTGTATTGGCGTATCCCTGGGCTCTCGCGATCGCATGCGTGGTTCTGATTGGGGCGTCCGCACTGGGATATCAGGCACTGGGCAGGGACCTTCTTCCTCCGATGGATGAGGGCGGATTCATTCTCGACTACCTGATGCCCGCAGGCTCCTCCCTGGACGATACGAACCAGGTTCTGTTGGGTGTCGAGAAAGTCCTTTCCTCCGTACCAGAGGTAGAGAGCACGTCGCGTAGAACCGGACTTCAGTTGGGTCTTGCGGCGGTTACCGAAGCCAACACGGGCGACTTCTCCGTCCGGCTCAAGCGCGACCGCTCCAGGGGAATCGAAGAAGTGATCTCAGACATTCGAGGCAAAGTGAACGCGAAGTACCCACAGTTGGACGTGGAATTCATCCAGGTGCTTCAGGACATGATCGGAGATTTGACCAGTTCGCCGGAGCCGATCGAGATCAAGCTCTTCGCTCAGGATCCTGCCGTACTGGCGCAATGGGCGCCCAAAGTGGGCGACACCATCAAGAAGATCAAAGGCGTTACCGACGTTAAGGACGGTATTGAAAACACTATCAGCGGTCCCGCGATTGTCATGAATGTGGACCCTGTTGTCGCCGCTCGGGCAGGCTTTACCCCCCAGGAAATCGACGTGGACGCGAGCGCGATTTTGCAAGGCGAACCTGCCACAACACCCGTGGTTGTCAACGATCGCTCTTATACGATCCGTGTACGATTCCCTCCTGATTCGCGCGCCTCTCTGGAACAGGTCCGCAATACGGTAATCACCAGCAGTTCCACGGGTAAGACCGCAACGCTCGGAACCTTGGCTACTTTTCAGAACGAAGCCGGGCAAACCGAAATTATTCGGGAGAATCTGCAAAGACGCGTGGCCGTAACCGGCCGCTTTGAAGGTCTCAGCCTGGGCACCGGAATGGACGCCGTGCAGAAAGCCGTTGCAGATATGCATCTGCCCGCTACTATTCGGGTCGCCTATGGAGGCCTTTATGAGGAACAGCAAAAGTCGTTCAAAGATCTCTTGATCGTACTGGCATTGGCGGTCGTATTGGTCTTCACCGTTTTGTTGTTTGAATTCCGTACCTTCGCTGCACCCACGGCAATCGTCGCCTCTGCCCTGCTGTCTACCTGCGGCGTTTTCTTCGCTCTGCTGATCACTGGGATGAGTTTCAATATTTCCTCCTTCATGGGCCTGATCATGGTGATCGGAATTGTGGCCAAGAACGGAATCCTGTTGCTGGACGCAGACCAGCGTTTTCGAGCAGAGGGTTCCTCGCCGAGAGAGGCGATGATTCTAGCCGGAGAACGCCGGCTGCGTCCGATTCTGATGACTGCCCTGGCTACGATTGCCGGCATGCTTCCCCTGTCCCTGGCCATCGGAGCCGGATCACAAATGCTTCAGCCCTTGGCAATTGCGGTTATTGGCGGACTTCTTGCATCGATGGTGTTGTCGCTCATCGTCACACCGGCGGCGCATTACTATCTGAGTCGCACGAAGAGCGAACGGCTGAGTGAAGCCAGTTAATTAAATGCGTATTCTTCTTATCGAAGATGATCACGAGGTGTCGGACTATCTTCGTAAAAGCCTCGAAGAAGAAAACATCAGAGTGACGGTCCGCGCCGATGGAGCGGCGGGGTTGCACGCCGCCCGGCTATCTCCCTTCGACGTTATTGTTCTGGATGTGATGCTGCCTTATCTCAATGGACTGGATGTGACCCGGACCTTGAGAGCCGAGAGCGTCGGCACCCCAATTCTGCTGCTCACGGCGCGTGACGCCCCCGAAGATATCGTCGCTGGCCTCGATGCCGGGGCGGATGACTATCTCACCAAGCCATTTTCCTTCGATGTGCTCCTTGCGAAGCTGCGCGCGCGAACGCGGCTTCCCGCGGGCCCTCCATCACGGTTTCGCGTCGCCGATCTCGAATTGGACACGCGGACCAGGCAGGTTTGGCGGGACCGCAAGGCGGTGAATCTCACGCGTACGGAATTTATCATCTTGGAATGCTTGATGCGAGCCTCAGGGGCCGTCGTCCCCCGAAAAGAGTTAATGCAGGCCGTTTGGGGCAACGGCCGGCACGTACAGAACAACCTGGATGTTTTTATCGCTTTCTTGCGTTCTAAAGTCGAGGACTCGGCACGCCGTCCACTCATTCATACCATTCGAGGCGTCGGCTACCTGCTTCGAGAAAGGGACGATTGATTCGATCTCACAAGTCCGCGCCGGCGCGTTTCCCTTCAGTGAATCTTCAGTTCCGCCTCGTATTCTGAGGCACACGCATGCGATCCCATTCTTTGGCGCTCTTGTTCACGGTCTTGCTCGCGAACCTGGCGTCAGGTCAAACGTCGATCATTCGAGGAATTGTCACCGACGAAAGCGGCGCGTTCGTACCCTCCGCTCAGGTAACGCTTGCGAACTCCTCGGGCACGATGTTGATCACTACGGCTGATGCCACCGGCCTTTATCAATTTGCCAATCTCACCTCCGGCAGTTACACCCTACAGGCCTCTGCTCCTCAACTCGTCCAAGCCCAACCGGTCACCGTTAATGTTCGAGCAGGCGTTCAAACGGTGAACTTGCGTTTGAAGATCGCCTCTACCCGCCAGGAAGTCGTGGTGGAGGAGAATACTGGCCCCACCGTGAACACGGATGCTGCCAATAACGCGAATGCAATGGTCCTCAAGGGCGATGACTTGGATGCTCTTTCGGATAGTCCAGAGGACCTTCAAGCCGACCTGCAAGCGCTTGCGGGGCCATCCGCTGGTCCGAGCGGAGGGTCGATCTATATCGACGGGTTCAGCGGTGGCGAGATTCCACCCAAGGAATCCATTCGCGAGGTTCGCGTCAATCAGAATCCGTTCTCGCCCGAATACGACAAGCTCGGTTTGGGTCGAATTGAAATTCTCACCAAGCCCGGGGCCGACAAATATCGGGCCTCTCTAAACTACAATCTCGGCACGGATTTCTGGAACTCGCGTAACCCCTACTCCGCCCAGAAAGCTCCTCTGCTCCTGAATGAGTTTGAGAATACGATTAGCGGACCGATCACCAAGCGATCCTCCTTTGCGCTCGACCTGAATCAGAACAATGTGGACAACGGCGCCATCGTGAACGCTGTCACGCTGAATCCTCAAACTCTTGCTCCCGAACCGTTGTTCAGTAACTTCAAGACCATCCAGCGGCGAACGCGCGTGAATCCGCGCCTGGATTATCAGATTAACCAGAACAACACTGTTAGCGTTCGTTACGGTTATACCAACGGCGACATTCAAGGTGCGGGTATTGGAGGATTCAACATCATCTCGCGTGGCTACCATACGCACTATGTGAATCAGACCGTCCAGGCGATTGAGACGACGGTGCACGGGTCCACAGTGAATGAAACGCGCTTTCAGTTCTACCGCAACGCTCTTCAACAGCTCACCAATTCCAGCGGGCCGGCCATTCAAGTATTGGGAGCGTTTACTGGCGGCGCGTCCACTCTTGGCCAACCCTTTGATACGCAGAATTCCTACGAATTTCAGAACTACACGATATCGGTGAAAGGCGCCCACACCTTCCGATTCGGAGTGCGTATCCGCGCCCAAACAGACGATAACACGTCGCCGCAGAATTTCAATGGGACGTTCACCTTTAGCGGAGGTCCCGCACCGGTGTTAGATGCCAGCAATGCGCCTGTAGTGGATGGCACAGGTCGACCGGTGCTTCAGCAAATCGATGCCCTGGAACAATATCGCCGCACGCTGCTTTTCCAGCAACTCGGCTTGTCGCCCGCCCAAGTCCGTGTCCGCGGGGGCGGAGCCAGCCAGTTCACCATTAACGCGGGCCTGCCAACACTATCCGTTAGTCAAGTAGATGAAGGCGTCTTCGCCGGTGACGATTGGCGCATTCGTCCCAATGTCACGCTGAACCTGGGACTCCGTTACGAGAATCAGAACAACATTAGTGACTGGCGTAACCTGGCCCCGCGCCTCGGCGTGGCATGGGCACCGGGCGCGACGGCAACGAAATCCCGCCAAGCTACCGTGATTCGCGCGGGATTCGGAATGTTCTACGACCGGTTCGGCCTGGGCAACACGCTCACAGCCGATCGCTACAACGGGATCGTGCAACAGCAGTACGTAATCACGAATCCGGATTTCTTTCCCAACGTCCCCGCGATATCATCTCTCAGCGGTTTCCAGTCGCCCCAGGTTATTCACCAGATCAGTTCCAACTTGCGCGCGCCTTACGTCATGCAATCGGCTTTGACTTTGGAGCGCCAACTGCCCCACGATACGACTCTGGCAGTCACCTACACCAATACACACGGTCTACATATCCTGCGATCTCGCGATCTGAACGCACCGCTTCCTGGAACTTATCAACCCACAGCGCCCGCGAGTGGCATCTACCCGCTAGGACGTCCGGGCGCACTTTTCCTGATGGAATCGTCGGGACTGTACAACCAAAACCAACTCCTCATTAACGTCGCCACAAAAGTAAATTCCGCGGTGTCCCTCACTGGCTCTTATGTGCTGAACAAGGCCATGAGCAACAGCGACGGCGTTGGCACCTTCCCATCCAATCCCTACAACTACGATGGTGAATACGGTCCGGCGGCGACCGATGTTCGGCACCGTGTCACCGTGAGCGGATCGATCAACACAAGGTGGAATGTTCGATTCAGTCCACTGATCTCGCTACAATCCGGCGCGCCGTTTGACATTACGACCGGCAGCGACCTCTACGGGACCACCCTCTTCAACAGCCGGCCAGGAGTCCCAACGGATTTGAGCCGGCCTGGTTTGATCGCCACTCAATATGGTCTGCTCGACCCCAATCCGATCGCAGGTGAGAAGATCGTATCGCGCAATTTCGGCCGCGGTCCAGGACAGATGAGCGTGAATTTGCGGGTCGGCAAGACTTTCGGTTTTGGCCCGGAACGAGGCTCCAACCGGAAGAGACCCGGGACGGGATTGGCCGGCATCTTTGCCGCGCCCACCGACCGCCGCTACAACCTCATCATCTCGATGTCGATTCGCAATTTGCTCAATCACACGAATCCCGGCCCAATCATCGGGAATATTTCGTCACCTCTTTTTGGCCTGGCAAACCAAATGGCGGGAGCACCTAACGGCGAAGGGTTTTCTGAG
>Ga0105248_10010185_pt1 | contig 10354 bp, 9 predicted proteins | sample KBSS34metaG_FD_81524 | JGI IMG/M metagenome (GOLD analysis project Ga0105248, IMG submission 81524) | Switchgrass rhizosphere microbial communities from Kellogg Biological Station, Michigan, USA - KBS S3-4 metaG | ecosystem: Host-associated > Plants > Roots > Rhizosphere > Soil | place... | reverse complement strand
GCTTCGCGACGGCACCGGCCCGGTCGCCTCGCCCAAAGCCACCAACGAGAAACTTCGCGCCGAGTCCTCCGGCTGGCGAACCGTGTCGCCGCCAAGCAGGGCGATGGCGAATGTCGCACACGCGTCGCCTAGTCCCTCCAGGAACGCAGCATCCCACGTCGGATCGCTTGCCAGCGGATACGTCAGCAAGGCGCCGAGCGGCCGGGCGCCCTTGGCGGCAAGATCGGACACGTTGGTCGCGACGAGCTTCCAGGCGACATCCTGCGGCGGGTCGTCCGGCAGGAAGTGCACGCCTTCGACGATCGCATCCATCGTCAGCACCAGCCGCGCGCCGCCGATCTTGAGCACGGCCGCATCGTCGGCCAGCCCGCGCGCCGCCGGGGACGTGGCGATCGCGCGCAACGCGGCGATGAAGTCGAGTTCGCGGGACATTTCGTCTAAGCCCGAAAGCCCGCCCCCTCGATGGGGGAGGGTTGGGTGGGGGTGATCCCACGGTTTACGCCGAGGGCGCCGATTGCGAGCGACAAGCGCGTCATGCAGCCGTCGGGATTATCGAGTACCTCGTTGTTCCAGAAAGGGGCGATCCGGTAGCCTTCTGCTTCGATCGCCGATGTTCGAACCGCATCCTTTGCCGGCGAATGCTGGCCACCGTCGATCTCGATGACCAGCCTTAGCTTGTGGCTTGCGAAATCGACGATGTACTGGCGAAGAGGCACTTGCCGGCGGAACCTTGCTGCCGGAAAACATTCACGCAGCAGCGACCACATCTTGCGTTCCGCCTCGGTCGGTTCCCGCCGCATCTTGCGCGCGTGCTCGATCGAGCGGCTAGGTGGGTGCTTCTTCACGAACGTGACGCTAACCGAGAGCGCACCCCCATCCAAGCTCCGCTAGCACCGTGCCGGTGCAAGCTGCGCTATCCTTCCCCCATCGAGGGGGAAGAAAGGCAAAACGGCACCTTCCTTCCCCCTCGATGGGGGAAGGATACGAAGGCTTGTGAGCGTTAGCGAACTAGCCGCAGTTGGATGAGGGTGAGGGTGCGTCGTCACGCAACGCCTCAGCGCACTTGCTTCCCCACCGCGTCCAGCACGCCGTTCACGAACTTGGTCTCGCGCGCGTCGAAGAACGCGTGCGCCACGTCGAGATACTCGTTGATCACCGTCCCCGTCGGCACGTCCGCGCGCGCCAGCAGTTCGTAGGAGCCGGCGCGCAGGATCTGCGCCAGGGTGCGGTCGAGACGCCCCAGGACCCATCCTTGCGCCAGCTTGGACGAGATCAGCGCGTCGATCTCCTCCTGCCGGGCAATCACGCCTTTCACCACGTCGTCGAAGAACGCGACTTCGGCGTCTGCGAACTGCGCCTCGTCGATCTCCATGCCGATGCGATGGCGATGGAACTCGTCGAGCAGCTGCGCCTGGGGCGTGCCTTCCATTTCGTGCTGGTACAGCGCCTGCACCGCCGCGAGGCGGGCGGCGGCGCGCGCCCTGGAACTGCCGGAGGTCTTGCTCATATGCCCAATCTCGTCTCGATGGAACGCGCATGCGCGGGCAGGCCTTCGGCCTCGGCCAGCGCAATCGCGGCGGGGCCGACAGCGGCCAGCGCGCGGGCGTCCAGTTGAATGAAGCTGGTGCGCTTCATGAAATCCAGCACCGACAGCCCCGAGGCGAAGCGCGCCCGGCGGCCGGTGGGCAGCACGTGGTTGGGCCCGGCAACGTAGTCGCCTACCGCCTCGGGCGTGTGCCGACCCAGGAACACGCTGCCGGCGTGGCGGATGCGCGCGAACAGGCGCTCCGGATCGTCGGTCGCGATCTCCACGTGCTCGGCGGCGAGCGCATTGGCCAGCGCGGGCGCCTCCTCGAGGCTTTCGACCTCGATGATGACGCCGTGCTTGCTCCAGCTCTGGTCTGCCACCCGCGCGGTCTGCAGCATGGCGATCTCGACGCCGACCCGGTCCGCCACGGTGTCGGCGAAGACCGCATCGTCCGTGATCAGGATCGACTGCGCGGATGGATCGTGCTCGGCCTGGCTGAGCAGATCGGCGGCGATCCACTCGGGATCGTTCTTCGCGTCCGCGATCACCAGGATCTCGCTCGGCCCGGCGACCATGTCGATGCCCACGACCCCGTAGAGCTGGCGCTTGGCCTCGGCGACCCAGGCATTGCCGGGCCCGGTGATGACATCGACCGCGCGGATGCGCTGCGTGCCGTAGGCGAGGGCGCCCACCGCCTGCGCACCGCCGACGCGCCAGATCTCGTCGACCCCCGCGAGGTGCGCGGCGGCTAGCACCAGCGGGCTCACCTGCCCCTTGGGCGTCGGCGTCGCCACCACCAGGCGTTCGACGCCCGCGACTTTGGCGGGGATCGCGTTCATCAGCAGCGAGGAGGGATAGGCGGCGCGCCCGCCCGGTACGTAGAGCCCGGCGGCATCGACCGGCAGCCACTTGGCGCCCAGGCGCACGCCCGTCTCGTCGGTGTGATCCCGGTCCTGCGGCTTCTGCGCCTCGTGGTAGGCGCGAATGCGGGCGGCGGCGAGTTCCAGCGCGGCACGCAGTTCGGGCTTGAGCGCCTCGAACGCCTCGCGGCAGTCGGCAAGTTCGATCCGCCAGTTCGCGTCCTCGGCCAGGCTGTGCCCGTCGAAGCGCTGGGTCAGTTCCGCCAGCGCCGCGTCGCCGCGGTTGCGCACGTCGGCCAGGATCAATGCGACATCGCGCGCGACATCCTCGTCGCTCTCGCGCCGTTCGCGCACCAGGCGCTTGAAAGCCTTGTCGAATCCGGGATCACGGGTGGAGAGGCGCAGCATTAGGCGACTTCCCGTTCAGCGACGAGCGCGCGGAACCGCTCGACCAGCGCGCCGACCCGCTCGTCGGTCTTGAGCGCGGCGCGATTGACGATCAGCCGTGCCGAGATGTCGAGGATCGTCGCGGTCTCGACCAGCCCGTTCTCGCGCAAGGTGCGCCCGGTGCTGACAAGGTCGACGATGCGGCTCGACAGACCCAGGCTCGGCGCCAGCTCCATCGCGCCGTTCAGCTTCACCACCTCGGCCTGGATGCCCAGGCCCTCGTAATGGCGGCGGGTGAGGTTCGGATACTTGCTGGCGACGCGCAAGTGCGAGGGCGTGACGCCGCTGGCCTGTCCCTCGGGCTCGGCGACCGAGAGGCGGCAGTGCCCGATGTCGAGATCGACCGGCGCATAGAGGTCGGGATAGCCGAATTCCTCGACCACGTCGGAGCCCACGATCCCGGCCTGCGCCGCCCCGTGGGCGACGAAGGTGGCGACGTCGAACGCGCGCACCCGGATGAGGCGCATGGACGCATCCTCGCAAGCGAAAGAAAGTGCGCGCGATTTCTTGTCATGGAACTCGGCTTCGGGCACCACCCCGGCACGCGCCATCAGCGGCAGCGCCTCGTCGAGGATGCGGCCCTTGGGCACGGCGAAGATCAGCGGGCTGGGCATGGTCGCGCGCCTTAGGCGGACCGCCGGCAAAGGGCAACACAGGAGCATCGGCATGGACGCGGGTACCAGCTTCTCCGGGGACGTCGACAACGCCTTCGCCAACCAGATCGACTACTGCGAGAAGAACGACGCGACGATCACGGTGCGCGTCGTCCGCTCGCTGCGCGCGCTGCTGGGCGAGGCGGACGCGGGGCCGTTCATCGCCAGGATCGCCAGCTGGCCCGGCGTGGCACTGGCCGACGGTTTGCCCCTGCGGGCAGCGGGCGCGCTCCACGGCCTGTTCCTTTCCGGCGAAGCGCCGGAACTCGCGCCGATCTACGGTGGCGAGCCGGCCGACGACATCGCCCTTGTGCGCGAGGCCGTGCGCCGGCACGCCGACCGACTGCTGCCCTGGCTTGCCGGCCCGCCGCAGACCAACGAGGCGGGGCGCTCCTCCGGATTCGTGGCGGCGATGCTGTGGCTCGCTGAGCAGGGCCTGCCCGCGCGCTTCGCGCCGATCGAGATCGGGTCGAGCGCTGGCATCAACCTGATGATGGAGCGCTATCGCTGGAATCTCGGCGGGGTCGAAGTCGGTGTCGACGATCCGGTCATGCGCTTCGCCCCCGAGTGGCGCGGCTCCCCGCCGCCCGCCCATGCGATCACCATCCTGCAACCCGAAGGCTGCGACGTCGCTCCCCTCGACCTGACCGATCCGGACCAGGCGCTACGCCTCAAGGCCTTCATCTGGCCCGAGCACGCCGAGCGGTTCGCCCGGCTCGAAGCGGCGATCGCTGCCGCCAAGGTGCAGCCGCCGCGCCTCGTGAAGATGCATGCCGCCGACTTCGTCGAGGATCGCCTCGCGCAGCTGCAGGAGGCCGGCACCACCCGCGTGCTGGTCCACTCGATCGTGTGGCAGTACCTGCCCGAGGACGAGAAGCAGCGTGTCACTGCCGCCATGGAAGCCGCCGGCGCCCACGCCACTGCGGAGCGCCCCCTGGCCTGGATCGCCCTGGAAGCCGACCGCACCGCCATGGGCCACGCGCTCCGGGTGCGGTTCTGGCCCGGCGACGGGGAAGCGCACCGGCTCGCGGCCGCCCATGCGCATGGCGCTTGGCTGGAGTGGTTGGGTTAGGCCGGAGGCGACCCGGGCAAACGGCGCGCTCATCGACGATCCCGCGAACACGGCCCCTTGACGCTCGGCGCGAAGCCGACCCACCTTGTACGTGTATGTATGCGTGCGCGTACGCGTAGGGGCGCTTCAGGAATTATATGCAACTCGTCATCGTAGAATCGCCGGCCAAGGCCAAGACCATCGAGAAGTACCTGGGCAAGGACTACCGCGTCCTCGCCTCCTACGGCCACGTCCGCGACTTGCCGCCCAAGGACGGCTCGGTCCGCCCGGACGAGGACTTCGCGATGGATTGGGAGCTGTACGGCGACAAGAGCAAGCAAGTGAAGGCGATCACCGACCTTGCCAAGCAGGCCGACCGCCTGATCCTCGCCACCGACCCCGATCGTGAGGGCGAGGCGATTTCCTGGCATGTCAGGGAGTTGCTGGCCAAACGTAAAGCGCTTCCGAAGGACGTGCAGCGCGTCACCTTCAATGCCATCACCAAGGAGACGGTGACCAAGGCGATGGAGGCCCCGCGCGAGCTCGACCAGGACCTCATCGACGCCTACCTCGCCCGCCGCGCGCTCGATTACCTGTTCGGCTTCACGCTTTCCCCGGTGCTGTGGCGCAAGCTGCCCGGCGCCAAGTCGGCGGGCCGGGTGCAGTCGGTCGCGCTGCGCCTGATCGTCGATCGCGAACGCGAGATCGAGGCGTTCAAGCCTCAGGAGTACTGGTCGGTCGCCGCCCAGATGGCGCATGACGGCACCGACTTCACCGCCAAGCTGGTCACGTTCGAGGGCAAGAAGCTCGACCGCCTGAGCTTGGGCGACGAAGGCGTCGCGATGCGCGCCAAGGCGGCCGTCGAGAGCGGGGCCTTCCGCGTCGAGGGCGTCGAGACCAAGCCGCATCGCCGCAATCCGCAGCCGCCGTTCACCACCTCCACGCTGCAGCAGGAAGCCGCGCGCAAGCTCGGCTTCTCGGCCAGCCACACCATGCGCGTGGCGCAGACGCTCTACGAGGCGGGCGCGATCACCTACATGCGCACCGACGGCGTGCAGATGGACCCCTCGGCGATCTCGGCGGCGCGCGCGGCGATCTCGGACAAGTTCTCCGGCCACTACTTGCCCGAGAAGCCACGCCACTACGAGACCAAGGCCAAGAACGCGCAGGAAGCGCACGAGGCTATCCGGCCTACCGAGTTCACTCGCGACCGCTTCGGTTCGGGCGACGAGGCGCGCCTCTACGACCTCGTCTACAAGCGCGCGATGGCGAGCCAGATGGCCTCGGCCCAGCTCGAGCGTACGACCGTCACCTTGCGCGACGCGACCGGCAGCCATGAACTGCGTGCGACCGGCCAGGTGGTGAAGTTCCCCGGCTTCCTCGCCGTCTACGAGGAAGGCCGCGACCAGAAGGGCGACGAGGACGAGGACAGCGGCCTGCTTCCCGCCATGAAGGCGGGCGACATGCCGGCCAAGAAGGGCGTCACCGCCGAACAGCACTTCACCCAGCCGCCGCCGCGCTATTCCGAGGCGAGCCTCGTCAAGCGCCTTGAGGAACTCGGCATCGGCCGGCCTTCGACTTACGCGGCGACGCTGCAGGTGCTGAAGGACCGCGCTTACGTCCGCACCGAGAAGAACCGCTTCTTCGCGGAAGAAAGTGGCCGGCTGCTCACCTCGTTCCTCGAACGCTTCTTCGAGCGGTACGTGGCCTTCGACTTCACCGCCGGGATGGAGGACGAACTCGATGACGTGTCGGGCGGCCGGGCCGAGTGGAAGGATGTGCTCGCCGCCTTCTGGCGCGACTTCAAGCCCAAGTCCGACGAGGTCATGGAGCGCAAGCCCTCCGAAGTCACCGAGGCCTTGGACGAGTTCCTGTCCGACTATCTCTTCCCGCCCAAGGCGGACGGGTCCGACCCGCGCCTGTGCCCCAAGTGCGAGCAGGGCCGCCTGTCGTTGCGCGGGGGCCGCTACGGCGCGTTCGTCGCCTGCTCGAACTACCCCGAGTGCAAGTACACCCGCAAGTTCGCGCAGCCCGGCGGCAGCGCGGAAGGGGGCGAGGACGAGGTGCTGGGCAAGGATCCCGAGAGCGGCCTGGAGATCGTCCGGCGGGCAGGGCGGTTCGGACCCTATATCCAGCTGGGCGAAGGCAAGGAGGCGAAGCGCGCCTCGATCCCCAAGGACGTCGACGAACTGACGCTCGAGTGGGCGATCAAGCTGCTGAGCCTGCCCCGCACCGTCGGCGCGCACCCGGAGAGCGGCAAGGACATCACCGCCAGCATCGGGCGCTATGGGCCCTACCTGGCGCATGACGGCAAGTACGCGCGGCTGCGCTCCACCGCCGAGGTGTTCGAGACGGGCATGAACGCGGCGGTCTCGCTGCTGGCCGAAGCGGCGAACCGCGGCGGGCGCACGAGCGGCGCCAAGGCCGAGCCGATCAAGGTGCTTGGCGCCCATCCGACCTCCGGGGGCGAGATGAAGGTGCTCGCGGGTCGCTATGGCCCCTACGTCACTGACGGCACCACCAACGCGACTCTGCCGCGCGACGCCAAGCCCGAGGACCTTACCGTCGAAGCTGCGATCGCCCTGATCGACGAGAAGGCCGCCAAGGCGCCCGCCGCCAAGGGTCGCAAGAAGGCGGCGCCGAAGAAGGCAGCGGCCAAAAAGGCGCCCGCCAAGAAGGCGGCGACCAAGAAAGCGCCCGCCAAGAAGGCCAAGGAGGCCGTCTCGTGAGCGACAAGGTCGCCAAGCACAAGCAGCCCTGGAAGCCCGACGAGCTCCAGCGGCTGCAAGCGCTCGCCACCAAGGGCAAGGGCCTCAAGGAGATCGCCAAGGCGCTCAACCGCACCGAGGAATCCACCCGCGACGCGGCCAAGCAGCACGGCATGACGATCGCCAAGCTGCGCTGATCCGCCGTCGACCCGGGTCGAGCCCGGATCGACGGGGCGCAGCCGACCTCGGCTTGGCGCGCTGAGGCTTTTGACGTTTCACGATGAGAAAGAACGAATCGGAACATAGGAAGAACTAACCAAATAGGAAAGTTCTTTTTTCGATGGTTCTGCCGCAACGAGCGGCTGCGTCCAGGCGGAGGAGAGGTTATGTGCGCACCCAGCGCCACCAATCCGTCCTGCCACGCGTTGCCCAGCCATGCTCGAAGACAGCAAGTTAGCCGACAGCCAAGCCGAGGATGCGCAACGCTCGGAACCGCTCATCCGGCGTAGCCCCGATGCGCCGCTCACGGGCGCGGCCGACCCGCAAGACGGACTGCCGATGCCGCGACGCCTTTGGGCGATCGTCGCGATCTCTTTCGGCACCGCGCTGTTCGTGCTCGACGGGACCATCGCCAATGTCGCGCTGCCCACCATCGCGCGCGACCTCCGGGTCGAGGCCGGGGTCGCGGTGAATGTCGTCACCGTCTACCAGATGGTGATGGTCATGGCGCTGCTGCCGTTCGCCAACTTGGGTGACCGCTGGGGCCTGCGGCGGGTCTACCAGACCGGGCAGGTCGTGTTCATGATCGCCTCGGCGGCGGCGCTGCTGGCCCATTCGCTGCCGGCGCTGCTGGTGATCCGGGTCTTCCAGGCGCTTGGCGCGGGAATGGCGATGTCGGTTTCCTCGGCGATGCTGCGGCGCATCTACCCCAGCCGCAGCCTGGGCAGCGGGCTTGGCATCAACAGCGTCATCGTCTCCTCGGCCAATGCGCTGGCGCCGGCGCTCGGCGGCTTCATCGTCGCCCATGCCGACTGGCGGCTGATCTTCGTTGCCGCCGTGCCGTTCGCCATCCTCTCGCTGCTGCTGGGCCGATGCCTCCCCGCGCCCTCGGCGCGCGCCGAGCGCTACGACTGGCGCTCGGGCCTGTGGAGCGCGGCGAGCCTTGCGCTGCTCATCGGCGGGGTCGAGCTTGCCGCCCACGGCGGGCGGGTGGCAGTGGGCGCCGGGGTGGTTGCCCTGGGGGTGGTTTCGGCGACCCTGCTGGTGCGGCGGGAGCGGTCGCACAGCCGGCCGGTCTTCCCGGTCGACCTGCTGGCCAAGCCGGCGATCGGCCTGTCCTCGCTGGCGGCGATCGCCGGGTTCCTCGGCTCGGCAGGACTGATCGTCGCGCTGCCGTTCCGGCTCCAGCAGGGCATGGGCTACTCACCGGAGGAGGCGGGCCTGCTGATCCTGCCGTTCCCCCTGACGATGCTGATCATCGCACCGCTGGCGGGCTGGCTGTCGGACCGGATGTCGGCCTCGTGGCTGGGGCTCGTCGGCATGGGCATCGCGATCGTCGGCTTGCTGCTCGTTGGATTCATGCCGCACGAGAGCGGTCACCTGGCGATCGCCTGGCGGCTGGTCGTGTGCGCGGTTGGCTTCGGGCTGTTCTTCTCGCCCAATGCCCGGATGATCATCGGCGGCGCGCCGGTCGACCGTGCGGCGGCGGCGGGCGGGTTGCTGGCGACCTCGCGCCTGTTCGGCCAGACCCTGGGCGCCGCGCTGGTCGGCGTGCTGCTATCCCTCGGGCTGGGGCTGGGGCCGGTGCCGATGCTCCTGGGCGCCGTGCTCGCGGGGCTGGCGGCGGTGTGCAGCGTCGTGCGCAAGGTCGTGCTGGGCCGCAGCGCCAAGTGCCCCGCCGTCGAAGTGGTGGCGGAGCAATAAGCGCAAAGAGCTCACTTCACCCAGTCGAGCCCCAGTTCTTCGTACAGGTCCTTGGCCTCGGCCCAGCCTTCCTCGACCTTCACGTGCAGGAACAAGTGCACCGGATGCCCGAGTATCCCGGCGAGCTCCTTGCGCGCGGCCTCGCCGATCGCGCGGATCATCGCGCCGCGCTTGCCCAGCACAATCGCCTTCTGGCTGTCGCGCGCGACCACGATCTGCTGGCGGATCTCGACCGAGCCGTCCTTGCGCGGCGTATAGGCCTCGTGCCGCACCGCGCTGTCGTAGGGCAATTCGTCGTGGAGCAGGCGGTAGAGCTGCTCGCGCGTGACTTCGCAGGCGAGCAGCCGTTCGCTGGCGTCGGAGACCTGGTCCTCGGGATAGTGCCACGGCCCTTCCGGCATGGAGCCGGCGAGATGGGCCTTCAGCTCCGGCACGCCGTCGCCGGTGAGAGCCGAGACGAAGAACACCTCCTCGAACCCGACCTTCTGCGTCAGGTCCTGCGCCAGCGCGAGCAGCGGCTCCTTGGCACTGGCATCGACTTTGTTCAGCACCAGCAGCTTGCGCTCGGAGCGATCCTTGAGGCTCTCGAGCAGCGGTTCCAGCTCATGCCGGCGCTGCTTCACCGGATCGACCACGAGCAGGATCGCGTCCGCCTCCTGCGCGCCTTCCCACGCGGCGGCGACCATCGCGCGGTCGAGCCGGCGCTTGGGCGCGAAGATGCCCGGGGTGTCGGCGAGGATGATCTGCACCTCGTCCGCTAGCGCTATACCGAGCAACCGCGCCCGCGTCGTCTGCGCCTTGGCCGAGGTGATCGCGACTTTCTGGCCGACGAGCGCGTTGACGAGAGTGGACTTGCCGGCGTTGGGTGCGCCGATCACGGCGACGAGGCCGCATTTCTGAGTCATGATGTCTTTCCTTCTTCCCCCTCGATGGGGGAAGGATGGCGAAGCTTGCGTCCGCAGGGCGCTAGCGCCGCCTGGATGGGGGTGTGCTCTCGTAGAAGCACGGCGTCGGGACGAGAGCGCACCCCCATCCAACTGCGGCTAGGCGGGCGAGCCGCCAAGCCTACGTATCCTTCCCCCATCGAGGGGGAAGGGCAGGTCGGGTGCGGACTCACGCGAACCTCCGCATGAATTCCTCGGCGGCCTGGGTTTCGGCGTCCTGCTTGCTGGTCGATGTCGCCT
>Ga0105248_10010182_pt1 | contig 10355 bp, 4 predicted proteins | sample KBSS34metaG_FD_81524 | JGI IMG/M metagenome (GOLD analysis project Ga0105248, IMG submission 81524) | Switchgrass rhizosphere microbial communities from Kellogg Biological Station, Michigan, USA - KBS S3-4 metaG | ecosystem: Host-associated > Plants > Roots > Rhizosphere > Soil | place... | reverse complement strand
CGCGGATCGCCCACACCACCAGCGACTGGCCGCGACGCATGTCGCCGGCGGCGAAGACCTTCGGCACGCTGGTCGCGTAGCCGGCGATGAAATCGGTGCTCGCGCGCGCGTTGCCGCGCGCATCGCGCTCCACGCCGAAGGCTTCCAGCACGCCCGCCACGGGGCTCGTGAAGCCCATGGCCAGCAGCACGAGGTCGGCCTTGATCACTTCCTCGGAGCCGGGCACCTCGGTCATCTTCGTGCCGTTCCACTGCACTCGCACCGTCTTCAGGCCCGTGAGCTTGCCGCTCTTGGCGTCGCCGATGAACTCCTTCGTGGCGATCGCGAATTCGCGATCGCAGCCCTCCTCGTGGCTGGACGAGGTGCGCAGCTTGTAGGGCCAGTAGGGCCAGGTGAGCGCCTTGTCCTCCGCCTCGGGCGGCTGCGGCATGAGCTCGAACTGCGTCACGCTCTTCGCGCCGTGGCGATTGCTCGTGCCCACGCAGTCGGAGCCGGTGTCGCCCCCGCCGATGACGACCACGTGCTTGCCGTCGGCGCGGATCTGGCCGGTGACCTTGTCGCCGGCATTCACGCGGTTTTGCTGCGGCAGGAACTCCATGGCGAAGTGCACGCCGTCCAGATCGCGCCCGGGCACGGGCAGGTCGCGCGACTGCTCCGCGCCGCCCGTGAGCAGCACCGCATCGAACTCGGCAAGGAGCTGCTTGGGCGAGACGATCTCCTTGGCAAGGCTCATGACCTTCGAGCCCTCGCCCAGGTGGCCGACGAGCACACCGGTGCGCATCGTCACGCCCTCGGCGCGAAGCTGATCGACACGGCGGTCGATCAGGTCCTTCTCCATCTTGAAGTCGGGGATGCCGTAGCGCAGCAGGCCGCCGATGCGGTCGTTCTTCTCGAAGAGCGTCACGTCATGGCCCGCGCGCGCGAGCTGCTGCGCCGCGGCCATGCCCGCGGGCCCCGAGCCGACGACGGCCACTCGCTTGCCGGTCTTGCGCTCGCTGGGCTGCGGCAGCACCCAGCCCTCCTCCCAGGCACGGTCGGCGATCGCGCGCTCGATGGACTTGATGCCCACCGGCTCGTCGTTCACGTTGAGCGTGCACGCGGCCTCGCACGGCGCGGGGCAGATGCGCCCGGTGAACTCGGGGAAGTTGTTGGTGGAGTGCAGCACCGCGGTCGCGTCGGACCAGTCGCCGCGGTAGACGAGGTCGTTGAAGTCCGGGATGACGTTGTTGACCGGGCAGCCGCTGTTGCAAAAGGGCGTTCCGCAGTCCATGCAGCGCGCGGCCTGCACCTTTGCCTGGTCGACATCGAGGCCGACCACGAACTCGCGGTAGTTCTTGACCCGCTTGGTGACAGGCTCGTAGCTCTCCTCGAGCCGCTCGTATTCGAGGAAACCGGTGATCTTTCCCATGTGTGTGCGCTCCCTCGTTCAGGCCTTGGCCTTGCTGGTCTTCTTGTCGACGGACTTCGCCTTCGCGATGCTTTGCTGCGCTTCCTCGCGCGCCTTCATCTCTCCGAGCGCGCGCTTGTATTCGTGCGGGAAGACCTTCACGAACTTCGCGCGCGAGACGGCCCAGTGGTCGAGGATGTCGCGCGCGCGCAGCGAGCCCGTCCAGCGGTGGTGGTCTTCGATGAGCTTGCGCAGCAGCGGCTCGTCGGGGCTGCCCTTGTGGAAGACCGAGGCGTCCTGCTGCGCGCGCTGCTCCTCGGCCGGGAGCACGCGCTCGAGCGCCACCATCGCGGTGTTGCATCGCTGCGCGAAGCTGCCGTCCTCGTCGAACACGTAGGCCACGCCGCCGGACATGCCCGCCGCGAAGTTGCGGCCGGTGCGACCCAGCACGACCACGGTGCCGCCGGTCATGTATTCGCAGCCGTGATCCCCGGTGCCCTCGACCACCGCGGTCGCGCCCGACAGGCGCACCGCGAAGCGCTCGCCGGCCACGCCACGGAAGAAGGCCTCGCCGCTGGTCGCGCCGTAGAGCACGGTGTTGCCGACGATGATGTTCTGCATGGCGTCGCCGCGGAAGTCGATGCTCGGGCGCACCACCACGCGCCCGCCAGACAAGCCCTTGCCGGTGTAGTCGTTGGCGTCGCCGATCAGGTAGAGCGTGATGCCGCGCGCGAGGAAGGCGCCGAAGCTCTGGCCGCCGGTGCCCTCCATCTGGATGAACACGGTCTGGTCGGGCAGGCCTTCGGGGTGATGGCGCACGACTTCGCCGGAGAGCATGGCGCCCACCGTGCGGTTCACGTTGCGCACCTCCTCCATGAACTGCACCTTCTCGCCGCGCTCGATGGCCGGGCGGCATTTCTCGATGAGCCTGACGTCCACCGCGCGTGCCAGCCCATGGTCCTGCTCCTCGATCTGGCGGCGCGGCACATCGGCCGGCGCGTCGGGCAGATGGAAGATGCGGGCGAAGTCCAGGCCGCGCGCCTTCCAGTGCGCGATGCCCTTGCGGGTGTCGAGCAGGTCGGCGCGGCCGATGAGGTCGTCGAACTTGCGCAGCCCCAGCTGCGCCATCAGCTGGCGCACCTCCTCGGCGACGAAGAAGAAGTAGTTGACGACGTGCTCGGGCTTGCCCTCGAACTTGCGGCGCAGCGTCGGGTCCTGCGTGGCCACCCCCACCGGGCAGGTGTTGAGGTGGCACTTGCGCATCATGATGCAGCCCTCCACCACCAGCGGCGCGGTGGCGAAGCCGAACTCGTCGGCGCCCAGGAGCGCGGCGATGACGACATCGCGGCCCGTCTTCATCTGGCCGTCGGCCTGCACGCGGATTCGCCCGCGCAGGCGATTGAGCACGAGCGTCTGCTGCGTCTCGGCCAGGCCCAGCTCCCACGGCGTGCCGGCGTGCTTGATGCTCGACCAGGGCGAGGCGCCCGTGCCGCCGTCGTGGCCGGCAATCACCACGTGGTCGGCCTTGGCCTTGGCGACGCCCGCCGCGATGGTGCCCACGCCCACTTCGCTCACGAGCTTCACGCTCACGCTCGCGCGCGAGTTCGCGTTCTTCAGGTCGTGGATGAGTTGCGCGAGATCCTCGATCGAATAGATGTCGTGATGCGGCGGCGGCGAGATGAGGCCCACGCCCGGCACCGAGTAGCGCAGGAAGCCGATGTAGTCGCTCACCTTGCCGCCCGGAAGCTGGCCGCCTTCGCCGGGCTTGGCGCCCTGGGCCATCTTGATCTGGAGCTGGTCGGCGCTCACGAGGTATTCGGCGGTGACGCCGAATCGGCCCGAGGCCACCTGCTTGATGCGCGAGCGCAGCGAATCGCCCTCGCCGAGCGTGTAGTCGACCTCGATGACCTGCGGCCCGAGCAGCTCGGACACCTTGGTGCCCTGCTTGATGGGAATGCCCTTGAGCTCGTTGCGATAGCGCGCCGGGTCCTCGCCGCCCTCGCCGGTGTTGGACTTGCCGCCGATGCGGTTCATCGCGATGGCCAGCGTGCTGTGCGCCTCGGTGGAGATGGAGCCGAGCGACATCGCGCCGGTGGCGAAGCGCTTGACGATCTCGGCCGCCGGCTCGACTTCGTCGACGGGGATCGCACGCGCCGGGTCGAAGCGGAACTCGAACAGCCCGCGCAGCGTCATGTGGCGGCGTGACTGGTCGTTGATGAGCTGCGCGTATTCCTTGTAGGTGTCGAAGCGGTTCGCGCGCGAGGCGTGCTGCAGCTTGGCAATCGCGTCGGGCGTCCACATGTGCTCCTCGCCGCGTGTGCGCCAGGCGTATTCGCCACCTGCGTCGAGCATGCCGGCGAGCAGCGGGTCGCTGGAGAACGCGGCGCGATGCATGCGGATGGCCTCCTCGGCCACCTGGAACACGCCGATGCCGCCCACCTGCGAGGCCGTGCCGCGGAAGTACTTCTCGACGAAGCTGCGCTCCAGGCCGATGGCCTCGAAGAGCTGCGCGCCGCAGTAGGACATGTAGGTCGACACGCCCATCTTCGACATGATCTTGGACAGGCCCTTGCCGATCGCCTTCACATAGTTGTAGAGGGCCTTGTCTGCGCTGAGATCGCCGGGCAGCTCGCGGTGCAGCGCCTGCAGCGTTTCCATCGCGAGGTAGGGGTGGATGGCCTCTGCCCCATAGCCCGCGAGCACGGCGAAGTGATGCACTTCGCGCGCCGAGCCGGTCTCGACCACGAGGCCCGCCGTGGTGCGCAGGCCCTCGCGGATGAGGTGCTGGTGCACCGCAGAGAGCGCGAGCGCCGCGGGAATCGCCACCTGGCTTCGGTCCATGCGGCGGTCGGTGATCACGAGGATGTTGTGGCCGGTGCGGATGGCGTCCACCGCCTGCGCGCACAGCGAGGCGAGCTTGGCCTCCACGCCCTCGCGGCCCCATGCGAGCGGGTAGACGATGTCGAGCTCGTAGGGCTTGAACTTGCCGCCCGTGTGGCGCTCGATGTCGCGCAGCCGGGCCATCTCGTCGAAGTCGAGGACGGGCTGCGAGACCTCCAGGCGCATCGGCGGGTTGACCGCGTTGATGTCCAGCAGGTTCGGCCGCGGCCCGATGAAGGAGACCAGCGACATCACGATGGCCTCGCGGATCGGGTCGATGGGCGGGTTCGTGACCTGCGCGAAGAGCTGCTTGAAATAGTTGTAGAGCGGCTTGTCCTTGTCGGAGAGGACGGCCAGGGGCGAATCGTTGCCCATCGAGCCGATGCCTTCCTCGCCGGCCTGCGCCATGGGGCTGAGCAGGAACTTGAGGTCCTCCTGCGTGTAGCCGAAGGCCTGCTGGCGATCGAGCAGCGACTCGGCGAACGGCGCGAGCTCGCTGGCGCAGGGCGCGACGTCGTCGAGCTTGATGCGCACGTTCTCGATCCACTGGCGGTAGGGCTTGGCCGAGGCGAACTGGTTCTTCAGCTCCTCGTCGTCGACGATGCGGCCCTGCTCCAGGTCGATGAGGAACATGCGCCCGGGCTGCAGGCGCCACTTCTTGACGATCTTGTTCTCCGGGATCGGCAGCACGCCGGACTCCGAGGCCATCACCACCAGGTCGTCGTCGGTGACGATGTAGCGCGCGGGGCGCAGGCCATTGCGGTCGAGCGTGGCGCCGATCTGTCGGCCGTCGGTGAACACCATGGCGGCCGGGCCGTCCCAGGGCTCGAGCATCGCGGCGTGGTACTCGTAGAAGGCGCGCCGGCGGCCGTCCATCGTCGCGTGCTGCTCCCAGGCCTCGGGAATCATCATCATCGCGGCGTGGGCGAGCGCGTAGCCGCTCATGGTGAGCAGCTCGAGCGCGTTGTCGAAGGTGGCCGTATCGGACTGCCCTTCGAAGGTGATGGGGTAGAGCTTGGTGAGGTCGTCGCCGAGCACGGGCGACTTCATCACGCCCTCGCGCGCGCGCATCCAGTTGAAGTTGCCTTTGACGGTATTGATCTCGCCGTTGTGCGCCACCATGCGATAGGGGTGGGCGAGCGGCCACTCCGGGAAGGTGTTGGTCGAGAAGCGCTGGTGCACCAGGGCCAGCGCGGTCACCACGCGCGGGTCGCGCAGGTCCTTGTAGTACTGCCCCACCTGATCGGCCAGCAGCAGGCCTTTGTAGATCACCGTGCGGCACGACATGCTGGGCACGTAGTACTCACGGCTGTGGGTGAGCTTGAGCGCCTGGATGGCGCTGGAGGCCGTCTTGCGGATCACATAGAGCTTGCGCTCGAGGGCGTCGGGCACGATGACGTCGGCGCCGCGGCCGATGAAGATCTGGCGGATCACCGGTTCCTTCGCGCGCACCGTCGGCGACATCGGCATCTCGCGGTCGACCGGCACGTCGCGCCAGCCCAGCAGCACCTGGCCTTCGGCCTTCACCGCACGCTCGAGTTCCTGCTCGCAGGCCAGGCGCGAGGCATGCTCCTTGGGCAGGAAGATCATCCCCACGCCGTATTCGCCGAGCGGCGGGAGCTCCACCCCCTGTGCCGCCATCTCCGCGCGATAGAACTCGTCGGGCACCTGGATCAGGATGCCGGCGCCGTCGCCCATCAGCTTGTCAGCGCCCACTGCGCCGCGATGGTCCAGGTTCTCGAGGATCTTGAGTCCCTGCTCGACGATGTGATGCGCCTTCTGACCCTTGATGTGCGCCACGAAGCCCACGCCGCAGGCGTCGTGCTCCTGGCCCGGGTCGTACAGACCGTGGCGGGTCAGGTCATCGATCTCGGCCTGGGTCGGCGAGGCGGGGGCGCGTTGCTGCATGGCGGTCTCCGGTGCGAATAGCCGCGAAGACTAATGCAGTGCAGCAAGGGCATCAATCGAATTTAAATGGGGTCAGAGTCCATTTACGTTCGCACCAAAATGTTGCGGCGTTAATTGGGGACAGATCATTTCGGGGCACTCACCTTCCGAGGCCGACCTCGCGCGCGCGGGGTGGTCGGGCGCCCCGGAAGCAGCTCGGCCATCCGGTGCTGGAAGACCTCGCCGCCCAGGACCCAGCCTCCACGCAACGCGGCTTGGATCGCCGACATTTGCGCGGATGTGAGCCCACGCTCATCGAGCTCGCGGTACTTGGCTTCGCGATCGAAGGGCGTGTTTCCGAGCGCCCAGTAAGCGTGCGGCGGAGTGACAACCGGGTCGCTGCGGCGCCCGTGATAGTGCGCGGCGCTCGCCCAGGGGAAGTCGATCGAGCGAGCGGCCTCGCCGGATCGCACCGCGGCCTGGTCGATATAGAGCAGCGCGGGCAGCATCCATTCGCGCGCATCCAATACAGAAGCGCGATAGCGGCCGTCCCAGAGCCCCCCGCGGCGCGCGTGACGCCGGTTGAAGCTGGCCACATAGCGCCGGCCGATGGACTGCATGAGACGGCCCAGCTCCTCGCCCTCCTGCGGCGTTGCCAGCAGCAGCACCTCCTGGGGCAGCACGGCATAAGCATGAATCTGGACGCGGTGGTCCCGGGAGAGCGTTCGCAGCACCTCGACGTAGGCGGCGTGGTCCTCCTCGTCGATGGCCAGGGCCTGCCCATGGACGGCGTGCTGGGTCAGCAGGTGGGGCTGGCCGGCGACGGCCATTCTCGAAAGTCGCGCCATGAATGAAAAAAGGGCACCGATGGGTGCCCTCGATCATGAACCCGGCATTGCCGGGCTCGTGGGATCAGAAACGATGGCGCACGCCGATCATGAAGCCATCGCGGGTGGTTGCACCGTTGCCAGCACCGGTGGTGTCGGTGAACTGGATCGGGCCCTTGACCTTGGTGTAGTCGAAGCCGACGTAGGCATCGGTGCGCTTGGAGAAGGCGTAGTCGGCGATGACTGCGACGAAGTCGCCCTTCGGATCGCCGATGCTGCGGCCCGGGATGAACTGGAACTGCTTCTGGTCGATGTTCCAGTAGGCGACACCCAGGTTGAACGCCGGCGTGAACTGGTAGGTGGCACCCACGAACCACAGGGTGCGCTTGTCCACGTTGATGTTCGCAGCGGCGTTCAGCGCGGCAGAGCCGAGGTTGAACATGAAGGTGTTGTCATAGCCGCTACCCGCGAGCAGGAAGGCCGAGTTGAAGCCCTGGTCGAACTTGTTCTCGGCATAACCGCCGCTGATGTAGATCGGACCCTGGGTGTAGGCCGCGCCGACCACGTAGCCCTTGGCCTTCAGGCCGCTCAAGTCTTCACGCTGCAGGTAGCCACCGCCGCCGGCGAAGGGACCGAAGGTGTACTTGGCCATGGCACCAGCCGACTTGCCGCCGATCGGGTTGGTGGCCGAGATGGCCTGGCCTTCGCCGAGGCTCCCCTGCACTTCGGCAGTGAAGCCGCCGAGCGTGATCGCGTACTTCACCATGTTGTCGTTGCGAGCGCCGAGCGCCACAGCGATTTCAGGCTTGTAGGCCTCGATGTACGGCGAGTACTTGAACGAAGCGAAGGTGCTGGTCGTGACGTCGAACAGCACGTTGTACTGGCGGCCCATGGTGATGCGGCCGAAGCTGTCGCTTTGCAGGCCGACCCAGGATTGCGCCCACGCGCCACCGGCGACCGAGGCGTTTGCGCCGCTGTCGGTCAGGAAGCGGTTTTCCAGGTTGACGATGGCAGCCAGGCCGCCGCCCAGGTCTTCACGCACGTTGATGCCCCAGCGGCTCTGGGACATGCCGCCGCCGACTTCCTTCCACAGACCTTGGTTGCTGTCGGCAGCAGGACCTTGATGGTCCGTGTAACGCACGGCGGCGTCCACGATGCCGTAGAGCGTGACGCTGGATTGCGCGTGCGCGGCACCCGCGATCGCCGAAAGTGCGGCGAGAGCGATCAAAGTCCTTTTCATGCGATTCATCTCCTGGGATTTCATATTTCTTGGCAGCCGCAGTCTCTGGACTGCGCCGAAGCTTTGGTCCCGTTGCGAACGAGTCCACGGCTGCGAGGCACTATATCGACGGGTTTTTTGGGGCAATACCGGTGCGCGCCCGCATGTTGCGATTTGTTCACAAGGCCCGGAGAGCCGCGACCCGCCTCGCTTTGCGAGCCACTGCAGGTGTCACCTAGGCGTCATCGCGCACCGAGCGGGACAAAGGACTTAGCCCCGCATTTGCATTCGCGAATTCGAATGCCATTGCAACGAGTCGAATGGAATTCGCGCAATTACGCCCGCACCTTTTGCGTGCATTTGCCGCAATTAGCCGGACCGTCTCAGGGAAACAGCGTGCGCCCGGTAATGCGCGTGTGTTCGCGAATCGCGTAGCGGTCTGTCATTCCCGCGATGTAGTCGGCAACGGACCGCGGACTGGCGGGCGCGCAGGCGGAAGCGCCCGAGGTCGCGGGCAGGCCCTCGCGGCAGTAGGCGTCGAAGAGCTCGACAACGATGGTTCTGGCGTGATCGGTGGTGCGCACCACGTCGGCATGCCGGTACAGGTTCGCGAACAGGAACCGCTTGAGCTGCGCGCTCACCGCGCGCATCGGCTGCGAGAACTGCACGAGCGGCGGTGATGCGCGCACGTCGTCCACGCTTTGCGGCGCCGCAGCCGCGATGGCTTGCGCGGTGGCGTCGATCACGTCGTAGACCTGCTGCGACAGCATGCGGCGCAGGGTTTCGAAGAGCAGGCGCCTGCCGGCAAGCCCGGGATGGTCCGCCAGGGCCTCGTCGCGAAAGCGCGTGAACAGCGGCACCGAGTCGAGTTGCTCGAAGGCGAGCAGGCCCGAGCGCACGCCGTCGTCGATGTCGTGGGCGTTGTAGGCAATCTCGTCGGCCAGGTTGCACAGCTGAGCCTCGAGCGTGGGCTGGGTGTGGTCGAGGAAGCGCCGCGCCACTCCATTGGGCTCGGCGGCCTCGAGCTTGCGGGCGTTCGCGCGCGAGCAATGCTTGAGGATGCCCTCGCGCGTCTCGAAGCTCAGGTTCAGTCCATCGAAGGCCGGGTAGCGCTCCTCGAGCTGATCGACGACACGCAGCGACTGCAGGTTGTGCTCGAAGCCGCCGTGTGCGCGCATGCATTCGTTGAGCGCATCCTGGCCCGTGTGCCCAAACGGGGTGTGGCCAAGGTCGTGCGCGAGGGCGATGGCCTCGACGAGGTCCTCATTGAGGCGCAGCGTGCGCGCGATGCTGCGCCCAAGCTGCGCCACTTCCAGCGAGTGGGTCAGCCGGGTGCGGAACAGGTCGCCTTCGTGGTTCAGGAAGACCTGGGTCTTGTAGACGAGCCGCCGGAATGCAGTGGAGTGAACGATGCGATCGCGGTCGCGCTGGTATTCCGAGCGCGTGGGCGCGGGCACTTCGAAGTGGCGCCGCCCGCGGGAGCGCGCCGGGTCGCAGGCGTAGACCGCGAGTGTCATGGCGCGGCCGCGCTCGCGCTCGCGCTGAAGTCCTCGATGAGCTGCGCGACCAGCGCGTCGGGTGCGCCTCGCACGCGCGCGCTTCCCATTCCATCGATCAGCACGAAGCGGATCTCGCCCGCTTCGGCCTTCTTGTCGTGCCGCATGAGTTCCAGGTAGCGGGCAGAGCCGAGCGCAGGGCCGCGCGTGGGCAGCCCGGCGCGTGCGATGAGCGATTCGATGCGCGCCGCCACAGCTGCGTCGATCATCCCGAGCCGCTCGGAGAGCCGCGCGGCCATCACCATGCCGCAGGCCACCGCCTCGCCGTGCAGCCACACGCCATAGCCGACGCCGGCCTCGATGGCATGCCCGAAGGTGTGGCCGAAGTTCAGGATCGCGCGCAGGCCCGATTCGCGTTCGTCCTGTCCGACGACGTTCGCCTTGATCTCGCACGACCGACGGATCGCGTGACGCAGCGCGTCGCGCTCGCCCCGCAGCAGCTCGTCGAGGTGCGTCTCCTGCCAGACGAAGAACTGCTCGTCGGCGATCGGTCCGTACTTGATGACTTCGGCAAGGCCCGCGCGCAGCTCCCGCGCGGGCAGTGTCTTCAGGGTGTCCAGGTCCGCAAGCACGCGCAGCGGCTGGTGGAAGGCGCCGAT
>Ga0105248_10010181_pt1 | contig 10355 bp, 6 predicted proteins | sample KBSS34metaG_FD_81524 | JGI IMG/M metagenome (GOLD analysis project Ga0105248, IMG submission 81524) | Switchgrass rhizosphere microbial communities from Kellogg Biological Station, Michigan, USA - KBS S3-4 metaG | ecosystem: Host-associated > Plants > Roots > Rhizosphere > Soil | place... | reverse complement strand
CGAAGGCGCCGGGCTTGCGCTGCATGCGTGCGCGCATCACCACGACGGGTTGCTGTACCTGCGCGACTTCCGCGTAGATATTCGCCCCGGGGTCTTTTGACATGTGATAGATCGACGCTTCCACCGCGGGCGGGCAGGCAAGGACAAATTCCGAATCGCGCGGCAGCACGCCGTAATCGCAGTAATCCCGCAGGATCTCCGGCCGCCAGCGGACGAACGGAAGGCGTCCCTTGAAGCGTTCGAACATTTCATCCGGCGATGCCCAGATATTGCGGCGCCGCAGGGTGGCCGACACGTCGAGCGGTTCCGCGCCGTACCAGTCGATTGGAAAGATCGTGGGGTCCACCAGCAAAAGCGCCCGATAGGTCTGCGGACGCAGTGCGGCGGTCTGCACCGTGGTGTGCCCGCCGCTGGAATGGCCGATGCCGATGGCATCGCGCACGTCAAAATGCTCCGCCACCGTCGTCATGTCGCGCCCGAAGATTCTCCAGTGGTACGGCAACTCGGGCTGGCTGCTGCGCCCGTGCCCGCGCGCGTCGGTCGCCAGGCAGCGACGCTCCGGAAACATGCGGATGATCTGGTCCCAGCATCTTCCGTGAAATCCGGTGGCGTGCGCGAACAGAAACGGCGGGTCTTCGCCAGGCCACTCCCACACAGCCAGCTCTTGTCCGGGCCGGCCAACGAACTTCAACTCAGGGGTTCGATCCACCATCGTATTTTCCCATGCCCCTTATACTCAAAAGATGGCCGGTCTGCTCTATGTAGTGGCTACGCCCATCGGGAACCTGGAGGACATCACCTATCGCGCCGTCCGCGTGCTGGGCGAAGCCGATCTGATCGCGTGCGAAGACACGCGGCAGACGCGCAAACTGCTGGATCACTACAATATTCACAAGCCGACAGTGAGCTATCACGACCACAATGAGGCGGAACGCACCGAGGAACTGACGGCCCGCCTGGTCTCCGGCGCCGTGATCGCGCTGGTTTCCGACGCCGGCATGCCGCTGGTGTCCGACCCCGGCTACCGCCTGGTGCGCGCCGCGATCGATGCCGGCATCGCGGTACATCCGGTGCCCGGCCCTTCGGCTTCCCTCACTGCCCTGGCGGGTTCCGGCCTGCCCACCGACGCCTTCTACTTCGGCGGATTCCTACCGCCGAAGCCCGGGCAGCGGGCCCACCTGCTGGAGGCGCTGTCCGAAGAACCGGCAACCCTGATCTTCTACGAGGCGCCGCATCGCATTTTGGAATCGCTGGAGGCCATCGAGACCGTCCTCGGCCCGCGTCCCGTAGTAGTGGCGCGCGAACTCACCAAAGTTCACGAGGAGTATCTGCGCGGCACCGCCGCCGAAGTGCGCGCGCAACTCGCATCGCGCGACGCCGTCAAGGGCGAGATCACGCTGCTGATCGGAAAGGCCACCGAGCCGCCGGCGGACGACACACCCGTGGTGGAAGCAGTGAAGGTACTGATCGGCGATGGCATGCCGCGGATGGACGCGATCAAGCTGGTGGCGCGCCGCCGCGGACTATCCAAGCGCGATGTGTACGATCAGATGTTGACGGAGAAGTGATACCATGCTGAATCGTTTTGGCCTGCCCGCTGTGGCGTTGCTCGCGACGGTGCTATGTCCGGCGCAGGAGTATGTCGATCAGGTAGTGGAGCGCGCCCGCAAGGAATTCGATGTCCCCGGCATCGCCGTGGCCATCGTCAAGGACGGCAGCGTCGTCCTGGCCAAGGGATATGGCGTGCGCAAGCAGGGCGAGACGGCGCCGGTCACCGCGCAATCGCTGTTCCGCATCGCGTCCAATACCAAGGCGTTCACCAGCGCCGCGCTCGCCATGCTGGTGGATGAACGCAAGATCCGTTGGGACGACCCCGTCACCCAGCACATGCCCGCCTTCCAGATGTACGACCCTTACGTCACCCGCGAGATGACGATCCGCGACCTGCTGACCCACCGCAGCGGACTCGGCCTGGGCGCCGGCGACCTGATGTTCTTTCCGTCCGGCGACCTTGGCCGCGACGAAATCATCAAGCGCCTGCGTTTCGTCAAGCCGGCCACCAGTTTCCGCAGCGCCTACGCCTACGACAACCTGCTCTATATTGCGGCCGGGCAGCTGATCCCGGCGGTCACCGGCAAGAGCTGGGACGATTTCGTGCGGGACCGAATCTTCACCCCGCTCGGCATGACGAACACCTTCACCGACGTCAAAGCGCTTCGGCAGGGCAAGGACGTGGCGACTCCGCACAGTGCGCTCTCGGGCAAGCTGGAAGCGCTGCCTCAGGAGGATATGGACACCAGCGCGCCGGCGGGAGCGATCATCGCCTGCGTGGACGATCTGTCAAAGTGGATGATCGCGCAGCTTAACGGCGGCGCATTAGACGCCGGGGGAAAGAAGCGCCTGTTCAGCGCGGCGCAGTCCATGGAGATGTGGTCGGCGCAGACCATCCTGCCGGTCGGCGAGCCGGCCAAGGATGCGCCCGCCGCCTTCGTTGCCACACAGCCGAATTTCCATGCGTACGGCCTGGGCTGGGATCTGCGCGACTATCGCGGCAAGCGGTTGGTGAGTCACACGGGAGGGCTCACGGGTTACGTTTCCCGCACCGCGCTGATTCCGGAACTGAAGCTTGGAATTGTGGTGCTCACCAACCAGGAGGTCACGGCCGCGCATTCCGCCATCGCCAACACGGTGATCGATCACTACCTGGCAGTAGGGGATGCCGATTGGGTGGCGGCCTATGCCGCGCAGCTAAAACAGCAGCGGGCACAAGGCGAGGAAGCGGTCAAGAAGGCGGCAGGCCAGCGCAAGCTCGACACGAAGCCGGCACTGCCCCTGACCGGCTATGCGGGCCGCTACCGCGACGCCTGGTACGGCGACATGCGGATTGAGGAGCACGGGGGCAAGCTATCCATCTACTTCACCCATACTCCGGATCTGGCGGGCGATCTGGAACACTGGCAGCACGACACCTTCGTGGCGCGATGGAAAAAGCGCTCCCTGGATGCCGACGCCTACGTGACATTTTCGTTGAAACCGGATGGCACGATCGACGAGGTGCGAATGGCGGCGGTATCGCCGCTCACCGATTTCAGTTTCGATTTCCACGATCTGCTGTTCCGTCCGGTAGCGATCAACGCGGCGCCGAAGTGAGACGCGGGCTGCCCACGACCGTTTCCGGCAGCTCGAAATCCGCCAGTCCCCAGTGCTCGAGATTGAAGATCATCGGCGAATTGAAGCGCCGCATCTGATCGATCCAGAGGACGACTTCCGGGTAATCCACCCACGAAAGTCCGCGAGCGCGAATGCGCTCAAACAGCTTCGCCTGGCCTTCCGGAGTCCAGCCCGATCCCAGGCCGTGCTCGATGTGGTAACAGCGCATCGGATGGGTCAGCATCACCTCGCGGAAACCGGCGTGGTGTGCCGCATAGCAGAGCACGGAATCGATGTGGAAAGAGAACAGATCGAATTCCGGGTAGCCGCGCAGATTAAACCAGTGCTCGCGGGCCATCAGCGTGAAGTCGCCGCAGGTATTGGTGTGAAGAAATTTGACGTTCGAAGCGGTTGTCCGCAACTGCGAATGGTCTATCGAAGGCGCTCCGACGACGTTGCCCCCAGAACCGACGGCACGGACTCCCCAGGGACGCCTTACCTCAGGAATCTTGGGTGCCGGCGGCGTGGCCAGTGGAGCGATGGGGGCTTGGGAAGTTCCGGTCAACCCGCACCAGTACACGCGAAAATTGAGAGTCCGCGGGTCGCCATTCGGGCACGGGCGGCCTCCGCCGGCGGCCGATAGAGCGTAGACACGCGGACGCCCCGCTTGGCAGGGCACTGCGAGTTCAATGTACCGTAGCCGCTCGACCACCGTGCGGGCGACCAGTTCTCCCGCCTCATCGTGCACCTGGAGTTCGAACGCTGCCGACCCGACGCCCGGGCCAGGTTCGATTTGGATTCCCAAATGCGCGACTCCGTCGTCCGGGGCGGAGACGATCAATTCGGACCTTGCTCCATCCGACCACCGGAAAGTTTCGCCGGCGAAGTGCTCCAGGTCGTTCCATCCGGCGCCGGGGGCTACGCCGTGAACGTTGTCGAAGACCTCGTGCCCAAATGCTGACTTTTTGACGAATAGTTTGGAGCGCGACCGGTACAGCATCGCCTTGCCCAGGGCCTGCACGAGACCGCCGGCATCCCGATAGAACCGAAGCGCACGATTAAGCGGCGAGAGCTCCAGGGGCCGTGCTGTCAGGTTGTACGGGGCCGCAGGCATTTCCGTCCGTTGCGCGGGAGCTTCCGCCCAACTGCACGAAAAGACGCGGAAGTTCATGATGCGCGGATCATCGGCCTTCGGCGCCCCGCCCATCGGGACGTGAAATCGAAATTCCACGCGGCGGCTGCCGCCTGGTAGCTGCAACTCCAACCTGGTCCGCTGGGCGACGAGCGTTTCCGCCAGGACAAGATTCGCCGCGTCACGAACCTGTAAGATGAATGGCTGGCGGCTGACGCCGGGACCCGGCTCCAGTTCCACGATCAATGGCGGGGCGGGATCTGACGGGAGATCCACGACTACCTGTGCATCGTTGTCTACCCAGCGGAACTTCTCATCAGGAGAATACTGTTCCAGGGTGCTCCAACCATCACCGAAATAAATCCCCGAATCCGGCGCTGCGATGTCGTTGGGAAGGAGTTTTCGCAGGCCCTCCGGCGTGAGTTGAAAGTAGCCTTCGCGCGTACAGGCCCGGATGATATGCGAAGCGCAATAATCCAACTGTTCGGCGAGACTGCCATCGACCGGCACATCGGCCGTGACGTCGAGACGGTCCATGCGATACATGCGGCCGGGCTGAAGCTGTTCCTGGGCGATAAAGCGAACCAGTTCATCGGAAAAAATAATGTCGATGTTAGTGGCGAGAATGAAACGTCCGCGGGACCGCCGCATCGCCACGTTCTTGCCGATCATCTGGTAGAGCGGCAGCGCCGCGGCATGCTGGTAGGTGCGATGGATTTCCGGCGGAACCTGGATGAACCGCACCTGACAGGGTCCGGTATCGGCCGGCCATTTGAGCGCATGGATCAGGTGCGGGCGGTCCTGCGGCGGGTTCCAATCCACCACGATCAATTCCGAGGAGAGCTCGTGCCGTTTTGCCTGACCGATCCAGGCATTGACGAAGGCCTGCATGCGACCGATCAGGTTTCCACCGTGGTCATCGTTACGCGCGGTTACGACGATCGACAGATATGGTTGCTGACTCATCGTTGAGAAGTGGATGCGGTTAGTTCCCGGTTCACTCCGCCTTCCCATTCCGCGGAGGCGAGGGTAGTCTCGGGAAGCACTTCGTCACGCAGCCCCCAAGAACCGGCATTCTGCCGCCTGAAAGGAAAGCCGTGCGCCCAAAGAAATGCCGGCAGGACAAAGTGGCGTTCGTAGGAATCGAGCAGGGCCCCCTCGGAATTCCGGTCCACCCGGCGCGGATAGTTCCCGATGATGCGGGAGAAATTCATGAGCGTAGTGCTTCCCGTCATCGAGAGAAGCTCCTCCCACCGCTTCCATGACGACTTCCAGACCTGCTGTCTGCGTGCCACGGTCTTCAGTCCGTGGCTGAGTTTGTAGACCCGGCAGTCCGGCGGCAGGATCGCTTGACTGCGGCAGTGCGCGTAGGCCGCATGCAGCGCGAGGCTGTCGTAATCGAGGAAGATCGGATATTTCCCCTGGCGCAGACCGGCGATGCGCATCCAGAGGCTGCGGGACATGAGGAGGAAGTCTCCACAGGCGTTGGCATGCAGCGCGGGAATGCGATAGGAGGGCTCGACCGCGAGCGGGCGGTGGCATTCCACAACATGGGCTTCACAGGCGGTTGAAATCTCCTCCGACGAGCCGCCCGGCGGGACCGCGTCGAAGGCGGCGCGATCAATATCGTAGCGGTCGCAGCGATAGATGCAGTCCTCGAGCAGGTTCTTACTCGAGAGGATGCGAATCAGGCCGGCGGAGTAGATATGGTCGGCAGCGCGGTAAACAAAAAAGCTTCCCCGAGACCTTCGCAAACCGACGTTGACGGCACAAGTCTGATGAAACGCGCGGACCTCGCTGTGCGGAAAGCGGAGATGGTACCGCGGTGGCACGGAAATGATCTTGATGGAGACATACCGGCCGGCATCTACCCGCATAGATTCGTGAAGAGGGGCCTGTGCAGGATCGGGGTTGTAGTCAACGACGAGAATTTCGCTCTCAACGCGGGCCGCTTCAAGCTGGCGCTGCAAGATCAGCAGGCTCTTATTCTGCACGTCGCCGCAGGGATAGGTGTCATTTCGGGTGGGAATCACTAGAGAAATGTATGGCTGCGGCATACCGCTCTGGCGGACCATTCAAGGTACTCTATACTTTACCACGGCATAGACACTGGAACGGGAAGCTGCTACCGGACAAATGATATTGCTCTACATAATCTTCGGAATCCTGATCGGGCTGCTTTCGGTATTGTCTCTGCTTGCCGCCAGAACGGCGCGGAGCGCGGCACAGACGAACGGCCAGTTCCTGGCTCGCCTGGACGAAGGGGTCGCGGAGTTGCGGCGGGAGGGAAACCGGCAGGTTCTCGAATTGCACACGGCGATGAGATCCCTCACCGACTTGCAACATCAAGAGTTCTCGCGGATGCGGGCTATGGTTGAACTTCTTCCCCATTCGGTCGCGGCGCTCAAGCGCGAACTCGCCCAGCTCCAGGAATCCACGGACCGGATAAAGGCGGATTTGGAGCTCTCCAGCGCCGCTCAGAACGAGCAGCTGATCCAGATCGGGCAGCTACAGGAATTCATGAATCATGCGAAAGTGCAATTGGAAGCGACAAGGGCCGCTCAGGACGATCAGTCGACACAGATCTCGCAACTTCAGGAATCCGCCAGGGGGCTGAAAGCGCAGTTGGAAGTATCCGGTGCCAGTCAGGGTGAGCAGCTGGCTCAGATCCGCGCTCACTTGCCTCCACCCAAACCGCCATATGAGGATCCAGTCCCGTTTGTCGAGGCTATGTCAGAAGCGGAAGTTCTTCGAATCGCAGCACCGTTAGCTTTTGTTCGCCCGCTTACGCCTTATCCTAACTGGTGTTTTGACGCGGACTGGCAGAATTCCGATCTTGGTTACAGAATCCGCCGGAGCATATGGACTTACTTCAGCCGCCGGAAGACGGCGACCTCGCTGGATATTCCCTGGCATGGCGGTCTCAATCTGCGGATCTATCTCGGAAACGACTTAAGCCGGCAACTGTACGTAGCCGGTTGTCTCGATCCCAACGAGTTCGCACTTCTGGACAAGTTACTTGTGCCGGGTATGGTCTTCCTTGATGTCGGCGCCCACGAGGGTGTCTATACGGTGTTCGCATCTTACCGCGTGGGTAACACCGGATCTGTCTGGGCATTTGAACCCAGCAGGCGCGAGATGGAGCGTCTTACGACTAATGTGCAGCTGAACGATCTCGCGAATGTACGCTCTTTCTGCATGGCGCTAGCCGACGAAGATACGAACGCCGAACTCCTGATTGCCGGGGATGAACATTCCGGACACAACACGCTCGGACAGTTTGTCCACGAATCGGAACTGTCCAGACGAGAACTGGTACCGCTCCACCGCCTGGATACTGTGCTGCAGGAGAACACTCTCGAGCGGCTGGATGTTCTGAAGATCGATGCGGAAGGCGCGGAACGGCGAGTCCTGGCCGGCGGCCTCGGCGCACTGAAACGATTTCGGCCCACGATCCTACTGGAAGTAAGTGACTCATCCTTAAAAGCTCAGGGCAGCAGCCGGGACGAACTAATCCGGTTTCTCGAATCGCAAGCCTATCGCTTTTACCTTTTCGATGCTTCGACAGGCGTACCTGTTCCTGCCTTCGAAGGCCGCTACGGCGCCAACATGCTGGCGGTCCCGTTGGAGCGGAACCTGCCGGAAGCGGTGCTCCTGCCGCTGCCCGGGACACGAAAGTAAGCTCCGGCCATAGTGTTGTGGGCGATTGCGGTGCCCTGTGCGGTCGACGCGTACCGGCAGAAACCGTTCGCCCCGAGCCTGTGGACCAAGTATGTTCGTAGCGAGCGCCGTCGCCATACTTCTGGTGGGCGGATGGCGCGCGCCGCACACGGGTTTCCGAGTCGCGATCATGCTGCTCCTGATACTCCTTCTGTACATCGGGCCGGCAAGTGAGAGTTTGCTCTACACGTCGATCGACACCACGAATCGCGACGACTTTCAGGCGCTGATGAGGTCCACCTGACAGATCACCCAGAGAGGATTGGCGAACATTTGAAATTGCTCGATTCGCACGGCGTTCGCTATACGAACAAACGCCAGCGGACTGTACGATCCAGCCAATCGTTGTTCTACGTAGCTGCAGAGGATATCGTCGACATTTCAACTTTGCACCAGCTTGCTCCTGGCGCCCGTTGCAGGGGCTCAGGCGCGGGCCGCATGGTATTATGAACTTCCGTGGTTGGGCCCGTATGTCTGTTCGCATTGACGTACAGACAGTTGGGTCTGTCCGTTGATCTCGTATTCTATCGTGCCGCTACCGAGCAGCCCGCAGAAAGCAGTTGGAGCGCCTGATGTCACCCGTCTTTCCTGACCCCGCCGTAGGCTTCTCACTCGCGCGCGCGTGCTGGAATCACCGCGCGGTGTTAGCCGGCCTTCAGGATCGGATCTCTGCGTTCCGGTTGGCCGTTGGCGCGCCGGGTTCTCTCGAAGCTCACGAATGCTCGCAATTGATGGCCGCGGTTCTCGAGTTTCGCCCCGACCTTATCGTAGAGGTTGGTTCGACGAGTGCAGCCTGCATTTTCACCGAAGCCGCCAATCGCCTGGTTTCCACACGGGTTCTCAGTGTCAGCCCGGAGGGTGGTTGGAAGGCCACGGCGGTCCTGCTGCGAGAGATCGTCAACGATGCATGGTTCGCACCTCTCCAAGTCGTCGAAACCAACATCCGCACCTTCGATTTCCGAGCCGCCCTGGCTGACGCCAGGCGGATTCTTGTGTTTTGGGCCGCGCACCGATTGGATACTACCGCGGTGGCGCTCTCGAGGGTTTTGCCGGAGCTGGCCGGTCGCGAACACTTGATTGCCGTGCACGACATAGGGGATGTCCGCTACCACGATGAAGAGGATGGAGGCGGCGGCTATTCTACGCCGATTGGAGGGTTGGCGGCCCGCTACTTGAGACCGTCGAGTGCAGCGGCAAATCTCGAAGACTGTATCGCCATATCAAATTTTGCGGCACGCAACGAGTTACCGCTACATTCCGCCACCCACAGCCTCCACACCGAGTTGAACAACGAACAAGCTGCGGAACTGGCTTTCACTTCGTGTGGGAGGTTTTCCCGTGAAGGCCAGTGGATCTACTGGAGCCTCAGCGAAACGGCGCTGCCTGTCGCGTTTCCGCAGCTACAAGCGCCGTGCGATCCCTCCCCGGGGTTTGCTGATGCACTCAGGCGTTCACGACTGCCGGACCCATGGCATGTCCTGCCGGTGAATTGGCACCTGGTCACGCTGCTTTTGCTTCCGGTGTTGTTGTATCTGATGAATCCCAATTGGTTGTTCCAGAATATCGGCCACATGGATGCCTGGGCCTATTTTGGCGACTTTCAACATTTCCCCCGACTTCAGAGTTTACGGCCGGCCTACTGGGCCGAGCGAATGACCTGGGTATTTCCAGGATGGGTACTGACTCGCCTGTTTGGCACTGTGACAGCCGTAATGGTGCTCCATTCCGCGACCTACCTGATTTCGCTTTACAGTTTGTACTTCATCTTACGGCGGCTTACCACACCCAGAACTGCGTTTACCGCCGCGCTGATGCTGGGATGCCACGCGTGCTTCGTGGCATCCAACGGCTGGGACTACCCCGATAGTGTCCTGATCGCCCTCTTCCTGCTAAGCGTATTGTTTCTCCTCAAGGCCTGTGACTCTGAACGACCCATGAGCCTGTTACTGATGTCTGGGGCTGCCTGGTCCGGGCTGGTCTACTCCTTTCTCGCATGGTCGGTCTTTACGCCAGGTTACCTTTATGCTGTTTATGCGATTCTGGATCTGCGCAAGGCGGGAATGCAAGCAGTGAGGCGGGTTGCGGGCTGGTTGATTGCGGGCTGGCTGTTTGCGACGGTAGCGCTCTGGGGGGTGTACGCGCTTCTCGGCGGACCGGGATTTTTCCTGGAGCAAAACATCAAAATCGCCATGATGGTGGCGAACCTCAAGACGAATCCGTGGTTGACCGACCCCCAGTGGTACTACAAAGCAACCTGGTTGATTTTCCCCGTGCTGGCATTCTGCCTGGCCGTGACAGCCGCAATGCGCTCGGCCTTCCGCAAAGCGAAGATCCCAGGAAGTCAAGAGGCGCT
>Ga0105248_10010170_pt1 | contig 10362 bp, 9 predicted proteins | sample KBSS34metaG_FD_81524 | JGI IMG/M metagenome (GOLD analysis project Ga0105248, IMG submission 81524) | Switchgrass rhizosphere microbial communities from Kellogg Biological Station, Michigan, USA - KBS S3-4 metaG | ecosystem: Host-associated > Plants > Roots > Rhizosphere > Soil | place... | reverse complement strand
TCGAAGAGTTGATGCAGCTCTCCGTCGCGGCGGGAACGATCAAGCGGCACGCTCCGTACGAACGTTACGTCGACGAGAGCTTTGTCAGAAACATCACGCCGGCCCGCATCGCGCTCTGACAGGGAGGAAGCGCGTTGAACCGTGGGCTCCTGGCGTTTCTTCCGCTGCTCGTTCTTGCGCTCACCGCGGGCGCCGCGGAAACCCCCGACTTGAGGACGGGCGTTTTCAAGCCTCCCCGGCCGGCACCGGACTTCTCCCTCCGGGGATCGGACGACTCTGAGCTTAAGCTCAGCCGCTACCGGGGAAAGGTCGTTGCATTGGGGTTCGGCTATGCTTCCTGCCCCGACGTCTGTCCCGCGACGCTGTTTTTCCTGGCCCAGGCCAAAGAGAAGTTGGGTGCGGCAGGCAAGGACTTCCAGGTCATCTACGTCACTGTGGATCCCGAAAGAGACACGCCGGAGCGCCTACGGAAGTTCCTCGCAGCCTATGACCCGACGTTTGTCGGGGCCACCGGCGCTCCCGGGCAGCTTGCGGATGTGCGCAAGGCGTATGGCATTCAAATCTCCACGCAGGTTCCCAGCGAGGGGAACCCGTCCGTCTACTACGTTCACCATTCGTCGTTTGTGTATCTTATCGATCGCGGAGGAAATCTTCGCGCAATGATGCCGTTTGGAGTATCGGTCGATGATATCGCGCACGACGTCAAAGCCCTGTTGAGCCCTTGAGTGCAGATGATCGCCGGACGACTTCGGGTGTCGATACTGTGGATGCTCGTGGCCGCGTCGGCTTCAGCCTTTGGGCAGGGGAGCGACGCAAAGGTGCGCGTCGATGGGGCGTGGGCGCGCCGCGCGGCGATGTTGACGGGCGTCGACGCGAAGGCCGGAAGCGGGAGCGGTGCGGTCTACGCCACACTTGTCAATCCGGGAAAGGAATCTGACGCTCTTGTCGGCGCCGAGAGCGAAGCTGCCGCAGCGGCGGAGATTCACGAAAGCTACCAGGAATCGGGCATGATGATGATGCGCCCAGTCCAGAGGCTCGACGTTCCGGCGGGCAAGAAGGTCGAGATGAAGCCCGGCGGCTACCACATCATGCTGCTGAACCTGAAGCGCGACCTGACCGCCGGGACGGTGGTGAAACTGACGTTGCAATTTCAAAATGCCGGGAAAGTCCCAGTGATTGCCGAGATCAAATGAAGGCCGATCGATGAGACGTGCTCGTCGCTACTGGGCCTTGATCGCGTTGGCGGGGATCGCGCTTGCCACCACGGCATGGGCTGCGCTGATGCCGATCGACGTCGATTCGAAAGAGCAGGTCTACGTCATTCCCCAAGGGACGTGGGCGCGCAGGATGGCTGGAGAGAAGCTCGAGGTCCTGCCCTCCGAGATTCACCTGACGATCGGGGTAAAGGACGTCCTCGTCTTGCGTAATCAGGACGATGTCCCGCAGCTCTTCGGGCCGGTGCTGATCATGCCGGGGCAGAGCTTCGAGCTTCCTTTCCGTTCGGCGTCGAGGTATCAGTTTCTCTGCACGCTGCACGCGAGCGGACAGTTGGAGGTCGTCGTCGCGCCGATGCCGGACCCGGGGTGGGCGCGGCTGCGATGGCGAGCGGCCGCCCTTGCAAACTCGCGAGGATGGTCCTGAGAGGGACTGCGTTGTGCGCGGGCTCAAACAAGTCCTTCCCCCGCTGGCGATGGCGGCGCTTCTGGTTGCCGTGTGGTGGGCGGTCGTCGTGCAAAGCGGGACGGTCATCTTTCCCACGCCGTTGCAGGTCGTGACGGCCACGCTCGATCTCGCGCAGCAGGGAACGCTGTGGACTCACATCGGGTCATCGCTGTTTCGGGTCGGTGCCGGGTTTCTGCTCGCGATCGTCGTCGCCGTCCCGATGGGGCTCTGGATGGGGTGGATCGGGGGCGCGTTTACGACGCTCAATCCGCTCGTCCAAATGCTGCGGCCCATCTCTCCCATCGCGTGGATTCCGCTTGCCATACTCTGGTTTGGCGTCGGCGACGTCTCGCCCATTTTTCTGATATTCCTCGCGTCGGTATTTCCGATGATCGTGCAGACCGTCGCCGGAGTGCACACCATCGAGCGGCAATACCTCCTGGCAGCAGAGAATTTCGGAGTTTCGCGCCGCAAGCTATTCCTCCAGGTCGTGATCCCCGCGGTGCTCCCGCAGATCATCGTGGGGATGCGGGTGAGCCTCGGCGTCGCTTGGCTCGTCGTCGTCGCGGCGGAGATGATTGCCTTGAGGTCCGGTCTCGGCTACCTCATCATCGACTCGCGGAACGCGGGAAACCGGTACGACCTGGTCGTCGCCGCAATGGTCGTCATCGGGATCACCGGACTCTTTCTGGACGGCATCATGCGACGTCTGGAACGGCTCAAGGCCGTCAGGTGGCGTTATGCCCGCTAAGATTGCGATCAACGACATAAGCAAGAGCTTCGTAACCGACAAGGGGCCGCTGCAAGTCATCGCGGGAATCGACTTTGCGGTGGCCGACGGCGAGTTCGTGGCTATCGTCGGCCCCTCCGGCTGCGGCAAGACCACCCTGCTCAATATCATCGCGGGATTCGAGCGGCCCGATCACGGCCGGGTGATCGTCGATGGCGCAGTGCGCGATGGGCCCAGTCCCAAAGGCATCGTCATCTCCCAAAAGGGCTCCGTCTTTCCCTGGCTCACCGTTCAGCAGAACCTGATGTTCGGCCTCAACGGCCACCATCCCGACAAGCGCGCGCTCGCCGATCACTATGCGGCCCTGGTGGGATTGCGCGGCTTCGAGACGGGCTACCCGTACGAGCTGTCGGGCGGCATGCTGAAGCGAGTGGAATTGGCGAGGGCGCTTGTCGTCAAGCCCGAAATTTTGTACATGGACGAGCCGCTCTCGGCCCTCGACGCCCTGACGAGCCTCCAGATGCGCGTCGAGCTGCTGCGAATCCTGTCCGAGGAGCGGCACACGTGCGTGCTGATCACCCATGATGTCGAGGAGGCCATACAGATGGCCGACCGAATCATCGTCCTCTCCGTTCGGCCGGCAACGATCCAGGCCACTTTCGAGGTGCCATTTCCGCGCCCGAGAAACCTGTCGAGCTCCGACGTGGTGAAACTGAAAGCGCTGATTCTCCGCGAATTCGGGCTTTAGGGCCGCAGAGTTGCGTCGGAAGGCGCGCAAGCGTTCAGGGCCTAGGGGTTTTTCGCCAGTCGCGCCGCCCCGCTCCGCGGCTTGAATAGAGGGTCGTCGGCGGGCCAGCCCTCGCGCGTCGCTTTGCGCTGCTCGTAGAGCGCCAGGTTTCGCTGCAGGAACGCCAATCCGCGCCGGCCGCCGCCGCGCTCGGCGGCGATGATGACTTGCTTTTGCAACGCCACGGCCTGATCGAAGCGACCCGTTTCGGCAAGCGCCATGGCATACGTCTCCCCGACGTCGGGATTTCTTGTCGTCTCGAAAAGGGCTTTTGCCAGCGCGAGCGCCCGCGGGCCGTCGCGCACGGATGGCGCCGGCGCCGTCGCCAGGACTCGCGCCAGCGTGTTGATGATCTCGGGACTGCCGGGTTGCGTCTCGAGCGCGGCTTCGAGGACCTTGCGGGTTTCGCCGTAATGACCCGCCTTGACGTTCGCCAAAGCGATCGACACCTGAAGCCGGGTGGACCTTGGCGTGCGCTCGAGCGCTTGTTGATACAGTCGGATAGCGTCTTCGGAAAATCCCGCGCGCATCTTCGCGTCGGCAAGATAAACCATCGCCTGCACGTTGGCGGGATCGCGAGAGAGCGCCGCCGTGTAATGCTCGATCGCCGGCTGGTCCTGCCCTTGGCGATCCAGGACCACGCCGAGGCCAAGATAGGCAAACGCATTGCGATCGTCCATCGCGAGTGATTGCGCAAGGTAGCGTTGTGCTTCGTCGAGGCGACCAAGGTTGGCGAGCGAGACGCCAAGATTGGCGAGAGCTTCGGCATTGCCGGGGTCCGCCGCCACTGCCGCTCTGAACACCGGCTCCGCCAAGTCGAAGCGCCCCGCCCTTCCGTACCGCTGGCCGCGGCGCAGCAATACACGCGCCGATGCAACCTTGGCACCCATCGCGTCCACCATCGGATCGGCAATTTCGGGCTGGGGGCCGTCGACGGTGAACTGGCGAATGTTTTCCTCGGCCTTCGCGCGATCTCCCAGTCCCCGGTACGCCATCGCCAGCGGTTGGCGCAGCCGCGTGGCGCCGGGCGCAAGGCTCAACGCCTCCTCGAGGTAGCCGACCGCTTCCTTGTACTGCTGCCTGGCAAGCGCGACTTTACCCAGCCCCGTCAGTGCTGCGGCGCGCGTGGCGCCCATGGATTCCAGCTTTTCGTACATCGTCCGCGCCTTGTCGAGATCGCCGTGTTGCAGGTAGACCTCGCCGAGCGAGAACAGGATCGCGGCATCGCTTCCGTCTATCGCCAGCGCCGATTCGAAGGCGGGCAGTGCCTCCGACACTCTGCTCGCATCGTTATAAAGGTGCCCCAGGAGATAGGGCCAGCGCTTGTCACGAGGCGCAAGCACCCGTGCGTTGGCGTACGCCGCTTCGGCCGAAGGCACGAAGTTCTGCGCGTGATAGGTCATCGCGAGCTCGCCATACGCGTTGGCGAGCGCATCATCCTTGGGCTTGCCGGCGGAGACGCGTTCGAGCTCCTCCCGCGCGTGAGCCAGCGCGTTGCGCACGGACGATTCGAGGCCGGTCGCCTCGGGGACGGGTACCGGCACCAAGTTGCGGCTGGGTTGCGAGCAGCCGCAGAGCACTGCCCCGATGAGCGCAACAATGACGAATGCAATGCGCTGCGTCCGCGCCTCCGCGGTCATTTGGCAGGAGGCCCGAGGCCCGTGCCCTGGACGAGTGTCGTGTATTGCCGCAGCGCGGGGACCGTGAAGCGCTCGCTCTTCCCGTCAGGCCAGTGGACGGTGAGACTGTCGATTTGCGTCACGTCACCCAAGCCCACGATGATGCGCGGATCGTTCGCCGACAGATAGCTGCCGTCGGCACGCACGCGACGCCAGAGGGTCGATGCTCCACGCTTGATCTCGACCCTCGCTCCGTACGCGTCGCGTTTGCCGGTCAGGAGCCGCAGGCCAAGCCATTGCTTTGCGCCTCCTACCTTGTTGAGGATGACGCGCAGCGAGCCGTTGTTGTTGCTGACGGCGAGATCCGTGCCACCGTCGTTGTCGAGATCGCCCGCGGCCAGACCCCGGCCCACTTCCAGAAGCTGAAATACCTTGCCGCCTGCCGCGGTGGTCTCCTGAAAACGGCCATTGCCGAGGTTGTGAAAAAGCTGCTTCTTCTGCTGGAGAGGGTAGGGGTCCTGCGGCGTTTTCAGCTCTTCGATCAAACGCACGGCCCCGTTGGCTGCAACGATATCCAGCCAGCCATCGTTGTCGTAGTCGAAGAACGCCGTGCCGAACCCGGTGAACGGAATGCTCGGCACCGCGACGCCCGTCTCGACGCTGCGGTCCTCGAAATAGCCTTCGCCGCGATTGACGAAGAGCGTGCTCTTTTCACGCGTCAAATGGGTGAGGAAGATATCCTCGGTGCCGTTGCCGTCGAAGTCGGCGATGTCCATTCCCATGCCAGCCTCGGCCACGCCGTCGGCGTTGACGGCATTGCCGCGAATATCCGCTTCATTCTTGAACGTCCCGTCTTTCTGGTTGATCCACAGTTGATTGGGATTTCCGTCGTTGGCGACGTAGATGTCGGGCCAACCGTCGCCGTTCAAGTCGATTCCCATGACGCCCAGACCCGCGCCGAACGCCCGCGTGATGCCCGCTTTGACCGATACGTCCTCGAACGTGCCGTCGCCGCGATTGTGATAGAGGATTCCCGGAACCGGCTTGTACGCCGAAGGCGCGCAATAATCGCGCGCGCTCGTCCCCCCGTAGCACTTCGGGCTGTTGCCGATGGGGTAGTCGACGTAGTTGGTGACATAGAGATCGAGCCGGCCGTCGCGATCGTAGTCGAAGAACGTCGCACTTGCGCCCCAATGGCCGCTGCCCGCCACACCGGCTTTGGCCGTGACATCGGCAAAGGTCCCGTCGCAGTTGTTGCGGAAGAGCTGGTTGGGCGCGCCAAAATGCGTGATAAAGACGTCGACACAGCCGTCGCCGTCGAAATCTCCCACCGCGACCCCCATGCCGTATCCGCGCGGGCAGAGTCGGGAGGCCGCGGTCACATCCGTGAATTGCAGACTGCGCGTACCGTCGGGATTCACCACCAGGTCGTTGCGATAGAGGCGAGCGGCACAGGGTTCGGTGGGCACGACATCTTGCCTGCCGGAGGACAGTGGCGTCCCCTGGAGAACCAGCAGGTCGAGCTTGCCATCGTTGTTGAAGTCGAGGAGCGCGACGCCCGACCCGATGATTTCCGGATAGTCGAACTCGCCGGTCCTCCCGTTGAAGTGCTGGAAGGCAATCCCGCTCGACTCGGTCGCGTCGACGAAGAGCTCTTGTGGCGCCTGCGCGACGCGGCTTGCCGGAGGCTTGTCCGGTGTGCAAGCCAGCAATGCGCCCGCGAGCGCCGTGGCGACCAGCAGGAATCGAAACCGCATGTGGAGGCGATCTACAGGGCATTGCCTGATGAGGCGAAAAATCCGCCGCACCAGGAGGTTGGACTTGAGTCTGGTGTCGCGTTCCGGCCGCCGCGCGATTCTGCCGATCCGGAACCGGCCCGCCGTCGTCAGAGCGCCTGCTTCAGCTGTTCCAGGATTGCCGGATTCTCCAGTGTCGAGATGTCCTGCGTGATTTCCTCGCCCTTCGCGATCGAGCGCAACAACCGGCGCATGATCTTGCCGGAGCGGGTCTTGGGCAGGTTGTCGCCGAAGCGAATGTCCTTGGGCTTCGCGATGGGACCGATCTCCTTGCCGACCCAGTCGCGGAGCGTTTTCGCGATCTTCTCGCCTTCAGCCGCCGTCGGACGCGCCTGTTTCAGCACGACGAATGCGCAGACGGCCTCGCCCGTCATGTCGTCGGGACGTCCGACCACCGCGGCTTCGGCCACCATGGGATTCGCGACCAGCGCCGACTCGATCTCCATCGTGCCCAGCCGATGGCCGGATACGTTGAGCACGTCGTCGATGCGGCCCATGATCATGAAGTACGTCGTCGCCTTGTCGCGTACCGCACCGTCGCCGGCGAGATAGAGCCTGCCGCCGAGCTCTTCCGGGTAATAGGATTTCCTGTATCGCTCGGGATCGCCCCAGATTGTGCGGATCATCGCGGGCCACGGCCGCTTGATGACGAGAATGCCGCCGTGTCCATTCTCTACATCGTGCCCGGTCTCGTCGACGATCGCCGCCATGATGCCGGGAAGCGGCAGGGTGCATGAGCCGGGAACGGTCGGAGTGACGCCCGGCAGCGGCGTGATCATGTGGCCGCCCGTTTCCGTCTGCCACCATGTATCGACGATCGGGCAGCGGCCACCACCCACGTTCTCGTGGTACCACATCCACGCTTCCGGATTGATCGGCTCGCCGACGGTGCCCAGCAGGCGCAACGTGGACAAATCGTAATTCGCCGGGGCGGTCGACGGCGTCACGCCGGAGGCCTTGACCAGCGCCCGGATCGCGGTCGGCGCCGTATAGAAAACGGAGACCTTGTGCTTCGCGATCGTCTGCCAGAAGCGGCCCGCGTCGGGATACGTCGGAATCCCTTCGAAAATGACCTCGGTCGCACCGACGGCGAGCGGTCCGTACGCGATATAGGTATGGCCGGTGACCCAGCCGATGTCGGCGGTGCACCAGAAGATGTCCGTGGGCTTGATGTCGAACGTCCAACGCATCGTGAGCATCGCCCAGAGCAGGTAACCGCCGGAGCTGTGCTGTACACCCTTGGGCTTGCCGGTCGAGCCGGACGTGTAAAGAATGAACAGCGGATGCTCGGCGCCCACCCATTCCGGCTCGCAGGTGTCCGCTTGCTGCGCCACCAATTCGTGCAGCCACAGGTCGCGCGGCGCCCTGAACGCGACGTTTCCGCCGGTGCGCCGATACACGACGACGTTGCGGATGCCCTCGCACCCGCCCATGCCCAGCGCCTCGTCGACGATCGCCTTGAGCGGCAGGTGCTTGCCGCCGCGCGCCTGCTCGTCCGCGGTCACCACGGCCACGGCGCCGGCATCGATGATCCGCTCTTGCAGCGACTTCGCGGAAAAGCCGCCGAACACGACCGAATGCGTCGCGCCGATGCGCGCGCAGGCCTGCATGGCAACCACGCCTTCGACCGACATCGGCATGTAGACCAGCACGCGGTCGCCCTTGCGGATGCCGAGCGACTTCAAGCCGTTCGCGAGCCGGCAGACCCGTTGCTGGAGCTCCCGGTAGGTCACCTTCGTCACGACGCCGTCATCGGCCTCGAAGATGATCGCGACCTTCTCCGCGTTGCCGTTCGTGAGATTGCGATCGAGACAGTTGTAGGAGACATTGAGCTCGCCGTCGTCGAACCACTTGTAGAAGGGCGCAGCCGACTCGTCGAGCGTTTTCGTGAACGGCTTGTGCCAGAGCACTTCGTCCCGCGCGAGCTTCGCCCAGAATCCGGCGAAATCCTTCGCCGCGGCCGCATTGAGCGCGTCGAAATCGGCCTTCTTCACGTTCGCCTGGGCGACGAAATGAGCCGGCGGTTCGAAAATCCGGTGTTCGTGCGATACCGATTCGATTGTGGACATGCTGTCATTTCCTCCGAGGTGTCCGCCACGACGCCGACCATTCGCTTCGGCTACTTTGCGCAGTCTAACCAAACGCGCGCTCCCACGGCAATCCGGCGCCTTGATCCGGCGCAACATCCGGTTCTCCGACACGCTGCGCGACGGGAGGGCGCCAATTCCGGCAAGCGCACGGGCCGGCGCGAGCCTCCGACTTGCCCCATCGGACCCCGTTCGCCGTGGCCGCGGATGATAAACTTGCATTTTCGTTCAATGCTTTAGCAAGCCGGCCTTCTCCTCCATGCCTCATTCGCAACTCAGCCCGATCGCCAACATCCTGTTCTTCAGCCGCTGGCTCCAGCTGCCTCTCTACCTCGGACTGATCGTCGCCCAGGCGGTCTATGTCTGGTACTTCATGGTCGAGCTCGCGCACCTCGTCGAGGCCGCCTTCGGAAGCAAGGACGCGCTGCAGATGATCCTGAAGAACGTCACCCCAGCCGGAGCCGAAACGGTCCAGGCGCCGCCCGAGACGCTGGTAATGCTCGTGGTCCTCGGCCTGATCGACGTCGTGATGATCTCGAACCTCCTCATCATGGTGATCGTCGGAGGTTACGAGACGTTCGTGTCACGGATGCGCCTCGAGGGCCATCCCGACCAGCCGGAATGGCTGTCGCACGTCAATGCCAGCGTGCTCAAGGTGAAGCTCGCGACCGCCATCATCGGGATCTCGTCGATCCATCTGCTGAAGACCTTCATCAATGCCAATTCGTACGACGCGAAGGTGCTGATCGCGCAGACCACGATTCACGTCACGTTCCTGCTCTCCGCGCTCGCAGTGGCGGCGGTCGACCGCATCATGCCGCAGGGCCGTGCGCCTGCGACGAGCACCGCCGCGGGCGAGCGGGACGCCCACTGACCTCCGGGAGCGCAGCATGACCACGATCCGCCAGGAAGACTTCATCACGAGCGTTGCCGACGCGCTGCAGTTCATTTCGTACTATCACCCGCAGGACTACATCGACGCGCTGGGCGCTGCGTACCGCGCCGAGGAGTCGCCCCCTGCCAAGGACGCGATCGCGCAGATCCTCACCAATTCGCGGATGTGCGCCGAAGGTCACCGTCCGATGTGCCAGGACACCGGCATCGTCGTGGCGTTCGTGAAAGTCGGAATGGACGTGCGGTGGGACGGGCTGACGATGTCGATCGCCGACATGGTCGACGCCGGCGTGCGTCGCGCCTATCTCGATCCCGACAACACGCTGCGCGCCTCGATCGTCGCCGATCCCGCCGGCGCCCGGAAGAACACGCGCGACAACACGCCGGCGGTCGTCCACTTCGATCTCGTGCCCGGCAACACCGTGGACGTGAAAATCGCGGCCAAGGGGGGCGGCTCCGAGAACAAGGCCAAATTCGTCATGCTCAATCCATCGGATTCCATCGTCGATTGGGTGCTGAAGACGGTGCCGACGATGGGCGCGGGCTGGTGCCCGCCGGGAATGCTCGGCATCGGCATCGGCGGCACCGCCGAAAAAGCGATGGTGCTGGCGAAGGAAGCGCTGATGGAGCGCATCGACATCCACGAGCTTCGGCAGCGCGGGCCGGCGAACGCGACCGAAGCGATGCGGCTCGAGCTCTACGACAAGGTCAATGCGCTCGGCATCGGCGCGCAGGGCCTGGGCGGGCTCTCGACGGTGCTCGACGTCAAGATCCTCGATTATCCGAC
>Ga0105248_10010169_pt1 | contig 10363 bp, 10 predicted proteins | sample KBSS34metaG_FD_81524 | JGI IMG/M metagenome (GOLD analysis project Ga0105248, IMG submission 81524) | Switchgrass rhizosphere microbial communities from Kellogg Biological Station, Michigan, USA - KBS S3-4 metaG | ecosystem: Host-associated > Plants > Roots > Rhizosphere > Soil | place... | reverse complement strand
TGCGACAAGCTGTTCGACATCGACGAGAAGCTGCAGATCGTGCCGCAGCTCGCCACTGCCTACGAGTGGTCGGCCGACAGCAAGGCGCTGACGCTGAAGATCCGCCCCGGCGTCACCTTCCACGACGGCGAGAAGCTCGACGCCGCGGCGGTGAAGTTCAACATCGAGCGGCACAAGAACATGGCCGGCTCGAACCGGCGCGGCGAGCTGGCGCCGGTGGCCACGGTCGACGTGGTCGACCCGATGACCGTGCGGCTCAATCTCTCGGCGCCCTTCTCGCCGCTGCTGGCGCAGCTTTCCGACCGCGCCGGGATGATGGTCTCGCCCAAGGCAGCGCAGGCCGAGGGCGACAAGTTCGGAACGAAGCCGGTCTGCTCCGGCCCCTTCAAGTTCGTCGAGCGGGTGGCGCAGGACCGGATCGTCCTCGAGAAATACGCCGGCTACTGGAACAAGGACGCGATCCACTTCGACAAGATCGTCTACACGCCGATCCCGGACGCCACCGTGCGCCTGGCCAACCTGCGCTCGGGCCAGCTCGACTTCATCGAGCGCGTCGCCTCGAGCGACATGGAAAAGCTCAAGGGCGACAAGAAGCTGAAGATCGCGCGCATCACCGAGATCGGCTACCAGGGGCTGACGATCAACGTCGGCAAGAGCGAGAAGGCGCAGCAGAACCCGCTGGGCAAGGATGCGCGGGTGCGCGAGGCGCTCGAGCTCGCCATCGACCGGCAGGGACTGGCGCAGGTGGTGATGGACAACGAGGCCCAGGTCGGCAACCAGTGGGTCGCGCCGAGCAATGCCTGGTATGCGAAGGGCGTTCCGGCTCCCAAGCGCGACATCGAGCGCGCCCGGGCACTGCTCAAGGAGGCGGGTGTCACCCGGCCGAGCTTCACCCTGATGACGCCGACCACCTCGGACGCTCAGCGCCTGGCGGTGGTGATCCAGGCGATGGCGCGCGACGCCGGCTTCGACGTCAAGATCCAGGCGACCGAGTTCGCGACTTCACTCAACATGGCCGACAAGGGCGACTTCGAGGCCTACGTGCTCGCCTGGAGCGGCCGGCCCAACCCCGACGGCAACCTGTTCAGCTTCCATGGCTGCAAGCAGCCGCTCAACTACGCCGGCTACTGCGACGCGCAGACCGACGCCCTGCTGGCGCAGTCGCGCGCGACTCGCGATCCGGGGGAGCGCAGGAAGGTGTTCGAGCAGATCGCGGCGCGCGTGCTGAAGGAGCGGCCGATCATCTATCTCTACCACCGCAACTGGCTCTGGGCCTACAACGCCAAGCTGGGCGGCGTGCGCGGCCTGCCCGACGGGCTGCTGCGGGTGACGGACCTGAAGATGGCGCCCTGAGACTCGGGCGCGCGCCTCGGTTCGCCTCGATGCTCGACTTCCTCGCCCGCCGCCTCGGCACCGTCGTGCCGACGCTGGTGCTGGTGTCGATGCTGATCTTCGGCCTGCAGCAGCTGCTGCCGGGCGACCCGGCGAAGATCCTCGCCGGCGAGGAGCAGGACCCGACCGTCATCGCCTACCTGCACCAGAAGCTCCACCTCGACGAGCCGCTGCCGGTGCGCTACGCCTACTGGATCGGAGGCGTGATGCGCGGCGATCTCGGCGAGTCGGTGCGCAACCAGCAGCCGGTGCTCGACCTGGTGCTGCAGAAGCTGCCCGTGACCGTCGAGCTGGCGCTGCTGGCGATGGCAATAGCCCTCGTCATCGGCATCCCGGCCGGCGTCGCCGCCGCAGTGGGCCGCGGCACCGCCTGGGACCTGGGCGCGAACGCATTCGCGCTCTGGGGCCTCTCGACGCCGAATTTCTGGCTCGGCATCCTGATGATCCTGCTGTTCTCGGTGCAGCTCGGCTGGCTGCCGGCCTCGGGCTACGTCAGCCCGTTCGAGGACCTGGGCGCGAACCTCGCGGCGATGATCATGCCGGCGTTCGTGCTCGGCAACGCGCTCGCCGCGGTGCTGATGCGCCACACGCGCAGCGCCATGCTGCAGGTGCTCTCGGCCGACTACATCCGCACTGCCCGCTCCAAGGGCCTGCGCGAGGCGCCGGTGGTGCTCAAGCACGCGCTGCGCAACGCCCTGGTGCCGGTGGTGACCCTGGGCGCGCTCGAGTTCGGCACGCTGCTCTCGGGCGCGGTGCTGACCGAGCAGGTGTTCACCATCCCCGGCTTCGGCAAGCTGATCGTCGACGCCGTCTTCAACCGCGACTACGCGGTGGTGCAGGGCGTGGTGCTGGTGACGGCCAGCGCCTACATCGGCCTGAACCTGCTCGCCAACCTCGCCTACTTCGTCCTCAACCCGAGGCTGCGCAGCTGATGGCGGCGGTGCTGGCGCCTCTTCCCGGGCCGGTCGCACAGCCGCCGCTGCCGGCCGGCCCGTGGCGCCGCGCCTGGAGAAAGCTCCGGCGCCGGCGCACCGCGATGTTCGGCCTCGCGGTGGTCGTCGCCTTCATCGCCCTCGCCGTCTTCGCCGGCTGGATCGCGCCCCAGGATCCGATCGCCACGAGCTGGGGCGCGATCCGCAAGGCGCCGAGCGCGGAGCACTGGTTCGGCACCGACGAGATCGGCCGCGATGTGCTCTCGCGCGTCGTCTGGGGCACGCGCGCGTCGATGCTCGCCGGCGTCGTCTCGGTCTCGATCTCGCTGCTGCTCGGCGTGCCAATCGGCCTGGCGGCAGGCTTTCTCGGCGGCTGGATCGATGCCGCGATCTCGCGCGTGATCGACGCCTTCCTCGCCTGCCCGTTCCTGATCCTGGCGATCGCCCTGGCTGCGTTCCTCGGCCCGAGCCTCACCAACGCGATGATCGCAATCGGCATCTCGGCGACCCCGATCTTCGCCCGGCTGACCCGCGGCGCGGTGATCCACGTCAAGGTCGAGGACTACATCGAGGCGGCGCGGGCGCTCGGTGCCTCGCCGCTGCGCCAGGCGCTGCGCCACGTGCTGCCGAACATCGCCGCGCCGCTGATCGTTCAGGCCACGCTCGCCATCGCCGCGGCGGTGATCGCCGAGGCGAGCCTCTCCTTCCTCGGACTCGGGCAGCAGCCGCCGGCACCGAGCTGGGGAAGCATGCTCAACACCGCCAAGAACTACGTCGACAGCGCGCCGTGGATGGCGGTCTGGCCGGGGCTCTCGATCTTCCTGCTGGTGCTGGCGTTCAACCTGCTCGGCGACGGGTTGCGGGATGCGCTGGATCCGAGGCAGCTTTGAGGCTCGCGAAGAGGCATTCGCCACCTCTCAACCGCACGTAGAAAAGCCCGCGTCCCTCCCGGGTCGCGGGCCTCGGAATGGCCAGCGGTCAGGCCGTGCGACGGGCGCGCTTGGCCACCCTTGCCTTCTTCGCAGCCGGCTTGGCAATGGTGCCTTCGGCACGAGCGCTCAGCGCGGTCGCCAGGTCGTCGACGCGGCTGGCGATCTTGAGCGACAGCTTGGCCGCCGGCAGGTTGATGCGGCGCACGGTGTCGACGACGAACATGTCCTTGGCCCAATCGGTACGCTGAGCGAAGGTCTCGAGGCCCTTCAGCGCCTGGCTGGAGACGAACTCGATGCCGCGCTCGTAGCCTTGGGCGATGCGCACCACGCCTTCGCCCACGACCTCCGCGACGCGCCGCTCGGCGGCGACGATGCGCGCCTTGCTTTCGCCGCCGACGACCGGCAGCTGAGTGCGCTCGACGAGCTTGGCATAGCGGCTGCCACCGGCGGCCAGGGCGCGCTCGGAGGCGGTTTGGCAGGCGGCGACCAGGCTCTTGGCGGCGTGGCCGTAGTGACCGACGACGTCGGTGGCAATGGCATTGAGGGTGACGGGAGTGCTCATGATGGTCTTCCGGGGGTGAGTTGATCTGAACTCATCTTCTCCCACGGGCCTAGGGAGCGAAAACTAAGCCGGCCTCCGTGTCTAGGTTGCCGCACCTAGGCAGAAACTCGCCATCAGCCCTCCCGTGCCGAAGGCAGCACGACCGCCCGCAGCTGCGGGTACCGCAACACCAGGCCGCTCCACATCATCGCGGCCACGTAGACGCCGAAAAGCACGTGGCTGAACAGCGGCGATCCGATGCGGTAGTGCGTGGCGATCGCCCCGCCGAGGAATCCCGTCAGATAGATGGCGCCGAGCACGGCGGTCCTCCGCACAGCATGCAGGAGCGCACCCACCAGCAGCAGCACGCCGAGGGGGACGACCGCCGAAGGCGGCCAGCCGAGCTCGACGGTTCCCTTCATGACCGGCTCGATCTGCAGCAGCTTGCCGGCGGCATCGAGCAGGAAGAACAGGATCGCAAGACCCGAGAGGACCAGGCCGAGTCGCTTCTGCCATGCTCGCGGAGCAGCCGTGCAGGCGCCCGGGTCGGCCGTCATCTGCCCCTGGCGGTGGTCATGCGCCGCGCTTCGTGCCGGCCGCGCCGCGCACCGGCGCACTCTTCTGCGGCAGCGGAACCCAGCCATTGCGGCGAAAGGCCTCCCAAACCGCCATCGCATGTCCGTGGCCGAGCCCCGAGGTGGTCTTCAGCCAGGCGACGAACTGCATTGCCTTCGTCTCGGAATCCAGCACGCCGCTGCGCACGGCTTCATCGAAGAAGTTCTTCGGGTCCTTGCCGGTCTTGGCGCGGATGTTGGTGATGTATGCCTCGAAGGTCATCTGTGTCCAGCCTCCTCTACGCGAACGCGACGGGTTCGCCGTTCACGCCCCAGCTCACCCCGAAGCGATCGGTGAGCATGCCGAAGGTCTTGGCCCAGAACGCGGGCGCGAGCGGCATCCTCACCTGGCCGCCTTGCGACAGCGCGTGGAAGGCGCCATGGGCCTGGTCGACGGTGTCGTACTGGATGGCGAGCATCACTCCCTTCACGCCCTCATAAGGCATACCGGGGGGAATGTCGCCCGCGAACAGCTTCGCGCCGCCGGGCAAGATCAGGCAGGCATGCATGATGCCGTCTCCGCTGGGGAGGGGGCCGTCGCTGCAACCGGGGTCGCCTGCGGCCGGTGCCGGCATCTCGGCGTAGCTCATCATCGTCTCGATCTTGGCGCCGAGCGCCTTCGCATAGAAGGCGAAGGCTTCGCGAGTGTTGCCGCCGAAGCTCAGATAGGGGGTCAGGGTCGTGGGCATGTGCGCTCCCGGGATGGAGGTGGCTGGATTCGATGCGCCGACTGGGCCGGATCGAATGGATCAGCGGCAAGACTACGCATACCCGCCGACGCCATGAAGTACCAATCGACGCCCACGCTTCGGTGCCAATTGGCGGGCCGAAGGGAAGGGTGACCGGGCCGAGGCGGCCGCTGGCTGCGCGCCTCGGTATGCTTCGCGGCACCGCTTCGGACCGCGTACCGAACGATGTTCCTGCAGTTCGATGGCAATGGCCCGCTGTACGCCCAGCTGGCGCGGGCGCTCAAGCATGCAATCCTCCAGAGCCAGCTGAAGGCGGGCGCGGCGCTGCCCCCGACGCGCGCGCTGGCGGTGGAGCTCGGGCTGTCGCGCAACACCGTGCTCACGGCCTATGAAATGCTGTGCGCCGAGCATCTGGCGGTGGCCCGGGTCGGCTCCGGCACCTTCGTGGCGGTCTCTACGGCACCGGACTACAGGCCGCCGATCAAGGCGCAAGTTCCCGCCCAAACGCGCTACGCCGCACGCCTGCGCGCATTGCCGGCACTGACGCTTCGCAGCGTCGCCCCGCGCCTGCGCTACGACCTCCACTACGGCGAGCCTCTGGTCGATCCGCCGCTGGTCACCGCATGGCGGCGCGAGCTGGCACGCGCGGCGAGCGCCGGCGACTGGGGCTACCCGCCGAGCAGCGGCTTACGGGTGTTGCGGCAGGCCATCAGCGAATACCTCGCGCGGCGGCGCGGCGTCGCCTGCCACGCCGACGACGTGGTCATCGTCAGCGGGACCCAGCAAGCGGTCTCCCTCCTTGCCCGCGTGCTGGTCGACGAAGGTTCGGTCGTCGCAATCGAGGATCCCGGCTACGAGCTCGCATCGCGCGCGCTGCAGGCGCACGGCGCGCACCTGCTGCCGGTGAAGGTCGACGCCGAAGGCTTGCGGGTCGAGGCGCTACCCCAGGGACGGCGGGTTCGCATGGTCCTGGTCTCGCCGTCGCACCAGTTCCCCTCCGGCGCCGTGATGTCGCGGGCGCGAAGAATGGCGTTGCTCGACTACGCCGCCGAGAGCAACTGCTGGGTCGTCGAGGACGACTACGACGGCGAGTTTCGCTTCGACGGCGTTGCCATCCCGGCGCTGCGATCGCTCGACATCCGCGATCGGGTGATCTACGTCGGCAGCTTCTCGAAGGTGCTGTTCCCTGGGCTGCGCCTGGGCTATGTGGTCTGTCCGAGCGGCCTGCGCAACGACCTCGTCGCGGCCAAGATGAACGACGACCTGGGTTGCGGCAGCGTCGAGCAGGCAGCCCTCGCCGCGCTGATGCAGAGCGGCGCGTTCGATCGTCACTTGCGTCATGTCGCCGCAGAACTCCGCCGCCGCCGCACGGCGTTGCTGGACGGGCTGCGCGAGCACTGCAGCCCGCATCTGGTGATCAACGATTCGCACGCCGGCATGCACATGGTGGGCTGGCTGCCGGGCTGGACGTCCCTCCAGGTCGAGGCGCTGGCCGCGCGTGCCGCGGGCCACGGCCTGGGGCTGCACCCGATCGGCCCGCACTACCGGCGCCGGCCCGCGCCGCAAGGTCTGTTGCTGGGCTACGCCGCGCTGTCAGCCAAGCAGCTGCGCGCGGCGACGGCACTGCTTGGCCGGTGCCTGCGCGAGATCGCCGATCCAACGGCATAGGCCGGAGCTGCGCCTGCGAAATCGGCCGACCACTGGATTGCCCGGCCAGCTACTGGCTCGCGCCCTGGAAGCCCCCGGCCCGCAGCGTCAGCACCAGCGTGTCCCGATGCCCGTAGCCCTCGATCGGCTGGATCGGTGTGCTCTCGTGGATCACCCGCGCGTCGTCGAGCAGCAGGCAGGTCCACGGCGCCTGCATCGTGAAGCGCAGGCCGGTGGGACCGTCGGCATCGAAGACGCGGGTCTCGCCGCCCTTGATGCCGACACGCCCGACCAGCAGCACCGCCACGAGGTCGACGCCGTCGCGGTGCGCGCCTTCCGGCGTCGGCCGGCCGATGCCGTCGGTGGTGTCGATCCGGAACTGGTGCGCCTCGAGGTACCACGGCTGCTCGCCGCGCAGGCCCGAGGCGCACCGTCCCATCGCCAGCAGCAGGGCGCGCCAGGCGGCAGTGGCGATCACGGTCGGCTCGATCGGCTCGAACCAGCGCTCGATGCCGCCGTGCAGGGCGTTGTATTCCACCGGCTGCCAGTGGGCCCGGTGCGGCGCCTGCTCGAGGGCGTCGCCGCGGACCACGAAGCAGGAATGACGGCGGCGCCGGTAGTGGCCGCCGTCGCGCAGGTAGGTGTCGGGCGGCAGCTCGTCCCACGATGGCCGGAGCGCGTCGAACCCGGTCAGCGGCGCCTGCACGAGCTCGGCGAAGCCCACCGGGTCCAGCACCGCGTGGCCCTGCTCGGCCAATGCCGCGCCCACACGGCCGGCCGGCGTGATCGGCGCGGCGAACGGCGCCTTCACCGGTAGCGCTCGGCCGCCAGCGCGGCCCCCTTCCCCAGCGCCGCCAGCTTGGCTTCGGCGACCTCGCGGCGCATCGGCGCCAGGCCGCAGTTGGTGCAGGCGATCAGCCGCTCCCTCGGCACGAACTGCAAGGCGCGGCCGATCGTCTCGGCGACCTCCTCCGGCGTTTCGATCGTGTCGGAGGCGACGTCGATGACCCCGACCATCACCTCCTTGCCTTCGAGCAGGCGCATCAGCTCGGGCGGCACGTGCGAATGGATGCACTCGAGCGACACCTGGTCGATCGCGCTCTTCGCGAGCGCCGGGAAGACCTGCTCGTACTGGCGCCATTCCTCGCCGAGCGTCGACTTCCAGTCGACGTTCGCCTTGATGCCATAGCCGTAGCAGATGTGCACCGCGGTCTTGCACTTCAGCCCCTGCGCCGCGCGCTCGAGCGCCGCCACGCCCCATTCCGCCGCCTCCGCCATGTAGACGTTGAACGCCGGTTCGTCGAACTGGATGATGTCGACGCCATCGGCCTCGAGCGCGCGCGCTTCCTGGTTGAGGAGCTCGGCGAAGGCAAACGCCATCTTGATCCGGCCCGCCTTGCCTTCGCCGTAGTAGCGGTCGGCGACGGTGTCGACGATCGTCATCGGGCCGGGCAGCGTGAACTTGAGCTGCCGCCCGGTGTGGGCGCGGGCCAGGCGCGCCTCGGCCGCATGGACCCGGCCATTCAGGCGCAAGCGGCCGACCACCTGCGGCACCATCGCGTCGTAGCGGTTGTCGCGGATCCCCATCTTCACCTTGTGATCGAAGTCGATACCTTCGACCTGGGCGAGAAAGCCGTGCACGAAGTGCTGCCGCGATTGCTCGCCGTCGCCCACGGTCGTGAGGCCCGCGTCCTCCTGAACCTTCAGCCAGAGCAGCGTGGCATCGGCCTTGGCGCGCTCGAGCTCGGGGCCGCTGGCCTTCCACTCGGGCCAGAGCTTTTCGGTCTCAGCAAGCCACGAGGGTTTCGGCAGGCTGCCGGCAATGGCGGTACGAAACATCGATGAGGTCCTTCGTTGTCGCTTCGTGCCGACAGGCCGGCACGCCGCGTTTGCTACCGTCGGCCCGTGAACGCCGACGCCGAATCCGCGCCGAAGCTCGAGGCCCCGCTGCCGGTGGCCGAGCGCATCGCGGCTCTCGACGTGCTTCGCGGCGTCGCTCTCTTCGGCATCTTCATTATGAACATGCCGGGCTTCAGCCACTCGCTGTTCACGCCGCCGCCGCCCGACCTCGGCCCGCTCGATGCGTGGGTGACGTGGCTGCGCGAGCTGCTGTTCGCCGGCAAGTTCAACCTGATGTTCGGGCTGCTGTTCGGCATCGGCTTTCACCTCCAGCTCGGCCGACTCGAAGCGGCGCGACCCGGCGGCGGCGCCACCCTCGTGTATGCACGCCGGCTCGCGGTGCTGCTCGCGATCGGCCTGGTGCACGCGGTGCTGCTCTGGTCGGGCGACGTGCTGGTGGTCTACGCCATCCTCGGCTTCGGCCTGCTGGCGATCCGCCGCTGGCCGGATGGCGCCGTGGTCGCGCTGATCTTCCTCTGCCTCGTCTTCCCCGCGGCCGCGGACGCGCTGCGGCCGGTGCTGCTGTCATTCACGACCGAGACCGTCGCCGCCTTCGAGTACGAGGACTTCGAGGTTTCGAACGCCGCCGCCTTCGGCCGCGGCTCGTTCCTCGACGCGATGCGCGAGACGGCGCGGGTCTTCGCCTGGGGCTACACCTCGCCGCTCGGCCTGTTCAGCTACGCCGCGTTCTACGTGCAGATGGCCACCGGCATCCTGCTCGGCTTTCTCGTCGGCCGCAGGCACTGGGTGGAGCGGCTGCCGGCGCTGCGCGAGCCGATCCGCCGGGCGCAGCTTGCCGCCTTCGGCCTGGCGCTCGTCGCCGGCGCGCTCGCACTGGCGTTCGCCTTCGTCGGCACCGAGCCCGACGGTGCCGGCTTCTTCGTCTCGCTGGCACGCACCCTCGGCCGGGCCGCGCTGATGGCGTTCTACGCCCTCAGCGTGCTGCGCCTGCTGGAGCGGCCGGCGGTCGCGCGGTGGCTGCGCCCGTTCGCGCTCGCCGGGCGGATGCCGCTCAGCAACTACCTTCTGCAGACCTTCCTCGGCTGCTTCATCTTCTACGGCTGGGGGCTCGGCTTCTGGGGCCGCGCCTCGCCGTGGGTCGAGACGGCGCTGGCCGTCGGCCTGTTCTTCGCCATCCAACTGCCGCTCAGCGCCTGGTGGCTCTCGCGCTTTCGCTACGGCCCGGTCGAGTACGTCTGGCGCCGCCTCACCTACGGCCGGCTGGCGGGCTGAGCCTCAGGCCCGGGCGAGTGCGAACTCCTCGGCGATCAGCGCGTAGGAGCGGCGCCGCACCGCCGGGTCGTGGGCCCAGGTGTTGATCACCACCTCGTCGAGCTGGAAGTCGCTCGCGAGCTTGCGAATCTTCGCGCCGACGCTGGCGGCCGAGCCGACGAAGGCCTTACCGCGCATCGGCGCGAGCATCGCCAGCTCGGCCTCGGAGAAGCCGCGCTCGGCGATGGCAGCGGGCGACTGCAGGGGCCCCAGCGCGCCGCGCTGCCGATCGATCCGCCAGCGGTCGCGCGACAAGGCCAGGTGCGCCGCCTCCTCGTCGCTGTCGGCCGCCAGCGCCCAGATGCAGAGCGTCGCCTGCGGCAGCGGATGGCGCTCGCTCGGCTGGAAGCGCTGACGATAGAGGGCCATCGCCAGCTCGGCGCCCTGGCCGTCGGTGAAGAAGTAGGCGAAGGCATAGGGCAGGCCGAAGTGGGCCGCGAGCTGG
>Ga0105248_10010168_pt1 | contig 10363 bp, 4 predicted proteins | sample KBSS34metaG_FD_81524 | JGI IMG/M metagenome (GOLD analysis project Ga0105248, IMG submission 81524) | Switchgrass rhizosphere microbial communities from Kellogg Biological Station, Michigan, USA - KBS S3-4 metaG | ecosystem: Host-associated > Plants > Roots > Rhizosphere > Soil | place... | reverse complement strand
CCGCTTCGCGCCGGCCGGCCAACCGCGCCAGCAGGTCGATCGTGGACGCGTCGCTCCAGTGCAGGTCTTCCAGGAGCAGGATGAGGGGCGCGGCAGTGCTCAGGGTATCCAGGGCCTCCACCAGCTCCCGCAGCATCCGGTCGCGCGTGGCCCCCTGTGCTCGGCGCTGCACGGCCTCGAGATCCGGGTCGGCCAGCAGCCCCGGCAACTGGGTCAGCCAGGTCGGCGCGTGCTGCTTGAGGATCTGCACCACCTGTTCGCCCCCGGCCGCTCGACCCAATCGTCCGAGCGCCTCGAGCAGCGGCAAGTAGGCTTCGCCGGCACCGTAGAGCTCCACGCATTGCCCGCGACCGATCCGCAGCGTCTGGGCGCCGTCGATCTGGGAGAGAAACGCTTCCACCAGCGCGGTCTTGCCGATCCCCGGCTCCCCGGTCACGAAGACCACCTGCCGATGGCCATTCATGGTCCGCTCGAGGAGCGCGTGAAGCTGCGCGAGCTCCGCCTCGCGCCCCACCAGGCTCAGGGCCCCATGCGACGCGGCTCTCGGGGGTAGGCCCCCAGCTTCGGACCCAGACTGCTGGGAATCCCGAGGCCCGATGAACCGGAATCCCCGCCGATGGACCGTTTCGATGTACCGGGGCGCCTCCGACGAATCCCCGAGCGCCCGGCGCAGATCGCGAATGCAGCTGGCGAGAGCGGCGTCGCTCACGATCGCGTCACGCCAGACCGTCGCGAGCAGTTCGTCCTTCGTGACCAGCCGCCCCGCGTGCTCGACCAGGTGCCGCAGCACGGCAAATGCCCTCGGCATCAGCTGCAACCGCTGCTCTCCACACCACGCCCACTCGTTCGACGCCTCGATCCGAACCGCGGGGAGGTTGCCCGGGCGTCCCGGCTTCATGTCGCTGCCGCCACGGTCCCCCGGGTTTCCCCCCAACAATCCCTAGGTTTGCCCAGGACTCCCGCCGGCTGTCGCGGTAATCCTGGTGTCAGACATGGCGGGGCGACGGAACGACGTCGATCGAAGCTGGAGAAGCCCAATGGCGGCACCTGTGAACACGGATGGACACGCTCGTCGCGGCGCGGGTTCGTCGCGACACGGATTCTACCCCGAATCGCACCAATGGAGGAGATCGCGATGACACTTGAACGACACGTCGCTGTGGTGGCCGGCATGCTAGGGCTATGCGCCATCGCCATCGGAATCGTGACGCACGGGGGAGGCCTGATCGTCCCGAACCCGGAACACGCGGCGCTGAACGGGGCTCGCGCCGGGGTCCACGGAGAGCTCGAGCGCCGCGAAGCCGTCGTGCCGGCGGGCCGGAGCCAGGATGACGGTGTGTGGACCGCCCATCTTCGCGTCGTCGAGACGGAGCTCGCGCGCGGGCACGTCGATGTTGCCGTTCGCGTCTGGCACGACGCCTATGGCGCCGCGCTCGAGAGCCGCAGCTGGGAGAGCATGCTCGCCGTCGGCGACGCCTTCATGCGGATCGGCCACGCGGCGGGCACGCCCGGCGGCGCGCGCATGAACGCGCGGGACGCGTACGTGATCGCGTTGATCCGAGCTCGACGCAACCACTCCGTCGACGGCGCGCTCCAGAGCGCGGAGGCATTCCGGGAGATCGGCGATCGCGCCATCGTCGAGCAATGCCTCCACGTCGCCGCGCAGCTCGCGGCGGGGGACGACCACGCGCAGCAAAAGGTCCGCCAGGCGCGAGAACGCTGGGCGGCGCCGTCGACGATCGCGGGGTCGTGACGAGCGTCGCTCATGTCATCGCCGTCTCGTCACGGCTGGTTGGAGCTCCTCGAGCAGTGCTCTGGCGTCCTTGAGATCGGCCGTGTCAAACCCTTCGGTGAACCAGGCATAGGCCTCTGCGAGCAGCGCGTGGGCTTCCCGCGTCTTCCGCTGGCGAGCCCACAACCGGCTCAGGCTCGTAGCGGCCCGGAGCTCGAACGACTTCGCACTCTGGCGCCGCGCGATTGCAATCGCCTCGACGAAGGACAGCTCGGCGTCCTTCTCCGTCTCCGCGAGCGCTCCTCGCAACCGATACAGCTCGGCGGTCCAGTAGTGATTGCCCGACCGCGCTCCCGTGGCCAGTGCCTCATCGACCAGATCCAGACCTTCCTGAGCTCGCCCGATGTCGCCGCACATCTCCGCCAGCCATGCCAGGTACCCCGGGAGCAAGCACTCCGATCGAATCTCCCGACAGGCTGCCACCCACGCTCGCATCAGCGCCAGGCCATCCTCTTCTCGCCCTTGTAGAGCGAGCAACCAGCCCCGGTGGAAGTTCGCCGCTATGACAATGGCGCCGAAGCCGTGCTCGGTCGACACGGCGAGGCTCCGCTCTACCGGTTCGAGGATGGCGTCGCGCTCTCTCATGGACAGGTGAAAGCCCGCGGCGAAACGGTGGGCGTGGGCCAGGCTGAACGGATGATCGATCACGAGGGCCAGCTCGAGCGCCTCCTGCATCCGCGCGACCGCGCGCACCGGATAACCGAGCACCCAGAGTGTCCAGGCAGCGTGGACCGTGCAGGACATGCCCGGGTCGAGGATGAAACGAAACGCGGCCGAACGGGTCGGGCTGTGTGCGTTGGGATCGTACAGCTCGATCCCACGCTCGAGATGAGCGAGCGCAGTCTCGAACTCGCCGCCGTAGAAGGACACGAGGCCCAGCGCATTGTGCGCCGCGAGGAAGATGGCGGGATCTCGGGTGGCCTCGGCCATGGCCAACAGGCGTCTTCCCACGTCCCGCGCGGCATCCTGCGATCCTCGAATGAGATAGAACCAGCCGAGTCCCAGCAAGACCGGAAAGAGCCGGGGGGTATCGTCCACGTGCTCGCACAGCTCGCGGGCGCGCGCGTACGTCCGCTCGACCTCAGGCCCGGCGTGGCCCTTGAGCGCCGTAAGCGCGGACCCCAGCATGACGTGCAGCGTCAGCTCCTGCTGCATTCGCTCCTGCGAGTCTGGCAGCGCCTTCAGCGACTCCAACGCCCGGTTCAGGTGGTCGACCGCCTCACGGTACCCATGCTGGCGCAGTGCGATCTCCCCCGCCTGATGGTGATAACGGGCCGCCCGCACGAAGTCCCGGCCTTCCGCGAAATGCATGGCGAGCTCGCCGGCGATCTCTCCCGCACGCTGGCCGTACCCCTGCTCCAGTCGCTCACCCGTCCGCAAGTGGAGCCCTACGCGATGCCCGAAGGGGATGCGCGCATAGAGCACGCGCTGGTACAGCGAATGAATGAACGCATAGCGGCCGGCCACTGTGCCGTCAGGCCATTCGGCCACCCCGGTCGTACGCAAAAACTCGCCGCGTCGCGCCAGCGCGGCACATCGCCGCTCCCCTTCCCGGACGCCGATACTGTCCGACATCGCGACGGCGGCCGAGAACTCCGCGCCCGCCACGCTCGCGACCACCAGCATCGCCTGCTCATCCGGCGGCAGCCGCTCGATTTGCTGCTCGACCATGCCCCACAGCGTCTCGGGCGCGTCCCGCGCGACGTCCCCCACGGGAACCGCGAGGACCCACTGCCCGTCCGTGTCATGGAGCTGCCCGCGCACGATCAGGTCGTCGATCGTGTTCACCAGGAAAAGCGGATTCCCGTCGGTCCTGCGATGTAGCGCTCGCGCAAGCTCCGATGGCCATTCCGGCTGGTCAAAGCGCCGGGAGAGATACTCCGCCACCGCGCTCACGCTCAGAAACTCGAGCGGGATCTCCTCACACCGTCCGTGCAGCTCCAGCTCGTGCTTGGTCGCCTTCAATGGATGCTCCGTGACGGCCACGTCGGCGGACCGGTACGTCCCGATGATCAGCAAGCGCGATGCCTCACGCCGACGCGCGAGCATCGCGAGCAGGTCGATCGTGGCCGAGTCGCTCCAGTGCAGGTCTTCCAGGACCAGGACGAGGGGCGAGTCGACGGTGAGGATATCGAGGCCCTCCACCAGCTCTCGCAGCATCCGCTCGCGCGTCGCCCCCTGAGCCCGGCGCTGCACGGCCTCCAGGTCCTTGTCGGTCAACAGCGCCGGCAACTGCACGAGCCAGGTCGGTGCATGCTGCTTGAGGACCTGAACGAGCTGATCGCCGCGCGGGCCGCGGCCCAGACGCCCCAGCGCCTCGAGCACCGGCAGATACGCTTCGCCGGCGCCGTACTGCTCCACACACTGTCCACGGCAGATGCGCAGGGTCTCCGTGGGGCCGATCCGGGAGAGAAACGCTTCGACCAGCGCCGTCTTCCCGATCCCGGGCTCCCCCGTCACGAAGACGAGCTGCCGCTGGCGGTCCATCGTCCTCGCCAGCAGCTCATGAAGCCGCGCCAACTCGGCGTCCCGCCCGACCAGCGTCGCGGTCGCAGGCGAGGAGCCCTGCTCGACACGCGCGTCGGGGGCGGCTCGAGCGACAGGAGGAGGTGTCGGACCGGCAATCGGTCCGATGAACCGGAATCCCCGCCGGTGCACGGTCTCGATGTAACGGGGCGTGTCGGACGAGTCCCCGAGCGCCCTGCGGAGATCGCGAATGCAGGTGGTCAGGGCGGAGTCGCTGACGATCGCGTCACGCCAGACCTGGGTCAGCAGCTCCTCTTTCGTGATCAATCGCCCCGCCTGGTCGACCAGATGCCGTAACACGGCAAAGGCCTTCGGCATCAGCTGCAACCGCTGCTCGCCACGCCATGCGCACTCGTTCTCGACCTCGATCCGGATCGGGGACGCGTCTCCCGCTCGCGGTGGCTTCATGCCAGGCGCCCCGATGTTCCCTCGGGTTTTCCTCGTGTAATCCCCGACCTTCCCCAGGACTCCGGCCGGCCGGCGCCGCCATGCTGTCTCACATGAATCCCCGCGGAACGACGCTTATCGACGGAGGAGGTTGCCATGGCACCACGCGATGAACAGGGATCGACGCTCTCGGCGCACCGCGCGTTCGTCGTGCACCTCGGCACGGGAGGTGGACCCGGCCGGCGCCGGTTCAGCGGTCGAGTCGAGCATCTGTCGTCGGGCGAGAGCATGCATTTCTCCTCGCTCAAGGGATTGCTGGCGTTCTTTGCCGCAGCCCTCGACGCCGCCGCCGGCGCCGCCCCGTCAGCGCGGCGATCCTCCGGCGGACCAGTCATGACCTCACGGCAGGCCGCGCGACCGCAGCCTCCAGCCTTCCGGGACGCGCGCAGTGTACTACCGCGGCTCGATGCCGCTCAACCCAGCCACCGGCACTCGTCGGGGGCGCTCCAACAGCACGGACAGGAGAACAGGTCATGAACACGACGCTCATCGGACTCGCCTCTGTCATCTTCGGGACCCGCGGTATCGGGATGCGCCCGGGGGCTCTCGCGCGGGCGACCATGGCACTGCTCTTGCTCACCTCGTGGGGCGCGGCCTCCGCGCAGGGCGAGGAGCAGCGGCTCCAGCATGTTCGGCCCATGGCCTTCGAGGCCAACCGCGGCCAGGCCGACGAGGCGGTGAAGTTCCTCGCGCGCGGCGTCGGCTACACCGTGTTTCTGACGTCGAGCGACGCCGTGCTCTCCCTGCGCGATGGACGTTCCGGGCGGGCCGTCGTCCGCGCCACGCCGGTTGGCGCCAGCGCCACCGCGCGGATCGTCGCCGACGGCGAGCTGCCCGGCGTGGTGAACTACGTCGGTCGTGCCCCCGGCGCGGCGCCCATCAGCGCTCCGACGTACGCGCGGGTGAGATACGTCGACCTCTATCCCGGCGTCGATCTCGTGTACTACGGCCGCCCGCGCCAGCTCGAGTACGATTTCGTGCTCGCGCCCGGCGCAGATCCCGACCAGATCGCGCTGGCATTCGACGGTGCGGACCGGGTGGAGATCGACGCCGGCGGTGACCTGGTCCTCCACACCGCGGCCGGTGACCTGCGCCAGCCGCGGCCCATCGTGTACCAGGAGATCGACGGCACCCGGCGCCCGGTGGTCGGCGACTATGTCCTGGACGGCGAAGGGCGCGTCAAGATCCGGCTTGGAACGTACGACGCCTCTCACGCGCTGGTGATCGACCCCGTCCTCGCCTACTCCACGTATCTCGGCGGCAGCAACGAGGAAAGCGACTGGCTGTGGGGAGCCGTCTTCGGCATCGCGGTCGACCCGGCCGGCAACACCTATGTGACGGGCTCGACGACCTCCGTCGACTTTCCGACCACGCCGGGCGCATACGGCACCCTGAGCGGCGACCAGGACGCCTTCGTGACGAAGTTCTCGCCCACCGGCGCCGTCGTCTACTCCACCTACCTTGGCGGCCCGTGCTCCGACATCGGCAACGCCATCGCGGTCGACGCCGCGGGCAACGCCTACATCACCGGCCGCGCGCACGATCTGTGCTTTTTCGGCGAAGCGTCCTCGGGCGCCCTGGTCGCCAAGCTGGGGCCCACCGGCACGCTGCTCTATGCGCTCGTCTTCGGCGGCCAGTTGGTCGACACGTCGGCCGGGACCGCCATTGCCGTGGACGCGGCGGGCCATGCCTATGTGACGGGCAACACCTCCTCGGTGGACTTCCCGACCACGCCCGGCGCATATCGGACCGAATCCTGCCCCGATATCTATATCCGCGGCTACAGCGACGGATTCGTCGCGAAGGTGAGCGCGGACGGCGGCTCGCTCGTGTTCTCCACGTTCCTGTGCGGCAACGGCACTGACTTTCCGAGCGGCATTGCGCTCGACCCGGCGGGCAACATCTACGTGGCGGGCACGACCGGCTCGGGCGACTTCCCGACCGTCAACCCGTTGCAGCCGGTGTCTCACACCAATCCCTTCGGCTCGACCGGCTTCCTGTCGAAGCTGAGCGCCGACGGCACGCACCTGATCTACTCGACGTATCTCGGCGGGTCGATCAACGACGCCATCAACGGCCTGGCCGTCGACGGACAGGGCAACGCCTACGTGACGGGGGTCACCACGTCCCTGGACTTCCCGACGACGCCCGGTGTCTTGCAGCCGCAGCGGGGCAACGTCTTCTGCCTCGACCAGTTCTGCACCGACGCGTTCGTGAGCAAGATCAACGCGGCGGGGAATGCCCTCGTGTACTCGACGTATCTCTACGGCGAGGGCGACGACAGCGGGTCCGGGATCGCGGTCGACGCGGCCGGCAACGCCTACGTCGTGGGGACGACGTCTTCGCTCTTCTTCCCCATCGCCGACGCGTTCCAACCGACGAGCAAGGTCCGTGGCCCTTCGGATGCGTTCGTCGCCAAGCTGAACCCGGACGGCACGCGGATCGTCTATTCCTCGTATCTCGGCGGCAGCGGAGGCGCGAGCCCGTCGACGGGCGGCGACGACGGCTCGGCCATCGCCATCGACGCCGCGGGCAACGCCTACGTCGCCGGCTTCACCAAGTCGTACGATTTCCCCACGACCCCTGGCGCCTTCCGGACGACCATCGGCGGCGGCACCTGCGACTACTTCGGTGGCCCGTGCGGCGATGCCTTCGTCGCGAAGATCACCGCGGGCGGACCCGGCCCGGTGGCCGCGACCCGTGTCGGGGTGACGCCGACCGAAACGGTGCCGGGTGGCCTCATCACCGCGACGTGGGCCGGGGTCCAGGTACCGACCACCGACGACTTCCTCCTTCTCTTCGCTCTCGGCTCGGGCAGCGAAACGTACGTCGCTTACTGGCCGACCGGCGGCGCCGCGGCCGGCACCATGACGTTCACGCTTCCCGCCGGACTCGCGTTCGGCACGTACGAGATCCGATTGCTGAGCACGGATCCGGATTTCTACAATCTGCCGGAGGCGGTGGCGCGGACCCAGCCGATCCACGTCGGCCTCGTCGCCCCCGCCGCCGCCGACCTCGTGGTGGCGAGCATCGCGACGACGCCTGCCCAGCCGGCCGCCGGCCAACCTGTCGCGGTCACGGTCACCGTGAAGAACCAGGGCAACCTCGCCGCCGGCCCCTTTTCCGCGGACTTCTACAAGGATCGCGCCGCCGCGCCCGGTCCAGGCATCATCGGCGATGTCCGGTGCGCGATCGCTGCGCTCGCGGCCGGCGCGAGCACGCAGTGCACCGGCACCGTCACCTACACCGCCGCGGGGACATTCAGCGCGTGGGCGCAGGTCGACACCGCGCAGGCCGTGGCGGAATCCAGCGAAGCCAACAACGTATCCGGGCCACGCACGATGACGGTTGCGGCCGCGGCCGGTCCCGATCTGGTCGTCACGTCGGTCGGCAATCCCCCGGCGAGCGCAGCGCCCGGCAAGGCGTTCGCGATCACGGACACCGTGAAGAACCAGGGCGCGACGACCGCCGCCCAGTCCACCACGCGCTTCTACCTCTCGCTCGATGCGGCGAAGGATGCGGGCGACACGCTGCTCACCGGCAGTCGCGCCGTCGCCGCCCTGGCGGCGGGCGCGCAGTCCGCCGGCACCACGACCGTGACCATCCCGCTCGCCGCGCCAGCGGGCACCTACCATGTGCTCGCCTGCGCCGACGACACCCAGGTCGTCGCGGAGGCCAGCGACGCGAACAATTGCCGGGCCGCCGCCGCGACCATCGTCGTCGGACGTCCCGACCTCGTGGAGACCGCGGTGTCGAACCCACCGACGGCGGCGAGACCGGGTACGAGCTTCGCCGTCACCGACACCGTCCGCAATCAGGGCACCATGGCTTCGAGCGGCTCGACCATCCGCTACTACCTCTCGGCGGACGCGCAGAAGAGCCCCGACGACAGGCTGCTGACGGGGTCGCGGTCCGTTCCGACGCTGGCACCCGGCGCCGCGTCCACGCAGACCGTGACCGTCACGATTCCGCCGGCGACGCCGCCGGGCACGTATGGCCTGCTGGCGTGCGCCGACGACACGAAGCTCGTCGCGGAGAGCGACGAGGGCAACAACTGCCTCGCGTCGGGCAGCACCATCACGGTGGCGCTGCCCGATCTCGTCCAGCAGACCGTGTCGAGCTCCGGCGGACCCTTCAGGCGCGGCACGGCGTTCACCGTCTCGGACACGGTGGTCAACGACTCGCGTGTTGGCACGCCGAGCTCGGCGACGACGAAGTACTACCTCTCGACGGACAACGTCAGAAATACGGGCGACATCCTGCTCACCGGCGCCCGGACCGTCCCGATCCTCGCGCCGTTCGCCTCATCGTCCGCGGCCATTGCCGTCACCATCCCCTCGGCCACTCTCCCGGGGACGTACGTCCTCCTGGCCTGCGCCGACGACACCAAGGTCATCGCCGAGAGCAATGACACCAACAACTGCCGGGCGTCCGGCACCGCGGTCGTGGTCGCCCCTTGAGGAAGAGGACGAGGAATGTCCGCTCTCCAAGACGGCAAGGCAGCTCACCCCTTACATGAGGAGGTCCAGGCCATGAAAACGCTGAAGACAGTCGCCGTTATCTTGTCGTTGCTCATGACACTCGGTTTCGCCGGTGCCGCGTCAGCCCAGATCTTCACGGGCTTCTACGACTTCGCCGGCACCCAGTACACGGATGACTTCACCGACGTTCGACGTGGCTCCCAGATCAACGGCGGGGCCCCGGATCTCGGAGGCACGTCGCATACCGCGCTCAACTTCACCGGTCAGGCCGGGCCGGCCGGAGACACATGGTTGACGAAGTGGTCCCCGCCCGGCGCTCTCGCGCATTTCAACGGGCGCTGCGGCACGGGCGTCGCCGCCAGCATCCTGATCCACCCGTTCAACAACCGAAAGGGCGCCGGGCTGGTCGCGCTGCTGAACGATGTGAATCCAGGCGACAAGGGCCTGGCGGTGATCGTGTATGACAACGGCAACACGGATGCGATCCAGCTCGCGACGATCGACCCGTTCACGGGGAAGCTGGCTCCGGTTCCCCATCCGTTCAATGCCTTTCCCCTCTTCGCTCGCATCAAGGAAGACGCCTGGTACGTGGTCCTCATGGAGCTCACCGTGGACCTCGCCTATGAGGGCCATAGCCTGCTCGTGGAGGTCGCCGTGATCAGCCTCCAGGACCCGAAGGACCCGGCCAGTGACTTTGATCAAGTCATCGGGGGAATGCGGCTCCGGACCCCTCTCGAAGCGCTCGGGCTCCAACCCCAGGGACAGGTTGGCATCATGGCGTCGGCCATCAGCGCGGTGGTCGATTCGAGCGTCACGAACTGGGTAGCCGCGGAGGGTTTCGAGGGCCCCTGTTCCGAGTAGATCGAGGCTCTCACGCTTCCTTCGTCCAGTACACGATCCGCCACAGCGGTCCGCTGAACGGGCTGAAGTCGAAGCCGCGGATCGAGTTGCCCGTGGCGAACACCGCGTGGCGGATCACGACCGGAATCACCACGGCGTTCTGCACGACGAGGTCGTTCATGCGGATGAACATGGCCGCGCGCTTGACCGGATCCATCTCGGTCTCGGCGGCGCGCCAGAGGCGGTCGTACTCGTCGTTCCTGAACCGGCTCACGTT
>Ga0105248_10010166_pt1 | contig 10364 bp, 8 predicted proteins | sample KBSS34metaG_FD_81524 | JGI IMG/M metagenome (GOLD analysis project Ga0105248, IMG submission 81524) | Switchgrass rhizosphere microbial communities from Kellogg Biological Station, Michigan, USA - KBS S3-4 metaG | ecosystem: Host-associated > Plants > Roots > Rhizosphere > Soil | place... | reverse complement strand
CGTGGACGGCGTCCGCGCGGACCTCGCGGGCGTCGCGTGTGCGACGACGCCGACCACGACCGGATTCTCATGCACGGCGCGCATGCCCGCGATGTCCGTGGGATCGCACACGCTGGAACTGGCGTCGTTCGTCAACGACGGCGGCATTCTCGAGAGCGCCCGCTCCAGCGCGTTGCGCGTCATGTTCGTCGCGCAGACCGCCTCCGCCGATAGCCTCGCTGTTCTGCGCCCGGGTCTGGCATCGCGCGTCGATCGCATCGCCGACGATCTGGAATCGCCGGCCGATCTGGCGTTCGCTCCCGATGGCCGCCTGTTCGTCGCCGAACGTGGCGGCCGCGTCCGCATCGTGTCGTCTTCGGCTCCGGCGAGGCAGGCTCCGCGACGCGCCGAAGAGGCGATCTCGCTCGCCGGCACGTTGGGTTCGCAGGGACAACTGCTCGCGATCGCGCTCGATCCGCAGTTCGAGCGAACCGGCTTCGTGTTCGCGATCTACACCGCGCCGTCAAGAACCGGCGAGCCGGAGTTCACACTCGCCCGCCTCCGTGCGGTATCGGACACACTGGGCGATCGCGCGGTGCTGCTCGCCGGCGTGCCCGCCTCTTCCACGCCGTCGGCGGCGCTGCGCTTCGGCCCGGACGGCAAGCTCTACGCGGCGTTCGACGATGGCGGCGATGCGCGGCGGCGAAAGGATGCGGCGTCGCTCAACGGAAAGATCGTACGGCTCAATGTCGACGGGACAACACCGGCCGATGCGCCGGGCGCGACCCCGGTATATGCCGACGGGCTCGGCTCGCCGATCGCCATCGGCTGGGATCCCCCGACCGGCACGTTGTGGGCGGCGGATCGAATCGCGGGCGCATCACCGTTCACGTTTTACCGTGGAGCGCTGTTTCCGGCGTGGGACGGCCGCCTGATCACCGCTGAAACATTATTCGCCGGCGGCGCGACACAGGAGATCCCCGTCATCGCGATCGGACTCGATGGCGCGATCTATTACGGGACGTCGCGCGCGATCGGCCGCGTCGCGCCCGATCGCGGGCCGTAGGCCTTCGTCGCGCCGGTGCGTCCGTTCGTGACCACGAACGAGCCGTCGGCTTTCGCGCTGACCTTCAGCCAATAGGCGGTCGACTCGTCCAGGTTGGCGATGTGGTCATCGTCGAAATAGCGAGCGCCCTTCGGCAACGAGCGGTGCAGTTGCCACGCATCCTCGAGGCCGCGCGCCTGATGCAGCGCGGCGAGGACCTCCGGCGAGCCGCCCTTGGTGACGCCGTTGTTGAGAATCGCGACGCGCGGCGCGAACGCCGCGAACGTCGCGCGATCCCCGGCATCGGACCCGCCATGGTGCGCCACCAGATAGACGTCGGTCGGACCGATCAGGCTCTTCGGACAGGCGAGCGCGAACAGCGGCGCTCCGCTGAGATCGCCAACGTCGAGGAACGTGAAGCGGCCAAAGCGCATGTGGATACCGGTCGACCGCGGATTCTCCGTCGGCTCCTGCGCCGGAGGCGCCGTCGTGCCGCATTCGGGATTCGTGGCGCCGGCTCCGGCCAGCGGTCTCTGTAGCGTCTCACCTGCCGCACTCACGATCACCGTCTCGACTCCTGTCAGCGGGATCTCGCCGCCGGGCTTCAGCAGCAGGTGCGTGCCCTTCACGCGTACCTGCGTGTAGCGGTCGAACGCCGCCTGGGTGCCCGCGACCTGCTGTTCAGCCTGCGGAGTGGGCGGAGCGTGATCGACGAAGGCGCGAACGGGGATCAACTGCGCGAGCTCCGGCACGGCGCCGACGTGATCGGCGTGATAGTGCGTGATGAGGAGGTAGTCGATCTGCTTGACGCCGGCCGCGCGCGCGGCCGTGACGATCCGGTTGGCGTCGCGCGCCTTCTGCGGATCGCCGGGCAGGGCGTTGAAGCCCCCTTGCCCGGGAAAACCGGTGTCGATCAGCAGTGTCTGCCCCGCCGGCGTGACGACCAGCGTCGCCTGACCGCCCTCCACGTCGACGAAGTAGATGTCGAGCGTGCTGCGTTGTTGCGCCGCCGCTGCCCGCGGCAGCGAAACAGCGAGCGCGATCAGAACGAGGAGCCTGCCAATATGCTTCACGCGTTCCCCCCTATAAGATGCTCATTTGCGGATGCGCATCGGACTTATCGTCTCCGGCGGCTTCGATCGATCCGGCCGGGAGCGCGTCACGCCGAGCCTGCTCTGGCTTGTCGAGCGCCTCGCGCGTCGTCACGACGTGCATGTCTTCGTCCTGCACTACTACCCGGAACCGTGCACGTATCGGCTGCTCGGCGCCACCGTCCATGATATCGGACGGGTCGAGGGTCTGCCCGGCGTTCGCCGCGGACGGCAGCGCCGCCGTTTGTCCGCGGCCATCGGCGCGCAGGGCCGGTTCGATCTGCTGCATGCCTATCAGGGGATCCCGGCGATCGCCGCGGCACCGATCGCCCGGCAGCTGGGCGTGCCGATCGTCGCCACGCTCGACAGCGGCGAACTGACGTCCATCGACGACATCGGCTACGGCCTCCAGCGCCGCTGGTTCGATCGCGAGGCGCTGGCCTCCGCGATCCGTGCGGCCGCCCGCGTCACCGTATCGACGCACTTCATGGCGCGGATGATGCCGGACGGTCTGAGCGCTGCGCCGGCGGAAGTCATTCCGATCGGCGTGGACCGCGCGATCTTTCCGTCTGTCAGGCCGGCTGACGGTCCGCCCTGGCGCCTGCTGCGCGTCGCCAGCATCAATCAGGTGAAGGATTATCCGCTTCTGCTCCGCGCCATGTCGCTTGTAATCGCGCGCGGACTCGACGTGCACATGGACATCGCCGGCGAGGACACACTCGACGGCGTGATGCAGGTGCTGACACGGGATCTGCGTCTCGAATCGCGCGTGACGTTCAACGATTTTCAGCCGACCGATCGGCTCGTGGCCTTCTACGCTCGCGCGCACCTGCACCTCGTCACCTCGCGTCACGAGGCCGCGGGCGTGGCAATCCTGGAGGCCGCGGCCGCCGGCGTGCCGACGATCGGCACGCCGGTGGGTTACGTCGCCGACTGGGCTCCGGATCGCGCGGTCGCGGTGCCGGCGGCAAGCCCCGAGTCTCTCGCAGACGCGATGGTCGAGCTGCTGAAGGATCCGGCGAGGCGGGCGACCGTCGCCGCCGCGGCGCGCGAGTGGACGCTCGCGCACGATGCGGACTGGACGGCGGCACAGTTTCAGAAGCTTTACGATGAAGTCGTCACGGTCCGGCTAAAGCCGGACACTACCGAAAACAGTATGTAGCCAAGGCCGGACACTACCGACCAAAGGCTTCCGCGGGTTCTGCGAGCTCTGCGTTGATCGTCGTCATCGCTGTCACGGGCCGCCGCATCGTGCGGCGAAGCGGCCACCACACCAGGGCTTCACCGATGGCAATGCTGACCGCCGCACCCGCGCTGCCCAGAGAAGGAATCAGTGCGGCGCCCGCGCCGACTTGAACGAACAGCGCAATGGCGCTCCAGCGCACGACGACGCTCTCGCCACCGGAGGCGTACAGAAATACCTTTCGGCCAGAGTTGCTCAACGACGGAATCAGCGCGACGCTGATCCACAGCAGCGCCGAAGCGGCAGACACGAACGGCGCCCCGTAGACCAGCCGCAGCAGTGGCGCCGCGAAGAGCGCGCAGCCGGCCGCCGCCGCGCACGCCGCGGCGAGGAGGACCCGGTCGAACACCCGGAAAACACGCTCCGCCGACTGACGATCGCGTCCGTGCTCGTGCGACAGCACAGGCAGCGCGCCCGCGAAGACCGCCTGCGGCGCCAGACGCGCCAGGGTGCCGAACCGGGACGCCGCCGCGAACAGACCGATCTCGGCCTGTGACGACAGATAGCCGAGCATCAACGGACCGACGCGCGTCTGCAGGTTGGCGACGATGCCGGCCGCGGCAAATGGCAGCGCGCGGCGCAGCAGCGCCACGATCGCGTCGCGGGATGGCCAACGCGTGCGGCCGCGATCGCCGAAGACCGCGCGCCAGCACGCGACCGCCGTCAGGATCTGCGCGAGTTGCACGGCCACGGCGAGCATCATCAGCGCCACGATCGTGTTTCCAGCTCCTGCCCATCCCGCCCCAACCGCCCCACCTGCCTCACCTGCCCCACCCGACCACGTCACGATCCACCACGCGGCGCCCAACTGGATCGCAAGCCACCCGGTCTCGAGCGTCAACACCGTCGGCAACCAACGCGGTTGCGATCTGAAGAGCGCGCCGAAGCATCCGTACGTGGCGCCGGCGGTACCCAGGAGTGCCGCGACGCGAAGCCCCGCCACCGTCTCCGCGTCGGCTGAGATGTAGCCCGCGCCGGCGAACAACGTCGCCGCGAGCGGCAGGGCGAACGCGAGTCGCAGCATCAGCGCGCCGGTCAGCAGATGACCCGGCTCGGCCGCCTGTCGCGCTCCGTCGCGCGTGAGCAGCACGCCGAATCCAAGATCGACGAGCGACGTCAACGTCGAAGCCCACGCGGTGCAAAGGATCCAGCGTCCGAACCGTTCCGCGCCCAGGCCGCGCGCGAGCGCGAACGACAGGCCGAAGCCAATCGCCGCGCGCGCCAGATTGGAGCCGAGAAACGCCGCGCTCAGCCGTGCGATGCGCGCGAGCGGCGTCATCCGAGGACGACTCCCGGCTCGGCGATCGGACAACCCGCGAAACGCCGCACGAGACCGGAGTCCGCGATCTTCGGCGCCGCGTCGACGCGCAGCGGACGGGTCGTCACCTTCCGGGCCTGAAACACGGCGACGAGATCGGGGTCTGCGGCGAGCGGCCGTCCGTCGATCACCACGAGCCGCACGTCCCGCCGGCGCGTCAAGAGGAGCGCCTCGCCCGGGTCCGCCGCCAGGGCGGGAATGACGACGAGATCCGTCGGCAGGCCGGCTGCCAGCCGTCCGGCACGCGGCTGCTTCAACAGGTCCGCGGCGGCGTTCGTCACCATTCGCAGCAGGATCGTGGGCGGCAGAGCCACCGCGTCGCGTGCCGCGCGCAACTCCTCCAGCAGATCGCGCGATCCGGTCAGCCGCGAATCGGTGCCGAGTGCGACCGCGACACGAGCGGCAGGATCCCCGCCGACCAGTGGACAGACGATCGCCGTCCGGCCGAAGAGAAACGCGTTGGACGCCGGGCACCAGACGAGACCGCCGCCCGCCCGCGCGACGCGACGCCAGCCGTTCTCATCGATCGCCACGCCGTGGACGATGACCGTATTCGCCTTGAGACAGCCGAGTCCCTCGAGGCGCGCGAGTTCGCCTCGCGCTTCCTCGTCGACGCCTTCGGCGAGATGAACCAGAAACGGCACGTCCGGCCGCGTCGCTCGAAAGCGCGCGACGACCTCTCCGCCCGGCTCCCCTCTCGCACCTGCCGGCCGTCTTTCGAGGAGAAACGAGTGCGCCCAGCCGTACCGGCGCACCACGCGGATGGGCAGCGTCCGCCGCAGCTCGGCGTAGAACGGGTTGTGATGCGCCACGGTCGTGACGCCGGCGAGCAGGTTCTTGAGTCCACCGATGAACAGCCGTTCGACCAACGGGTAGGCGCGGCGGGCGGCGATCGCCGGGTCGCCGGCCAGACGCGGTTCCATGTCGGCGATCCAGCCGGCGGCGTTCTCGTATCGATCGCGCCCTTTGATCCGGCCGTAGTGATTCAGCTCGAGGTGATCGTGGGCGTTGACGAGACCGGGCAGCACGAACGCGCCCTCGAGATCGATCACGGTATCGCCGTTTTTCGGCCGCTCGCCGATCGACAGCACCCGTGACGAGAACCTGATCGACCCGGCGATCCCGTCGCCGGCGACGACCCGCGCGTTGACGAGCGAAACCGCGTTCGTCCACATCACGGCTCTTTCACGGCGTGAAACGCGACAATGACCTGGGGGTTGCCCCAGCGCCGGCGGAACGCCGCGATGCCAGGCTCGGCCCCGTCTCGCGCCGAGCTGAACCGCGGTTCGCGGATCGTCCGCACGCGGAAGCCGGCCTGCTCGAGCGACGCGAGGTGGTCGTCGATCGCATGCGGGTTGAACGCGACGTCGTGGAGCACGCCGTCGCTGCTCCGGAACGTCCGGCTCCAGCCGCGCTGCGCCCACGACGGGTGAAAATCCGAGTAGACCAGATGCCCGCCAGTCGAGAGCACTCGCGCCATCTCGCGTGACCAGATCCCGAGATCGAGGATGTCGCCGACCATCAGCGACGCGTTGATCAGATCGAAGGCCCCGCGACGGAACGGAAGCCGGCAGGCGTCAGCACAGACCCGGCCGGGGCCGGTGTGTCCGCGGCGCAGCATCGCCAGAGAAAAATCGACGGCAACCACGGCCGATGCGCCGGTGCCTTTCAAGAGCGGCACGTAGCGCCCAGACCCGGAACCGACGTCGAGCGCGCGCGTGGCCCGGATGTGCGACAGCAGGGGCTCGACCACTTCCTGCTCGACGCGCATCAGCGGATTGTGCGCGACCGGCGGGTAGGTATCCGCCCACAACTCGTACGCCTCGCGCGCCGGCAGCATCGTCGTCAAAATCCCGTCGTCTCAGGCCGTTGGTAGTGCATCAACCGGTGCAGCGCGCGCAGCTCGTAGGGCGCGTCGTACCACTTCATTCCGTAGCGAAGCCCGCTGGCCGCTTTCAGCGCGGCGCGGCGCCAGCCGGTGAGGCGCAGGTCGGTGACCGTCGGGTAGTAGGCATTAATCACCCGTTCGAAGTTGCGGACGCGGCGCCGGATGTTGCCGGTCGAGCGATCCATCCACGGGATGCCGTCGCCGCGGCGCATCGAGAGCTGCTCCCAGTCCGGCGACGCCCACTCCTCCAGCGTCTCCGGAAATGAGAAGCCGAGCCGCCTGGCCTCCGCGTACAGGCTGCCGTCGAGCGGTACCGGCGTGTACGTATAGAGCACGATCTCGGTCGCCGGGTTGATCTCTTTCACCCGGCGGATGAACTCGAATGTGGTCTCGACGTCCCCTGCCGGATCGGGCGGACAGCCGAGCACGAACGACAGTTCGGGGACGATGCCGTAGCGCCGGAGACGGGCGGCGAACTCCAGCGTCAGCGCCGCCGACGCCTTGCCGCCCTTGTTCATCTGCGCCAGTGTCTCGTCGGTACCGGACTCGGCGCCCGAAAAGATCATCTTCAGCCCCGAGCGCGCCATCGCCGTCCACGTCGCATCGGAGTACTGCATCAGCACGTCGGTGCGGCCGAGGGCCCACCAGCGCAGGCCGAGACCGGCGATCCGCTCGCAAAATTCCGCGGTGCGCGCCTCACTGATGAAGAAGTCCATGTCGTGCATCTGCACGGCGTCCACCTGGTAGGTCTTCACCAGGTGCCGCATGACGCGTTCCATGCGCGCCGGCGACTGCGCCAGCCAGCGCCGGTTCGACATCGCCACCACCGCGCAGAAGCTGCACGCGAACGGACAGCCGAACGAGGAGTTGTGCGCCATCGTTCGCCGCCCGAGATAGTTCGGGTGGATGTAGCGCTCCATCGCGACGCGGTGGTACGGGAGGTCGGGCAGCTGGTCGAGATCCGCCTGCGGCTGGATCGGGTTGTTGATGATCTGAACATCACGCTCGGCTGAAGCCTTCGCGTTACCCGTGGCCTTTGCGCTGCCCGCCTTCCAGGAGAGGCCGCCGACGCTGTTGAGGATGCCGCCGGATCGCAGGACGGCAATCAGCTGCAGGAGCGCGCGCTCACCCTGCGAGCGGATCACGAAGTCGACGTACGGCGCACGCAGCACCGTGTCCGCGTGCTGCGTCGGAAAGTACCCGCCCCACACGATCGGGACATGCGGCAGCGCCACGCGGACGCGGGCGCAGACAGAGACCGCCTGCGTCAGCTGCGGGCCCGGCATCACGGTGACGGCCAGCAGCGGCGTCTGCGTGCGCGGGACCTCGGTCAGGTGCGCAATGATCGTCGCCGCCGGGTCGGGAACGATGTTCCCATCCACCAGCGTCCACGGGATGGGTCTGCAATCTCCGACACCTGGTGTCGGAGACTTTTCTCCGACACCGGGCTCCGACACCGGGTTCTCCAGCACCGCCGCCAGCGACATCAGCGATAACGGCAGCGGCTGCTTTCCCGGCGTCGTCGAGATCGGGTTGAACAGGACGATCATCGCGCCATCCACAGGCCGAACGCCGCCGGCGCGCGGCGCAGCCGGACCCGCGCGACGCTTCGCCGCAGCCGCCAGCCGAGCGGTCCGCGCGACGGCACGAACTGCGGCCGCAGCGCCAGGCGCTCGGCGACGCCGGCGAGCCGCGCGAACGTGAGGTAGCCCGGCCCGGGCTGGACGACATTCGAGCAGCCGCAGACGCGAATGAAGCGCTCCAGCGATGCGCCGGCCATTGCCGACCCGTCACCGTCGGCGCGGAACATCGGCGAGTCCATGACGACGAGCACTCCACCGGGTTTCAATACCTGGTGTGCGCGTTCGAGTGTGGCCGCGGTATCCGCGGCGTAGTGCAGCGATCCGTTGAAGACGGCGAGGTCGAACTGGCCGGGCGCAAACGGCAGCGCGTCGAAATCGGCCTGCACCAACACGAAGGCGGTCGGGTAATGACGTGCGGCGCCGAGCCCGTCCACTTCGTCGTCGATCGCGTCGACGGCGACCGCTTCGTGGCCGAGAGCGGCCAGCCGATGCGAGAGCCAGGCGCTGCCGGCGCCGAGATCGAGCACCCGGAGCGGCGACGCGCCCGCGGCGAGGACGTGCCCCAATAAGTGGTGGTAGGTCTCGCGCCGTACCTGCCAGTCCCCCGCGTACGGATCGTCGGGCGCGACCGACGGGAGCCGGCGGTAGTAGTCGGGCGCTGCCGGACGCCGCCCCTCCTGCTGCCGGACGCTGCGGTACTGGCGGACGAACGGCTCGAGCCGCGCGCCGCGCGCGGCGGTGAGAAAGCGCCACACCCCTTCACGGCGGTCGAACGCCCGGCCGCACCGCGAGCAGTCGAACCGCTCGAACCCGGCGTCGACGAGGGCAGCGCGGCATTCCGGGCAAACGAAGTGCGGGACCCACACAGCTCAGGCCCTCCGCAACACGACGAGAAAGTGATCGCCCCAGCTGCGAAGGAGCGGCCAGCCGCCGCATCGATCCTCGACGCGCTGCAGTTGGTCGACGAGCGCCGGATGCCGGTTCGCGAATGTCTGAAGATAGGGCGGCGGCATGAACAGACCGAGCGCACGCAGCGACACGCGCGTCATGCCGGCCGCCGCGAAGATCCTTTCCAGCTCGCGCGGCGCGAGGTAACGGGTCCAGACAGTTCGGCCGTCCAGCGGGACCGGCACGAGTCCCCTGCGGAAGCGGATCGTCGCGCGTGAGACGTCGCCCCGCGCCAGATACAACGCGATCTCCCACGGACAGATGCGGCCGATCACGGACGCGACGAGCACGCCGCCCGGCTTCAGCTTCGCGACGATGCGCTGAGCCGCTTCGGGCAGATCGTCGACGCAGTTCAGCGGCCCGAAGTTGCTGACCGCCGCGTCGAACGGCGTGCGGCTGCCCAACCGGTCGAGCTCGTGAATACCGACGGCGTGGACGTCTACGCGATCGCCCACGCCCGACGTCTGAACCCGATCGCGCGCTTCGTCCACCATCGCCGTGGACGAGTCGATGGCCGTCACGCGGTAGCCGTGTTGCGCCAGATGCACCGCATCTGCCCCTGGGCCGCAGCCGAGATCGAGGACGTGCGAGCCGGCCGGCACCCACGTCCTGACCGCCTGATGTGCGCGCGCGCGCATCGCGCAGAGGATCGGGTTCTCCGCGTTCGATCGCCCGTAGCCCGCGGCGACGCCGTCGAAGGCCTGCTGCGTCTCGACGAGCGCGCGCGTCACGACGCCCAAGGCGCGCTCCTCCACGACGTCTTCAGCGAGCAGACGCAGCGAACGCAGACGGGGTTGGCGCCGACGTCGAACGACTCACGGAACGCCCGCAGGTTCCGGCTGACGATCGTGCCCAGCGGCGCCTGACGGATGTTGCCGATCGACCCGTGAAAAAAGCACGGGCGCACCGACCCGTTGGCCTCGACGACGACCGAGACCCAGGGGGCGTTGCACGACACGGCGGGAAATGCCTCGGCGCCGCCGAGCGCGGCGTAATAGCGCGGCAGCCGGCGCAACTTGTCCGGTGATTCGGCGACAAACCCGGACTCGAAGTCGCGTGCGTAGACGGCGATCGTCCGCTCGACAATCGTCTCGAACTCGTCGACCTCGTCCGCGTCGAGCATCAAACCGTGTAGCGGGGTCAGATTTGAATCTGACCCCGGCGCCGGCCCCGAAGTCGTCGCACGCCCGAAGCCCAGCGACGACACGTCCGCCGGCAGGAACGAGATCCGATCGAGCTTCAAGGACCGGGCGAAGTCGATCAGCCTCG
>Ga0105248_10010163_pt1 | contig 10365 bp, 9 predicted proteins | sample KBSS34metaG_FD_81524 | JGI IMG/M metagenome (GOLD analysis project Ga0105248, IMG submission 81524) | Switchgrass rhizosphere microbial communities from Kellogg Biological Station, Michigan, USA - KBS S3-4 metaG | ecosystem: Host-associated > Plants > Roots > Rhizosphere > Soil | place... | reverse complement strand
CTTATACGCCGCTTCCTTCATTGCGAAAACCAGCCGCGGCCAATCCGATGGAACCGGCGCTGCCAGCTGTCCAAGTGTGAGCAGTTCTTCGGGACGGCAGATGGCGTCGACAATGTCCCGGCCAAGTGGCCCCGCCTCCTCGACATCGATTCCAACCGAGCGCAGATCTGTTGTTCGCACGCAGGCCGCCACCCGAAGACCGCGTGTGTGACTGATGCTGCCTGCGGTGCCTTCCGGCCATAGGACGTCGTGGCTGGACGGCCTGCGGGGCAGCGTTGCGTTGTGGAAGCCAAGGCGGGCAAGGGCCCGGCGGGCGGCGTTTCGCCCAGCCGCGAATTCGCGCTTTCGGGCCGGAACCATGGCCTTCGTCAGGGCCTGTTCGGCGGGATGGAGAATCGAATCGTCCTCGTCGGCCTCAGTGGCGACTTCGATAACGACCGCTGCCGGAAAGAGCCGCTGCAGGTCATCCCGTGTCATGGCCGCGGCAAGTCGAGCGCACTCGCAACCAGGCGCGTCGCCGCGGCGAGTTCATTGTGGGTCACCCGGACATCAGAGAGCGTGCCGGACACGGGGTCGAGGATCTCGGTGAGGACAACCCTGCCATCCGGGCGGCACCCTCCAAGCAGGAATACCCTGTCGGCGGCGGCGGGAAAGCGTTTCAGGATGCGGCCCAGGTTGAGGTGGTCCATGACGAAAATCACCCCGACCGAAGCGACCTGTGCAGTATCGAGTGAGCGGGCGCGATGCGACTCGAGATCCAACCCGCGCTCCTCCGCCGAGTCGATGGCACGAGGATCGGCGGGATCGCCGGGGCGCGCGGCGAGACCGGCGCTCGTCACCTGCACCGATCTCCCCCGTGACGACGTCTCCCGGGCAAACGCGGCGGCGGCAAGCGGACTCCGAATGATGTTGCCGTGGCAGACGAACATGAAACTGGTCGCGCTCCGCACCGGCACGCGCCAATCGCGGCGCCGCGGGTGGAGGATGGCGTCGATCGCGGCGGCGAGCAGCGCGCGGCGCTCCCCTCGGTCAAGCTGAGAAAGCACATACCGCCAGCGCCGAAGTGACTTGGCCCCGACCTGTTTCAGGTTCACGCCCGCGGCGCCTTCCGGAGGATGCAGATGAGATTGTGCCGCCAGCGCTCGTTACCCGGACGCTCGAGCCACCGGATGCCGAGGAGCTCCACGAAGGCCAGCGGTGGAACCATGCCGAGGCCGGGATAGCTGGAGATGAAGTCGATGCGATCAACGGTTAGCCCCGCCTCACCGGCAAGACGGCTGGTGTCTGCTGCGGTGTTGGCGCGGTAGTGTGTAGGGAAAACATCGTCGCTGTGCCGTCCCTCGAGTGCATGCGCCAGCATGCTCTTGAGCCCCTCGGGGACAAGTCGCGCGATGCGGACCTGATAGTTGTCGGCGTTGGGGGTGTGGTAAAGAAAAATCCCGCCGGGCCGCAGCACCCGCGCCACCTCGCGGAATTGCCGCTCAGGGTGATCGAGATGCTCGACGACCATGTTTGCGGTGACGAGGTCGAAGCTCTCGGACTCGAATGGCAGGGAGCCGATGTCGCCCCGACAACGATAGGCGATGGTGGAGTGGCGGCGCACCGACTCCAGGTCGTAATCCAGACCCACGACCACGCCGGCCCGGGCTATCAGGTCCCGCTCCCGGGCTGATTGCCAGGACGGGAGAAGCTGGTGGCCGCAGCCAAGGTCGAGCCAATGGCCTCCCGCCGGAACGTGGGTCCAGAGGACCTCCACGAAGGCGTCCTGATGGTACCGGACGCCGGGGGTGATGCGCTGCTGCATGGCACGCGCGAACTGCTGGACCGAGTTCCGCAGGGGGGTCATGGCTAGGGTAGATTGGAGGTGTCCCGACCGTGCAACATAATGGCTGCTCCGAACTTATGCCGCGCAAGCGCACCGATGGCCCTGTGGCCCCGCAAACCAGACAGGCGATGGAACTGTAATTGCTCACCCATCCTGCATGACCTCTGGAACGACTCCAGCCTCGATCGCGACTGCTGCCCGCAGCGATGTCAGACCGCCCGTCTGGGGCGCTCTGGCGGCTTTCTCGTTGCTCTTTGCGCCAACGCTTGCCGGCCTGTTGCGGGACTGGTGGAGCAATCCCGACGCCGGGCATGGCCTCCTCCTGGGCCCCCTCGCAATCTGGCTGGCTTGGCGCGCGGGAATCGATCCCAAGTCCCGCCCAGCGCCCTGGTGGGGGCTGCTGGTCCTGTCAGTTTCCGTTTTGCTGCGTTTCGCTGGCGCGCTTGCCGTTGAGCTCTTCTCCCAGCGGGTCGCGATAGTTGGGGCGATGGCCGGGCTGACACTTTTCTTCTCCGGCTGGCGCCAGCTGCTGCGCTGGTGGCTCCCCGCCACTCTGCTGGTCCTTTCAATTCCGCTCCCGGCGGTCGTCCTGAACCAGCTTGCCCTGCCGCTGCAGCTCCAGGCATCTCGCATGGGTGCCTCACTGCTCGAGTGGCGGCAGATTCCAGTCCGGCTTGCCGGCAACGTCATCCTGCTGCCGGGGCATCAGCTCTTTGTCACCGAGGCGTGCAGCGGACTTCGCTCCCTCACGGCGCTCCTCAGCCTGGGCGTGCTGCTGGGGGCGCTCTGGCTCAAACGGCCCGTTTTTCGACTCGCCCTGGTGGCCGTTGCCCTGCTGATCGCCGTCCTGGTCAACGCGGTTCGGGTGTTCCTGACAGGCTTCTTCGTGTTCTTCATTTCGCCCGAAATGGGCCAGGGGTTTCTTCACCTGAGCGGAGGGTGGCTGCTCTTCATGGTGTCCCTGGCCGTCCTGGGGGGCGTCACTTGGCTGGTGAGTGGGGTAGAACTACGACTGGGGCTGGGTCGCCATGACTGACCGACGCGCCTGGGCCCCTGCACTGCTGCTCGTCAGCGGGCTGTTGCTGGTGCTCGGGATCCGCGACCCGAATAGGCAGGCGCTGAGGGAACCGCTGGCGACCCTGCCTACGAGCCTTGGGTCCTTCGGGTCGGAGGACAAGGTGCTGGATGCCGCGGAACTCGCGGCAAACGGAGCCACCAGCTACCTGCTCCGGTTCTTCAGCGACTCGACGGCCGGCAGGGAGTTTTCGGTCTACGTGGGTTATTACGACCACCAGCGCAACGGAAAGACGATCCATTCGCCCAAGAACTGCCTGCCCGGCTCGGGCTGGGAACCGCTCTCGGCGAGCATACGGCAGGTCGAGTTACCAGGTGGGCCCGTCGCGATCAACCGGTATGTGATGGCGCAAGGCGGTCAGCGCGCCTTGGTGTATTACTGGTACCAGGGGCGGGGCCGCGTGGCGGCGAGTGAGTACCAGGTGAAATGGGAGCTGCTTCGGGACGCGGCCCTGAAGGCCCGGACCGAGGAAGTAATGGTGCGAATCGTGGTACCACTTCGTGCGGCCGATGATGATGCGGCGGCCGATCTCGTGGCGGGCAATACGGTGCGGGCGCTGGTGCCGGAACTCCGGCGGGTGCTGCCCAGTTGACACCGTGAAGATCAGTTCGCGTATCGTGGCATTGGAGCGGAGGCTATCGGATGCGGGACGAGATCCGACAAATCGTGCAGCAGCACGGTCGGCTGGGCGTGGAGATGTCCAGCCTCAGCGACGTTGCCGACCTCTATGATGCCGGGCTCTCGTCACACGCCAGCATCACTCTCATGCTGGCGTTGGAGGAGCACTTCGACCTGGAGTTTCCCGAGCGCCTGCTCCGCCGGCGCACCTTCGAGAGCGTGGCCGCCATCCAGTTGGCGATTGAGGAACTCAGCAGCCTGCGCGCGCCTTCCCGGTGAGCCACCATGGCCATCCCGAGCGGATTGGAAGTGGCCTTGGGCGCCTCCCTGCATCCCGGTGACCTGGCGCAGGTCGTGCGTCGAATTGCCGATGAGGTCGCCGGCCCAGCTGCTGCGGAAGTCGATCTAGAAGCCCGCTTTCCCGAACAGTCCCTCACCGCCCTCAAGTCCGAGCGCCTGCTGGGCGCCCTGGTTCCAGTCAGCCTGGGTGGGCTCGGCGCCACCATCAGTGACATCGCGAACGCGTGCGAGACGCTGGCCCAGCGCTGTGCCAGCACTGCGCTCATCTATGCCATGCACCAGATCCAGGTGCATTGCCTTGTCAGGCACAGCCATCACAGCACGCTCCTTCGTCAGTACCTCACCCGGATTGCGGAACAGCAGCTGCTGCTCGCGTCTGCGACCACGGAAACGGGTGTCGGGGGCGATGTGCGGACGAGCCGGTGTTCGGTGACGCTGGATGGCAACACGTTCCTCCTCGACAAGAACGCAGGGGTCATTTCCTACGGAGTGAACGCTGACGGCATCCTGGCCACCGCCCGGCGCACCCCGGAAGCCGCGTCGGGAGACCAGGTCTTGGTGCTCTGTACCAGCGATGGGACTTCGCTGGAACGGACCGCGACGTGGGATACACTTGGTTTTCGCGGCACCTGCAGCGAGGGCTACCAGTTGCGGTCGCGCGGGCCCGCGGAGCATGTGCTGCCCGAGTCCTTTGCGCTCATCTCGGCCCTCACCATGCTGCCGACGTCTCATGTCCTGTGGACGTCCGTGTGGCTCGGCATCGCGACAGACGCGGTGAACCGCGCACGCGCGTACCTGCGTTCGGAATCCCGCAAGGAGCCTGGCCACCTGCCGGCGGGCGCGTTGCGGCTGGCCGAGGCGGTCAGTGCGTTGCAGACCATGCGTGCCACATTGCGCGACGCGCTCCAGGAATACGAGCGTGCCATGGAAGACCCCGAGGCCCTGTCTGCGATGGGCTTTGCACTTCGGATGAACAATCTCAAGCTGGCCGGCGCCCGGCTGGTCGTGGAGATCGTATCCGAGACGATGCGGGTCACAGGCATCACCGGATATCGCCGCGATTCCAGGTACAGCGTCGAGCGCCACCTGCGGGATGCCTACGGCGCCGGGCTCATGATCAGCGACGACCGGATCTATGGCGCCAACGCAGCCATGCTGCTCGTGGCGAAGGATGCCTGAGACCGGGATGAACTACGCCGAGAGCTGTCGGGCGTTCACGGAGGACCTGATCGCCCATCAGGTGCTCATTTCACAGGGCGCGAAGGGACTCTACGGATTCGGCGCCGCCATGGAGTTGGTGATCGCCGCTATCGAGCGAATCATCACGGCCGCAGGCGTCCGCGAGAAGCCCGAAGTGATGCGTTTTCCCCCCCTCATCAGCCGTCGCAACCTGGAGCGCAGCGACTACCTGAGGTCGTTTCCCAACCTGGCGGGATCGGTTCACAGCTTCGGCGGTGGCATGGATGACCACACGAAATTGCTGCAGCACCTCGACCGGAACGAGGACTGGTCCAGGGGCCTCGAGGCCACTGGCGTCGTGCTGGCACCTGCGGCCTGTTTTGCCGTCTATCCGGTCCTGACGGGCACGCTCCCGGCCACCGGGCGCCTGGTCGACGTCGTGTCCTTCGTGTTCCGGAACGAACCCTCCGATGACCCGACCCGGCTGCAAGTGTTCCGGCTGCGCGAATTCGTGCTGGCAGGCGATGCCAGGGCATGCCGCATTCACTCGCAGCGCTGGGCCGAGCGCGGCATGGATCTCCTGCGCTCCCTCGGACTGCCCGTGGAGGCCCAAGCGGCGAGCGATCCCTTCTTCGGGCGGACTGGCCGCATGCTGGCCGCCAATCAGCGCGACCAGGAACTCAAGATCGAACTGCTCGTGCCGATCTGTTCGGAGGAACAACTGACGGCCTGTGCGTCGTGCAACTATCACCAGGACCATTTCGGCAGGGCCTTTGACATTCATACGGCGGCAGGCGATCCCGCGCACAGTGCATGCGTCGGATTCGGTCTCGAGCGCATTGCACTCGCCCTCTTCCGGCACCACGGATTCCGCACCGGGAGCTGGCCCGAGTCCGTCCGTCGGCAACTCGAACTGTGAACGCGACCCTGCCCGGCCTTGACCCGGCCACATACGTCGCGCACAGCCTGCACGCTGGCACGCGGCATTGGCCGGAAACCAACTGCTATGTCGACCTGTGGATCGAGGTGCTGCACAGCCTGGCGCTGGAGCCGACGGCAGCACTTGGGTTTACCATCGGCCTCGATTACGAAGGCGACCAGTTCACGTTCTACAAGCTTCCCTTGCCTGACCTTCAGTACCTCTACGGCATCGAGGTACGAGAGCTGAATGTCTGGCAACCGATTCTCCGGCATGCGACCGATCAGGTGGCGCTGGGGCGCCTCTTCATCATGGACGTTGACTCATTCTACCTGCCTGATACGACCGGAGTGAGCTATCACAGGGAACACGTGAAGAGCGCCATCGCGATCCAGCATGTCGACGCGCCGGCGCAGCAGTTGGGATACTTCCACGGCACCGGATACCATGTTCTCTCCGGCGAAGATTTTCAGGGCATGTTCCGGCTGGGTGGGGAAGGCGGAGAATGTGGGTTGCCTCCTTACGCCGAGATCGCAAAGCTCGCGCATGCAGTGCGCCTGCCGGACGCCGAGCTGGTGCGGCGTTCGCTCGTTCTTTTTCGCCGCCACCTGGCTGATCGCCCCTGCGAGAACCCGGTGCGGGTCCACCGAGCGCGGCTCGAGGGAGACATCGCCTGGCTTCGGCGTGAACCTCCCGAGGTGTTTCACCAGTATTCCTTCGCAACATTGCGGCAACTTGGTTCGTGCTTCGGACTGACGTGCAGCTATCTCGAGTGGCTGGCAAGTCATGGAGAAGCCGGACTGGAGGCGGCGATCATGGCCACGGACGAGATCGCGTCGACGTCCAAGGCGCTGCAGTTCATGCTGGCGCGCGCCGTGAGGACTGCCGGGATGGGGAGCCTGCTACCGCTGTTCGATCGTCTCGAAGCGAGCTGGGTAACGGCGATGGCGGAACTCGAGCGCCACTATGGTGCCTGAGGCCGGCCGCACCACCCACGCCGGGCGGCCCTGCGTCTTCGGGATCACCTCGCATCACCGCGAGCCATTGAGCAATGGCTGGCGCCTGGCACGACTGCCCGCAGGAGATACGCTTTCCCCGCCTGGACTCGGGACTGCGTCCTGGGTTCCAGCACTGGTACCGGGCACGGTGGCCGCTACCCACCGGGCGAATGGCGTGCTGCCCGAACTGGACCGAGTCGAGAACTATGACGCCAGCGACTGGTGGTACTGTTGCCAGTTCGGCACCAGCCCGCTCGGCGACCACGAGACCGCCGTACTGCTGTTCGAGGGACTCGCTACGCTGGCAGACATCTGGCTGAACGGCGAACTCGTTGCCACGAGTGCCAACATGTTTCGCGAGGTGGAGGTCGATGTCACCACGCGCCTGCTAGGCACGAACGACCTGTGCATCAGGTTCCGCTCACTCCACGCCGAACTGATTCAGCGTCGTTCGCGTCCCCGCTGGCGCACCAGCATGGTGGAGCAGCAACAGCTCCGCTGGTTTCGCACCACGCTGCTGGGGCGGATGCCCGGCTGGTGCCCTCCCGTTCGGCCGGTAGGACCGTGGCGACCCGTCTGGCTCGAGCGGCGGCGTCTGGTGAACGGCCTCGAGGGCGATGCGATCCCTTCCTGGGAATCGGATGGTGCATGCGTGTCCGTGGACATCGTGGCGCGAACATTCCCCGATACCAGCATCACCGGTGCCTCTCTGGAGGTGATGGGGACGGGGAACGCGCTCAGTGTGTCTGTCGGCGATGCCGGCAGCCACCACATCACTGGAGTACACAGGGTGTCCGGTGCGGAAGCCTGGTGGCCCCACACGCACGGGCCACAGCCCCGCTACCCGGCGGTGATTCATCTCACGACCACGGCGGGTCCCGTGCTGGTCGACCTGGGCAGGCTGGCATTCCGGTCCATCGCGGCACGACACGACGACGACGGGTTCGGGCTCAGCGTGAATGGCGTCCCGATCTTCTGCCGGGGAGCATGCTGGAGCACACCCGACATCGTGTCGCTCCGTCCCAGCCCGGCTGACCTGGAGCGAACGTTGCGCCTCTCACAGGCGGCGAACATGAACATGCTGCGGGTGGGCGGCACCATGATCTATGAGGACGCCCGGTTCTACGAACTGTGTGATGAACTGGGATTGCTGGTATGGCAGGACTTCATGTATGCCAGCATGGACTATCCCGTTGATGACGCGGGGTTTCTCGCTGAGGCGCGGGCGGAGGCAGCGGAAATCGTGGCGGCGCGGCGGCGGTTCGCCTGCCTGGCGGTGTACTGCGGCGGCAGCGAGGTGGAGCAGCGGGCAGCGATGATGGGGCAGCCCCGGGGCCAGTGGTCGAGTGCGCTGTTCGAACAGGTGCTGCCGGACGTTTGCGCGACGCATGGTCCGGCAGTGCCATATGTGCGCAATAGCCCCTCGGGCGGACCATTGCCCTTCACCGTGAACGCGGGCATCGCTCACTACTATGGCGTCGGCGCATACCTTCGCCCGCTGGAGGACGCCCGACGGGCAGGGGTTCGATTCGCGAGCGAAAGTCTCGGATTCTCCAACGTGCCGGAGTCCGCGACGCTGGAGGCCTTCCTGGCTCCGGACGAGGTCCCGCCACATCACCCCCGCTGGAAAGCGCGGGTGCCTCGGGAGAATGCCGCGGGATGGGATTTCGACGATGTGCGCGATTTCTACCTCAAGCTCCTGTACGGCATCGACCCTTCCGTACTCAGGTACTCCGACATCGAACGATACCTCGCCTTGTCCCGTCTTACGACCGGCGAGGTGATGCTGCGCAGCTTCGCGGAGTGGCGGAGTGGCGAGTGCTGCCGCGGCGCGCTCGTCTGGCTCCTTCAGGACCTCTGGCCCGGAGCGGGCTGGGGCGTCATGGACGCGCTCGGCCAGCCCAAGGCGGCCTGGCACTACCTGCGGCGCGCCTTCGCACCGACCGCGATCTTCCTCAGTGACGAGGGGGTGAATGGTATCGACATCCACGTAGTGAACGATGCACCCGCACCATTCCGGGGTGACGTGCGGCTCACCCTTTATCGAGACGGCTCGACCGCGGTGGACGCCGGGCACGCGACGCTCGAGGTACCGGCGCGTGGACGAACACGCCTCGCGGGCGACATGCTCCTCGGGAGGTTCACGGATGTGTCGGGTGCCTATCGATTCGGCCCGCCCGGACATGACGTGGTCATGGCAGAACTGCGTGAAGCCGGACTTGACACCATCCGCGCCAGCGACCTGCTGCTTCCGCATGGATTGCCCGCGCATTCGGTGACCCGCCCGGGATTGAGCGGGCGTGTCGTTCACTTGACCGCGAACGAGTTGGGGCTCGAACTGGAGAGCGAACGGCTCGCCTACGGCGTCCACATCGAGAGCAGGGGCTGGATGGCACTCGACAACTATTTCCACATTGCCCCGGGTGGCAAGGCCACCGTAATACTTTGTGGACCGGCCGCGGAACGCCCTGCCACCGTTCAAGTGCGCTCGTTCAACGGCGGAAGCTGCCTGGTGCGCCTGACTCCAGCCCCCAGCAGAGTAGCGTCCGGATGACCGCCGCCGACGCTGTGCCGGAAGCCTCCAGCCAGGACGCGAGGCGAACGGCGGTACCGCTGTACTTCGGCCCCGATGGCGCGGAGTTGTTCGGGTGGTTTCACCGGCCGGACGGGTCGGCGCGCGGCCCGGTCATCGTCATCTGTCCGCCGCTGGGCTACCCCATGATCATGTCGCATCGCGGGTTGCGCCATCTGGCGGAAGCCGCTGCTCGCGCTGGCATGCCAGCTCTTCGATTCGACTATCACGGCACCGGCGATTCATCGGGTTCGGATTACGAGCCGGGGCGCGTTGACGCGTGGATCGCCAGTGTGGAACATGCCATTGAGGAAGCGCGACGGCTTACGGGAGCCTCGGTGGTGGTCTTGGCGGGCATAAGGTTGGGCTGCCTCCTTGCCGCGTATGCGGCGTCGCGACGCTCGGACGTCGAAGGCCTTGTCGCATGGGCGCCCGTCGCAAGCGGACGAACCCAGGTCCGGGAACTCCACGCCGTCGAGCAACTTATGAGTGGCTACGAGCCCGTGGCAGGGGAGGTTCCGGGAGGCGCTGTAATGGCAGCGGGATTCATGTTCAGCAGGCAAACGATCGAGAGCCTGCGCGAACTCGATATCCGCCGCCTCGAGCGAGCCCCGTCCCCACGCGCCCTGGTGGTGCCACGGGACGACCTTCCCGACGACGACAAGTTTGCCAGGGCGCTGGAGCGGCTTGGAACGGAGGTGACCCGAGCGTCCTATGCCGGCTTCGACGGCATGATGCGCGACGCGCATGCAACGCTGGTCCCGGAGGATGCCATCAAGGGCATCGTGCAGTGGGCAGGAGGGTTGACGATGGCAGCCTCACAGGAGATCGCTGAGATACCGAATCGCCCGGTGCTCCGCGGAATTTCCTCGGGAGCCG
>Ga0105248_10010161_pt1 | contig 10365 bp, 14 predicted proteins | sample KBSS34metaG_FD_81524 | JGI IMG/M metagenome (GOLD analysis project Ga0105248, IMG submission 81524) | Switchgrass rhizosphere microbial communities from Kellogg Biological Station, Michigan, USA - KBS S3-4 metaG | ecosystem: Host-associated > Plants > Roots > Rhizosphere > Soil | place... | reverse complement strand
CGATGCGGCGCTGGCCGGGCTGGATCAGGGCGAGCTCGCCACCGTGCCTTCGCTGCCCGATGCGGCGCACTGGCAGGCGTACGAGGACGCCCGCTCGGTGCTGATGCCCAACCTTTCGCGCAGCGAGCCGGCCGCGCGGTATCGGGTCTAGGGGGGTCCAGGGGGTCTAGTCGGGCTTCGTGTCCCCCTGCGCCGGGGCGGACTCCGAGCGATCGCGCACGAGCAGCACGGGGACGGACGAGGTCCGCACGATCTGCTCGGCGTCGCTGCCGATCACCGCGCGGCGCAGGCCGCGGCGGCCGTGCGTGCCGATCACGATCAGGTCGGCGGACCACTTCACCGCCTCCTCGGCCACGCGCTCGCTCAGGCGACCCGAGAGGCTGTCGTAGAGCGCGGTGTCGACCTCGATGCCGGCGCGCTCGACTTCGTCGCGGTCGGCGTTGAGGATCTTCTCGCCCGCGTCGCGCATGAGGTCGAACACGTTGGACGACAGCGGCGCATAGCCGCCGGCCGACAGCACGTAGGGCATCTCGTCGACCACGTGCAGCAGGCGCAATCGCGCGCCGGTCAGCCGCGCGAACTTCATCGCTTCGAGCAGCCCCGCATGAGAAGTGGGACTGCCGTCGACGGGAACGAGGATGCGTTGGTACATGGATCGCCTCCTTCAGGCACGGGGCATGAGAAGTGCAGTCTCGCTTCCGGCGTTGCCCGAGACTTGACCGATCGCAACAATCCCGACTCGGCGTCGCGACCTTGATCCAGCGCAGCGCGCGCGGGCCCGGCAGGACTAAGGTGGCGCCACACGCAAGGCTCGAAGGAGGCCGTGATGAAGGTGCTGCTGGCCGTGGATGGAAGCGACTACACCAAGCGGATGCTCGGCTACCTGATGGCGCACGAGGAATGGCTCGTCAAGGGCCACACCATCGAGCTGCTCACGGTGGTGCTCGCGCTGCCGCCGCGCGCGGCCACGATGGTGGGTCGCCAGGCGATCGAGGAGTACTACGAGGACGAGGCCGAGCGCGTCCTCGCACCGATCCGCAAATACCTCGCGCAGCACAAGCTGGAGGCCAAGCTCGTGGCGCACCACGGCCACCCCGGCGACGTGATCGCGCAGCGCGCCACCGAAGGGAGCTTCGACCTCGTCGTGATGGGCTCCCACGGCTATGGCGCCATGGCGGGGCTGGTGATGGGCTCGGTCGCCACCCGCGTGCTCTCGCAGTGCAAGGTGCCGGTGCTGCTGGTGCGCTGAGGCTCGGCACCGGCCCGGGAACGGGCGCGGGGGACGTGACATCTGATGGCTTGAATGCGCACCGCCGGGCGGCGGCTGCGCCTGGACGAGCCTGGAGAACCGCATGTCACTCACCCTACGTACCACCCTGGCCCTTTGCTCGATCGTGTTCGCCGGCGCTGCGGCTGCAGCAGAAGGGGCCGCGCCCAGCGACCCGCAGATCGCCGCCATCGTGGTCACCGCCAACCAGGTGGACATCGACGCCGGCAAGCTCGCGCTCGCCTCCACCAAGTCGTCGGACGTGAAAGCCTTCGCGCAGCAGATGGTCACGGACCACACGGCGGTGAACAAGTCGGCCACGGGCCTGGCGCAAAAGCTCAAGCTCACGCCCGAGGAGAACGACACCAGCCGCAGCCTCAAGAAAGGCGGCGACGAGAACGTGGCCAAGCTCAAGACGCTCAAGGGCGCCGAATTCGACCGTGCCTATGTCGATCACGAGGTGGCCTATCACCAGGCGGTGATCGACGCGATCGACAAGTCCCTCATCCCCAACGCGAAGAACGGCGAGTTGAAGGCGCTGCTGGAGAAGTCGCGCCCGGCTTTCGTCGCCCACCTGGAGCACGCGAAGCACCTGCAGGCCTCGCTCGGGAAGTCCGGTGGCTGAGCCGCGCAAAGTGATGGCGGCGCTCGCGCTCGCGTGCCTGGTGGTGCGGGGCGCGGTGGCCGCCGATGCGGACGTGCGCAGCGTGGATGTCGAGGGCATGTCCTTTGCCCCGCAAGTGATCGAAGTGCGCGCCGGAGAGAAGATCGTGTGGCGCAACAAGGATCTCGTGCCGCACACGGTCACCGCAGCCGGCGCCTTCGATTCACGCAGCATTGCGCCGGGGGCCTCGTGGTCCCACCGGTTCGACAAGCCCGGCGAGTTCGAATACGTGTGCAGCTTCCACCCCGGCATGAAGGGACGGGTCATCGCGAAATGAACGCAAACGCCGAGCCGAAAGTCGCCCCGGGCGACCTGGCTGCCTTCGAGTCACTGATGCGCCGCTGGAACCGGCGGCTCTTCCGGATCGCCCGCTCGGTGCTGCGCAACGACGAGGAAGCCGAGGACGCGCTGCAGGAGGCGTATCTGCGCGCCTATCGCTCGCTCGATCAGTTCCAGGGCGATGCGCAGCTGTCGACCTGGCTGTCGCGCGTGGTGCTGAACGAATGCTTCGCCCGGCTGCGCAAGCAGGCGCGCCGCCAGAACGTGATCCCGCTGGTGTCGAACGAGGACGAAATGCACACCCACGTGCCCGAGGATCCCGGCCATGCACCGGACCGCGCGCTGGCCCGCGCCGAACTGCGCGCGCTGCTCGAGCGCAAGCTCGACGCGCTGCCGGAGGACTTTCGGGTGGTCTTCGTGTTGCGCTCGGTGGAGGAGATGAGCGTGGAGGAGGCGGCCGCCTGCCTGGACATCCCTGCGGCGACGGTGCGCAGCCGTCACTTCCGGGCGCGCAGCCTCCTGCGCGAATCGCTCGCGCGCGACATCGACGTGGCCGAGCGCGACCTCTTCGACTTCCTCGGTGAGCGTTGCGACCGCATCGTCGCCGCCGTGCTGGCGCGGCTGCACGAGGCGCCCTGAAGCTTCACCGAGCCGAGGCGATCACCGAGGGTGGAACCTCGGGGTAGCCGTAGCCGGCGGCCAGCCACACCGTCGAGAAGGTGAGGCAGATCGACGCGCCCAGCGCGGCGATGCGGGTGAGCAACGGGGTCTTCATCAGGTCCTCCGTGGGGTGCGTCGTGCGTCGATGCACCCACTTTCGGCGCTGCCCCCGCAAGTGTCATGAAGGGGTCTGAGCCGGGACCTGAAATCTTCTGAAAGCGCGATTGCGGCACCGCAGGGATGCGCGCGCCGCGCTGCTTCCTATTTCTTCTTCTTTCCGCGCTCCGGCACCACGGTCACGATGGTCGGCGTCACCGCGTCCGGCGAGATCGGCTTTGGAGGCGCGGAGCTCTTCTTCGGTTTCTTGGCTTCCTTGTTGCTGCGCTGTTGGCCTTTTGGCATGGCAATGAATTCCTTTGCGGTTTGTATGTGTCGACGCTACACGGAGCCACCCGCGCCTGCGCATACGTTCTTACCCGTGATCGTCAGGCGCAATGCGCCGCCATGCCACTCGAGCCAGTCGAGCGCGACGCATTCGGCGATCAGGCTCTCTTCGATCAGGTCCGCGCGATGCCGACGCAACGCGTCGACGACGCCGGGCAACGAGGCACGCAGACTCTCTACGCGTGATGAGCTGGGGCGGCCGGGCAGGCGCACCCGGGGGGAAGTCAACATGTCGATCTCCATGAGCGAAGACCACAGTACCACAGGCATCGGCCCGTGAGAGCGGGTGATTCCGACCCGGTAGAGCAGCCCATCACGGGCGCCCGCGTCTCAATGCCCCGTGCGACGTGCCGATACGTCGCCTCATCCGCCACGGGACGGGCAGCGCTTCGCTTCCTGGCAGCTTCGGTTGCGGGCGGGGGCCTGAGTCGGGCCTTCAAGTCGCCAGTGCTAAGATGACGACCATCAGCTAAACGATGCGTCCAGCAAGCCGGAGATCCTGCAAATGAAGGCCCTCATTTCCGCGTATGCCCGTTCACCGTTCCACTTCGCAAAGAAAGGGGCACTTGCGCAGGTTCGCCCGGACACGCTCGCGGCTCAAGTCGTCAAGGGGCTGTTGGGCCGGGTGGATCTCGACCCGGGACTGATCGAAGACATCGTCCTTGGATGCGCGTACCCGGAAGGCCCTCAAGGCAACAACCTGGGCCGCATCGTCGGCCTGCTTGCCGGACTGCCGCATCACGTCGGCGGCATGACCGTCAACCGCTTTTGCGGGTCATCGATGCAGGCCATCCAGATCGCCGCGGCCCAGATCGAGGCCGGCATGGGCGACGCATTCCTGTGTGTGGGCGTGGAGTCCATGACCCTGGTTCCCCAGGGAGGGCTCAACTTCAATCCGAACCCGCAGCTGCGCGAGTCGACCGATGCCTACATCTCGATGGGCGAGACCGCCGAGAACGTCGCGCAACGGTGGAACGTGAGCCGGGCGGACCAGGAGCTCATGGCCGTCGAGTCGCACCGAAAGGCCGCAGCAGCGCGCGCCGCGGGCAAGCTGCGCGACGAGATCGTGCCCATCGTCGTGGGCGACGGCACACCTGCGATCGAGGAGGACGGCTGCATTCGACCCAGCACGTCCCTCGACGCGCTGGCCGCCTTGCGTCCCGCGTTCCGGCCCGACGGCGTCGTCACTGCAGGGACCTCCTCGCCTCTCACCGATGGAGCCAGCGCCGTGCTGGTGGCCAGCGAGGACTTCGTGCGCAAGCACGACTTGCCCGCGCTGGCGCGAATCCGGGCCTTCGCGACCGCGGGGGTGGACCCCGCCATCATGGGCATCGGCCCCGTGCCGGCATCACGCAAGGCACTCGATCGTGCCGGCCTGAAAGTCAGCGACCTGGACGTCGTCGAGATCAACGAGGCGTTCGCTTCTCAGGCGCTGGCATGCATTCGTGACCTGAAGCTGGACCCAGCCAGCGTCAACCTCGACGGAGGCGGGATGGCCATCGGTCACCCGCTCGGCGCGACGGGCGCCCGCATCACGGGCAAGGCCGCTTCCCTGCTCGTGCGCGAGAAGGGTCGATACGCGCTTGCCACGCAATGCGTGGGTGGCGGTCAAGGCATTGCCACGATCCTCGAGCGTCTTTGAGAGTCGTGCTCGAGCGCACGCGTGCCTCGACGGGCGCCTAGAGGTGCTTGGCGCCCCAGTCGCGCATCGCCTTCACGACCGGTCCGAGACTCCTGCCCTTGTCGGTGAGGACGTAGTCGAGCCGCACGGGCCGCTCGCAATAGATCTCGCGGCGCACGAGGCCGTTGTCCTCCATGGACTTGAGCCGAGCTGACAGCGTGTTGGGCGCCACCCCCTGGAGCGAGGCCTGGAAGTCCTGGAACCGCCGCGGTCCATGCAGCAGCAGGTCGCGCAGCAGCAGCAGCGTCCAGCGTTCACCGATCAGGTCGAGCGTGCGTGCGACTGGGCAGTCGTCGATCTGGTAGCCCTTCGTCATGAAGTCAGCTTAGTGCTTTGACTTCACTGCCGCAAGAAACTATCTTTTCCGTAGTCACTTGCGAAGCGGAACCCAGTGACTGGAAGGGATGGCCCATGAACCGCAACCCTCGCTCGGTCGCCACGCTTGTCGGCGTGCTGCTCGTGTCGCTTCTGTTCATGGGCGGCACCACCGGGGTGCCGTCCCCGGCCCCGGCCGATCCGCAGGCCACCGACCGGCCGGAGCTCGCCTATCTGAAGCAGGTCAATGCCTGGCACCCGCCATCCGACCCGCAGTTGCTCTTCCTGCTGATGCAGCAGTACGCCAACTCGGGCCGGCACCTGGAGGGTGCGAGCTACATCGATGAGCTGCGCCGTCGATTCGATGGCCAGCTCGACGACACGCAGCGCGCGCTCTATCTCACCGCCATCGCATCGCTGCGCGCCGGCGGCGCGAGCCAGGTCATCGTCTTCAAGCGGATCGGCTGGATGCGAGACACGCTCGCCATGCTCGACGAGGCCCAACGACTGACGCACGGCGAGGCCTTCATCACGCACTGGATGTCGGGCATCGTGCGTTCCGAAATGCCGGGCTTCTTCGGCGAGCGCGCCACCGCCGAGGCCGAGTTGCGCTGGTGCCTGCAGCACGCGGACAAGCTGCCGCATCCGGGCTGGCTGCGCGAGGTGCACTTTCATCTCGCCCGGCTGCTGCGCGATCAGGGCGATGCGGCGCAGTCGCAGCGCGAGCTGGCCGCCAGCGGCTTCACGTCCTACGACAAGCCCGTGCTCTTCACGACTCCCTTCGTCGAGGATCGCAACGCGGGCCACGCCTTCTCCGCGCGCAGCGTCCGCGAGCTCGTGCCGGGCAGCGTGTACGGGGTGTCGGGGTATGAGTTCACCGAGTACTACTTCGTCGTCTCCGCCGATCGACGCGAGCTCATCGCGATCGATGCCGGCTCGCGCGCGGACGCTGCGCGGCAGGCGCACGAAGCCCTTCGTGCTCGCATCGGAAACCTGCCCCCCTTGACCACGGTCCTGATCACGCACGCCCATTGGGATCACGTCGGCGGACAGGCCTACTTCCGCTCGCTGAACCCGGCACCGCGCTTCATGGGCCGCGGCAATTACGCGCAGGAGCTCGAGCAGGACGCCCAGGCGAACCCAGCCGGCTTGCGCAACTTCTTCGGCAAGGACTTCCGCATGGAGGATGTCCTGAGCTATCGCCCCGACGTGAGCATCGACCGGCGCACCGAGCTCACCATCGGCGGCACTCGCCTGGAGCTGTTGCCGACCCGAGGGGGAGAGACATCGGACGCGATGCTGATTCGCATGCCGGATCAAGGCGTTGTGTTCGTGGGCGACATCCTGATGCCGTACTTCGGAGCCCCCTTCGTCGAGGAGGGAAGCCCCGAGGGAATGCTCGCCGCGATCGAGCAGGTGTCGGCGCTCAAGCCGCGGCTGCTGCTGCACGGGCATGAGCCGTTGACGCGCGTCTTCGACTCCACGGGGATGCTCGACGATCTTCGCGTGCAGCTGGCTTGGCTGCGCGAGGCCGTGCTGCGCGAGATGGCTCGCGGCACCGGGCGCGGTGCGATTCAGCAGGCGAACCTCGTGCCCCCGACGCTGGCCAGGAGCCCGTCCTCGGTCCACCTGGCCTATCTGCTCATGCGCGAGAACATGATCAACCGGCTGTACGACCAGCACAGCGGCTACTGGCAGAACGGCTTGCAGGGTCTGGACGTGCTGACGGACGCCGATCACGGCGCGGCCCTGGTCGACTACCTCGGGCTCGGCGAGTCTCAAGTGGCCGCGGCAGCCGAGCGCATGATTGCCGACGGCAGGCATGAACTCGCTGCCCAGACCCTGCGCTGGGCCCGCACGCGTTTGCCTCGCAGCGAAAGACTGGACGCGCTGAACCGTCTGGCGTATCTGAAGCTCGTCGAGAAGTACCAGGACTTCAATCCGTTCAAGGTCATCGTGTACGCGGGGGAGATCGACCAGGCGATTGCGCCGATGGCTGCTCCCGCGCCCTGATGGTCGACCGTGGCGAAGTGCGCTCCACGAAGGGCCGTGTGAATTCGGACTCGTCAGAATCTGACTCACCATTCACTGGAGTCACTCCATGTCCAGCCGTCTCGCCACCTTTCGCAAGCTGCACAACACCGCGACCCCTCTCCTGCTTCCCAACGCCTGGGATGCAGGCAGCGCAAGACTCTTCGAAAGTCTGGGCGCCACCGCCATCGCCACGACCAGCGCGGGCGTGGCCTGGGCCCTCGGATATCCGGACGGCTACAAGCTCCCCACAGACGTTGCCATCGGCCTGGCCGCCAATATCGGGCGCGTCCTCAAGGTGCCATTGACGATCGATATCGAGGACGGCTATTCGGACGATCCGAAGCAGGTCGCCGAGACGGTGCTGCGTCTGATCGACGTCGGCGTCGTGGGCATCAATCTCGAAGACGGACCGAAGCCTGCGTCGCTGCTGGCCTCGAAGATCGAAAGGATCAAGAGCGAGGCTGCAAAGCGCGACGTCGACATCTTCATCAACGCGCGAACCGACGTATTCCTCGCGGGTCTGGTGGAGAAGCCGCAGAGGGTGGAAGAGACGCTCAAGCGCGCTGCCCTGTACAAAGACGCGGGCACGGACGGCCTCTTCGTTCCCGCGGTCGTGGCGCCTGAACAGATCGCGTCCATCGCGCAGGGCATCAACATGCCACTGAACGTCCTCGCCTGGGAGGGCCTGCCGAAAGCTTCCGATCTCGGCAGATTGGGCGTTCATCGCTTGAGCGCCGGCTCCGGGATCGCCCAAGTCCTGTGGCAGCAGGCGCAGACGCTCGCCAAGGCCTTCCTGGAAGGCGGCAAGTCCGAAGACCTGAAGGGCCAGATGCCTTACTCGCAACTTCAAGGACTGTTCTGACCCTCCATCGCCCTCTGGAACTCTTCAGTTGTGCGGAAGGGCAGGAAGCTCAGGGTCCGCGTCGAAGTCGGTGGCGAAGCTGATCGCTTTCCATTCGTCGGCCTTCGAGATGCGGGCCTCCTCGGCTCGTCTTGCATAGTGGAACGCATCACTGCCCAGCAGGATGTGGGCAGGCAATGCGTCGGCGCTCGCAATGCGGAGCACGACCTGCGCGACCCTGGCCGGGTCCCCGGTCTCGTTGCCCCAGAAGTGCTCCATGCTCTTGATGGCCGCGCCGACCGATGGCTCATAGTCGGCCATCACGGGCTCTTGCCGCGCATGGGCTCGCTTTCCCCAGTGGGTCCGCATCGCGCCGGGTTCCAGCGCCGTGACCTTGATGCCGAGGTGCAAGACCTCCTGCGCGATGCCCTCCGTGAAGCCGCCAACGGCCCACTTCGATGCGAAGTAGGCCGCATTGCCCGGGAAGGCCGTTCGACCGCCGAGCGACGAGATCTGGATGATGTGGCCACTGCGCTGCCGGCGCATCACCGGAAGCGCTGCCCGAGTGAGGCTCACGACGCCGAAGAAGCAGGTTTCGACCAGCCTGCGGAATTCGCCCGTTGGCACCTGCTCGAACGCACGCGTGTCGCCATAACCCGCGTTGTTCACCAGCACGTCAAGGCGCCCGAACTCTTGCACGGCCAGCTGAACCGCGGATGCACCTCGCGCCTCATCGGTCACATCGAGCGACACCACTCGAACCTGGGCGCCATATCGGTCAGCCAGCGACTTCAGATCGTCGACGTTGCGAGCAGTCGCGACGACCTTGTCTCCTGCAGCCAAGGCAGCCTCGGCAACGAGTCGTCCCAATCCGCTGCCGCTACCGGTAATCAACCAAACTTTGGACATTTCAAAACTCCGCAAATGAATGACTGGACAGTCATGAGTCGCTTAAGGGAAGAGAAAGGGCGGCAGCCCTGATCCCGGCCGCCGTTCAAAGCCGATCGACATCGACGATCGCCTGGGCGAATGCCTGCGGCGCTTCCTGGGGCAGGTTGTGGCCGATGCCACCCTCGATGGTTCGGTGCTCGTAGCGGCCGGTGAACTTCTTGGCGTAGGTGCTCGGCTCCGGATGGGGCGCACCGTTGGCATCGCCTTCCAGGGTGATCGTGGGAACGCTGATGTCTGGGGTGCGGATGAGCTGGCTCTCGAGACTCTCGTACCTGGACTCCCCCTGCGCCAGACCCAGGCGCCAGCGATAGCTTTGAATCGCGATCGCCACGTGGTCCGGGTTGTCGAAGGCTGCGGCACTGCGCGCGAAGGTCGCGTCGTCGAATTGCCATTGCGGAGACGCGAGCTTCCAGATGAGCTTGGCGAAGTCGTGCCGGTACATCTCGTAGCCGGCCCGTCCGCGCTGCGTGGCGAAGTAGAACTGGTACCACCACGCGAGTTCGGCCTGAGGCGGCAACGGCTTCTTGTTGGCCTCGGGACTGCCGATCAGATAGCCGCTCACCGAGACCATGGCCTTGGTGCGCTGCGGCCAGAGGATCGCCATCGCGTTGGCGGTCCGTCCGCCCCAATCGAATCCGCCGATGACGGCCTTGTCGATGTGCAAGGCGTCCATCAAGGCGATGGTGTCGGCGGCGAAAGTCGACGGTTGTCCATTGCGCACAGCGGCACTGGAGAGGAAGCGTGTCGTGCCGTAGCCGCGCAGGTACGGGACGATCACGCGGTAGCCCTTGTCCGCGAGCAAGGGCGCAACGTCGACGAAGCTGTGGATGTCGTAGGGCCAGCCGTGCAGCAGCAACACCGCAGGGCCGTCGCTGGGACCCGCCTCGGCGTATCCGACGTTCAATACGCCTGCATCAATTTGCTTGATCGCACCGAACGAGGTGTGCGTTCCAGGCTTTGCGGCGGGCACCGCGCCTGACTTGGCATTGCCCGTCTGTGCCGATGCGAAGTCGGCGATGGCCCACTGCGCCTGCGCCAGGGCGACGACAGCACTGCCTAGGAAGCGACGACGATTCGGATTCGTCGTCTCATTGGGTTCATTCATGCTCATCGGAAACGGTTCCTTGACTGAGTTGAGAGAGACCGGCGGGCGGTCGGGCGAGGCGGTCCCGCCTCGTGGACAGAGCTACGCCGTCGCCGGCAGAAACTGCCTGCGTCGACCTACCTCG
>Ga0105248_10010155_pt1 | contig 10369 bp, 5 predicted proteins | sample KBSS34metaG_FD_81524 | JGI IMG/M metagenome (GOLD analysis project Ga0105248, IMG submission 81524) | Switchgrass rhizosphere microbial communities from Kellogg Biological Station, Michigan, USA - KBS S3-4 metaG | ecosystem: Host-associated > Plants > Roots > Rhizosphere > Soil | place... | reverse complement strand
CAGAAATCAGCAATCGACCCATGCGCCTTTTTCACGGCACCGACAACGCTCGCATTCACCGCCCCACGGTGCTGACACTTGGGGTGTTTGACGGTTTGCACCTTGGTCATCAGTTGATCATGCGGACCGTTGTAGAACGTGCGCGAGCAGTGAACGCAATTCCAACTGTTATTACTTTCGATCCTCATCCACGCGCGGTTTTACATCCCGAGTCTGCCCCACCTTTGCTTCAAACTTTCGATCAAAAAATCGAAGCGTTCGGCGTGCTCGGAATTGAACAGACAATCGTTGTCCGCTTCACAGAACAGTTCGCATCCATTCGAGCGAACGACTTTCTACGCGAAGTCGTGAAGGAACGTTTGCAGGCCCGCGAAGTTTATCTCGGTAAAGGCTTCGCCTTCGGTCACAACCGCGAAGGGAACATTGAACTTCTGAAACGCATGGGCAGCGAACTCGGTTTTGTTGCTGGAGAGGTTCCGGAAGTCAGTCTTCACGGCAGACGAGTCAGTTCGAGCAAGATTCGTGAGTTGCTGGCTTGTGGTCAGGTCAATCTCGCACGGCGCATGTTGGGGCGTCCATATGGTGTGGAAGGGCGCGTCGAACGTGGCGCAGAACGCGGGCACCAGTTAGGTTTCCCGACGGCCAACCTGCACCCTCAGAATCGCGTCATACCGAGGAACGGGGTTTACGTTACTGGCACTCTAATCGAGGATCAGTGGCGTCGAAGCGTGACAAATGTTGGGCTGCGTCCCACGTTTGGCGACGCTATGGAACCTTCAGTCGAGACCTACGTAATGAACTGGGACGGGGATCTGTATGGCGACGTGATCCGCGTCCGTTTTTTGTATCGGTTGCGTGATGAGCGCAAATTTGGATCAATAGTTGAATTGAAAACGCAGATTGAGCGGGATGCCGCAAGAGCCAACAGTTATTTTGAACGAGCTGGAACGAAGCACATGTTGGCGATAATTTGAGAAGTTAAAGAGAGCGAATGATCACCGGGCCAAGGCACGGTGTGATGAGAAAAACGCAAAAACAAAGATGTCGATTAATCAAGCACTTGTAAGGCGGGAACCGGCAGCGGCCGCAGATTTGGTCGCGACTCAATCCGTCCACAAACCAGCAGCGCCTGTTCCCGAGTTGACTGAAGATCTCGTCAACCAGCTTCTGGCAGGTCGCGGTCTACGTGGCTGGTTGCGCGCTGCAAAAGTTGCGAGCGTTCTGGGATTGCTATCTCTCTATCTCTTTCTCGATACCTACGACATACGCGCTGACTTCAATCGCCGTACGATCGATCGACTGCGTCAGAAGGCACGTGAGAGTGGTCGCCAGGAACGCCTTAGACTCTGGACACGAAGTTCTCTTTACGAAGTTCTCGATCGCTTTATTAGAGTTTTGCGCTACGTCGTCTTTCGAGGTCCCGAGGGTTCGGCGAAAAAAGATTCCCGATTGACAAAACAAGCGGTTTGGTTACGCGAGAGTCTTATCAGTTTGGGACCAACCTTTATCAAGATCGGTCAAGCTCTGGGTACTCGCGCTGATCTGTTGCCACTTCCTTACGTAAAGGAACTTGCGGTTCTTCAGGATCAGGTACCCGCTTTTCCAACCGCTGATGCTTTCGCGCGTATCGAATCTGAACTCGGCCGACCAGTACATGATTGCTATGCGGAAATCGATAGCGAACCGATCGCTTCCGCATCCCTGGGCCAGGTTTACAGAGCTCGACTTTCGACAGGTGAAGAAGTTGCAGTCAAAGTTCAGCGCCCCGATCTTGCCCAAACGATTAGCATCGATGTGGCAATTCTCTATCGGCTCGTTAAGTTGACCAACCGTTTCTTTCCAAAGGCGAACGAGAACGCCGACTGGGAAGGAATGCTGCACGAGTTTCATCACACCATCTTTGAAGAGTTGGACTACGTTAAAGAGGGAAGAAACGCAGACAGGTTTCGTTACAACTTCCGAACCTGGCGAGCCGTTCGTGTCCCGAAAATCTTTTGGACACACACGAGCACACGCGTGCTAACGCTTGAGTTTATTCGCGGAACAAAGGTTGTTGACCTTGAAGGCCTTCGTGCGCGGCGGATCTCGGCGGTCAAAGTTAATCGCCTCTTAGTTCGGACTTATCTGAAGCAATTGCTTGAAGACGGTTTCTTTCACGCCGATCCTCATCCAGGAAATCTTCTGGTGATGGACAGTGGTCACCTGGCGTTCTTCGACTTCGGAATGGTGGGGAGAATCTCGACGAAGTTGCAGTCACAAATGATTGATGCGTTTTTCCACGTGGTCAGTCGGGATGTGCAGGGACTTGGTCAGGACATCATCAACCTGGATTTCCTTAAGCCAGGAGTCGATCCCGAAACAGTGCGGCCAGTCGTTGAGCGGCTCTTCCAGAGTTATCTCAATTTGAAACTTGGCGATGTTAACTTCAAGGAGCTGACGTACGATCTCGCCGAAGTGATTTACGAGTATCCGTTCCGCCTGCCGGCAAATTTCACTTACGTGATGCGCGCATTGATGACGCTTGAAGGAATAGCGATTCTGACGGACCCGGGCTTCAGCTTCTTCGAAACAGCTAAGCCCTTCGCGAAAGAATTCATGTTACGGCGTGAAGGGCGCATCTTTGGCAAGCTTGTTCTGGATAAGATAACCGGGCGCGAGAATGGCGACAGCAAGATTGCGTGGTCGCGAGTTTGGAAGCTCACGAAGATGGCCGCGCAGCTGTACCTGGAACGATCTCAGACTTAAGATCTCAGATCTCAGATTTTTTTAGATCTGAGACCTGAGATGTCCAATGTCCGACATGCTTTAGCTTGTCGGTTTCCTTCCTGATTTTGAGATCTGCGATTTGAGATCTGAGATCACTTAGTGCTGACCTTGTCGCCGTTGGGTCCGGGCAGATTCAGTTTCTCCCGAAACAAATTCAACAGCAGCAACGTCCCAATCCCGCCACTACCTTCGCCGCCGCCTGAAGCCATAACGTCAGGAGTAATTCGAACGCCCTTCTCACCGATGACTTTCAAAGTCTCGACAAGCGCGACGCCCTGGGCACCAAGTGCATTTACCTGTTCGTGATAAGCAACACCCTGCGCCTCACCCATCAAGCGAACCTTCTCGGCTTCAGCTCGACCAGTCTGCAGAATGTAGTGGGCCTCGCCTTCACCTTCGGCTTTGCGTTGCTCAGCGCGTTTGCCGGCAATCTCGACACCCACTGTTGCCGCCATCAAGTCTTTCTGATTGTCTGCTTGAGATTTGGTCTTCTCCAGTTGAATGCGTTTCTCTTCCGCCTCGCGCTGTGCGTTGTACATGTTCTGGCGCTGCTCGGCGAGAATCTTTTCAGTCTGCGTCTTCATCAACTCTTCCGGCAGATGGATGTGGCAGATTAGGACGTTCACTACGTCCACGTGATACTTCAGCAGGTGTGCACGCACGCGGGCCTCGGCGCGTTCCTGCTCTTCGTGCCGGTTCTGTAGGTAGGCCATTGCAGACGACTCCGAAGCCTGGTTACGGAAGATTGAGTCGATGAGCGGATGCATCACGTTCTGGATCAAACGTTCAATGCCACCGATCTTAGCGACCATGAACGGCGCATCTTCGGGTTTCACTCGGAACACCACACGCACTTCCAGTTGCATCGTGAAGCCGTCTTTTGAGATGACTTCAAATGGATTGAAGGTGTTAGTCACCTCGCCCGCAGTCCATTCAACCGTTTGGTTCGTTGTCGGAATGATGATCGGCGATACGGCCAGTGTGTTTACATAATAGCGTCCAGGACCAACTACGCTTTCCTGGATACCACGAAACCCTTCAGGCACGACATAAGCTTCGTGGGCGCCTTCATCGAGACGACGATCGGCAGGATCGCCGCTCATCAGTTCGGCCTTAATTTCATCCACGGTCCGGTCGTCTATCTTGTCGAGGCGAGCGGCAGATTGTTCCGCCTGTTCCCTTTCCTCTCGTTCCATTCTTTGACGAACCTTGGCTGCCATTTCGCGCCGAACTTCGTCAGATGGATCTTTACCAACGTTTGATACCACAACTGCAACTTCACCTGGCTTAACTTCCTTCGCGCTTTCCGGAATTACTTTGAACAGCAACGGATTGATGTAGTAAGTGCCAGGCAGAAGGATGTCTTTCTGTGGTCCACGTTGGCCACCCTTGCCGATGAACTCGTGTCCGTCCTGAAAATTGTCGTGACCCGCGAACGATTCCGCCACGTAATCACGCGGATTCAAAGGTGCACCGTCTAGTGCTTCAACGAGGCCAATTCCGTTTTCATTGATCACCGTAGCGTCGAAAAGTCTGACAGTGAACAAACCTGGTTTAGCGTCGGTATTGCCTTCCATTGCGCCTGACTGAGTTAGGATGCGGTAAACCCCTGGCGTCAGAATGTCGACTTGTGGACCCTTCTGTCCACCCGAGGCGATGAATTGTTCTGCGTCCTGGTAGTTGCGATGATCTGTGATCGCTTTACCAAGAAGTCGACCTGGATCGAGTGGACCGCCATCAGCTGCAGTGACAACACCGACCTTGCCCTGCGGCACCATGGTGGCTTTAGCAACTGAAACACGAAACAAGTATGGATGGATTGGCCACAAGCCAGGAGGCAACGTACGAAGCTGAATGCCTTTGACGCCACCCTGTTTAATAAACGCTATTGGGTCCTGAAAATTGTTGTGGGCGTTTTGGGCGCGATCGGGAGCGAAGATGCGTCCGGGAGGATTCGGCTCGCCATCAACCGCTTCAATGATTCCCATCTCATCCGCACCAATTTCGATCAGGGGCACTTTGCGCACGACTTTTTCAAATGGCCATTTGATCAGATGAAGCCCTGGCTTTAGCACGTCTGCCTGAATGCCTACTTCACCTTCTGTCGCGACGACGCGTCCCGGAGGCATCTTTGCTCCCAGGTATCGTCGCTCTTTGATGGCGATTTCGCGTGCACCGACGTTTACAAAAATGCGTCGCACGACGATCAGAAAGAAGATGAGTAAAACAAGTGCACCAAACAAGATTGGCAACACGGTAGTGATGTCTAGGGTTTGCATGGTATGTCTCTTTCAGTAGTTCAACTGGGGAAGTTGATTGTTATTCAATTGGTGGTGGTACCTTCAAGTTCGCGCCTAGCGGATGAGAGGGTACGTTTCAAAACGAAACCGGTGCCTGAACTGCGAACTGGCGACGAGAGTAACCAGAATTCGCCGTTAAATAAAGCCAAAAGCTCTGTGGCGGTAATGTCATTGAGTTTACCTTCTCGCTGGAATCCTAAGCATAATTCGATAGCCTTCCCGTAGAGCTCAGCGTCATCTGCCAAGGCAATAAAGTGGAGCATCTTTGCGGCCGTATTCCGATTGGGAGAGTTCCCAAATGCGCGCATCATTGCCTCAGCGAGGGCGCGGTTGACAGGAAGGTCATTTCTCGAAACGTGCGACGCAAGCGCGAGCAGTTTTGCGTCAGGCCAGGCATGCAGGACAGCTTCATTCAAAACGTCTGAATAAATGCCGAGTCCTTTAGCTTCGATAAGTGCGTCGAGATCGCCGTCGGCTGCGCGACTGATCAACACCTGTTCGTCGTGGTGGTTGTTTTCAGGTTGTGCTAACGCAGGAATCGGTTGAACGTCTGAAAACAACGCACGAGGTGGAGCAGGCTGTTGGAGCTCGAGTGTCTCTGAATTGTTTACTGGCTTTTGCCAAAGGTAAATGGCAATGGCAACCAGGCCGACGATAAGAACAGAAGTAATGAAAAGGATGACCATTTCGGTCCGGCGTACGGGGTTGAAGCGATTATGAATCCGTCGCCGCGTATTTGTTTATACGAGGAGGACGAGAAAAGGTTTCTCGTCGTGCTGGGACCGCAGTGCTGGGACCGCAGGCGTCCCCGCCTGCTAACTAGCCTACACGCACGCTCGTGGTTTCAGGAAGGGCAACAAGCAGGCGAGGACGCCTGCGCTCCCGGCACCGAGGTCAGCTATCTCGCGGTTAGCGAATTAAAGAACAGCGGATACGTTGCCAGCGACTGTCCGCGATACTGTGGGCGAAATCCGAAGAGAATGATTCGACCTTTGCCCATGGTGACTTCGACCAGCGCGGCTTTCCCTTTTATGCGTTCACCGCCGAGCAGCCAACCCGATAGCAGCGGATCTTTGTCACGAGGATACCAACCGATAATGTGAACATTTGCCGGGGGCACAGAGCTATTGGAATCGTGAACCACTTCGAAGACAGGTGAATCTTCCGCCCAGGCAATTGATTCCTTTGGCATCCCTCGAGCGATTGGATTTGTGGTGTCGAGTTCGAGGCGGAGGATTGATCCTGGAACGTAGAACTGTGTTTTGGGAAGACCAGCTACGTCGTTGCGAAGTGGAAGTTTGAACTGTTCGATTGCAAAGTCGGACGCGCGATTGAGAAAAACCAGACTGCCACCTGATTCAACAAAACGACGCAACGACACAACACCGTCATGACCCAGCCCGCCCGTTAGTTCCGGCGGCATTGCTCCTGATCGATAGCCATTCAACAGAGTTCGCGAAGGTTGATCTGGAATCACAATCGTCTCAAAAGCGTTATTCAGGTTTCCTTGCCTGATCAGCTGATCGCTTGCTGACTGGTAGCCAATACATCTCGACTGGAACTCAAGAACCCAACGGGTCCAACCTTCATCCAGAGTTGGCACCGACGATCGATAAAGAGCTCTCGGCGGAGTAGCGGCATCTCCGCACCCTCCGTTCATTCCAGTTCCCGGTAACACCGCGTCGACGATAGAAAGTGGTCCGAATACTTGATTAACGCGAACGTCCATCAGAAGTGGCAGAGCGTGAGCGGTGACATCATAAGGAGCAATGGGATGCCCGCTGTTGTCGCGCAAATCTGGATAAATCTGAGGTTTCAATATCGCTGCAGCGAAAGAAGCATAGGGTTGCGTCATAGTTACCACAGCAGTTCCAATTGAATACTTCTTGCCGTTAACCGCGAAAGGTCTTGGGTACCTAACTTCAACACCGGCCCGCTCTAAAATTTCGATAAGTCGTTCGCTATTCGGATAGGGTAGAACTCCTATAAGTCGTGCGCTATTCCCAGAGGGTGGTATTACGAAGGCTTGCAGTTCGCCGCTTTTACGAGGACGCACTGCCTCCTTCCCAATTGTATAAAACCTCTTCAGCCACGCTTCACGGTTTTCCGCCGCATGATTCAATAAAAAGAACGCACACGTCGTCATAGTGTTTGTGATGTCGCGCAGACGCCATTCGCCGCCGTGCCACAACGGTCCAAAGTTCGCTGACTCTTTTTTCGGATCGTAACCCTCATTAGAGCTTAGATCTTCAAACTTAACTTTGATCGGCGAGGCGATATGGGCAGATGCCGTTTCCGAAAGAATGCGAACGCCACCGTGATAGTGAGAATAAGCACGTGACGGTGACCAGGCGTCATAGGTCGAATCAGTTGTGACCCCCTGGAAACCTTTCGCTCTCATTTGTCGCGCCAGGTAATTACCAAGCTCCGTGTAACCTTCAACTATCTGCCTCGGAACGTTTGGCTCAACAGGTTTCATGTAAGGTGGCAGAAACAGTCGCGAACCAAAGGCACCTTGCTGGTGAATGTCGTGGACGATCTGCGGATGCCAAACGTTGTGAATCTTGTCTACGACGATCTGCGTCTCGACTTGAGTGAAGGCATACCAGTCGCGATTGTCATCGTGGCCCGTGTACTTGTGATAGAGCTCAGGTGGGTCTGTTCCTTCGTAAGGTGTGCCCAGGGTTTTGTCGTACCAGTTCTTGACGATATCGACGCCGTCCGGATTTAAAGAGGGAACTAACAGAATGATCGTGTTGTCGAGGATATCCTGGATCTCTGCCTCGTTCGATGAGGCGAGCCGATGAGCGATCAACATGCTCGAAAGGTATGAGCCGACTTCGGTGGAGTGTATGCCACAAGTAATCAGAACGATTGTCTTCCCACGCGAGATCAGTTCTGCCGCTTTTCGATCGCGAACTTCAGGTGAGCCGAGTTTTCTTGGATCAGCAAGTTGTTCCTGAATTTTTTTGAACTCCTCGAGTCGCTTGAGGTTCGCTGGTGAACTGATGGTGGCCATGACGAATGGCTTTCCCATCGTCGACTTGCCTAACTCCTCAAACACCACACGATCGCTGGCTTGATCGAGTCGTTTGAAGTATTCGACAACCTGATCCCACGAAGCGAGTTTTCGATCATCGCCCGGCGTGAAGCCAAGGACGTCTGCGGGCGCTGGGATGTTTGATTGATTCGCCTCTAAGTGAATTGACGAGAAGTGAATAAACGCGGCGAGTAGTACGGTGAGAAGGCAAGCAGTTGCTTTGATACGCATCGGGAACGATCTGGTGAACAGTTTTCGTGTAGCGCGAAGGAGTTTAATCTAAGTCTGTGACACTGGGTACCCCTTGGTAGCCGAGCGGTTCAAAAGATGAACGCAAATGCTGGGAGCGCAGGCGGGGACGCCTGCGCTCCCAGCAGCGAGTTACATTTGAACTCGAGCGCCAACTATCCAAGTCAACTGTTTTATACGATCCATGCTCCCGGCTTACCGCCATGCTTTCGAAACCACGCACTACTAAAGGGCCAGTCACGTGGATGTCTGCAGAGTCGTGCTTTGACTGGATTGTTCTCGATGTAGCGCAACGCATTAAAGAAATGCTCCTCATTTCGAATCATCCGATCGTGAGACTCTGGCATCCAAAACAGGTGGCAAAACCGCACGGTGTGGCCTAAAACCTATTCGGTAACCTGCTTGCCGAAGTAGTAGTGCCCGTGTAAAGTAACCAGCGATTTCAATCCCTGTTCTCCCTTTAACAAATACCGTTGGAGGTCATCTGGATGTCCAGTGAAAGCATCCCTGCGAACGAGTACCCAGACCGCGTAGGTTTTGAACCCGACAACCCATATTTGGCTAACTTTAAGCCTTATATTCCCGCAGGCATCCGACTTCGCGAACTGACTCCCATTCCTGTTGTCATGGGCACGCTCCTCGGAATGGTCTTCGGCGCATCGTCTCTCTATCTCGTTTTGAAAGTGGGATTGACTGTTAGTGCATCCATTCCTGTCGCGGTGATTTCCATCACCTTGTTCAGGATGTTTTCCAAACTTGGGTTACGCGATGCCACAATCCTGGAAAACAATATCGTCCAGACTGCGGGCTCAGCTGGCGAGTCGATCGCTTTCGGTGTTGGTGTAACTATGCCGGCGATCATGATCCTTGGATTTGATCTCGAGATTACTCGCGTCATGCTGGTGGCAATCCTGGGTGGATTGCTCGGCATTCTGATGATGATTCCGCTGCGAAGAGCCTTGATTGTCGCTCAACACGGCTATCTCAAATATCCGGAGGGTACGGCATGCGCTGAAGTGTTGAAGGCAGGAGCCTCTGACGAATCGCGCGCTGCCGCTGCAAAGGGCGGCGCCGTTGAAGAGGTCGAAGGATCACAAATGGGTGCGAAGACGATCTTTGCCGGTTTGGGAGTCGGCTTCCTGTACCAGGTTTTGATGGGCGCTTTCAAAGGTTGGAAAGACACTCCGGAAAAAGTGTTTGGCGCTCCCTTCAAAGCGGCATCGATATCAGCTGAAATCTCTCCGGCGCTACTGGGGGTGGGTTACATAATCGGACCTCGCATAGCATCGATCATGTGCGCAGGCGGCGTGCTTGCTTATCTAGTTTTGATTCCGATGATCAAATTCTTCGGCGACGCGATGCCCAGTGCTGTAGCTCCAGGAAAAGTGCCAATCGGCGAAATGGGTCCTGCTGACATTCGTGGTGCCTACGTCTTGTACATCGGAGCGGGTGCGGTTGCTGCTGGTGGCATCATCAGTTTGTGCCGATCCCTGCCGACGATCTGGCATGGTTTAAAAGGCGGGCTGGCTGATCTAAGGGGCGGACAAAGTGCGATGGCAAATTCGCCACGCACTGATCGTGATCTCTCGATGAAGTTTGTACTCGGCGGCATTTTCGCGCTGCTTGCTTTGATCATGATCTTTCCGCAGCTGAATCTCCGTTGGAACATTCTTGGCGCGATTCTCATAGTTGCGTTTGGCTTCCTCTTCGTAACGGTTTCATCTCGACTAACTGGTGAGATCGGATCGTCGTCGAATCCGATCTCAGGAATGACTGTCGCAACTCTGTTGTTGACATGTCTGATTTTCCTGCTCGTCGGTTGGGTTGGATCAACCTTCTACGTCACAGCGCTGTCGATTGGTGGAATTGTTTGTATCGCTTCGTCGAATGGCGGAACGACGTCGCAGGATCTGAAGACCGGCTTTCTTGTAGGGGCCACGCCATCGTCTCAGCAAATCGCGATTCTGATTGGCGCGTTTGCTTCAGCGTTGATTCTGGGTCCAATCCTGCTTGT
>Ga0105248_10010154_pt1 | contig 10369 bp, 12 predicted proteins | sample KBSS34metaG_FD_81524 | JGI IMG/M metagenome (GOLD analysis project Ga0105248, IMG submission 81524) | Switchgrass rhizosphere microbial communities from Kellogg Biological Station, Michigan, USA - KBS S3-4 metaG | ecosystem: Host-associated > Plants > Roots > Rhizosphere > Soil | place... | reverse complement strand
GTGGACGGAGCTGATCCCGAGCCGGACGGAGACCACCGGCATCGCGTTCCAGTACGACCCGCCCGACTCGGTCGCCCCGCAGGCGGTCCTGCTGGCCGTGCCGCCCGTACCGGGCCAACCCTGGACGGTCGGTTCGCTCAACCGCGTGCTCGTCGAGACGCTCGACCTCGCCCGGCTGCGCGTCGTCGATCCCGAGGCGCTGGGCGACATCCGGCACTTCCTCCCGGCCGCGTACCTCGCGTTCAACGTCGACGCCGACGCCGTCTCGTCCGACCTCGCCCCGCTCACCCTCGGCTGACTGGAGGACCGCGGCATGCCATCGATCACGACCTGGTCCCGGCTGGAGCCCCAGTCCGGCGACGGCGACATCGCCGCCGGGTACGCCGCCCGCGCGTTCGATCCGCTCTGGCTGCTGGCGCGGCAGTGGCAGCTCGCCGAGTTCCAGGCCGAGGACGCCGGCACCCCGATCGTCGCCCGGTGGCGGGCCAGGGTCGCGCAGCTGGACCATTTCGTGGCCGGCCCGATCCCGTGGAACACCCAACTGAAGGCACCGCACTTCGACGCCGGCACGATCCCGCTGCAGACCCTGGTGGAGCGGCAGCCGACCCAGCGCCCGTCGGCCGCGCCCGGGCTGGAGGGCCTGCGGCTGGCGGTCGAGGCTGGTCAGCACTTCCTGCGGATGCTGCGGCTGCAGGCCATCACCAGCGATCCCGGACCGGCGTTCGTCTCCGCGTACGCCGTCCTACCGCTCACCGACGCCCAACGGTCCACAGTGGATCCGGAGACGGCGGCATTCGTCGACCTCATGGCCGGCCGGGCGATCGACGGGCGGCGGCTGCGGCAGGGGATCGGCGATCCGGCCAACCCACGGTTGGACCCGAGCGTGCCGATCGTCGCCAGCGACCGGGCCGAGGTGCTCGACGCCGTCCGTGCGTGGTTGGCCTGGTCCGGTTCGCTGTTCAGCGAGCCGGACGCCGGCGCGCAGGCCTGGCAGTCCGACCGGATGGAGTACGCGTTCACGCTCTCGGCCCGCCTGGGTGACGACCGGTTCGGCGAGCGACCACTCTCGGCCGAGCAGTACGCCGACGGCCTGCTCGACTGGTACTCCTTCGACCTGAACCTCAACATCAACACTGGTACGGGCGACGACCCGCCGGGCGATCTGATCGCGCGGACGGTGCTGCCCGCGCCGATGACCTTCCACGGCATGCCGGCGCAACGGTTCTGGGAGATGGAGGACGCTCGCATCGACCTGGGCGCGCTGCAACTGGGGTCGTCCGATCTCGGGCAGCTGCTGCTGGTGGAGACGCTCACCGGATACGGCAACGACTGGTTCCTCATCCCGATCGACCTGCCGGCCGGTTCGCTGGTCGCGTCGGCCTCGCTGGTCGTCACCGACACGTTCGGCGTCCAGACGCTGCTACGGGAGGCCGGCGATCCGTTCCATCAGCTCAACAGCACGGGCAGCAGCCAGTTCACCCTCTCCATGCCGGTCGAGCCGGGCGAGGTCGGCATCGCCGCCTCGAACCTGTTCTTCCTGGCCGATCCGATCGTGCCCCTGGAGGGCCCGGTACTTGAGGAGGTCATGCTGGTCCGCGACGAGATGGCCAACATCGCGTGGGCGGTGGAGCGGAGGCTGGAGAGTCCGCTCGAGGTAGGACTGGAGACGGCCCGCGACACGCTCGACGTCTCCGAGCCGCCCACGCCGCACGATACTCCGCTGTACCGCCTGGCCAGCCCGGTGCCGGATCACTGGATCCCATTGCTGCCGATGCGTCCGTCGGAGTCCAGCGCCGAGGTCAGGCTCGCCCGCGGGGCTGTGTTGCATGTGGACGGTCAGGCGCGGGTGGTCGACGCTCACGCTCAGATCCTGCAGCCCGCCGACCCGTCCCCGCGGCTGTTGATCCGTGAGGAAGAGGTTCCGCGCGAGGGAGTCGTGGTACGCCGGATGTACCAGGCCGCGCGCTGGCACGACGGTCGACTGTTCGTCTGGGCGACGAACCGGGCCAGCGTCGGCCGCGGAGAGGCGTCCAGCGGCCTCACCTTCGACGGGCTCGACGGCGCGTAGCCCGTTCTTACGCGCGGCCTGTTCTTACGCGCGGCCCGTTCAGACGTGGCCGGCCCGTTCAGACCTGGCCGGTCCGTTCAGACCTGAGCGGCCCGGGCGGGCCGGCTTGGGCGCAGCCGGTAGAGGACACCGAACCGGACCAGTCCGCCGAGGGCTCCGGCCCCGGCCAGCACGGAGACCTCGACGAGCCGGGACGGCGCGGGATCGGCCGCGGTCAGGACACCCAACGCGGCGGCCGTCAACACCACCCCGAGGCCGAGTAGCGCCAGGCTGGGCAGCAGATGCCGGCGGACGCTACCGCGACCGGTGGCGCCGAACGTGAGCTGTTGGTTGGCCACGCCGTTGACGAGCCCGACCATCACGGTGGCGCTGAGGTTGGCCGTCTGTGCGTCCAGCGCCGTGCGAAGGACCATGTAGCAGCCGAGAGACGCGATGGCGCTGGCGACGCCCAGTCCGCTGAAGCAGGCGAACCGACGCAGGTACGACGGCCACCAACGCCAGGTCATGCCGGAAGCATCGAACCTCGACCTCGACCGCGGGTCGATGCGGACTGTGCCGGTGCTGTGAGATCTGGCCCTCGGTGTCAGACGACCAGGACGACGCTCACTCGCCGGTCAGGTCCGCCACCGTACGAATCGTGGCGAACCGCCCGGCCAGCGCGTACTCGGTCCTGGCGATGATGTCGTCCACCTGGAGCGTGCGCGGGTCGGCGAGGATCTCCGCGAGCGGACGACCGGGCAGCGCGTCACGGTGCTCGATCGGCGTCGTGGCGGTCGCGTCGATCACGAACGTGACCTCGTAGCCGCGGCCGGCGGCGTCTCGCGTCGTCGTCTCCGCGCACTGCTCGGTGCGGATGCCACACACGACGACCTCAACGATCCCGGCGCTGGTCAACAACTGTTGGAGGTTCGTGGTGTAGAACGCATTGAACGACGTCTTGGTGATGACCGGCTCACCTTCGGCCGCCTCAAGCCCGTCCATCAGGCGTACATATCCGCTCTCCGGGTCGAAGACGGTGCCCGTTCCGGGCTCGACGTGCAGGACCCAGACGATCATCTCGCCCCGCGCCCGGAACGTATCGGCCAGCCGGTGGACCTGCTTGGCGATCTCCGGGTTGGAGCTGGCGGCCCAGTTCGGGCGCTGGCGGAACGACTCTTGGACGTCGACAACGACGAGTGCACGCTTCATAGCCAGAAATACTGCTGCACGCCTCGGCCGTACGGCAGGCACCATCGTGCCCGGGTGCGGACTGATCTGGCCACCGGATCATTCGTTCGGATCCCAGTACCAGGACCGGCAAGGCGGTCAGCCAGCACGCGACGAGCGCATAGACCATGCAGATCGCAGTGTCGGCCGGCGTACGGGGTCGGTGCGTCAGGCCCGCAGCCGGCCCGATCCGACCCTCCAGAGTGGAGTAACTACCGGGGACGAGTCATCTGCAGGTCGGAGGTGAGTACTCTTCAACGTACGGTCGCGGAACATGGCGGATTACCCCACCACGGTACGGTCGCGGTTTACTGACGGGCATGACGCTGACGACTCGGATGCTCACGCCGGAGACTTGGGACGACTTCGCCGCCCTGGTCGAGTCCAACAATGGGGTGTGGGGTGGGTGTTGGTGCATGGGGTTTCATCCGGAGGGCGTCGGGGCCGGGCATTCGCCGGAGGGCAACCGGGAGGCGAAGCGGCGGCACGTGGAGCGCGGAACGGTACACCAGGTGCTCGTCTACGACGGCGATACCTGCGTCGGCTGGTGCCAGTTCGGCTCCCCGCCGGAACTCCCCAACATCAAGAACCGGCGCACGTACGACCAGGGGGCCGAAGATCCGCCGGATTGGCGCATCGGCTGCGTCTTCACCAACGCGAAGGACCGCGGCAGGGGCGTCGCGACCGCGGCGGTCGCGGCGGCGCTCGACGAGATCCGGCGGGCCGGCGGCGGCGTCGTCGAGGCATATCCGGAGCAGACCGAGCAGCGGCCGCCGCAGCGTGGTGCCTACCTGCACACCGGACCGGAGGAGCTGTATGCGCGATACGGCTTCGCGCGGGTACGCCGGATCGCGAAGTGGCGGTGGGTCATGCGGGCCACGGTCTGATCCGTCGGTCGCCAGCGTAAGCCGGGCGATGCCCGCCCGTTGATTGTCTGGTCGTACGCTCCGGTCGACGCCGGCGTACGGAGAGGAGTGGCGATGAGCGACGACCAGGTGGCACCGGAGACGAGAGGCGTCTCGATGCAGCTGCTCGGAACGGTTGATCTTGCTGGTGAGATCGAGGGCATGGCTGGGCGCCAACTTCGCATGCGTATGTTCACCATCGAGCCTGGAGGCGTCTTCGGGCCGGTTCACGACCATGTCGGTCGGCCGGGCATGGTCTACGTAATGCAGGGCACGATCACCGACCATCGAAACGGGGTCGCCACGGAGTACGGCCCCGGACTGGGCTGGCCCGAGGATCGGAACACGATGCACTGGCTCGAGAACCGGGGATCGATCCCGGCCGTGGAGATCTCGGTCGATATCGTTGCGGGTCCGTGAGTCATCGGCTCCAGTCCCGGGCAACGACGCGGGTGCCGTTCGCGGTGCCGCAGTTCTGGTCGTCGTGGTCGGCGGTCGAGTTTGGCGCCACCGCCTGGAGCGATCGTCAGGTCGTTGTGCCGCGAGGTCTGGTCTATCGTCGGCGCGCGCCTTTCACCGGCTATCCAGCCCGATGGCGCTGTGCAGCCGGGCGAACTCGCTGGTGAGTCGGTCAAGGGTGTAGTGGGCGTTGAGCCCGCTGGGGTTGGGCAGCACCCAGACCCGGGTGGTTCCTCTCAGCTCAGGTTGTGGCCCGACGTGGGCCGTACGGACGCCGAACGCGGTCCGGTAGGCGCCCACGCCGAGAACCGCCAGCCAGGCCGGTCGGTGCCGGCGTAGCTTCCGGTCCAGGGTCTCCGCACCCGCGCGGAGCTCCTCGCCGGTGAGCTCGTCGGCGCGGGCCGAGCCGCGTTCGACCAGGTTGGTTACTCCCAGCCGGAGGCTCAGCAGGGTGTCCTGCTCCTGCGGGGACAGCTGCCGTGGGGTGAAGCCGCTGCGGTGCAGGGCCGGCCAGAATCTGTTGCCTGGCCGGGCGAAGTGGTGGCCGGTCGCCGCCGACCAGAGTCCCGGGTTGATGCCGCAGAACAACACCGCCAGATCGCGGGCGATCACATCGGGGATGCCCCGCCCGTACGCGGCGGCGAGGTCGGCCGTGGTTGGTCTGGTCATGGTGTAGTCACCATAACCGCGTGGCCCGACCGTACCGAAGGGCCCCGGGCCAAGGCCGAACGCCGGACTGTCCACAGCAGACATGTCGACGATCGCTCAGGTGTCGGAGGTCTCGCAGAAACGGGTGGGCCTGCCCGACCCCGCGTGGGTACAGTAACCGTGTGGATGTCAGCACTTACCGAGTGATCGCAACCGCGCGAGCTGCCAGCTCGTCGGTTGCCGCTGCCTGACCTTCTTCCTTCCGCCGGCGACCGGAGATGGATTGCCGGCGCGCCGTCCTATCCTCGTTCCCGGCCCGTGCCAGCGGTCCTTCCGGTTGCCTTAACCGAAAGGCCACCCGCCATGGACACGAACCACACCGTGAACACGTTCCTCGAGTACTTCCGCGAACGCGGCCACCAGCCGGTGACAGACGGTTCTCTCGTGCCGTCACCCGGAGACCCGGTGCTGTTCACCACATCTGGGATGCACCCGCTGACCCCGTACCTGGAGGGCCGAACGCATCCGCTCGGTCGACGTCTGGTCAACGTTCAACGCTGCCTGCGCACCACCGACCTGGACGAGGTCGGTGACGACACACACCTGACGGTGTTCGAGATGCTGGGCTCATGGTCGCTCGGCGACTATCCCGGCCCGCAGAGCCTGCGCTGGGGACATCAGCTGCTCTGCGACGGCTTCGGTATCAGCCCCGACCGGTTGCACGTCACCGTGTTCGGCGGCGATGGCCAGGTCGGGCCGGATACCGAGTCCCTGACGACGTGGGAGGGGCTCGCCGTGCCGGTGGAACTGACCGGCGAGGAGAACTGGTGGTCGAACGGCCCGACCGGGCCATGCGGTCCCGACTCCGAAATCTTCGTGTGGACCGGACACACGCCTCCGGAGGGCACCCCGAGCACGGATCCGCGGTGGATGGAGGTGTGGAACCACGTGATGATGCGCTACCGCCGTCACGACGACCGTAGCCTCGAGCCGCTGCGACAGTCCAGTGTGGACACGGGAATGGGCCTCGAACGCCTGCTGATGGTTCTGCAGGACAAGCCATCCGTGTTCGAATGCGACGTCTTCGAGCCGTGGATGAGAACCATCCCGGACCTGTGGGACCTGGACCAGCCCTCGCTCCGCGTCACATGCGACCACCTGCGCTCCAGCGTCGTGGTCATCGGCGACGGGGTCCGACCGTCGAACACCGGGCGCGGCTACGTGCTGCGACGGCTGATCCGCCGTGTGCTGACCACGTTGTGGCGCAACGACTCGTCCCGCACCCTGTCCGACCTACCGATTCATCTCCTCGAGCACACGTTGGAGCGCTTCAAACAGCGATCAGACGTTGAAGGCGTGCGTGAGATCCTGCTCAACGAGGAGGACCGATTCTCCACGCTGCTTCAGCGGGGGCGCCGGGTGGTGTCCCGCCGGCGCTCGCGCGGACCTCTCAGCGATGAGGAGTACGACTACCTGTACGACACGCACGGTCTGCCCCGCGACCTTGTCGTCACTCTGCTGTCGGAGTCGAGCTAGGGAGCCAGTGCGAGAGGTGGCCGCCCCGCGCCGGGGAGTATCCGTCACAGCCGCGGCGGAAGAACTCCTTCGCGGCCGCGAGCTCGCCCGCCGCGAAGGCGCCGACGCTGACCATGAGGACGGTACGCGCCACACTCGGCAGCTCTTGATACGGCACGGGCACGCCGCGAGTATCACCGGGCCAGGGCGCCGCATACAACAGCGCACGCGTCGTGATTGCATGTGTGGCATGACGGAGAACGAGGACAGGGTCGTGAGCGCGAGTCGCCGCATCGGCGCTCCGGCCGAACGGATCTTCGAGCTGATCGCGGACCCGTCGCGCCAGCCGGAGTGGGACGGCAACGACAACCTGGGACAGGCTGCCGGTGGGCAGCGGGTGCGGGTGGTCGGTGACGTCTTCGTCATGGTGCTGTCCAAGGGCACCATCCGGGAGAACCACGTGGTCGAGTTCGAGGAGGGTCGCCGGATCGCGTGGCGACCCGCTCCGCCCGGCGAACAGCCACCCGGTCATCTGTGGCGTTGGACGCTTGAGCCGGTGGATGAGACGCACACCCTGGTCACGCATACCTATGACTGGACCGAGTTGACCGACGTGACGCGCCTTGCGAAGGCCCGGGCGACGACCGCGGACAATCTCCATGCTTCGCTGGACAGACTCGCCGAGATCGCCACCCGCTGACTGTGAAATCGCCCGGCGGATCTTTCCGTTGTCGTCGGGAATTCAGTCGCGTTGTGGTGCGGTTGATGAAGCGCCCGGCGAGGCGTAGCGTTCTATTGATATTGGTCAATATCAATTACTCGTTGATTCCCCGACGGCTCAGCTGTGGTGGCCCAGTTGCTGCAGCACACTCATCCGGTCCGGGACGCCCCAATGCTCGACCATCTGGCCATCGGCGAACCGGGCCACGTCGATCACGTCGATACTGATCGGCTTGCCGGTCGGTGGATGGCCGAACTGCCCGGTGCCGCTGTCGGTCCCACGGGCCCGGACCCGGAGCCATACCTTGTCCCCGACCTGGGCTGCGTCCTCGACGGTGTAGCGCAGGTCGGGGATGCCGGCCCGCAGCGCGTTCACGAACCCTTTGAACTGTTCTCGGGTCACGGTTCGACCTGGGCTACCGTCCGGGGCGAACTGGTGGTCGATGATCTCTGGCGCGACGAGTTGGTCGGCCGCGTCCAGGTTGCCGTCGGTGAATACCTCGTCGAAGAGTCGTGTGAAGGCCTCGATGCTCATGATCGCTCCTGGTCAGGTCGTGTGGATAAGGCGCTTCGGCGAGGTCGCGGCTACAGCCACCGACGCACGCGGGTCTGATAGGCGGCATAGGTCCGCCCGAATCGCTCGGTGAGGTACGCCTCTTCGGGGCGAATGACCAGGTGGTGCACGGCGAGGATCACGAGCGGCCAGAGCACAACGGGCCACCAGGAGGCGCACAACAGCGCCACGCCGAGGTATCCGATGGCCAGGCCGGCGTACATGGGGTTGCGCGAAAGTCGATAGGCACCGCTGGTGAGCAGCGTGGCGACGGGACGGTGAGGCACGATCGTGGTGCGGTGCCTGATCACCGCGACGACACCAGCGAGCGCCAGTCCCAGCCCGAGGGACGTGACCAATGCGCCCGCCACGACGGTGGTCGGACGGCCGCCGAGCGGGAGCGCCACGACGCCGTTCGCCGCTATGCCCGCGACCAGACCACATGCGTAGTACAGCGGTGGCGGAATGCGGATCACTCGTGCGCCGCGTTGCGCCTGCGCCTGGTTCGTCATCGGACCTCCAATGGGTAGAGCTATACTCTAACCAATAGAGCACTACACTCGCACGGTGGCTGTCAAGAGGCGGTACGAGTCGGCACACCGACAGGAGCAGGCTCGGCAGACCCGCCGGGCGATCCTGGACGCGGCCGCGGCTCTGTTCGTGGAGCCCGGCTACGCGGCCACCCCACTCACCGCCATCGCGGCCCAGTCAGGCGTCGCGATCCAGACGGTGTACAAGGTCTTCGGCAGCAAGCAGGCACTGCTGTCGGCGCTGGTCGATGTGACGGCGGCCGGCGACGACGAGCCCGTAGCGCTGTCCGAGCGCCCCTTCGTTGCCGAGATCGCGGCGCTGACCGACGCGCGGGCGAAGTTGACCCGTTACGCCCAAAACCTGGTCGAGATTCATGCCCGGCAGGCTCAGGTCATGCTTGCCCTGGCCGCTGCGGCTACCGCGGATCCGGACGCGGCCACGATCTGGCAGAAGAACCTGGACGATCGCCGCAGGGGCATGAGCATGTTCGCCGCTGAGCTGGCCGCGACCGGTGAACTTCGCCAGGACCACACGGTGGAGACCGCGACGGACGTGCTGTGGTTGGCGATGGACGTTCGTAACTACGACTGGCTCGTCCGCCGACGCGGCTGGACCGCCGAACGCTTTCAGCGCTGGTACGTCGATAGCGTCGCCGCCGCGTTGCTGACGCCGTCTGGACGGCGACCGATCCGCAAGGCGGCCGCGAAATGATCCTGAGTCGTCGTGCGAATGTCGTCGAGCCGCCGGCGTACCGGTCCGGGCATCGGGCTGGCAGACTGACGCCGGACCGGAGGATCGACCGTGCAGGAAGATGCCGCAACATGCCCCTAGACATCGTGGCGGCGCCCAGGGCACACCGTGCCCTTGTGATAGCCCGGGTGTTGGTGGCCGGGTTGGCCTTCGGAGTCATGGCGGTCACCGTGGCCGCCTGCGGCGCTTCCCCCGGTGCGGCATCGATCGCGCCAGCGGTCACGTCCACCGCACGGGTCGGTGCACCGACGACAAGCCCGACTCCGGCGAGCACCCGGATCGGCGGCGCTACCGCCGCACCGATCTGGCTGGGGACGCGAACGCTATCGGTGGGATCCAACGGCTTCGCTGCCGCGCAGGACACTCCGCCCGAACTTCGCAACCGATCGATCATCACGGTGGACTACCTGCAGCCTCCGGCCGACGGTGGCTTCCATTCCACGATTCAGGCCGTGCCGGCCAGCGTGCTCGCTCGCTCGAGCTGGACCAGCGGCTGTCCGGTGGCCGCCTCCGACCTGCGGTATGTGACGGTCAGCTTCCGCGGCTTCGACGGGCTGGCCCATACGGGTGAGTTGCTGGTCAACGCGCGAGCGGCCAACGCGATGGTCACGGTCTTCGGCAAGCTGTTCGCCACGGGATACCCGATCGAGCAGATGCGGGTGGCCAGCACCGCCGAGCTCAACGCGCCGCCGACCGGGGACGGCAACAGCACCGGCGCGTTCGCCTGCCGGCCGGTGCGCGGCCAAACGGCGTGGTCGCAGCACGCGTACGGGCTGGCGGTGGACGTCAATCCGTTCCAGAACCCGTACCACAGCGGCGACGTTGTGCTGCCCGAGCTGGCCACGTCGTACCTCGACCGAGGCGACGTGCGAGCCGGAATGATCCAGCCGGACGGGCCGGTCGTGGGAGCGTTCGCCTCGGTCGGGTGGCAGTGGGGCGGCGACTACCGCTCCCTCAAGGACTTCATGCACTTCTCCGCCAACGGCGGCTGAGCCCTGACCCGCGAAGCCGCGG
>Ga0105248_10010150_pt1 | contig 10372 bp, 7 predicted proteins | sample KBSS34metaG_FD_81524 | JGI IMG/M metagenome (GOLD analysis project Ga0105248, IMG submission 81524) | Switchgrass rhizosphere microbial communities from Kellogg Biological Station, Michigan, USA - KBS S3-4 metaG | ecosystem: Host-associated > Plants > Roots > Rhizosphere > Soil | place... | reverse complement strand
GGGATCACGGGCGGCGACGATGAGGCGGCGGAACTCCCCGCCGGGGCGGACCTCCACCACCACCGCCGGGCGACCCCGGTAGACGGCCGCGAAGTCCCGGCCGTGGCGGGAGCGCCAGGTACCAAGGGCGATCACCCGGGGGATGCCCGTCCCGGGCAGGCGCCATCCGTGCAGCTCAGTGAACGGTTCCGGCGACGGGCGGACGTCCAGTACCTCGTCAAGAGCCACCGAGACGTCCCCGCGCAGCGCGCCGAGCCGCTCCAGACCGCTCAATACGACCTCGACCCGCTTTTTCCTTACCTCCAGGCTGGCCACGCCCCCACGTTAGTGCGCCGAGCCCCCGAGCCGCCCCGGAAACCGGGGCTCACGTCGACGGCGAGGGGCGGGCGTAGGCCTCGGCGTCCTCGGCGCGGATCACGTACATCACCGCGTTGATCAGAGCCAGATGGGTGAACGCCTGCGGGAAGTTACCGAGGTGCCGGCCGCTGTGCGGGTCGATCTCCTCGGCGTAGAGGTCCAGCGGGCTCGCCAGGCTCAGCAGCCGTTCGCACAGCTGCCGGGCCCGGGTCAGCTCACCGATCTCCACCAGCGCCGACACCAGCCAGAACGAACAGATGAGGAACGCGCCCTCGACGCCGCTGACGCCGTCGTCGGTCTCGTCGGTGCGATAGCGCAGCACCAGGCCGTCCTCCGTCAGCTCCTCCGCGATCGCGAGCACGGTGGCCTTCACCCGCTCGTCCGAGGCGGGCAGGAAGCCGAGCAGCGGGATCAGCAGCAGCGACGCGTCCAGCGCCTTCGAGCCGTAGTACTGGGTGAACACGCCGCGGTGGTCGACGCCGTGCTCGCAGACGTCGGCGTGGATCTCCTCGGCGAGGGTCTTCCACCGCGCGGCCGACTTCACGTCACCGCGCATCTGGGCGAGGCGGCGGCCGCGGTCCAGCGCCACCCAGCACATCATCTTGGACACGGTGAAGTGCTGCGGCGCCCCGCGGACCTCCCACATTCCACAGTCGGGCTCCCGCCAGTGCGCCACGGCGGCCTCGACGAGGCGCACCAGCACCGGCCACAGCCGTTCCGACAGGTAGTCCCGCGACTTCGTGTGCAGGTAGACCGAGTCGAGGACCACTCCCCAGACGTCATGCTGGCGCTGCAGCGCGGCGGCGTTGCCGACGCGGACCGGGGACGCCCCCTCGTAGCCGGACAGATGCCCGAGGATCTCCTCCTCGATCCGCGGCTCGCCGCCCACCCGGTACATCACCTGGATCTCGTCGTCGTCATGTTCGGCGACGTCGGCGATGAACGAGAAGAAGTCGTTGGCCTCGTAGTCCAGGCCGAGGGTGTACAGGCCCCAGAGGGCGAAGGTGGAGTCGCGCAGCCAGCTGTAGCGGTAGTCCCAGTTGCGCTCGCCGCGGGGCGTCTCCGGCAGCGACGTGGTGGCCGCCGCTAGCAGCGCGCCCGTCGGCGCGTAGGTGAGGCCCTTGAGCGCGAGCGCACTGCGCTGCAGATGACGCCGCCAGGGATGGTCGGGGAACATCCCGCGCGACAGCCACTGCCGCCAGAACTCGGTCGTGCGGTCGACCGCGCTGCACGCCTGCAGGTAGGTGTCCGGCAGCAGCGGGTCCTCCGGGCGCCAGGTCAGGGCGACGAACGCCGTGTCGCCCTCGCGCAGCGTCGTGCGGGCCAGTGCGCGCCGGCCGTCGAAACCGAGCCGCAGGTCGGTGCGCAGCCGCAGGGTGACGTTCGTGCCCGCGTGACTGATCACGCCGGACGAGTAGTCCTCGGCCTCGTACTCCCAGGACTCCGCGTGCCGCCCGTAGTCGAAGTTCGGCTCGCACACCAGGCTGAGGTCGACCGTGCCGTGCTCGCAGCGGGCGAGGCGCAGCAGCACGTGGTCGGCGTCCCAGTCGCTGGGTGTGCGCCGATGGGTGTTGGAGCGGCGGTGGGTGCGGTGCCAGCGACCGACGACGAGGCAGTCGGTGACGATGAGCCACCCGTTGGGCGTCTGCCAGGTCGTCTCGAGAATGTTGGTGCCGGGCAGGTAGCGCCGACCGGCGGGGATCTGCGTGCGGTCCGGGCCGAAGCGGAACCCGCCCGCGGAGCGGTCCAGCACCGAGCCGAAGACACTCGGCGCGTCCGGGCGCGGCACGCACATCCATTCGACGTTGCCGCTGGGCGCGACCAGGCACGCGGTCTCACAGTCGGAGAGGAATCCGTACTCCGCGATAGGCGGGAAGGGGCTCCCCCCGCTTCGACGCACCGGCGAGTGTGCCACCCGACCCCCCTGACCACGACCTGCCACGGTTTCCCTCGCCCCTCTCGCCAGGTGCCCGCTGACGCGCCCGCGAACGGCACCGGCGCCAGCTCCAGCCCCAGCGAACGGCACTTTGAGTACCAGCGAGATAGCGAATCGTAACCGCTACTCAGCATGGTGCAAGCACCACGGCGCACCGGCAACTCGGCGCCGATCTCCACGGGATCTGTGGTTGCGTGGCGGACATGAGCCCGCACCCCTCCGGCCCCGTCGATCCCGTCGATCCGGTCGATCCGGCGCCCGAGGACGAGACGGACGAGGCGGAGGAGGCGAGCTGGTCGCCGCCGCTGTGGCGGGTCGGGGTCTACCTGGTGGCTGGGGTCGCGGCGGCACTGGTCGCCGCCATCGGGGCGCTCGCGGAGCGGGTCGGTTCACTGGACGCGGCCGGCCGGCTGCTCGTCGGTGTGCTGGCCGCCGGGCTGTTCGTGCTGGCCGGGCGGGACCTGCTCGCCCGGCCGGCGCTGCGGGTCGGGCCCGGGGGTATGGACCTCGTCGAGGGCGTCCGCCGCCGGCACCTGCCCTGGGCGGCGGTGACCGGCGTGCGGGCCGGCACTCTCACCCACAACCGGCGCGCCGTCCACCTGCGCACCCTGGAGGTGGAGACGATCGACGGCCCGATCCTGCTGACCCGCCGCCAGCTCGGGACCGACCCCGGCCCGATCGCCGACCGCGTCGAACGGATCCGCCACCGCCACGGCTGACCCGCCCACCCCACGGCCAACCGCCCACCCCCACGGCCCGCCGCCCACCCCCTACCGCCGCGGCCCGCCGCGCTCACCGCCACGGCCGATTTCCCGCCCGATATGACCGATATGCCCGCGCCGCCACCGCTCGTGCCGAGGGAAAGTTACGGTTTCGGGCCCAAAAGCGTCCCTATCCCTTGGCACGTTTCCTGACGGGGGCACGGCAGCCAGATGCGCTCACAGACAGTGGTCGGGGCTACCAGCCAAAGGCCAGAGTCTGGACCGGGAACAGTAATGCCGCCAGGAACCTCCAAGGCGGCCGTGAACCAGCAGCGCGGCCATGAACCAGCGGCGCGTAGCCATGGACCGAGGAGCCACCCGCACAGACGAGAGCGGGTCCTACACGAGAGCGGTGGACTTGACGACGGCGGCGAGGAAGAGGGCGGCGACGATCGCCGTCACGGCGCCGGCCTGGGCCCAGGCGAAGCGCCGCGGGACGTAGGCATAGATCAGGCCGACAAGCGCGCCGACCGCGAGCCCGCCCAGGTGCCCCCACTTGTCGATGCTGCTGAACGTGAAGGTGATCGCCAGGTTGATCCCGATGACGATGAGGATCTGACTCGAGTCCACCCGCAGCCGGCGGGCGATCACGTAGTAGGCCGAGAAGAACGCGAAGATCGCCGTCGACGCGCCGACCGACGCCGTCGTCAGGCCACCGAGCAGGTAGCTCAGCGTGTTGCCGCCGACCGCTCCCGCCACGAACAGGCCGAGGTACCGGGCCCGGCCGAGCAGCATCTCCAGCTGGTAGCCAAGCAGGAACAGCGCGTACATGTTGAACAGGATGTGCAGCACGCCGGCATGCAGGAAAGCCGCCGTCAGCAGCCGGTAGTACTGGTCGTCGACGGCTATCCGGTAACCGATCATCGCGAAGTCGTCGGTGAACCGGTTGTCCGTGCTGCCATTGCCGATCCCCGGCAGGCCCTGCAGGACATAGGCGACGACACAGATCCCGATCAGGATCTGGGTGACCAGCGCCTGTCCGGCAAGCCGCATCCGGCCCCCGAGCGCGGTCCGGGCCTCCCGCTGCCGTCCAGCTCCGTCCCCGGAACGACCGCCGCCACCCGGGCGGCCCTCCTCGGGGCAGTGGAAGCCGACGGCGGCCGGGCGCATGCAGTCCGGGCAGATCGGCCGACCGCATCGCTGGCAGGAGACGTAGGTCTCCCGATCGGGATGCCGGTAACAGTGCGGAATCGGCGGCGCCCCGGCCGGCGGGCCACCCGGCCACGGCCCCCCCGGCCCACCCGGCCCGTCCCGCCCAGGACCGCCCGACCCAGGACCGCCCCACCCAGGACTCCCTGACCCAGGACTCCCCAGCCACGGGCCGGCCGGCGCGGGCGGCGGAACCCAGCCCGGCTGGCCGGGAGGCGGACCCACCTGGGGGCGCCAGCCCGTGCCGGGAGAGGCCGCCGGGTCCGAGCCGGGGGCGACCGGGTCGTGGCCCGGCTCGCCGGCCGGTCCCGGCGGCATCGCGCTCATGCTCCTGGCTTCCCGCTCGGATCCGGCCGGACCGTCAGGCCTGCTGACGGTCGATGACGATCTCCTGGATCACCACGTCCGTCTTCGGCCGGTCCTGCGCGCCGGTCGGGGCCTTCGCGATCGCGTCCACCACGTCGGTGCCCTCGACCACTTCACCGAAGATCGTGTGCTTGTGGTTGAGCCAGCTGGTGGCGTCGACGGTGACGAAGAACTGCGAGCCGTTCGTGCCCGGGCCGGCGTTCGCCATCGCGAGCAGGTATGGCTTGCTGAACGTCAGGTCGGGGTGGAACTCGTCGGCGAACCTGTAGCCAGGGCCGCCGCGGCCGGAGCCCAGCGGGTCACCACCCTGGATCATGAAACCGGGGATGACACGGTGGAAGATCGTCCCGCTGTACAGCGGGGTCCCCGACTTCTTCTCACCGGTGCTCGGGTCGGTCCACTCCTGTGTCCCGGTCGCGAGCCCGACGAAGTTGCGGACCGTCTTGGGCGCGTGGTCGGGGAACAGACGGATCCTGATGTCCCCCTGAGTCGTCCGCAACGTCGCGTACAGCTCCTCGGCCATGAGCCTCTCTTCTCCTCAGGTCTGGGTCGATGCCAGGTCAGACGGCACCCGGGCCGGCCCCGATCGTATGCGCCACCGCGGTCGGGCGTTCCGCGATGGCCGGATCGGCGCGACCCAGCGTGACGCCGACGGTGCAGCCCAGGCATGTCCGGCAGGTCGGCGTGACACGCCTGTCGGGTTCCGCGCGTTGAAGGGAGCCGGTCTCGGGGTACGGCACACTGCACAGATCTTGGACAGCCCACCACCTCGCCACCGACTCCTGACCACCCGACGACCCGCGACCCGGATCGGTTCCAAGGAAGCAGGGAAGGACGCCATGAGCAGCAGCACCACGCTGAAGGATCGGCTCTCGCACGTCAGCGACACGACACCGGTCAGCGGGCTGTCGGACGCCGCGCGCCACGCCGCCGGCAAGGCCGGCACGGTCGCCCACCGGGCGGCGAGCATCGCCGGCGACACGGCGGGCACCGCGGCCTCGGCCACTCGGGACGCCGGCGTCAGCGTCGCCCACCGGATCTCGGACGTGTCCGGCGCGGCCTCACGCGGCGGCGCGGCGGCGCGCGAGGCGGCGGGCAAGGCCGCCGGGAAGGCATCCGGTAGCGCCGTCGTCGCCTCCGGCCGTGCGGGCCGCCGCGTCGAGAAGGCCCGTTCCCGGGCCGAGCTGTCCGCCGAGCGGGCCCGGGCCGCCGCGGAGCTGCGGGCCGAGCGCCACCGGTCGCGGCGCGCCATCTCGGCGGAGTCGAAGGCCCGCGCGGAGGCGGACAAGGCCCAGGAGGCTCTGGAGAAGCGGCTGGCCAAGGCCGAGGTCAAGCTCGCCCGGGTGCATCGCCACCGGCGGCGCGGGGCGCTCGCCCTGTTCCTGCTCGGCGCCGGTGCCGCGGGCACCATCGCGGCGCGCCGCTACCTGGCCCAGCAGGACGAGTCGACGCCGATCACCGCGACCCCCGCGCCGATCGGCGACACCGGTACGGCGTCGTCCACGACCAGCTCGTCCACGACCGGCTCTTCCAGCGCCGGTGGAGCCTCCGGTGCGGACGGCTTCGACGAGCGCCTGCGGACGTCCACCGGAGACTTCGACGAACTACCCGGCGTCGACACCACGCTCGGCGAGCCCACCCGGCCCCGGTGACCGGCCTCGGTGACCAGCCACCCTCCCGTCAGGGCCGGTGGCTGGTCACCGCTGCGGCCACCCGGTAGGCGCCGGGGGCGTTCGCCGGCACGGCCGGGTGCGCCGGCGGGCAGGGATCGATGCGCCGGTAGGGCTGCCCGAGCGGCGGGCGGGAGTCCGGCTCTCCCCGGTTCGGCCAGAACGCCATGGCCCGTTCCGCCTGCGCCGTGATGGTCAGCGACGGGTTGGCCCCCAGGTTGGCGGAGACGGCGGCGCCGTCGACCACGTGCAGGCCCTCGTACCCGTGGACGCGCTGCCAGGGGTCGATCACCCCGGCCTCGGCGTCCGACCCGATGGCCGCCCCGCCGAGGATGTGCGCGGTCATCGGGATGTCGGCGATCTCGCTGACGGAACCGCCCGGGTAGCCGCCCAGGCGGGCAGCCAGCCGCCGGGCCGCGGCGTTGCCCTCGGGGATCCAGGACGGGTTCGGGTCGCCGTGCCCCTGGCGGCTGGTCAGCCACCGCAGCCCGAACGGCCCACGGCGCTGCGACACGGTCAGCGAGTTGTCCCTCGACTGCATCACGAGCATGATCATGGTCCGCTCGGACCAGCGCCAGGGCAGCATCGTGGCGAGAAGTCGATGCGGGTGGGCGACCACCTGCCGCAGGAACGTCACCCAGCGTGGCAGTCGACCGCCGCCGTCCGTCATCGTGGTGCTGGCCAGCGCCATCAGGTTGCTGCCCCGGCCATACCGGACGGGCTCCACGTGCGTGTGATCGTTCGGGTAGAACGACGACGTGATCGCCACCCCGCGGGTGACCCGGCGGTCCGGGCGATAGCGGGTGGCGCCGAGGATCGACTCGGAGTTGGTGCGGGTGAGCTCGCCGAGCCGTGATGACAGCGCGGGCAGGTCCCCGCGCTCGCGGGCGGTGAGCAGCAGCCGCTGCGTGCCGAGGGTCCCGGCGGCGAACACGACCTGCGGGGCGGTCAGGGTCCGCCGCCCGCGCCGCCGCCAGTGCCCTGTCGGGACGACGTCGACCTCGTAGCCACCGGCCGCGCGGGGGCGCACCGTCGTCACGGTCGTGTCCGGGACGACGCGCGCGCCGGCCCGTTCGGCCAGCCACAGGTAGTTGCGATCCAGGGTGTTCTTGGCCTCGCGGCGGCAGCCGGTCATGCACTCGCCGCACTCCACGCACCCCACCCGGCTCGGCCCGGCGCCACCGAAGTACGGGTCGGGAACCCGCACGCCGGGCTCCTGGCGGCCCGCCCGCCCGAAGAAGACGCCGACCCGGGCCGGCGCGTAGGTGGCGCCCACGCCGATGTCCTCGGCGACCTCGCGGAAGACCTCGTCGGCGTAGGTCGTCGTCGGGTTCGGGGTCACGCCGAGCATCCGTTCCGCCTGATCGAAGTACGGCGCCAGCTCCGCCCGCCAGTCGGTGATGGCGCGCCACTGCGGATCGTCGTAGAAGGCGTCGAGCGGGCGGTACAGCGTGTTCGCGTAGACCACCGAGCCGCCGCCCACCGCCGTCCCGGACAGCACCAGGACCCGCCCCAGCCAGGTGATCTTCTGGATGCCGTGGCAGCCGAGCCGCGGCAGCCAGAGGTAGCTCCGCAGGTGCCAGTTGGTGCGCGGCAGCGTCTCCGGACTGAACCGGCGCCCTGCCTCGACGACGAGGACTCGATACCCCTTCTCCACCAGCCTCAGCGCACTGACGCTCCCCCCGAAGCCGCTGCCGATGACGATCACATCGGCGTCGTGACCATTCCGGGACGCATCCTCAGCCATGCCGCCACCTGCCGCAGTCGACCCTGGTAACCCATCATGGGCCGGTAGCCGCCGAGCGCAACAGCGGGCGGCTAGCTCGCACCATCGATGACGTTGGCGGGGTCGAGAGTGGCGGTGGTCGCGCGAACCGGTGCCTGGCCCCGGGTGGCCTGGCTCAGGCCGCCCCGCCGGCGGCGCGCTCGCGGAGCCGGGCCTCCCGGGCAGCCAGGGCGGCCCGTTCGATCGCTTCCAGGGGCGGGCGGGGGATCTCCACGGGCCGGGGTTCGGTCAGATCGACGTTCGCCCGCGAGATGGACGCGCCCGCCTCGGTGCCGCCACCGTCCGTCGTCCGCGCGGCGGCTGCCGACCGTCCCGTGCCGGAACGGACGAACCTCCGGGTGCCCGGCGCCGGCGGCGCGTTCTGCATCTCACCCCGTCGTTCCAGGCAGGAGCGGCATTCACACTCCGCCGACGACCTGGGGAGACGGTCGAGCCGCCAGGACAGGTTGTCGATCTCGTCGCCGTCCCCGACGAGAACGCCGGTGCCGATGATGTGGGCCAGGTGCAGCGCCAGCGTCACCGGGTCCCAGTCGTCTCCGTCGAAGATGACCTGGAGCTTCCCGAAGATCTCCAGGAAGTCCGATGTGGGGCGGCGCATCGCGTTCGCCAGCACGTTGATGACCTGTGTCGCCGCGAGGACCATCGGGGCCGGCGGCTTCGGGGGCAACGGGATGGTCGGCGCCGTCGGGTCGAGCGCATCCTCGCCCCCGGCCTCGGCGCCGCGGGCCTCGGTCACGTCCTCCGCCCCGGCAGCTGCCACCGGCTGAACCGGCTCCGGCTGAACCGGGGCAGGCTGAACCGGGGCAGGCGGGGTCGGCGCAGGCGGGGTCGGCGCAGGCGGGGTCGGCGCCACGGGCTGGGGCTCCCCCAGGTGCGCCGGCTCCGCGTCCGTCGGCGTCGCCGGGTGGGATGGCGTGGGCACGGTGACGCGGTCGTCCGGGGCGATCCAGTCGTCCGGGGGCGGCGGGTCACCGGGGGTCGGCTGGGTCTGGTCACCCCAGCCCTGCGAGCGGCGGGACGGCACCAGGTCGACCACGAAGCCGCCCTCGCCACCGTGACCGCCACTGCCACCTTGACCGCTGCCGCCATGGTCAGCGCTGGCAGTGCCATGGCTGCCGCCGCTCGCGGACGCGGCACTGCCGGCCGTCGCCTTCGCGCGGGTGCTACGACGGCGCGCCGTGCTCTTGGTGTGGGAGCCGGCTCGCGCCCGACGCCCGCGACGCCGCGCGGTGCCACTCTCGGCACCGGCCGCCGAGGGGACGGTCTGCGCCAGCTCGACCAGGCGGACCAGGCCCGCTCGCACGGCCGCGTCGGGAATGGCGAGCGCGAACCGGGTGGTCCGCCCCGCGGACGGGCGGGCGACGGTGGTCAGCCATCCCTGCCGGCGCAACCGCGAGACCTGGCGCTGCACGTGGGTTCGGCTGTAGCCGGTCTGCTCCATCAACGTGACGAGGCCCGGGCCGGTCACCGCCGCGCCGTCGGGGATGGTCGGCGGCGCCTCCGCGACGTGGCTCGCGAGGGTGCAGGCGACGAGTTTCGCCGCGGACGGGAGGGCCGCCCGCAGGACGGCCCGCTGCCAACCGCTGCGGTCGGCGATCAGGGTTCCCGGCTCCTGTGCCGCCTGAACCGAAACCAGTGCACCGGGGATGGTGAGCTGGATCGTGTCCGACGACACAGGCCTCCTTCCCTCGGCTGGGTCACTCGATGCTGCCGGGCCGTCGGGACCGGAGGCGGTCTCGACCGACTGCCCGGGGATCACGCCCACCGGAACGGGCTCGGTGGGGCGAGGGCGGGACGATGTCTGTTCAGGCACCGTACTCCGCGCCGGGTCAAGGGGCTCCTGTGGAGGGCCACCACGCTCACATGATGAGGACATGACTCCATCACTTCCGTTGGGTGGTCGTGGTGTGACAGAAGCATCAAACATCCCGTGACTGCTGCACAGCAAAAAGAAGTCCGGGCGGCCACGAAAGGACCACGAAAAGTCCGGCGAACATCCTTCAGACAGCTAGCCGAAACAGCTTCCGTAAACCCGTTCGGAACGTTCACGGCGGCCCGTTGTCGAATGCGGATCGCGATCCGCCGGACCGGCCTGCCACCAGGCGTCGACACCCGGCCGACCATCCGGGCACGCACGTCGCCCACACTGCCCCGGCACGCTCACCGCCACGCCTCCGGCCACCGATTCCCCTGCCGCCGCGCGATCCGCGGCGAGGTCGGACGCGGTCGGCGGGCACGGGCACGGACCGGCGACGTGGCCCCGGTGCGCACGCCCCGCCCCCGCGCGGCGCCCTCTCGACTCCAGCGGCGCCGTCCCGCAAACGCCGTCACGTCCGGGCCGGGATGG
>Ga0105248_10010149_pt1 | contig 10373 bp, 10 predicted proteins | sample KBSS34metaG_FD_81524 | JGI IMG/M metagenome (GOLD analysis project Ga0105248, IMG submission 81524) | Switchgrass rhizosphere microbial communities from Kellogg Biological Station, Michigan, USA - KBS S3-4 metaG | ecosystem: Host-associated > Plants > Roots > Rhizosphere > Soil | place... | reverse complement strand
TGCCTCATCCGTGCCTATCAGGGCTGTAGAATCGGATCATCTTGCCTACAGCACCGATAAAGACAACCTGGAACAAGAATTTGAGGACAAATTATGACTTCAACTAGATCGACCGTTACAGTTACAGGACTATTTATTTATCCGGTCAAAAGTCTGGGCGGCATAAGCTTGAGCGAAGCGGATCTGACGGCGAGAGGTTTCAAGTACGACCGAGAATGGCTTATCGTAGACCGCGAAAATCACTTCGTCACCCAGCGCGAAATTGCCCGCATGGCGCTGATTGCAACGTCCATCGACGAGGCCGCCAACTGCCTCACACTGCGTCTGCCAGATCAGGACACGATATTATCTATTCCCTTGACCGAAGTGCAAAAGAGCGACAGCAAAAAAAAACTGGAAACAATTTCAGTTCAAGTCTGGAATGACAGGGCTGAAGCGTACGTAGAAAGTGCAGAAGTAAACTCCGCCCTCAGTCGATACCTGGGCCAGGACCTGCGCCTGGTGCGCATGGCGCCCGGATACAGGCGGCAGGTGGACGAACACTATGCCCCGGGCGAAGACAATATAGTCGGCTTTGCCGATGGATTTCCTTTTTTGATCATCAGCGATGAATCACTAGAGGATCTGAACGAGCGACTTGAATATCCACTGCCGATGAATAGATTTAGACCAAATATCACCACTCGTGGTGGCGGGCCCTATGCCGAAGACAGCTGGGACAAAATAAAAATCGCCGAGGTCGAACTGGCTATAGTTAAGCCCTGCGCCCGTTGTGTTATCACCACTATAGATCAAGATTGCGCCGAGCAGGGAAAAGAACCCCTGCGCACCCTGGCTAACTATCGCAAGAAAGACAGCAAAATATTGTTTGGCCAGAACGCCATATTCAAAGGCAGCGGTCATATCTCTGTGGGCGATACAGTTTCGATGAAAAGCTAGTGTTACGTTAAGTCAGGGGCACCGAAAGTTTCAGGCAATTTTGACACTCCGACAGGCGTTAGACTCTTCCGGCATAGGCATTGACGTCTGGCTGAGCAATCGGCAGTCTAACGAAGAAAGTACTACCGACGCCGACCTCGCTTTTACATCCGATCTGGCCCCGATGGCCTTGCACTATTTGTCTGGACAAGTATAGACCAAGTCCAGTGCTGTTCGCCTTACGTTTGCCGGCCTCGGCCTGACCATAGCGTTGAAACAGTTTCTTTTGGTCAGTATTGTTTATACCTTCCCCGGTATCGGTCACTGTAATCTCTACATTAGAGAGATCAAGATTCCTTATTGCCACCTCAATAGAACCTCCAGGCTTGCTGAATTTTGCGGCGTTGTGAAGCAAATTGATCACAACACGACTGAGGCCAATGTAATCGGCGGATATGGTTGGTGAGACAGACTTTTCACTTAGTGCGACGGTGACCTGGCAACTGTCGGAGAAGTATTTATTCTGCTTGATGCAATTAACAACCAAGTCATGCAAATTGAACTCCGCATAGACGACCGGATAGCCCAGTGTTTCATATTGATGAACATCCACTAAATTTTGCACAAGTCCAAGCAAACCATTGTTGCTGTCTCGCAGCATGGCAAGAGCTTCGTGATTATGCGGGCCGGATTTTTCGCCAGGCTGGCTGCACAAATGGTCTAGAACGCGCGCCGCACCAATCAGAGGGTTTTTAATATCATGAGCCACAGCAGCCACGAAGTCATCACGCTGCTCTTCCAACAAAACGGCAGCAGTACAATCAGTCACTTGCAAGATCGCTCCGGTGGTCGAGCCCTGACCGGACAAGACAGGCCAGAAAGAGAGATCCCAATAATGCGCTTGCTCAAAAGTAAGGGCCGGCAAATCAATTTTGTAGCGAAAAATTTGGAATGAAGAGCCGGTGTTGATTGACTCCTGCGCTCTTTGAAATATTGCCTCGGGCAGCAGTGCACCAAGCGGCTTAAGCAATAGGTCTTTTATGTCCCGGCGAGCCATTGTAGCAAAGGCACTATTGACGTCGGTCACACTCAGGTCAGAGTCCAATGTGACGATACCAAGCGGCGCATGCTGGACAATGGCCCCAGCTATTTGCTCGCGGCGTCTGTTAATCTCTAAAAGATTGCGCTCCATAGTCTTGCGTTCGGTCACATCCAGACAGACTCCAATCATCTTGGACCAGCTATCGTCAGGGTCAAGAGTCAACACACCGCTTGCTTCGATAAAGTGTAAACTCGAATCAGGCCATATAATTCTGTACGAGCATTCATAGTTGCAATGTTGAGTCAGGGCTCTTTCCAGGGCTTCACTGACTTTAAGTCGGTCTTCAGGATGCACGATTTCCATAAACGTATCGAGAGTTATATCAAAAAATTCATTAGTTCTTTTGGGAAAGTCTTCTCTCGGCCTTCCAAAAAAGGCACACATGCAATCATCCCAGATTATTGTTCCGGCCCGAGTGTCCCAGGACCAGATGCCGACTTTGGCGGCGATTACTGCCAACTGAAGGCGCTGATTACTTTCTTTCAGTTCTTTTTCCGCCATTAGCCGTGCTGTGATATCACGCGCCACAATTACAGCTCCGGTCGACAACCCTTCTGCATTTCTAAGAAGTGAGATCGAACAAGACACGTGCAAAGTAGTGCCGTCTTTGCGGAGACGCACGGTTTCGAAACTATCGACGGACATATCACGTTCCGTCTTTCCCAAAACCAGGGAAATTTCGCCGATACAGCCTTCAGGTGCAAGAATATCTATCGACTGTCCACACACTTCAGCGGCGGTGTAACCAAACATTTTTTCAGCGCCGCTATTCCAGCTTACAATTTTACCGTTCAGAGATCGGCCGATAATGGCATCGACTGAAGAATTCACCAGTGAAGCTAAAAATTCAGAGACTTCCGAACCATGCTGCCGCAACCGGGCATAATCAATCAAACGTTCCAGGGCGGACGCGCCCAAGTCACTCTTGAGCAGGTAGTCCTGGGCTCCTAATTTCAACGATTGCAAGGACAGCTCATAATCATCGCGACCGGTGAGCACTATTATCGGTATCACAGGCGCAATGTTGCGAATTTTTATAAGAGACTCAAGACCATCACTGTCGGGCAACGATAGATCAAGAAAGACAATGTCGATATCGCCCTGAGATAATCGATGCAGTGCCGGCTTCAAAGAATGTTCAAATACCAGAGTCATCTGCTTGCGAGAAATCTGCAAGAGATGGCTCTCAAGAATTTCAGCGTCGTCCGGATTGTCCTCGATGACGAGTACAGTTAAAGCATCAATCTTTTCGGTTGCTGTTTGCATGTCCTCACTTACCGGTCGGTAACTGAACTACACCAAACCAGAACTGGTCGATAGCCTGGACTACTTTAATCAGTTGTTCCAAATCAACAGGTTTGCTGACAAAGCAGTTTGCGCCAAGATCATAAGAACGCACTATATCTTCTTCGGCCTGCGATGTCGTCAAAATTACAACAGGGATCTGTCTCAAATTTTGGTCGGCCTTCATCTCGGCCAAAACCTGCAGACCATTTTTGCGCGGCATGTTCAGATCAAGCATTACTAGCGAGGGCTTCTGCGCCTCCGCATATTCTCCTTCGTTCTTCAAAAACTGCATTGCATAAACGCCGTCGGAGACAACGTTTACATCGTTTGCAAACTTAGTACTTTGGAGAGCCATGAGAGTCAATTCGACATCGTCGGCGCTGTCGTCTACTAACAGAATGCTTACCAGTTCAGTCATTATAAAAACTCCAGTGTGGCTGCACGCAAAGTAAACTTAAAAGTTGCCCCTTCACCAAAAACAGACTCAATCCACATGCGCCCCCCATGACGATCGACAATTGTTTGACATATTGCCAGTCCAATACCGGTGCCAGCATAAGTTGAAACTGGATGCAAACGCCTAAAAATTAAAAATACTTGTTCAGCAAATTCCATCTCAATGCCGATACCATTGTCGGCCACCGAGAAACACCATTCCGCGCCCTGCCGTTGGGCTGATACGCGCACTCTCGGACTTCGCCCCGGTGCGGCAAATTTGATGGCATTACCGAGAAGATTTTGAAACAACTGAGACAGCTGCGAGGCATCAGCCAGCACCGACGGTAGTGGCTCAACCTGAATATCAACGCCGCTTTCTGTTATAGAAGCAGTAAGGCTCTTCAGGCAATCAGCCAGTACTATATTGCTGTCCACCAGTTCAAGTTGTTGCGGTCTAGACTGAATACGAGAATAGCTGAGGAGGTCGTTGATCAAGACCTGCATGCGCTTAACTCCACCCTTCACCTTAGCCATGTAATGGGCTGATTTGTCATCAAGGTTGTTGCCCAGATGAAGGGCCAGCATATCCTGAAATCCAACCACTGAGCGCAAAGGCTCCTGCAGATCATGAGCCGCAACCGAGGCAAATTGTTGAAGTGCAGCATTTGAGCGCGCGACCTCGGCGGCCAACACCTTGCGCTCCGATACATCCTGTATCAGAAGGACGCCACCACCAATTGCGCCATCAGCATTTTTGAGCGGTCGCAGGTTAATACTGCACCAGCGCCCGATGGCCATGTCGCCTGGCCTGGCAATCATTATTTCTACATTGTCGGCCGTCTCTCCACCAATGGCACGAACAAGAGGCGATTGAGCTTCAGACAGAAGAGTTGATCCATCAGGATCAAACATCCCATATTTCTTGGGCCAGTCTTGCGGGGCGGTATTATCGAGAGCTTCTCCTAAAATATCCTTAGCGGCACTGTTGAAGAGAAGGACTCTACCGGAGCCGTCAGTAACGACCAGCCCCAGGCCCAAGCTGCTCAACAGCGTATGGATGAGTTCTGTTTGCTCAATAGTCAACGTGCCCACGGCGGGTGCGCCGGGAGACCCCAGTGTGTTTGCTGGTTTCATAGGTATCCGTAAAAGCCTGACGAAAGCCTCTGTTGACCACCGCCTAATTACAGTATAGGCATATAAAGCCGGACATCCGGGTACGATTTGCCGCCAAAGGCGGCAGACAAAGGCAGGCTACAGATCTACAGGTTAATAAAGTTTTGCGCCGAGAGATAGTAAACGACCGGCGACAGGGAGGCAAAAATCACTAATTCGCGTCCGCCACTTTAACAACAAGCTTGCCGAAATTCTCGCCTCGCAAGAGGCCCTGAAAGGCACGGGGAGCGTTATCCAGACCGTCGACAATATCTTCGCGATACTTGATTTTGCCTTCGCTGATCCAGTTGGTCACGTCCTTGAGAAAGTCGTCGCGCTGGGAGGCAAAGTCTGAAACGATAAAACCGCGCAAAGTCAGACGTTTTGTCAAAATGGAGCGCATCAAAGCCGGTGCCATATTGGGACCAGGCGGTGGAGCCGAGTCGTTATAGTTGGCGATAAGTCCGCAAACGGGCACGCGGGCAAAGTTATTGAGCAGTGGATAGACCGCCTCAGCTACTTTACCGCCGACATTTTCAAAATAGACGTCGATGCCCTTTGGACAGGCCTCAGCCAGACGTTGGGCCAGATAATCCTCACGGTGATCGAGGCAGGCGTCAAAGCCCAGCTCGTTGACGACAAAATCGCACTTCTCTTTACCGCCGGCAATGCCGACAACGCGGGCCCCTTTGATTTTGGCAATCTGTCCGACGATGGCGCCAACGGCACCGGAGGCGGCTGCCACGACAACGGTTTCACATTCTTTTGGCTGGCCGATATTGAGAAGTCCGGTATAAGCAGTCATGCCGGGCATTCCCAGCACTCCCACCGCCGTCGATAGGGGCGCAATTTTGCTGTCTATTTTGATCTTTGACAGGTAGGCACCTTTGGCCAGGGCATAAGTCTGCCAACCGGTGCTGCCAACGACAAAGTCACCTTTTTTAAATCCTTCATGACGCGAATCAAGCACTTCGGACACCGCGCCACCTTCCATGACACCACCAATCGGAACTGGCTCGGCGTAGGACTTGGCGGCACTCATCCGACCGCGCATGTACGGATCAAGCGACAAATAAATCGTGCGCACAAGCACTTCACCGTCACCGCAAGCAGGCAGAGGACTTTCCACTATTCTGAAATTGTCGTCAGTAGGCTCGCCCTGCGGACGCGAAGCCAATACTACCTGGCGAGTGATTATTTCCGACATGCTTAGTCCTCAAAGACTAAATTATGCACCCATTGGACTGCCCAGGTAAGCAAAGCAATTTATTTCGTCACCAAATTTTGCTCGACCTTCGACTTGGCAGCGGTCTGCACATTTTGTAAAACCATGGTCGAAGCTTTGAGAGCGCTGTCCACGGCCGCATCGGCGAGAAGATAACCGGAACCAACCCAATCGCCGGCAACGTAGATATTGGACTGGCCCATAGTGCTGCCTGCATTGTCGGCGTCATTGGCCAGAGGCAGCCGCGTCTGCGCCAGACCATTGGCTCCGCCCAGGACGGCGGTGGCCATGCCAAAGCTCGTCGTCATATTGGGCAAAAAGCGCTCATAAACAAGCTCATCGCGCCACCCTGGTTGGACCAGATCAAGCAATTTGTGCAAACGCTCCTTGTGATCATCGCCACCGTGTTCACTTTCATGCAAATAGACGGCAGTGTGAATCAGCGTCTGACCATCGGGGGCAAGCCTGGCGCTGGCGCTGTGCACAGAAAAATAGAGACTTTCATCCACACCCAGGACAAAAGTGTTTTCCTAGACCGGCAGACGCTTGAGACAAATATCGAGACAGGCGGCATGACTGGATTTGATATCCTCATGGATATTTTTCTCAATCACTCCAGGGACAAGAGCGTTCACCGCTTGTGGTGGCAGACATAATATTGCCGCGTCAAAATTTTCCAAATTTCTTTGAACGTCAACAATCTCAACACCGCCGTCTTCAATATGACGCACTGCCTCAATCTGGGCGTTAAATCGATACTCCACGCTGGTACCAAGAGCCGACTGCAGCGAATGAATAATAGAAGCCCAGCCCTCATGCAGATAAAGCGGTCCCTGATTGGCGAGATTGAGTTGTCGCAAGGCCGCACCCGCCGACATAGCGTCGCTGTTGTGGGCGTAGGTCGACAGGCGGGCAAAAGCCTCAACCAGAAGGCGCACACGCGGCGACGAAAAGGCCGCCCCCAGCCAAGATTTGAGCCTGACAGCCATTAAATCACTCGTTGCCATTTTGGGCAACCTGGCGAAGAACAAGGCCAGCTCTAACTTTTCGCCCAGGCCAAACATTTTGGTGCGTAATAGAGTTTTGATATCCACGGGCAAATCAAAGAGCTGCCCGCCCGTCAGGGCCAGCGCTCGCACGGGCGCCGGCAGCGCACCCTGGGGGCGAGCGCCGATGTCGGTCAGAAATTTGTAGGCAACGCCACCTATATATAGTGCGTGCGGACCCTGATTGAGGTGGAAGCCATCTTTGACCACTGTGCCGGCCCGGCCGCCCAGAGCAACTGACTTTTCAAACAAAACGACCTCGGCCCCGCCCTTGACCAGCTGGTAGGCGGCCACCAGTCCGGCCAGGCCACCACCGACTACGGCCACACGTGGCTTCTCGATGTTTTTTGCTCTATCCATGATCACTTCTGGCCTCCCCTGCATCTGAACACTCCCTTATTTAATCATGGATATTTCTTATCCACGATTAAAAACCACACCATTTACCTTAAATATTGGATAAAATATATCCACGATGAAAATGGGACAGGGAGTCGAATGGTCAATACATTGCTGCACCCTGCTGGCGGTTCTGCCGCCGGGGCGCACCCTGCGGCTGGAAAAAATTGCCGAGTTCTACGACCTGCCTGTACCTTACCTGCGCAAGCATTTCCAGGCGCTGTCACGGGCCGGTCTGGTCAAGACGACATCCGGTCCCAAAGGCGGCTATCGCCTGGCCCGTGAGGCTGCACAGATAACAATGCTGGACATATACAACGCCCTGGAAGGCACAGACCCCGCCTTTCGTTGCAGCGAGATTCGCCAACAGGGGCCGTCGGCCTGCGGCCAGAAGCTTTACCCGGTGCCTTGCAATATTGCCACCACTATGTGGAAAGCGGAAACAGCCTGGCGCAGAGAGTTGGCGCAGGTTTCTCTGGTAAACGTTCTGGCTGAAGCGGCCGAGCAAATCCCGCTTGCCCGTCTGGAGTTAGCAAAATCCTGGCTGACTGAAGCCCTGGAACAGTAGAGTGCACTCAGACGGCGGCGATAAACGATGCTAGCGAAGCATTGGCATCGTCTTTGCGCCAGGCGAGAATCATCTGCACTTTGTTTTTGCCACCCACGATCGGTCGATAGACTATGCCCGGTTTCTGCATTGTTTTTATCGAGCCAGGATAAATCGAGAGACCGATGCCGCTGGCTACCAGACTCATTTGTGCGTTAAAGCTGGTGATGTCTTGTACGATAGTGGGACTGAAACCATGACTGGTAAACATAGCAATAATTTGATCGTAAAAGCTTGCTCCAAGCTCGCGCGGGAACAGCACTATGGGCTCGTCTTTCAGATCAGAGATGGCAATAAGTGTCTTTTTGGCCAGTCTGTGCGCAGAGGGAATAACGGCATAAAGATCGTCCATTGCCACCGCCATAGAATCCAGAGTCGGATCTTGAAGAGGCGCATAAACACAGGCCAGATCAAGAGTACCGGCGCGCAATTGTTTGAGTTGCGCGTCCTGCGGCAGCTCATGCAAATTGATACGCACGCGCGGCTGAGTATTGCGATAAACTCGCAGCAGGTCAGGTAAAAAACTATTGGCGGCGGCGGTGACAAAGCCAATTTCCAGGGTCCCGAGTTGCCCGGCCTGCACCAGGCGCGCCTCGGCAACAGCCTGATTGAGTGAGGCCATGATCGCCTGCACATCGACAAAAAACTTTTTCCCCGCGTCTGTCAGCGCCACTCTTCTGGTTTGTCTATCAAAAAGTTTGACTGCCATTTCGCGCTCCAGTGCTTGAATCTGCTGACTCAACGGCGGCTGAGCAATATTTAGACGCTGCGCCGCTCGACCAAAGTGCAGCTCCTCAGCCAGAACACAAAAATAGCGCAGATGTCTCAGTTCCATAGAGTCCACTCATACTTTAAACATATCAATCAAGTCATATTAATATATTGGACGCAGGAGCACAATTGTTTTATCGTACTGGGTATGAACACTAAGTCACAGCCACTATCAAGGTCTTGCGAACTGGAAGAAATCATCATCAGCGAGGGCTTTGAGCCCGGTGCTGTGGGCGAGATTACTGCCCTGCACGGTCTCTATTACGCCCGGGCCTGGGGTCTGAACATGCGCTTCGAAGCGCAAGTGGCTCAGGGACTGGCTGATTTTGCCCTACTTCTCCTGGAGAACCAAAACAATCCCCAATATCTAGCAACGAATCGGCAATGGCTGGCGAAAAAAGACGGGAAAGTCGTCGGCGCTATTGCTATACAAGAAGACTCGCCTGCTGGTACAGCTCGACTGCGTCGCTTCATTGTCTCGGACGAAGTGCGCGGGACGGGCGTCGGCAACAAACTTATGGACGTGGCAATGAAGTTCTGTCGCCAGGCCGGTCTTGACACAGTTTTTCTCTGGACATATTTAGGGCTTGATCAAGCCAGACATCTCTACGAGAAACACGGCTTTGTCCTGGTAGAGCAAAAGTCGCACAGCGACTGGGGCCGTCCGGTCACTTATGTGAAATTTAAATGTCCACTCAATGGGCCACCTCTAGCAATAGAAAAAGCAAGCGCCGCTGAAAAATCCAATGCCCGCGCAATTGTTGATGAATACTGTGAAGCGGTAAATGTGCTACACCGTGACTCGGACGAAGATTTCGAACATTACTTCGAAGAAGGCTCAGGAGTCTGGCTGGCTAAGATAGCTACGGCGCAGGACAATGCGACAGTCGGCTGTATTATTCTTCGACCACTACATGGACAAGACACTGGAATAGAAGATGCCTGCGAAGTCAAAAGACTTTATGTCAAACCTGAGTACAGAGGTCTCTGTGCCGCAGACTCACTGCTCCTGGCGCTGGAAAAAGCGGCCCGAGAGATGGGCTACAAGTGGTGCTATCTTGATACCAAAGATGATCTCAAAGCTGCGATTCGTTTCTACCAAAAGCACGGGTACGAAGACTGCCCACGCTACAATGACAACGAACAGGCGACAATTTTTATGCGACGCTGCCTGACATAGAAGCCGCTTTCGACTACTATTTAGGGCATGACAGAGGCTTCTCCAACTTCTTCCAATGCTATCGGCGTCTATGACTCGGGGGTCGGCGGACTGACCGTCCTTTCGGCCATTCGAGAGCTTTTGCCCCATGAAAACCTCATTTACGTAGCCGACTCAGGCCATCTTCCCTACGGGCAAAAGTCACAGGATTTTGTCACCGAGCGGGCTCTGGCTGTGACCGAATATTTCATCAGCCGGAACGCCAAGGC
>Ga0105248_10010147_pt1 | contig 10374 bp, 7 predicted proteins | sample KBSS34metaG_FD_81524 | JGI IMG/M metagenome (GOLD analysis project Ga0105248, IMG submission 81524) | Switchgrass rhizosphere microbial communities from Kellogg Biological Station, Michigan, USA - KBS S3-4 metaG | ecosystem: Host-associated > Plants > Roots > Rhizosphere > Soil | place... | reverse complement strand
TTGTTGTTGAAGGCATGGCCGAACGCTCCATCGCGAACGCCGCTGAAGAAGATGCCGCTGATTCCGATGATGAGGATGAGGGCGAAGACGACTCCGCCGAGCGAGCGGCGACGGATGGGCTCGCCGGAGTGGAAGTACTGATCCCATCCCCACTCGAGGAGCATGACGAGGCCGACGCCGATGAGCAGGACGGGCCACCAGCGACCGTACCAGTCCCAGAAGAAGCGCATGGACATGTGGCCGGTCTGGATGAGGAGGAAGATGACGCCGACGGCGATGAGCATCAGCGGGCCGATGATGGAGCTACGGCGAGTTCCGCGGAGCTGGGCGCGATAAGCCTGTTGCTGGGCGCGGAGGTAGTCGCGCTGGAGACGGGCCTGTTCCTTCAGGACGCGGCGCTGGTAGCGCCAGTCACCCTGAGGAGAGGGGTATTGAGGGCCGGGAGGGGGCGGGTAGGGCGGTTGTGGGTTTGCCATGGTCGTTCTATCGCCCTTCCTGGTTGTACTGGCTTGATGAGTCGTCGTGCGGAGGAGGAATGATGGTGGTAATTGATGTTGATGGCGTCACAGGCGCAGCAGGAGGCACCGGATAGACAGGCGGCACAGAGACCGAATGGTACGCGGTGCGCTCGAAGAAGGTCATGAGACCGGCAACGATGATGAACAGAGGCCAGCTCTTTCCCCAGCTGAGAATGTTGAAGGTGGAGAGCAGGAACATGATGCCGACGAGGATGACCCAGATGGATCCGCGGAGGGCGCTGAAGAGACGCATGCGATAGTAGGCGGTTCCGTCGTCAGCCAGGGGAGTGCCGGTGGCTGTCATCTTGTGGATGAAGAGCCAGACACCGAGGCCGATGAGGAAGAACGGAATGAGCCGGTGAATGGGGAAGCCGTGGAAGAGGCCGGTGTTTCCGATCAGGAAGATCGCGCCCAGACCGATGAGCCAGATGGCGCCTGCGGGGAAACGGTTGCGCGGAGCAGGCAGGTTGGGATCGAAGGGTGGAGTGTTGATGTAGGGGTTTGTGGCGGCCTGATAGTCCCATGCCGCCTGGGTGGCGGCAGGAGGAGTGTAGGTCTCCCACGCTGAACCCCAGTTGGAGGCTGAGGGAGGAGTGTAGGTGGATGCAGGCGGAACGTAGGTTGCGCCGGGGGCTGCGGTAGTAGTATCTGGCGCCGGAGCCGCAGGAGGAACAGTGCTGCCGGGAGCGGTCCAGGATTTGCCGAAGCCGAGGCGTTCGCCGAGATCATTCAGGCCGAAGGGATTGGGAATCGGAGTTCCGTCACGGCGGGCGCGAGCGGTCTGGTAGGCCTCGAAGACCTGATAGCACATCCAGCCGACGACGAAGAGGCCGAAGATTCCGTGCTCGTCAGCGAGCGACACGAGCACCGCGAAGATGATGAGGTGAACGATTCCCTTGGCGTACTGGCCGTTGTACATGGCACCGACGCCAGGGATAAAGGCGAGCAGAGCCGCGAGGCCTGGGTTAGGCTCTCCGGTTGGGGGTGGTGGCCCGACAGGCGGGACGGGCGCGGTGTAAGGCGCACCTGTAGAGGCACCGGAGATGCGGGCCGCGAGGCAGGGTTCGCAGAAGACAGCTGTCCCGACGGTGCGGGCGCACTCCTGGCAGAGAGCCTTGCCGCAGTTCTGGCAAAAGGCAATACGTTCACGTTCAGGATGGTTGGCGCAGTTCATGCCTGTCCCCCTTGGTTGGTACGGGTCAGATTGGGAGTAAAAGTAACAAAGGATTTCCGTGGCTCAAGGCCGAGCTGGGGGGAGTAGCCGGGCTGAGAGAGAGCGGCGGTGTATTGCAGGGAGCGCTGCGGAGTTACGCTTCGGCTGGAGCCGGAGCGCGGTCGCGGGCTGGACTGCTTCTGCTGCTCTGGGGTCTTCTGGTCGTCGGGCTGCTGCTGATCGCCAGAAGGAGTGTTCTGGGGGGCTGGAGCACTTTCGGGGGCCGGGGTGTTGGTGGAATCGGAGTCGCGTTGGAGATCGTGGACGCGGGACTCTAGTTCGTAGACGACGCGCAGGTTGTCGATGGAGCGGACAACGCGTGCGTTGGTGTCGTAGAAGCTGCGCTTGAGGCTGGACGGAGTGAAGTCGCTGGCCTTGAGCTGGGTGATGCGAACGCCGGTGAGGTTGAGCGTGAGCGCGATGGAGAAGAAGGCCATCGCGGCAGTCATGGCAAGGCGTGGCTGCATCAAGGTGTGGCTGATGGCCTGAATCCGGAAGGCATTAGCGACGCGCTGACGGAAGGGAAGAACATTTCCGGAGGCGTAGACCGGAGCAGGGACAGAGGCAGCGGCTGCCGGGACGAGCATGGGGCGTCCGAGAAGAGTGTTGGCCTGGACGGCGGAGATGGAGGGAGCGTCGGCGACCGGGCCGGTGTTGGCGAGGATACGGGCCAGCAGATCGCGGGAGGGCTCGGGCCGGGAGTCGTGCAGCATCTCGAGCCAGGCGGCGCCGCGCTGGGCGTCGATGAACATGCGGGAGCAGTCGGGGCAGACGGCCAGATGGCGGTCGAAGATGGCCTGCTCGTTCGGGGAGAGGGTCTTGTCGAAGATGTCGGCCAGCATGGTCTCGCACTGGGCGCACTGTGCCGGGTCCGGAGACCGGGACGGCTGCGTGCTACCGAATTGATTGATGTCTGCCACCTGGAACCACCTCTCTTCCTATCGTTCTGCGCAGGCTCTATGCCTGCTTTTCTATACGTTGTAACAGCCTTGCAAGTTCCCCGCGGCCGCGACTGATGCGGCTTTTTACGGTTCCTTCAGGAATGCGTAAAACTTGTGCAATTTCTTTGTAATCCATGTCCTCGAGGTCCCGAAGAATAACAGCTTCGCGGAGCTCGGGAGAGAGTTGTTTGAGTGCGGCCTGGATGCGGACCTTCTGCTCGAGCGAGGATACGTGATGCTCCTGCGAGGGTCGGGGGTCCGCGAGGCGGTCGGCCATGGTGGGGCCGTCCTCTTCTCCGTCGAAGGTGGCGTCGAGGGAGTCAGACGCACGATCGAGCCGGGTGCGGCGGAAGTGATCGACGAGAAGATTGCGGGCCAGCGTAGTGATCCAGGTCTGGAAGCTGCCTTTTTGCAGATCGAAGCTTGAAAGGTTCTTGAAGAGCTTGAGGAAGACGTCCTGGGTGAGGTCTTCGGCGTCGGTGGAGGAGCCGGTGAAGCGGTAGCAGATGGCGTAGATGCGGCGGTGCTGAGAGACGACAAGCTGCTGCCACGCCTGGGAGTCGCCAGCGACGCACTGGCGAACCAACTTGGCGAGGGCTTCTTGTGCGGCTTCCTGTTCCGGGGTACGCTCCAACGCTGCCTCAAACGACTTTGACGGTGGTACGAGTGTACCGCGTGAAGGGCCTGTTAAAGTCGTGTGCCGAACGGGGTTATCCGGAGTAGAACGAGCGACTTCGCGGCGCGCAGACGGTTTTCTAGTGGTCCGTCCAGTAAGTCCCTGTCCCGGGACCGGAATCGCCATGTGAAGAACGCCCATGCGTGCTTATACGCATGGGCGACGGAAGTTGTTCACAGGGTTGTAATGACCGCGGTATCTGTTGAACCACAGCGAGTTGATCTATTTGGGGGCAGTGATGACCCCGCAGGCGATGCGATTACCGGCGGCGCCGGTGGGGTCTGTCTTCATGTCGTCAGCCTTTTCGTGAACCATGATGGAGGTTCCGCCGTTGGCGAAGAGTGAGTCGGAGGCGGAGGGGTCGAGGGACAGATAGTCCACTTTGAAGGTGGCTGTACCGGTTCCACCGCCATTAATGCTGACGTTCTGAGGCAGGTCGCCTGCATGGTGGCCCATCGGGTTCTGGAGGCCGTGCTGTTTATTGTCTGGATTGAAGTGTCCCCCTGCGGATTTGAAGTCAGGTGCTTCGCAGAGAGGTTTCTGGTGAATATGGACGGCGTGATCGCCCATAGGGAGGTTTTTGAGATCCACCTTGATCGTGAGCTTTTTGTCCTTGGAAGGCGAAAAGGTAGCCGTCCCTGCGTCCTTGCCGTCTGCCGTTTTGAGGGGAACGGTGATGGTGCCTTTAGGGGCTTTAGCGAGGGCGGGTACGGCGAGAAGACTAACGGCGAGAGTGGCTGCGGTAAGGCGCATCGGATGTTTCTCCTGAGAGTCACTGATGGTTCGCTGACATTAAGATGCCGGAAGTTAACGCAAGGGAAAGGATAAACGAGGAAGATCATCCCGGATAGGCAGGCCTGGCTGCTTTTCGGCACGGGATGCTTCTGTGGCAGGTTGAGGCAGGGTGAAGAAGCCGTGTGCGCTTTATGTCAGGTGGGTTGTTGTAATGTTGCCGGGTGTCCAGGAGTGAAGCGATGAGAATGGGTTTGCTTGTGGTGGGAGCTCTTGTAGCGCTGCCTTTAGCGTGGGGAGAGCAGAATAAACAGTGTTCGGATCTAGAGGGGGTGGCTCTGGATCATGCGAAGGTTGTGCATGCGGGCATGGTGACTCGTGGGGAACTGGACGAGATGGCGGTTCCAAAGTCTTTCGCGGAGGGACTGTTCTGCCGGGTGCAGGTGGTCGATCGGCCTTCAGCAGACTCTGAGATCAACACGGAGGTCTGGCTACCGATGACCGGCTGGAATGGCAGGCTGAGAGCACAAGGGAATGGCGGATTTGCCGGTGTGATCTATCTGAAAGCGATGGCGGAGGCGGTGCGTCAAGGGTATGCCACAGTGGGCACGGATACGGGGCATGCAGGCGCAAAGGGCGATTTCGCGCTGGGTCATCCGGAGAAGGTAAAGGACTTCGGTTGGCGTGCCGTACACGATATGACGGTTCAAGCGAAGGAGCTGATCAAGGCGTTTTACGGTAAGCAACAAAATAAGGCGTACTTCACGAGTTGTTCTGACGGTGGACGTGAAGCGCTGATGGAGGCTGAGAGATTTCCTGCGGACTATGACGGAATTCTCGCCGGTGCTCCCGCATATGACTGGACTGGATTGCTCTCGGGAGCGGCCGAGAGCGTCCGCTTCATGAACGCAAAACCCACAGCCTCTTTGCCTGCGGAGAAGATTCCCGCGCTTGCCGCGGCTGTGAATGCGGCGTGCGATGCGCAGGACGGGGTAAAGGATGGTGTCATCAACGATCCGCGGGCCTGTCGTTTCGATCCAGTGTCGTTGGCTTGCAAGGCCGGCGACGCCACGGATTGCTTACTGCCAGAACAGGTGAAGACCGTTAGGCGAATCTATGCTGGGGTGACTGATGGCTCTGGAAGAACGGTGATTCCGGGGCTGATGCCAGGGGCCGAAGACGGCAAGGAGGGTTGGACCCGTTGGATTACAGGAGATGGACGGGAGGCGAGTATGACGTTTTACAGTCGGGGCTACTTTGCCAACTTCATCTATAACGATCCGTCATGGACGGCGAAAGAGTTCGACTTTGACAGCGGTTACAAGTTGGCGGGGGAGAAAACGGCGGATGCTCTGAATGCAACCGATGCGAATCTTCACCCATTTCTTTCAGGCGGAGGAAGGCTGATTCTCTACCACGGGTGGAATGATCCAGGGATTCCAGCATTGATGACAGTAAACTACTACGACGCGGTGCAGCGAATCGGGAAGACGGAAGTTGAAAAAGGGGTGCGGCTGTACATGGTTCCGGGGATGCAGCATTGCGGAGGAGGACCGGGAGCGACGGAGTTTGGACAGGACATGGGACCACGCGGGGATGCGACACACGATGTGTTTACCGCGTTAGAGAAGTGGACGGAGAGGGGAGATGCGCCAGGTACCCTGACGGCAACGAAGCTGGAAGGCACAGGAGCAGCGCGGACGGTGGTGATGACGCGGCCGCTCTGTCCCTATCCGCAGATAGCGAAATATGACGGCAAGGGGGACACCCGTAAAGCGACCAGCTTTGCCTGTGTTGCAGGAGGCAAGTAACGGACGTGGGCAGTTTGCAGGTAGAGGATCGAGTCTCGCCGATGGCAGGGGTCTCGAAATAATCGAATGGTGTTTGTCGACTTGGGTGGAAGCAGTGTTCTTTTGCGTGCTGGCAACATAAGGGAGCTATTCAAAAAAGTGACGTAATCTATTGACCTTTTCATGTGGTCGGCGTAGGGTTTCCGCCCCAATAGGGCCCTCTTCCATTTGCATCACCCAGGAGGGGTCACCATGAAACGCCATTCCATCATCATGTCTCTTGTGACCGGAGCAGGAATTTTCTTCCTGTGCGCAGCGCCGGCCGTTGGTCAATTCCAGGTTGTGATTGCACAAGGTACACCGGGAGCGATCACCATAGTAGATAACGGCCTTGGCGACACGAATCCCGCCAACAATGTAATTGCCTTCAATCAGCCGATCGGCCTCGGAGGCGGGGACAGTTTCACTGCCACCGGTCGCGCTGTTCAGGTCATCAGGGCGAAGTCCGTCGAGGTACGATTCGACCTGCTCGAGCTCGGCAATACCGGCTTGAACCAGGTTGACGCGACGATTGAAGCGCGTACTGCTGCGTTTCCAGCAGTCGGACCTGCTTTTACGGGTAGGGTGCACCTCGATGGGACATACTCAACCGACGCGAAAGGTGTGAGGATCGCCCAGTCGCAGGTCACGATGGACGGGTCCATCGTGTTACCAGCAGTGTTGCCGATTGGAACGATCGTTGTGCCCGCTGCAATCAAAAGACAAAGGCCGGTGCGATTTAGTCCGCCGGATGTGGCAAGGGTGCTGCAGGTCGGCGTAATGCAAGTGCGCGGGCTGTTGACATTCAGCATGGCGCCGCATGACAGGATTGTGATGCCAGGCAGTGCCGTGGTTGCGGGATACACCTACGACCGCGAGATGATCGTGAACTCGACTGCTGATCTTGCAGACGGAAGGCCGGGAGACGGCGTCTGCGATACGGGTAATGGCACCATCGGCTTTACCGGCGTATGTACGTTGCGCGCGGCGCTGACTGAGGCAGATCAGCAAGCGGTCATCACGGCGATCCATTTCAATATTTCGGGTTCTGGAGTTCCAAAGATCGTGATGTCGCCGACCACGACGTTCAATTTTGGAAGCATGGGAGCTCTGCAACAGGTGATTTTGGACGGGACGACGCAGGCTGCGGGACAGGTGGAGGTGGATGGAAGCCAGTCGTCGCCGACGGACATCGGGGGAAGTCCGATCGTGGGACTCGATCTGGTCGGACAGTTGAGTACAGTGCTTGGAATGGTGATCCACAGTTTTCCATCGCACGGAATCTCGATCCGGCAGAGCGGGAGCCCATTTGGCGGAAGCAACCTGATTGAAGACAATCTTGTCGGAACCGACCCTACGGGGCAGGTGATGATGGCCAATGGCGGCGATGGAATTCACATCTCGCAGATGCCGGCGAACCTGATTGAAGGCAACGTGATTGCCGGTAATGGAGGCATCGGCGTCTCGGTCGAGGGGGCAGCGGCGACGGGGAACATTGTTCATGCCAACTCAATTGTTGGCAATGGGGGGCTGGGGATTCGATTGACCAACAACGGAAACAATCTTGAGCCTGCTCCGACGCTGACATCACCGGCTGTACTCAACGTTACTGATCTGACCGTGGGAGGCTCGGTTCATAACGCAAATAACGTTGACCTGAAGATCGACTTCTATGGCAACCACGTATGCGATGCTTCGGGCTCCGGGGAGGGAGAGACCTATCTGGGCTCGACCGACGTGACTACGGATGGCTCGGGCAATGCGAACTTCAACACGACGCTGCCAGCCGATCTTTCGACCGGTGATGTTGTGACGGCAACGGCGACAGACACCAGCGGGAACACCTCCGGATTCTCGGCGTGTGCCAGCGTTACGCAGAACACGCCGCCAAATCAGCCTCCAGTCGCGAATGCTGGACAAGACCAAACGGTTCCAGCAGGCTCGCTGGTGACGCTGAATGGCAGCGGAAGTTCTGATCCGGATAACGCTCCTGGCCCGTTAACCTTCCATTGGACGCAGGTGTCGGGACCCGTGGTGACGCTCGCAGGAGCCAATACCGCGACTCCGAGCTTCACATCTGCAGCGTCGGGAAACTATGTGTTCAGCCTGGTGGTGAACGACGGTGCAGTGGATAGCGCACCGGACAGCGTGACAATCACGGTTACTGGTGGCGGCGGATCGATCGCTACGCAGATACAAAATCTGATTGACCAGGTCGAATCGCTGGGTTTACCGAAAGGGCAGGAGAATAGCCTGGAGGCCAAACTGCGCGCAGCGCTGGCGTCAGTGCAACGAGGAAGTGAGGGAAGTGCAAGAGGACAGCTTGGCGCATTCATCAATGAGGTGAATGCCCAACGTGGGAAGAAGATTCCGAAAGATGAGGCCGATGCCCTCATTCTCGCTGCTCAGCAGATCATTGCGGAGCTTAATCTCGTTTGAGAATTTTTCTGACTCCACTACTGCACGGCAGGCAGCTCTAGCTGTTCAGAGTGGTGTTCGTCGACGTAGGGGTGGAAGTGGGCGCGGCAGCGTGCTTCATAGAGGCCTGCCGCGCCTACGACGACGAGTTCCTGACTCTGGCCTAGGCGCTGAGTGTGGATGGCAGGCTGGCCACAGGTCATGCAGACGGCGGAGAGCTTGGTGACCTCGTCGGCGAGGGCCATGAGGTTGGGAACTGGGCCAAAGGGTTCGTTGGAGAAGGTAGTGTCGAGGCCAGCGAGGATGACGCGTTTGCCAAGGTGCACGAGTTCGAGGGTGAGTGGGATAACGTCGTGGTCGAAGAACTGGACCTCGTCGATGCCGATGACGTCAGACTCATAGATCTTGCCAGTGGCGAAGAGCTCTTCGCGAAGGCGGTCGCTTGTGGGAGCGATGGTGGATGCATCGTGCGTCTGCGAGCTGTGGCTGGCGATGGCGGTGCGGTGGTAGCGCAGGTCGATGTCGGGCTTGAAGCAGGCAACGCGCTGACGAGCGATGCGGGCGCGCTTGAGGCGTCGGATGAGCTCTTCGGATTTGCCGGAGAACATGGGGCCGGTGATGATTTCGATACGGCCTGGTGCTGGTGTCGACATGGTGCGAGTGAGCCTCGTTGCGCTGGGGTTGTTGGCTATCGTACATGGGCGCGGCGGTGGATATCGTGGGCGAAATTCGACGCTATTTCGTAGTTCGAATGGAGGGGCTGTGGGAAAACAGGGAATTTCTTGACAGTGAGATGAGTCAGCTTTAGCGTTTACTGATTCCTTCTCTTATGTGTCATGTTGTGTGTATTTCGGTTTGCCGGACGGGCACTTTTGAAAGGCTTGCTTGGCAGCAAACTGCCGCGTTCGGTTCGTTCAGGCCTCTCGCGAGAAGGGGCTGTTAAACGTTGGTCATATTCAAAATGGATCACTACGGGAGGCTTATGTCGCATCGTTGGTTGTCATCGCTATGTAGCGTCGTTTTGCTGATGAGTGTGCTTGCATTTGGGCAGGGAACCACGAGCCGAATCTCCGGCGTTGTGACGGATTCGTCAGGAGCCGTGGTGGCGAATGCCACGGTGACTGCGATCAATGAGGGGACAGGATCAACGTATGCTGTGAAGTCCTCCGGATCGGGAACGTACGCGTTCGACCTGCTGCAGGTTGGGCGGTACACCGTCAAGACCGAGGCCCAGGGGTTCAAACAGTATCAGTCGACGGGGAACGTGCTGGCGATCGGCATACCGACGAGCGTGAATCCAAAACTTGAGATCGGCGGCAGCACAGAGACGGTAACTGTACAGGGAGGCTATGACCTGGTGCAGACTGAGTCGTCAGGCAACTTTGGCGCGATGATCGACACCACTACGCTGACACAGCTTCCGATTGTGGGAACACGCGGGCGCAATCCATTGGGCCTCGTGCAGTATGTTCCGGGCGTGGTGGTGAACGGAGCAAACGCTACGGGTGGCGGCATCAGCGTGAATGGGTCGCGTGACCGCGCGTGGAACTACGTAATGGACGGCATTGACGCTAACGAGAGTTCGTCCGGCGGATCGAACACGTCGCCGCCGCACCAGAATCCCGATATGCTTTCGGAGTTTCGCGTGATTACGTCGGCTCCGACAGCCGAGTATGGGCGCAACTCCGGCGCTCAGGTGGTGATGGTGACCAAGTCGGGAACAAACCAATGGCACGGCAACCTGTTCTGGTTCTATCAGTCGCCATTTTTGCGCGCGAACACTCCGCAGAATAAGGCTGCAGGAATTGGGCGGTCACAGTATGTGCAGAACGTTCCGGGCGGATCGCTGGGCGGACCTATCTGGAAGGACAAGGCGTTCTTCTTCGTGAACGTGGAACTGCTTCATGCGCTGACGAGTTCGCTGGTGACGAGGACGGTTTATACGTCGCAGGCGCGGCAGGGCTTGTTCCGGTATGCGACGAATAGCCGCAACCAACCGTCAGGTGCTTCGGGCGCGTCGGTCGATCCGAATGGCAATCCAATTGTG
>Ga0105248_10010142_pt1 | contig 10377 bp, 9 predicted proteins | sample KBSS34metaG_FD_81524 | JGI IMG/M metagenome (GOLD analysis project Ga0105248, IMG submission 81524) | Switchgrass rhizosphere microbial communities from Kellogg Biological Station, Michigan, USA - KBS S3-4 metaG | ecosystem: Host-associated > Plants > Roots > Rhizosphere > Soil | place... | reverse complement strand
TCCAGCGGGGTGGACTGTTACGACGAGCGTCAGCCCTTGGGCGTGGTGGCGGGCATCACGCCGTTCAATTTTCCCGTCATGGTGCCGCTATGGATGATGCCGGTGGCGCTGGCCTGCGGGAATACTTTCATCTTGAAACCGTCGGAGCGCGATCCTTCCGCGTCCAACCTGCTGCATGATCTTTGGCGCGAGGCCGGATTGCCCGATGGCGTGCTGAATGTCGTGCATGGCGGCAAGGGAGCGGTGGACGCCATCCTGGATCATCCGGGTATCGCCGCCGTCAGCTTTGTCGGCTCCACCCCCATCGCGGAATATGTCTATGCGCGTGGCTGCGCGGCCGGAAAAAGGGTGCAGGCCCTGGGCGGCGCCAAGAACCATTTGGTGGTGATGCCGGACGCTGACCTCGACCAGGCGGCCGATGCGCTGATGGGTGCGGGCTATGGCTCGGCCGGAGAGCGCTGCATGGCGGTGTCAGTGGCGGTGCCGGTGGGCGAGAAAACCGCCGATGCGCTGGTCGCCAGATTGAAGCCGCGGGTGCAGGCGCTGAAGATCGGGCCGGCAACGGATGCGGCCGCCGAGATGGGCCCGTTGGTGACACGCGCCCATCGCGACAAGGTCTCTTCTTATATCGACTCCGGCGTGACCGAAGGCGCCGAACTAGTGGTAGACGGGCGCGGGCTGAAGCTGCAAGGCTATGAGAACGGTTTCTGGCTGGGCGGCACCCTGCTCGACCGGGTCACGCGGGGGATGCGCGTCTACAGGGACGAGATTTTCGGACCCGTGCTGTCGGTGGTGCGCGCCAAAAGCTACGAAGACGCGATCGGGCTGATCAATGCCAATCCCTTCGCCAACGGCACCGCGCTTTTTACCCGCGACGGCGATGCGGCGCGCGATTTCGCCGACCGCATCCAGGTGGGCATGGTGGGGATCAATGTGCCGATCCCGGTGCCGGTCGGTTACCACAGCTTCGGCGGCTGGAAATCCTCCATTTTCGGATCGCATGGCGTTTACGGGCCCGAGAGCGTACATTTCTACACGCGGCTGAAGACGGTGACCTCGCGCTGGCCCGCCGGCATCCGCGCCGGCGCGCAGTTCCATTTCACGGAACGGTGAGCAACGGTTGCGAGGAGAAAAGCGTTTTAACCTTATGAAACTGGCCCTGGGACTTTTGCTTGCCGCGACAACATCTGCGCTGACGCCCGCTTGGGCGCAGCCCACTGCCTTCTGCCCCTACGGCCAGACCTGCCAAAACGCGCCGCCGGTGCCATTTCCGGTGATCAACCCTGTCCAGGGGCTGCGCAATGCCCTGACCCTGCCGCTGGGCCAGGACCAGCAGGCGCCGCCGCCACCGGCTGTGGGTTACGCTCCCATCGCCACCCCGCCCCCGGTGCTGCCGCCCGATCTCAAACGCTGAAGGCTGCGCCCTCCAGACGCGGCAGCCCAGCTTTGTGAAGCCCCGCCCTTAAGCTAGTGTCCGGCCGCTTCCGTCAAAGCCGCTGCCAAAAAAGCGCTCACGGATGTGAGAAACTTTCCGGGACCTGCAATGCGCGCACTGACCAGACGTTTGATGCTGACCTCCACGGCCGCGGGCTTTGCGCTCGCCGCCACGCCCACGCGCGCGCAAATCGCCGGCGCCGTGCCGCCCGACACCGACTGGCCGGTCTATGGCGGCAACTTGGCCTATTGGCGCTACCAGCCGCTGGACCAGATCAATGCTTCCAATTTCAACCAGCTGCAAGTGGCCTGGCAGTTCAAGACCGACAACCTGGGCAGCCGTCCGGAATTCGTCCTGGAATGCACGCCGTTGGTCATCAAAGGCCGGCTGTTCGCCACCGGAGGATCGCGGCGCGACGTGATCTGCCTGGATGCGGCGACCGGCGAACAGCTCTGGCTGCACCGCACCCCGGACGAAGGCCCCCGCGCCAGGAATGCGCCACGGCAATTGTCGGGCCGCGGCGTCGGTTATTGGAGCGAAGGTGACCAGGAACGCATCCTCTATGTCACTATCGGCTATCAACTGGTGTCGCTGGACGCCAAGACCGGTCTGCCCGATCCCAATTTCGGCAGCAATGGCGTGGTGGACCTGAAGCTCAATGACGACCAGGAGCTAGACCTCGACACCGCCGATATCGGACTGCATTCCGCCCCCACCATCGCCAAGGGCGTGGTGATTATCGGCGCCGCCCACACACCCGGCAACACGCCCAGGGTGAAGCGCAACGTCAAAGGTTATGTGCGCGGCTTTGATGTGAAGACCGGCAAACGGCTGTGGATCTTCCACAACATCCCGATGAAGGGCGAGTTCGGTTACGACACCTGGCTCAAGCCCGGCAGTGCCGAGGAGGCCGGCAATGCCGGTGACTGGGCGCAGATTTCCGCCGACGAGGAATTGGGCCTGGCCTATCTAGGGATCGAGCTGCCTACCGGCGACCAGATGGGCATCTACCATCCTGGCAACAGCCTGTTCAGCGAAAGCATCGTGGCGGTCGACATCCAGACCGGCAAGCGCAAGTGGCATTACCAGATGATCCATCACGGTCTTTGGGATTATGACGTCTGCGCCGCCGCCATCCTGTGCGACATTCCGCATAACGGCAAAATCGTCAAGGCGCTGGCCCAGCCCACCAAGCAGAGCTTCCTCTATGTGCTGAACCGCGAGACCGGCGAGCCGATTTGGCCGATTGTGGAAAAGAAAGTCGCCAAGGGCGACGTGCCCGGCGAATGGTATTCGCCCACCCAGCCCTTCCCCACCAAGCCGCCGGCCTTCGACCGCCAGGGCGTTTCCATCGATGACCTGATCGATTGGACGCCGGAGCTGCGCCAGAAAGCGCTGGCCGTGGCCAGTCATTACAAGCTGGGACCGCTCTACACCGCGCCCATTCTGGAAAAGAAAGACGGGCCGTTCGGCGTCATCAACCTGCCCGGCTATATCGGCGGCATCAACTGGCCGGGCGGCTCGTACGATCCGGAGACTCACACCGTCTATACCTATTCCCAGACCAATCCGCTCTCCATCGGCGGGATCATTGCCAATCCCGAACACAAGATGGGCGAGTTCGACTATGTGCATCAGAACATGCCCTCGCCGCCGGGCATGCGCATTGGCGACCTGACAGTCGACGGACTGCCGCTGATCAAGCCGCCTTACGGCCGCATCACTGCCACCAATCTGGAGAGCGGGACGCAAAGCTGGCAGGTCGCGCATGGCGAAACGCCGGATTTCATCCGCAACCATCCGGCGCTGAAGGGGATCAAGATTCCCCGCACCGGCATGATCGGCAAGATCGCGCCTCTCGCCACCAAGTCGCTGGTGATCTGCGGCGATCCCCAGACCTATACCGATGAAACGGGCCGCAAGGGCGCGCGGCTGCGGGCCTATGACAAGAAGACCGGCGACGAGAAAGGCGCGGTGTTCCTGCCCGCCGAACAGTCCGGCTCGCCCATGACCTATATGCTGAAAGGCAAGCAATACATCGTGCTGGCGATCGGCGGGCGCGGTTTCTCGTCCGAATTCATCGCCTTCAAGCTGCCGGGCGGCGAGCCGCCGCCCGAGCCGCGCCGGGGCGCGCCGAGGAACGATGCGGATTAGTTTGCTGGCACAAGCTTGAGTAACTGCCCCGTCGCAGGCGTGTTTTCGGTGATGGCGGGGCCGCCGCTGTCGGTCATCACATAGACCGCGCCATCGCTGCCCATCCGCACATCGCGGATGCGCTGCTTCATGTCGGTGAGCATGGCCTCTTCCTCCACCACCTTGCCATCCACCAGCTTGATGCGGTCCAGCAGCCGCCCGTTCAGCATGCCGACAAACACACTGCCGGCCCAGGCTTTGGAGTTGCCCTTATAGAAAGCCAGCCCACCGGGCGCGGTGGACGGCGACCAGAAATAGATGGGTTGCTCCATGCCCGCCTTTGCCACCTGGTCGTCGCCGATGGGTTTGCCGGGATAGTCGATGCCGTGGGTGATGATCGGCCAGCCGTAATTGGCGCCCTTTTTGATCAGGTTGAACTCATCGCCGCCGCGTGGGCCGTGCTCCACTTCATACAGTTGCCCGTCGGGGGCGAACGTCAGGCCTTCCGGGCTGCGCAGGCCGATGGCCCAGATTTCCGGCAGCGCGCCCTTCTGGCCGATGAAGGGATTGCCCGGCGCGGGCGCGCCATCCTTGGTGATGCGGATCACCTTGCCCAGATGGGTGTCGAGATATTGCGCCACCGGCCAGGGGCGCACACCCGCATCGTCGCGATCGCCGATGGTGACATAGAGATAACCGTCTGAACCGATGGCGATGCGCCCGCCGGTCTTGGTGCCGGCCGCGAGGGTCTGGTCATTGGGCGCGAACGGCGACGTCTTGAGCAGCACCCTCACGTCGCGGATCACACCGGCATCCTCGTCCAGCACCGCGCGCGCGATGGCGGTGTTGAAGACGATCCTGTCCTGATATTCGAAATAGGTGAAGTAGATGGTGTGGTTCCTGGCAAAGCCCGGATCCAGCACCACATCCAGCAGGCCGGTTTTCGGGGCCTGGACATGCAGGTCTTCCAGTCCCTTCAGGGGTTCGGAAAGACCGTTCTTGCCCACGATGCGGAAGGCGCCGGGCAACCGCTCGGTCACCAGGATGTTGCCGCTGGGCAAAAGCGCGCTGGCCCAGGCGGCGTGCAACTGGTCGGTCAGCACCGTCACCTTGAAATCGGTGGCGTGATGGTAGGGCGCACGGGTCTGCTGCGGGAATTGCCGCGTGTCCACTTTCTTTTCGGGCGTGCGTGCGTCGATTGGCTGGCCTTCGATGCTGCCATAGGTGGGGGTGCGGGGCAGTCCGCCGGCATTGTAATCCGGCGCCGGGCCGGGGGGACGCGGCTGGGTGGGCGGCGGCTGGGTGGGCGGCGGCGTTTGCGCCAGGGCCAGAATTGGCAATGCCGCAAGCGACAGAGCAAGTGCCAGACGCTTCATCAGGCGCTTCATGAAGTCCCCCTGAAATTTCAAATTTATGGTGGTGTTTTGCAGGCATTAAAGCGCCCCGCCCCGCGGCGGGCAAGGGTGGCGGGAACCCAAATGGCCGTGCGATGCTTTCCATCCTGGAATTTGGACGGGATGAAGAGATGAGATTTTCGATCGCTTTGCTGGCCGCCATTGGGCTTTGCGGCTGCATGGGACCTGAAGGCAATCCCAACGCCCAACCCTATGCCAGCGAGCCGGGCGGCGTGACGGCGACAAAGCCCGAGACCATCGGCACGGCGAGCTATGACCCCTATGCCACGCCCGCGCCTTTCGCCGACATGCAGGCGGGCCAGGCCGCGATCAATCCCCCGCCGCCGATGACGGTGCCGATGGCGCCCGCGAACCCACGCCCGCCCCGCTAACCCGGCTGAGAATCTCGAACGACTTCAGGCGCGCGGCGTGATCGAAGATCTGGGCGGTGACGATGACCTCGTCCGGCCGGTAGCGGGCGATGAAATCATTCAGGCCTTTGGCGACCGTCTCGGGGCCGCCGACCACGGAATGTCGAAAGACAGCCTTGATCAGCGCCAGGCGTTGGGGATCAAGCGTTTTTTCATAATCGGCGATGGGCGGCGGCAACGGCGCGTCGGTCGCCTGTTGCGCGCTGGAAAAATGCAGCCGCGCTTCCTCATCGCTGTCGGCGGCCACCACCGTGAGGGACAGCATCACCTGCGGCTTTTGCAGCATGGACGAAGGCACGAAGCGGCCGCGATAAGCAGCCAGCGCCACGTCCAACTGGTCGGGCGCAAAGTGCGAGGCAAAGGCAAAGGGCAGGCCCAGGCTGGCGGCGAACTGCGCGCCCCCCAGGCTGGAGCCCAGGATCCAGACCGGCACGCCGGCGCCTTCACCCGGAATGGCGCGCACCGTCTGCCCCGCAGCTGCGGGCCGCAGGAAAAACAGCAGCTCCTGCACATCGCGGGGAAACTCCGCCACATCGCCCGGCATGCGCCGCAAGGCCTGCAAGGTGGCGGCGTCGCAAGGCACCCCGCGTCCCAATCCCAGATCGATGCGTCCCGGATAGAGCGCCGCCAGGGTGCCGAACTGTTCAGCCACCATCAGGGGCGCGTGATTGGGCAGCATGATGCCGCCCGCCCCCACCCGGATGGTGCTTGTGCCGGCCGCGACATGGGCCATCACCACCGCCGTTGCGGCTCCCGCCACGCTCTGAGTGTTGTGATGCTCCACCAGCCAATAGCGGTGGAAGCCCAGGGCTTCCACATGCCGCGCCAACTCCAATGTTTCACGCAAGGTCTGCGCGACACTGCCACCCTGTTTGATGGGCGTGAGATCGAGGACGGAAATGGGAATCATCGGCTATGCACCCCGGGGGCCGGCACCCTAGCCGAACCCCGCGCATGCAGATAGATCGCCGCGTTAAGCTACTTGCGCGAACACGGATAAGCCTCGTGCAAGGCATCGCCGACATATTGGGCGGCGTTGATGCCAAGTCCCTCCGGATTGGCGCGGGCGAATTTCTGGAAGGCCAGGATCGCCTGTTTCACCGTCATCGGACCCGGACAAAAGCTTGCCAGTGACGTCGGCGGCAAGGGGCCACCCGGCTCCGACAGAGGCGCCAGCGTATCAGCGATGCCGGCCACATATCCGGTGCAATAGGGATTTTCGGTCTTGCACAATTCCAGCAGCCGCGCCCCGGTCATGAAGGTTCGGCTGCTGGCGGTCGGTTGTTGCTGGGCTGGTACCGCCGCCTGACCCAGCGCCAGCGGGGTCAGCATCAGAGCGAAGAGCCGATTAGCAATCTTCATCATGCGCGTCCTCCCGCGTCAGCGGCGGTCCCAGTATCGGTCAAGTGCGGAACTTTAACCAGAGAAGTGCGCACCGGCGTGCCAAAACCGGACAAGCGCAAATGGCATGACTGATGCAGAATATTTCCCGAGTGAGGTATCATGACTATGCTTGAGACAGACGAGATGTCCGAGCGCGATCTGCCGCCCGAAATCCTTCGCCAGTTGCAGGTGGAAGAGCTCTGGGCCCGCCGCCATGTGCTGGCCGAGCTGAGGAACGCAGACCGGCTCAAAATCTATTATCAGCGGCGCGGCGAAGTGCAGCCCGCCAGTTTTCCGTCGGTGGACGTGTTGTGGAAAGACACCCCGCCCAGGCCGGCGGCCAGCATCGTGCCGATCAAGGCGAAGAAGTCTTTGATGCCAGGCGGCTGAAGACGTCGCATAACAAGGAAAAAGCAAAACGCCGGCAGCTTTCGCTGCCGGCGTTTTGTGTTTCTCTTGCAGTGTCGCTTAGACGGCGCGGACCAGCTTGCGGCGGCGCTGGATCATCGCAAAGCCCGCCAAACCCATCAGGCCGGCGATGGACATTGCCACAGTGCTGGGCTCCGGCACCACGACGGGGTCGCCGGTGGCGATAGGGCCAGTCGCGGCGCAAGACGTGCTGGTCTTACCGTTGTTGGGATTGGTGGTCGTCGAGCAACCTCTCCCGATATCGACCGCAAAATAAGTGCCGCTGGTCAGGGCAAACAAGGTGGGCGACAAGGCGAGGCTGCTGCCGAAGTTGAGATCAAAGGTGATGGACGTCTCGGTCGCGCTGCCCGCGCCGTTGCCGTTCCAGGCGATCGCATATTCGAAAGGACCAAGGAAAGGCGAGTCGCTGTAGCTGCCCCCCAGAGGCTTCACCGTGAACCCGCTCGCATTAGCCGAGACGACGGTGATGGAGGTAAGGTCGGGACTGCCTGTCAGACTGAAGACAATACCGTCATGACCGCCTGTGGTCAGCAATCTCTCGGTCGACAGCAAATCAATCTTCACCTGAATGATGCCGGCGGAGAGCTGCGAGGCCGTCTGCGAGACAGTTACGGTTCCATAATTGCCGGGGGTCGGCAGGATGCTCCCACCATTACTCAGCGTATAGACGATGTCGGCCGAGGCCGGGACGACAGTCGCCGCCAGCCCCAAAAAGGCCGCCAAAATTAGCCAAAAACGCGTCATAACGGACCGCCTATGAATACCCGTCAGTTTACGAGCAATAAACATGCCAGGAAGTTAACATGTTGAGAACAAAGACCTGTATGGAACTTGCCGCCGAGACAAGCCTTGAAATTGTAAATTCCCTTTACAAACCAAGCCCCTAGAGCACTGACAGTTTATCGGCCCAATTGGGTCTGGCCCACCATCTTGAGTTTGCTGGCCAGAAGATTTTTCGCTGCATCCAGATCGTTGAAACCACCGCGTTTCACCAGCGCCTGCAAGAGAGCCTGGGATTGGGCGCCCTGGCCGACACCTTCCAGCGCCACGGCCAGGTGATAGGAAATCGTGGGATTGTCCGGCGCCAAGTCATGCGCCTTGCGCAAGGACATCACCGCGCCTTTGAAGTCGGACTGGTTCATCTGCATGGTGCCCAAAGTATCAAGATTGTTCGCCGATGACGGATCGGCCTTCACCGCCTGTTGCGCCAAGGAAAGGGCGCGGCGGGGGTCTTCCTGGACCACAAGCCAAGAAAGATTGTTAAGCGCAATGGCGTCAGCGGGATCGTCACGCACCAATTGCTCATAGGCAGCCCTGGCTTTGGTAAGTTCGCCGAAGCCTAGAAGCAGGATGGCGTATTGTTTCTTGACCAGCCTGTTGGCGGGGTGGGCCGCGCTGTAATCTCTCAGGCTTTTCAGCGCCACATCCTTGTCCATGCTGCGGAGCTCCTCGCCGCCATCCGCTTCGATCGCCTGAAGGATGTATTTCTGGGCCGTCTTGGGATCGCGCTTCATCAGGTAGGCCCTGGCAAAAAGAACTAGAACCCTGGGATCCTTGGAATCCTGAACCATAGTCAGTGTGTTGAGGGTATATTGCGGACTCTTCTGGCGCAGCCGGATTTCGGCCAGCAACAAGCGGGGTTCAAGCAGGTAGGGAAAACGGGATGCGGCCACATTCAGGATGGAGGCGCCGCTATCTATAAATCCGGCGCCAAGCGCCATTTTTGCGACATTGAGCGCGAGGCTCGGGTCGGCCTGGTAATATTCCTTGGGCAGGCTATGGGCGAGGTCCCAGGCGCCTTTGAGATCGCCGCGCAGCCCGATGATCATCGCCTTGAAATAGCGCGCAATCATAAGGTCTGGAGCCTGGGCGAGAAGACGGTCCACATCCGCCTCGGCCACATCGGGGCGATCCGACACCACATAGGTTTTGATCCGCATCAACAGCGCAGAGGCGCTGTTGGGATTGTCTGCCGCCAGCTTGTCGGCCATCTGACGCGCGGCCACGAAATTGCGCCTTTGCAAAACCAGGTCGATCTTCAACATCCGGGCATTGATGTCGCCCGGTTTCAGTTTCAGGGCGGTATCGGCGTGGGCATCGGCGGCATCATAATCCCCCTGCATCAACGCGATGCGGCTTGCGGTCATGACGCCGGAATAGTCGTTGAGAATGGCGAGCGAGCGCTTGATCGACGCACTGGCGCCGGCCTTGTCGCCTATCACCTGCAAGGCCGAAGCCCGGGCCCGCAAGATCAGACCCGCGGTATAGCTGGTGCTCGTCCCGGGGTCGGGAAACAGGTCCAGGACATTCTGATTGTGGCCCATCGACAGCATGGCCTCCAGCATCGGTGGCAGCACAAGGTCGTTGGGCGCGCCAAACTTCCGGACACGTTGCAGCCTGTCCAGCGCATCCTGATAATTGCCGAGCATATTCAGCACCACCGCCAGCCGCGCGGTGACATAAGGATTGTTCGGCTCCAGGCTGGTCGCCAGATTTAATTTGTGAAGCGCTTCCTGCTTATCGCCAATTCTGATGGCCTTCTCGGCCTCAAGGACAAGCTGCTTGACCTTTTGACTGAAGGCCGGCTCGCGCGAGAAGAGCGGAGCCGGGTCCACAGCCGCCCACGCCCCCGACAGCGGCAAAACCAGCGCGAAAGACAACAGGGCGGCCCAAAGCCAAGTGCGTGACATGAAGACCCGATTCCAATGAACAATGACCGGACGCGCCCGGCGCGCGGCGCCTGAAACTAAACGCTACCGGCCAGCTTGTAACCCGGCCCGCCTTGACCATTGGTTGATGACGGGCCTTGCCAGACAAGATATTGATTTTCATGGAAATTATGGCGTATCGCGCACCGCGCGCCAGCGCACCTATGCCTGGGCACACCTTATAGAGAGCGCCAAGGGGCCCGTCCGGCCGGCGCTCTTAGTTAGTGGGCGTGATAGCCGCGATACCAGCCGACGAAATGCTTGAGGCCGGTTTCGATCGGCGTCACCGGCTCAAAGCCCAGATCGCGGCGGCTGGCCTCGATGTCGGCGAAGGTATGGGTGACATCGCCCGCCTGCATCGGCGCCAGCTCCAGCGAAGCCTTCAGCTCGATATTGTCTGCCAGCACCGAGACGAAATCGGTCAGCTTTTGCGGCCGGCAGTTGCCCAGATTGTAGACCGCATG